>Ga0207689_10004570_pt1 | contig 12531 bp, 8 predicted proteins | sample KBSMisM52_FD_184312 | JGI IMG/M metagenome (GOLD analysis project Ga0207689, IMG submission 184312) | Miscanthus rhizosphere microbial communities from Kellogg Biological Station, Michigan, USA - KBS Miscanthus M5-2 (SPAdes) (version 2) | ecosystem: Host-associated > Plants > Roots > Rhizosphere... | reverse complement strand
GGGCGGGACCCCATTCGCGTCGAGACGCCGGTCTACACCTATAACCAGGGCGTCGTGCTGGGCGCGGACCTGGAGCTGGCGCACCGATCGGTCTCCGGCGGGCGGCACGCCGCCCGGGTGGTGCGACTGGTGGACGCCGTCGCCGACGAACTGACCACCGACGGGGTGCTCACGTCGTAGTGCCGGCCTGGCCGGCTGAGCAGCGCACCGAGCACCGACGCCTTCGCGGCCGAGTCCTCGCCGCCGCCCCAGAACACGGTCCGGCCGTCGGTCAGGGTGAGCGTCACCTGCTCCGGCGTCGCCGCCCGCACCGCAGCGACGCCGGCCAGCAGCCGCGGCGGCAGCGCGGTCACCGCGGCCAGCGCCGCCCTCGCGGGCGGGCTGCCCGGGCTCACGTCGGGCAGGTCGAGCAGCGGCAGCTTCGGCCGGGCCGGCACCCGCTGGAAGACGACCCCGTCCGGGTCGACCAGCCAATATGCCCCGGCCCGCTTGACGACGGCCACGCCGTGCCGCTCGGTGATCGTGATCCGCAGCGTGCCCGGCCAGGACCGGGCGACCGCGACCCGCTCGACCCCGGGCAGCGCGCGGACGTGGTCGGCGACCGCGCCGGTGTCCACCCGGGCCAGCGGCCGGCCGACCGGCACCGCCGCCGCGGCCCGGACCTGGTCGGCGGACAGCGCCCGCACGCCGGTCACGGTGACCTGCCGGACGCCGAGCACCCCGGTGAAGCCGACCACGTACACGGCGGCCGCAACGACGGCGACGAGCGCGGCGACGATGCCGAGCAGCAGCCGGCGCCGGGACGAGCGGGCCGGCCGGGCCGGAGCGGGCGGCGGCGCGACCCGGGTCGGCGGGCTCACCGGTGGGCTCCGGGACCAGGCCGGCCCGGCCACCCGGCCACCCCGGTCCGCCGGCTCACCGGCGGCCTCCCGGGACCGCCGGCCCCGCCACCCGGGTCCGCCGGCTCACCGGCGCGCTCCGGGGACAGGCCGGCCCGGCCACCCGGTCACCCCAGTCCGCCGGCTCACCGGCGCGCTGCGGGGCTCGGCCAGCCGGGTCGGCGGTTTCACCGGCGCGCCTCGGTCCGGGCCAGCGCGGCGAGGATGTCCGGGCCGAGCGCGGTCACGTCGCCGGCGCCCATGGTGATCACCAGGTCGCCCGGGCGGGCGCGGCGGGCCAGCTCGCCGGCCACCTCCGACCGGTCCGGCGCGAACAGCACCCGGTCGGCGGGCAGCGGGACCGCGTCGGCCACCAGCGCGCCGGTGACGCCGGGCACCGGGTCCTCCCGCGCCGCGTACACGTCCAGCACGACGACCTCGTCGGCCAGCCCGAGCGCGGTGCCGAAATCCCTGGCGAACGCCGCCGTGCGGCTGAACAGGTGCGGCTGGAACGCCACCAGCACCCGGCCCGGTCCGGCGACCGTGCGGGCGGCCCGCAGCTGGGCGGCGACCTCGGTCGGGTGGTGGGCGTAGTCGTCGTACACGGTCACGCCGGCCGCCTCGCCACGGCGCTCGAACCGGCGCCGCACCCCGGCGTACCGGCCGAGGCCGTCGACCAGGCAGTCGACCGGCAGCCCGAGCCCGAGGCCGGTGAGCAGCGCGGCGGCCGAGTTGAGCGCCATGTGCCGGCCGGGCACCGGCACCCGCACCGGCGGCAGCGGCGTGCCGTCGAGCACCGGCCGCCAGCGGGTGCCGGCCGCGTCCTCGGTCAGCTCGGTCAGCCGCAGGTCGCCCGCGTCCACCCCGTACGACCGGGTGCGCAGGCCGGTGCCGGCGGCCGCGCGGGCGGTACGCCTGGCGCCCGGGTCGTCCGCGCAGAAGACGAGGAACCCGTCCGGGTCGATCCGGCGGGCGAACTGCTCGAAGACGACCGCGACCTGCTCGGCCGTGCCGTGCTGGTCGAGGTGGTCGGCCTCGACGTTGGTGACCACCGCCGCGTACGGCGAGAGCAGCAGGAACGAGCCGTCGCTCTCGTCGGCCTCGGCCACGAACAGCTCGCCGGTGCCGTCGGCGGCGTTGACCCCGGAGCCGGCGAGCTCGCCGCCGATCGCGTACGCCGGGTCGGCGCCGCAGGCCTGGGCCGCGGTCACCAGCATCGAGGTGGTCGAGGTCTTGCCGTGCGTGCCGGCGATCGCGATCCCGCGCCGGCCGGCCATCACCGCGGCCAGCGCCGCCGCCCGGCGCAGCACCCGCAGCCCGAGCCGGTGCGCCTCGACCACCTCCGGGTTGACGTCCCGGATCGCCGTCGAGACGACCACCGTGTCGACGCCGGCGACGTTCGCCGCGTCGTGTCCGATGTGGACGGTGGCGCCGGCGCCGCGGAGCGCCGCCGAGGTGGCCGACTCGCGGGCGTCGCTGCCGGAGACCGGCACGCCGCGGGCGAGCAGGATCCGGGCGATGCCGCTCATCCCGGCGCCGCCGATGCCGACGAGGTGCACCTTGCCGAGCTCGGCCCCCGCGGTCCTGTTCATCCGGCCGACCCGGTCCCGGCGCCGGACTCGGCCGGCGCGCCGGCCAGATCGAGCACCAGCCGGGCCAGCGCCACGTCCGCGTCCCGGTGGCCCAGCGCGCTCGCGGCCTTGCTCATCGCCTCCAGCCGGGCCGGGTCGGCCAGGATCGGCGGCAGCGTCGCGGCCAGCCACTCGGGCGTGCACTCCGCGTCGGTCACCATCAGCCCGCCGCCGGCGGCGACGATCGGCTCGGCCAGCAGGCGCTGCTCGCCGTTCCCGTGCGGCAGCGGCACGTACGCGGCGGGCAGGCCGACCGCGGTCAGCTCGGCGCAGGTGTTCGCCCCGGACCGGCACAGCACCAGGTCGGCGGCCGCGTAGGCGAGCTCCATCCGGTCCAGGTAGGACACCAGCACGTACGGCGGGTCGCCGGGGGCGACGGTGGGCGCGGCCAGCTGGTTGCGCGGGCCGGCCGCGTGCAGCACCTGGACGCCCGCCCGGGCCAGCGCGCCGGCCGCACCGATCGCCGCGGTGTTGAGCGTCCGCGCGCCCTGCGAGCCGCCGGTCACCAGCAACGTCGGCAGGTCGTCGCGCAGGCCGAAGGCGGCCCTGCCCTCGTCCCGGCGGGCGGCCCGGTCCAGGGTCGCGATCTCGGTGCGCATCGGCAGGCCCAGGGTCACGCTGTTGCGCAGGCCGGTGGTGCCCTCGGTCGCGACGACCACGCTGGCCGCGTACCGCGCGCCGAGCCGGTTGGCCAGCCCCGCCCGCGGGTTCGCCTCGTGCACGACGATCGGGATCCTGCGCCGGTGAGCCGCCAGGTAGGCCGGCGCCGACACGTACCCGCCGAAGCCGACGACGGCGTCCGCCCGCACCCGGTCGAGCACCGCCCCGGCCGCCTTCACCGCGGACCGCAGCCGGGTGGGCATCGCCAGCCACTCGGTGCTGGGCTTGCGCGGCACCCGAACCCGCGGCACCAGCTCCAGCGGGTAGCCGCGGGCCGGCACCAGGCTCGCCTCCAGCCCGCGGGACGTGCCCAGCGCGGTGACGACCGTGTCCGGGGCCAGCCGGCGCAGCGCGTCGGCGGTGGCCAGCAGCGGGGTGACGTGCCCGGCCGAGCCGCCGCCGGCGAGCACGACGGAGACGTGTCGGGTCATCGGCGGCGGGCCTCCCGTCGTGGGCTGGGCTGGCGGGACGGTCGGCCTGATCCTGCCGTCTTCGCCGGCGGTGCGCTCACCCGCCTCCCCGCCCGGTCACCCGATCGGTCGACCCGCCGTCGGGGGCGCTCCCGCGGCACCCGCGGCGCCGGCATCCGCAGCAGCTTGGCCATTCGGCCGCGCTGCGCCAGCTGTGCCGCGGCGTCCGGTTCGTACCGGGCGAACGAGGTGAGCATGCCCAGCGCGAAGACCGTCACCAGCAGCGACGTGCCGCCGGCCGAGATCAGCGGCAGCGGCACGCCGGTGACCGGCAGCATGCCGCTGACGTAGCCGATGTTGAGCACGGCCTGCCCGACGACCCAGACCGTCACCGCCGCCGCGACGAGCCGGCCGAACGGGTCGGCCGAGCGGCGGGCGACCCGCAGCCCCGCGTACGCCAGCGCCGCGTACAGCAGCAGCACGACCAGGCTGCCGATCAGCCCGAGCTCCTCGCCGATCACCGCGAAGATGTAGTCGGTGTGCGCCTCCGGCAGGTTGAGCCACTTCGCCCGGCCCTGGCCGAGCCCGACCCCGAACAGCCCGCCGGACGACAGCGACGACAGCCCGAGCAGCGGCTGGAACCCGGTGCCGGTGGGGTCCGCGGTCGGGTCGAGGAAGTGCGCCACCCGGGCGAGCCGGTAGGGCTCGACCAGGGCCAGCGCGGCCGCCGCGACCGCCGCCAGGCCGAGCAGCCCGCCGAAGATCCGGCCCGGCGCGCCGACCGTCCACAGCAGACCGAACAGCACCATCGCGAAGCACAGCGAGGTGCCGAGGTCGGGCTCCAGCACGACCAGGGCGGCCATCAGCGCGGCGACCGGCACCAGCGGCATGAGCAGGTGTCTGGCCCGGCCGAGCAGCCGCTGCTTGCGCACCAGCAGGTCGGCGCCCCACAGCGCCAGCGCGAGCTTGGCCAGCTCGGCCGGCTGCATCTGGAGCGGGCCGATGTCCAGCCAGCGCTGGGCGCCGTTGACCGCGATGCCCACCCCGGGGACCAGCACCGCGGCCAGCAGCACCAGGCTCAGCAGCAGCGCCGGGTAGGCCAGCCGCCGGTAGACCCGCGGCGGCAGCCGGACCCCGAGCCAGAACGCCGGCACGGCCAGCGCGACCCAGACCGCCTGGCCGGTGAACACCGAGTAGGCACTGCCGGTCTCCTGGTAGGACTTCACCATCGAGGCCGAGAGCACCATCACCAGGCCGAGCCCGAGCAGCAGCCCGGTGCTGACCAGGATCAGGTGCAGCGAGGTGAGCGGGCGGTCCAGCAAGGAGGACGAGTCGTCGGCCGGCTCGGTCCGGGCGGTCGCGGTCGCGGTCGCGGTCACGGGTCCGCCAGCGCGCGCACCGCCGCGACGAACGCGTCGCCGCGGGCCTTGTAGTCCCGGAACATGTCCATCGAGGCGGCGGCCGGCGCCAGCAGCACCGTGTCGCCGGGCCGGGCGAGAGCCGCGGCCGCCTCCACCACCTCGGACATTGCCCCATCGTCGGTCCTGGAGACGGTCACCACGGGGAGGTCGGGGGCGTGTCGCGCTATCGCCGTGACCAGCGCGGCCCGGTCGGCGCCGAGCAGCACGGCGCCGGCGAGCCGGCCGGCCACCCGCGCGACCAGCTCGTCCACCGGCGCACCCTTGAGCAGGCCACCGGCGACCCAGACAACCTTGTCGTACGAGGCGAGCGAGGCCAGCGCGGCGTGCGGGTTGGTCGCCTTGCTGTCGTCGACGTAGCGGACGCCGGCCACGTCGCCGACCGGCTCGTTGCGGTGCGGGTCCGGGACGAACGCGCGCAGGCCCTGCGCGACGGCGGCCGGGTCGAGGCCGTGCGCCCGGGCGAGCGCCGCGGCGGCCAGCGCGTTGGCGACGTTGTGCGGTCCGGCCGGGCGGACCTCGCCGGCCCCGGCGAGCTCACCGCCGCCGAACGCCCGGTCGACCAGCCGGCCACCGCGCACGCCGAGCTGGTCCGGTCCGGGCTCGGCCAGCGTGAACGAGACCTGCCGGCCCGGGGCGGCGGCCAGTCGGCGGGCCACCTCGGGATCGTCGGCGTTGCCGATGGCCACCGTCTTCTCGCCGGCCCAGATCAGCTCCTTGGCCGCCGCGTACGCCGCGAAGTCGCCGTGCCAGTCGAGGTGGTCCGGGGCGAGGTTGAGGATCGCCGCCGCGGCCGGGCGCACCGACGGGGCCGAGTGCAGCTGGAAGCTGGACAGCTCGACGGCGAGCACGTCGTACGGCGGGTCGGCGGTGACGGCGTCGACCACCGGCAGGCCGACGTTGCCGGTGGCGACGGCCCGCCCGCCGGCGGCGCGCAGCATCGACTCCAGCATCCGTACGGTCGTGGTCTTGCCGTTGGTGCCGGTCAGCGCCAGCCAGGGCGGCGGGTTCGGCCCGCGCAGCCGCCAGGCCAGCTCCACCTCGCCGATCACCTCGACCCCCGCCGCGGCGGCGGCGGTCAGCAGCGGCGCGTCCGGCCGCCAGCCCGGCGAGACGACGAGCAGGTCGGTCCCGGCCGGCGGGGCCTGCGCGCCGAGCGCGATCGTCGCTCCCCCGGCCGCCAGCGCCCCGGTCCGCGTCGACGCCGCCCGGTCCACCACCGTCACGGTCGCCCCCAGCCGCAGCAGCACCCGGGCCGCCGCCTCCCCCGACGCGCCGGCCCCCGCCACCACCACCCGCCGCCCACGCCAGCCGGTCACGGTCGGACCCCTCCGGCTTGCCGCACCGGCACCGCGCCGCGGCCCGGGCCGGCGGTCCCTGGCCGGGCGGGGACCGCGCGCGGGGGCTCAGGGGCTGTCCGTGGGCGGGTAGGGGAGCTCATCCGGGCAGCCCGTACGAGATGAACTCGGCGTAGAACAGGCCGAGCCCGAAGGCGACGGCGAGGCCGGCGATGATCCAGAACCGGACGATCACCGTGGTCTCGGCCCACCCGGCCAGCTCGAAGTGGTGGTGGATCGGCGCCATCTTGAACAACCGTTTCCGCCGCGTCTTGAACACCGCGACCTGCAGGATCACCGACAGCGTCTCGACGACGAACAGGCCACCGAGCACGACGAGCAGCAGCTCGGTGCGGGACACGATGGCGATGCCGGCGAGCAGGGCGCCGAGCGCCAGCGACCCGGTGTCGCCCATGAAGATCCGGGCCGGAGCCGCGTTCCACCACAGGAAGCCGAAGCACGCGGCCATCGCCGAGGCCGCGATGAGTGCGGTGTCCAGCGGGTCGCGCGCCTCGTAGCAGCCGGCCCGGGCGAACGTCTCGCACGCGTTGCGGAACTGGTAGAAGGAGATCGCGGTGTACGCGCCGAAGACCATCGCGGAGGCGCCCGCGCACAGCCCGTCCAGCCCGTCGGTCAGGTTGACCGCGTTGGACGTACCGCTGATCACCAGGTATGCGAAGGCGACGAACAGGACCGCGCCGAGGCTGATCTGCGGGATGTCCCGGACGTACGACAGGTGCACCGACGCCGGGGTCAGCCCGGACGAGTCCTTGAACCGCAGCGCCAGCACCGCGAACGAGATCCCGATGGTGAGCTGCCCGATCAGCTTGGCCGTCGCCGACAGCCCGAGGCTGCGCTGCTTGCGGACCTTGATGAAGTCGTCCAGGAAGCCGACCACGCCCATGCCGGTGAACAGGTAGAGCAGCAGCAGACCGGTGGCGCTCGGCCCGGAGCCGGAGGAGAACAGGTGCGAGGCGAAGTAGCCGACCAGGGTCGCGATGATGATCACCGTGCCGCCCATGGTGGGAGTGCCCCGCTTCGCCATGTGCGACTGCGGGCCGTCGTCCCGGATCGCCTGCCCGAAGCCCTCCCGGCGGAACAGCCGGATCGCCAGCGGCGTGCAGAGGATCGAGACCAGCAGCGACACCAGCGCTGCGACGAGGACGGACCTCACGAAGCCGCCCCGACCGGCTCGGCCAGCGCGAGCGCGACCCGTTCCAGGCCGGCGGCCCGGCTCGCCTTCACCAGCACGACGTCCTCCGGGCGCAGCTGCGCCCGCAGCAGCGCGATGGCCGCGTCCGCGTCGTCGACGTGCACAGCTCCTTCACGCGCGGCGGCGTGCATCGGTTGCGCCCCGGGCCCGACGACCACGACCCGGTCGACGCCGAGCTCGGCGGTGAGCTCGCCGATGCGCCGGTGCTCGTCGGCCGCGGCCGGCCCGAGCTCGCCCATCTCGCCGAGCACCGCCCAGGACCGCCGGCCCCGGGCCATCGTGGTCAGCGCCCGCAGCGCGGCGGCCATCGACTCGGGGTTGGCGTTGTACGCGTCGTTGACGACCAGCACCCCGTCCGGCCGCTCGGTGACCTCCATCCGCCACCGGGACAGCGCCCGGGCCCGGCCGAGCGCGCCGGCCACCGCGGGCAGCGGCATGCCGAGCTCGAGCGCGACCGCGGCGGCGGCCAGCGAGTTGCCGACCTGGTGCTCGCCGTGCACGGCCAGCGTGACCGGCACCGACCCGGCCGCGGTCACCAGCTCGTACGAGGGCGTGCCCCGCTCGTCCAAAGTCACGCCGACCGCGCGCACGTCGGCGGTCGGCGCCAGCCCGACGGTGACCACCCGGGCGGCGGTCCGGCCGGCCATCGCCAGCACCAGCGGGTCGTCGGCGTTGAGCACCGCGACGCCGTCCGCCGGCAGCGCCTCCACCAGCTCGCCCTTGGCCAGCGCGATGTTCTCCCGGCTGCCGAACTCGCCCAGGTGCGCGGTGCCGACGTTGAGCACCACGCCGATCCGGGGCCGGGCGATCCGGGTCAGCCAGGCGACGTGCCCGATCCCGCGGGCCGACTTCTCCAGCACCAGGTAGCGGGTGTCCACAGTGGACCGCAAGACGGTGTACGGGTGCCCGAGCTCGTTGTTGAACGACCCCGGCGGCGCCACCGTCGGCCCGAGCTCGGCCAGCAGCTGGGCCAGCAGGTCCTTGGTCGAGGTCTTGCCACTCGATCCGGTCACCCCGACGACCGTGACGTCCGGCAGCCGGCCCAGCACGGCGCGGGCCAGGTCGGCCAGCGCCGCCGGCACGTCCGGCACCACGACCGCCGGCACCCCGACCGGCCGGGCGGCGAGCACGCCGACCGCGCCGGCCCCCACCGCGCCGGCGGCGTGCTCGTGCCCGTCGACCCGCTCGCCGGCCAGCGCCACGAACAGCCCACCGGGCCGGATCCGGCGCGAGTCGAGCTCGACGTCGCCGGTCACCCGGGCGCCGGGGTCGGGCACGTCGTGCAGCTCGCCACCGACGGCGCCGGCGACCTCCGCCAGGGTCAGCGGGATCACCGGCCGACGCTCCCGGTCAGCTCCTCCAGCGCCGCCCGCAGCACGGTCCGGTCGTCGAACGGGTGCACCACGCCGCCGATCTCCTGCCCCTGCTCGTGCCCCTTGCCGGCGACCACGACCGCGTCCCCGGCCCGGGCCCGGCGGACCGCCTCGACGATCGCCGGCCGCCGGCCCTCGACCTCGACCACCTCGCCGCGGTCCGGCACGCCCAGCGCGCCGGCCAGCACCGCGGCGCGGATCGCCGCCGGGTCCTCCGAGCGCGGGTTGTCGTCGGTGACCAGCAGCACGTCGGCGCCGGCCGCGCCGGCCGCGCCCATCAGCGGCCGCTTCTCCCGGTCCCGGTCGCCGCCGGCACCGAGCACCAGGATGATCCGGCCGGTCACCCCGGGCCGGAGCGCGTCGAGCAGCCGCGTCACCGCGTCCGGGCTGTGCGCGTAGTCGACCACCGCGACGTAGCCCTGGCCGAAGTCGATCTTCTCCATCCGGCCCGGGACGCCGCGGGTCGCCACGCCGGCCGCGGCGGTCAGCGCCGGCACCCCGACGGTGGCCAGCGTCGCGATCGCCAGCAGCCCGTTGGCCACGTTGAACGTGCCGGGCATCCGGACCAGCGCCGGCAGGTCGACGCCCGGACCGAGCACCCGGAAGCCGGTGGACCCGCCGGCGGCCGGACCCACCTCCACCGCGCGCCAGTCGGCGGTCGGGTCACCGGCCGCCGACACGGTCGCCGTGCCCGACTTCACCAGCCGCCGCCCGTACGGGTCGTCGACGGTGACGACCTCGTGCTCGCAGCGGCCGTCGAACAGCAGCGCCTTGGCCGCGAAGTAGCTGTCCATGTCGTGGTGGAAGTCCAGGTGGTCCTGGGACAGGTTGGTGAACGCGCCGGCGGTGAACCGGGTGCCGTCCACCCGGCCGAGCGCCAGCGCGTGGCTGGACACCTCGATCGCGACCGCGGTCACGCCCCGTTCGGCCATCGCCGCGAAGGCCGCCTGCAGGTCGGTCGCCTCCGGCGTGGTGCGGATGCTCGGCACCGACTCGCCGGCCACCCTGGTCTCGATCGTGCCGACCAGCCCGGTGCGGTGGCCGGCCGCCCGCAACCCCTCCTCCAGCAGGTATGCGGTGGTCGTCTTGCCGTTGGTGCCGGTGACGCCCAGCACGAGCATGTCGGCGGTCGGGTCGCCCCAGACGGCCGCGGACAGCGCGCCGAGCAGCACCCGCGGCTGGTCGGCGACCAGCACCGGAAGCTTGGTCGGGGCGGCAAGCTCCGCCCCGGCGCGGTCGGTGTAGATCGCGGTGGCGCCGGCCGCCGCGGCCACGCCGGCGAACCGGGCGCCGTGCGTGCGGGAGCCCGGAAGCGCCGCGAGAAGGTCACCGGGGCGCACCGCGGACGAGTCGTGCGTGATGCCGGTGACGACAGCATCGCGGTCCGGAACCGGCAGGCCGAGTCCGGTCGCGAGCTCGGCGAGGTGGTGCGGCCGCGGCCGGAGTGGCCGCAGCGGCGTGGTGCCGGACACGGGGGGCAACCCTAGTCCACAGACAACTTCAGGTTCGGGACGGGCGTGCCCGTCGGCGGGACCTTGCGGGCGGTCAGCGCGTACGACATCACGTCGTGGAAGAGCGGGGCGGCGACCGACCCGCCCTCGCCGCCGCCCGGCGGCTCGGTGATCACCACGGACATCACCAGCTCCGGCTTGTCCGCCGGTGCCATGCCGGCGAACGTCGCCCAGTATCCGCCGCCCGAGTAGCACTTGCATGCCGGGTTCGGCCGCTGCGCCGTGCCGGTCTTGCCGGCCACCCGGTACTCGTCGATGGCCGCCTTCGGCGCCGTCCCGCCCTTGGCCACCACGGCCTCGAGCATCGTCCGTACCGTCCTCGCCGCCTGCGCCGAGACGACGGTGGTCCGCTGCGGCGCGCTCGTCGGCGCCGCCGTGCCATCCGGGCCGATGACCGCCTTGACGATCCGCGGCTGCACCCGCACGCCGTCGTTGGCGATGGTCTGGTACATCCCGGCGAGCTGCAGCGGGGTCATCGACAGCCCCTGCCCGATCGGCAGGTTGCCGAACGTCGTGCCGGACCAGGTGTCCGGCGACGGCAGGATCCCGGGGCTCTCCCCCGGCAGCTCGATGCCGGTCCGCTGGCCGATCCCGAACTTGCGCTCGGTGTCGTAGAACTGCGCCGGGCCGACCAGGTTCTTGGCGATCATCAGCGTGCCGACGTTGCTCGACTTCGCCAGCACGCCGGTCGCGGTCCAGTGCTCCGGCGCGTGGTACCAGGCGTCGTGCACGACGTGGTCGGACACCCGGATGGAGTCCGGCACCAGCATCGGCGTGGTCGGGGTGATCTTCTTGTGCTCGACCGCGGCGGAGAACGTGACCACCTTGTTGGCCGAGCCAGGCTCGACCGGCGCCTGCACGACCGGGTTCGTCCGGTTCGCCGGCGGCGACTTCGACGGGTTCTGCGCGTCGTACGTCGGCGCGGTCGCCATCGCGAGCACCTCGCCGGTGTGCGCGTCGAGGATCACGGCCTGGCCGCTGGATGCCTTGGCCTTCCGTACGGCGGCGACCAGCCCGTTCTGCAGCTGGTATTGCAGGTCCTGGTCCAGCGTCAGCTGCACGGTGGAGCCGGGGACGGCGGCGGTCTCCTGCCGCAGCCCGCCCGGGATCTGCAGGCCGTTGCTGCCGCGCTCCACCTCGAGCCGGCCGTCGGTGCCCCTGAGCACGTCGTCGTACTTGGACTCGACGCCGCCGAGGCCGCCCTCCTCGTTGGTGTAGCCGACCACGGCGGCGGCCAGGTCGTGGCCCGGGTAGATGCGCTGCGAGGTGTCCTCGGCACCGATCCCGCGCAGGTTGAGCGCCAGCACGTCGGCGGCCTCGGCCGGGGACAGGTTGCGGGCCAGCGGGACGTACCGGGTGTGCGGCTTGGACAGCAGCGGGAGCAGCGTCGCCACCGTCGTCTTCAGCTTCGTCGCGAGCGCGGTGGCGGTGCCGATCCGGTCGGTCACCTCGGTCGGGTCGGCGAAGATCGTCCGGGCGGCGACGGAGTATGCCAGCGGCTGGCCGTCGCGGTCGATGATCGAGCCACGGGTGGCCGGGATCGTCGTCGGGTAGAGCAGCCGCTGCTCGGTGCGGGCGGCGAAGTGCTCGCTGTCGAAGCCCTGCAGCTGGACCAGCCGGCCGCCGAGCATCACCAGCAGGGTGCAGACCGCGGCGAAGCCGACGCCCAGCCGGCGGCCGGGGTCGCCGAGCCGCAGCAGTCGGGACCGCCCGGGCCGGCGCGGCGGTCGCCCGCCGCCGTTCCGCCCCGGCTTCCCGACCCGGGTCGCCCCGCCGCGGCCCGCCCGCGTCGACGCGGTCGTCCGGCCCTCGCTGCGCAGGGCCGCGCTGACCCGGCCGGTCGCGGCACGAGTCGCGCCCGACGCCGCGGATGCGGTGCGGCTGGACGATCCGCCGCGGCTCGCGGTGCCGCCGCGGCCCGCGGTGGTGGCACGGCGCGCCGCGCTGGTGCGGCCCCCCGAGCCGGTCCGAGCCGAGCTGGTCCGGGCAGCCGAGCCGGTCCGGGCGGCTGTGCCGGTCCGGGTCGCGGTGCCGGTCCGGGTCGCGGTGCCGGTCCGGGTCGCGGTGCCGGTCCGGGCCGCGGCGCCGGTCCGGGTCGCG
>Ga0207689_10004565_pt1 | contig 12537 bp, 7 predicted proteins | sample KBSMisM52_FD_184312 | JGI IMG/M metagenome (GOLD analysis project Ga0207689, IMG submission 184312) | Miscanthus rhizosphere microbial communities from Kellogg Biological Station, Michigan, USA - KBS Miscanthus M5-2 (SPAdes) (version 2) | ecosystem: Host-associated > Plants > Roots > Rhizosphere... | reverse complement strand
GCCGAACAGCTGATAGAGCGGGGCGTTGAGCGCCTTGCCCTTGATGTCCCAGAGCGCCAGGTCGATCGCTCCGATCGCGTGCAGACGCTCCTTGCCGGGCGAGTAGAACCCGTCCATGAACGCGGCCTGCCAGATCATCTCGGTGTCGAAGGCGTTCTTGCCGACGACGCTGCGGGCGACGTTGCGGACCGTGTCGGGCGATCCTCCCTGCCCAACGCCGGTGATCCCCGCCTCGGTGTCGACGAGCACCACCATGTTGCTCTGCGGGAACGCCTGCGCGTTGTTGCGGTCGTAGTTCGGCGGATAGAACACCCGGATTCGAGTGATCTTCGTCGGTGAGAGGCGCGCCGTCCGCGCCTGTGCGGCCGCCGCCGGCGCCTGCGCCGGCGCGCGGTTTCTCGAACCGGCCGCCGCGGCGCCCAGGATCCCGGTCAACGATTTGGCGAAGCCTCTGCGATCGACGGTCATGATTCCTCTCGTGGCTTCAGTCGCGCGTAGGCGCATTCTCGCTCAGTCGAACCCGGCCACGGCTCGGCGCGGCACATTTGTCCGATTTTTGTGGTCATGGCGATTCCTCGCCAGCGCACGCGAGGCCCGACAGACCCGGCCTGAGCGTGCGGCACGGCGCCGGCGCCTCGGACACTCCCAACGAATAGAACAGCCGGAAGCTGTCCCCCGGCCGCGCGTTGAAGTCGATCACGCGAATCGGCTCGCGAGGCTGCACGTCGCCGGGGGCCATCCCGTAGTTCATCGAGATCGCCGCCGGCGGGTAGCGGCCGGCCGGAACATCGAGCGGCTCGAACCGGCTTCCGCGCACGAACGCCTGCTTGGGCGAAGAGCGGCCGGGCCGCACATAGGCGGTCCCGATCGCGACGCCCACGTAGGTGCGGAAATAGCCGTCCTCGACAGCCACGGTGCCGTCACCCCGGCCCGGTTCGGTCTCGGCCGTCAGCGAGAACGGACTGAACACGCCGACCCGCAGTCCCTGAACGTCGGCCCGTTTGATGACGACGTGCTTCGCCGCGTAGTTCGTGAGCCAGATTCCCGCGGGGTTCTCGTAGTCGCGTGCGAGGACTGCGGGATCGCCGCGCACTACCGCGCCATCAATCGTGAGCTCGTCCACCGGGAAGGCGGCAATCGCCTGGCGCGTCGCGTGCCACACGCGCGTGTTCGTCAGCGTGCCGTTCCAGCCGATCGCCACGCCGGTCTGGACGGCGCCGTAGGCTTCGTTGCCGCTGAACTCCGGAAGCGCCGCGACGGTCGTGTCGAGCGCGCGGTAGCCACCCTCCTCGCTGGTATCCGTGCCCGGCGCGCGTGGAGCCCGAATCGTTCCGAGCGCGCCCGCCGCCACGTCGAAGCCGAACACGTCGACGTTGGCGGCCACGTTGTTGCGCACGACGTTGTTGGGGCCGCGCAGCCAGAAACCGGAGCCCTCACCGCCGGGGTCGTTGGCGGCGCCGCCGTAGCCGCTGCGCGGCGCGAAGTCGCCGGAGCCCTCCGACCGCATCACGAAGTTGTGCTCGAAGACGTTCATCGTCTCGCTGCCGTCCTCGGCCACGATGCCGGCGCCGCGGGCGTCGTAGACGACGTTGTCGCGCACCAGCCCGAAGTGGCTGTTGTGGATGGTGAGGCCCCATTTGGCGGCGCCGTCGATGGCGTTGCCGATGAGGGTGAACTGGCGCCCGTCCGCGGCCGGCGCCAGCGGCCCGAACACGTGATGCAGGTGGAGCGCGTAGCGGCCGATCGGGTTCGCGCCCACGTGCCGCACGGCGCCGTCGGGCGCAAACTCCGTGTTGTCGAGGACGCCAGGACGGGTGCGACCGAGGTTCGAGAACGCCGCGTAGCGGATGTCCACGTCGGCACGGTTGACGAACAGGACGTGCCCGCGCACCCCGCGCGGGTTTGCCGATCGGATGACCACGTTGCGCGTCAGGTTGCCCACGTGCGGCAGGAACTCCAGCACACCGTCCGGCCGGCGCGCCCCCTTGTGATCGAAGGCGAGTGGCGAGGCCAGCGTGACGGTCTCGCCCGAGACCGCGGCCACCGTCAGCTCCTCCCACCGCGGCTGATAGCGGCTGCCGCGCTCATCCCCGCCAAGCTGTCGAGTGTCCGGCAGCACCAGGCGGTCGCCCGCGTGCCAGCCGGCAGGAGGCTCGGCGAGCACGAGCCGCGTTTGACCGGCGAGCGGCTCCGCCGCGAGCCGCATGAACGTCGGCGTACGGGCGGCGCCGTGGACGCGAATCGTCCCGAGGCCCACGATGCCGTTGCCGAACTGCTCGGGATCGCGCGTCGTCTCGAGCGGACGGTCCGCGATGACGACCTCCGCCGACACGTTGCCGCCGATCGGTGCGGCGGCCGTGCCGATCTCGAGGCGTCCCGTGGTGAGGACCATCAGCGTGACGACGGTGAGCCGGGTGTTCGTGTCGGTGCGAAAGCGCAGCGCGCCTTCGATGTCGACGCAGGCGATCGCGCCGTCACTCACGGCATCGTAGGTGACGTTCGTGCCCGGCGCGATGAGCACCGAATCGCCCGCGGCTGGCACACGTCCGCTGGACCAGGTCGACGGATTGGACCAGCTCCCATCGCGCGTCGACCGCGTCGACGGCGCGTCGCACAGACGAGGGATGCCGTGGGGAACGCCGCTGACCGGAGAGAGATGGTGGTCCTGTGCGTGGGCCGTCATGACCGCCGCCAGGACCAGCACGACCGGGCCGGCGACGCCGCGGGTCATGGCGTGCCGTGCACGCGCCGCGCGAAGCGTTCGTTCTCGAGGCAGAACTCGTCGATGATCTCCGTGTCGGCGATGATCTGCTGCCGCAGCGTGACGGTCCACGGCCGCGTGTAGGCCTTCGGATCGTCGACGGTCACCTCGATGTTCAGATGGCCGAAGTCCGGGCGCGTCATCCGCTCGCGCACTTTCGCTGCACTCGTCAGCGGGCTGCCGCGGACATCGAGCCAGAGGTCGTCGCGGAACCCCACCGAGTCGACGACCAGTGCGTCGCCTTCCCACCGTCCGACAGAGTAACCGTTCCACGCCGGGTTCGGGTCCGCGGGCAGCGCCCGCCCGTCGAGGAACACCTGGCGGTAGTCGGTGTTGTACTCCTCCAGGGCGATGAGAAGACGCGGCGTCTGGACGAACTTGACGACGTGCGGCAGCCCGTAGGCACGCAGGAACGTGTCCGGCAGGCACTGCGCGTGCGGGTCGTCCCTCGAGCTGGAACCCATGTTCCGCTTGACCGCCTCCGCGGCCCAGGGCTGGTAGGGCAACCCGCCCTGGATGCTCGCGCCCATGTTGCCGCCTTCGCGCGACATCGGCAGCTCGATGCCGCAGGCGACCACGCCCTGCCCGCACGGCAGACTGTTCGAAGCGGCGGTGATCCACTGCCCCGACAAATCGGGCTTGCCATCGGGCGTGCGCGGCGTGGGCGCGGCAAGATCCGGGGCACCGGACGCAGTGCGCGGAATGCCGGCGGTCGGCAGCTTGAGCCACTGGGCCCGCAGCGGCCCCACCGTGCCGAGTGTGAGCACGAGGACGCCGAGCGCCAGGCGTTTCATGGCGCCGACGCCCGCCGCGTGACCGGCGGCGGCGCGATATCGCACGGACGCGGGCTCCACTTCGACACGTCGGACTCCTTCTTGAACTGCGAGCTGAGCACGAACTCCTGCGTCAGGTACTCGGGGTCGTTGATCACGGTCGTCACGATCAGCCAGGTGCCGTCATCCGGCAGCGTGAAGCTGTCGAAGAAGTCCTTGACCACTGTTCGTTCACTGTAGGGCACGCCGTTGGGACGCAGATAGCCGGCGCGCAGGTTCGTGGTCACGACCTCGAGCGAGCCGCCGGCGGCCCGGCCGCCGCGGCCGAAGATGCCGCGATTCTGCGGCTGCCGGAACCACTTCGCCTGCGACTGCCCCTGCAGCGATCGCGCCGCGGCCGGCGCCGGCGTGAAGTGCAGCCGTCTCGCCTGCGTGCCCGCGTCGAACTCGAGCAGCAACGTGTTGTCGTCCTCCCACCGGATCCGGAGCCGTGTCGGCTGGCGGATGAGCGACGGAGGTCCGAACGCCTTGCACAAATCCCCTCGGGCGCGGTCCGCGGCCAGGTCCCACGCGTCGGCCACCTTGCGCCCGGCCGCGTTCAGCGGCACGCTCGACGTGTCGCCTTTCGGCGGCGTCATCATCCGCCATCGCCAGTCTTCGGTGACGACCGACACCCATTGACCGGTGAGATCGAGGAGGGCCGACTGACGCGCGGTCGTGGGAGCGGGCGGCGCCTGCTGACCGGACGCGGGCGTCGCGACGGTGGCGCCAAGCACCCCGGCGAGCGCCGCTGCCATCCCCAGCATCGTTCCCGTGAACAGCCGCGTCATCGCCCCGCCCCTCCGACGCTGTGAAACACCGCTTCGACGAACTGGTCGGCCGTCCACCCGCGCGTGGCGTAGAGGCCGTCGTAGTCGGCAGTGGGGCGGGCGCGCTTCACCTGTTCGAGAGTTTGCCCCTTCTTCACCATCGCGCGGATGCGGTCTCGCACGATGGTGACCATGTCGCGATAGTTCGCGACGTCGGTTTCGTCGCTGAGCCGTCCGTGCCCGGGCACGATGACCGTGCCCCCTTCCTGGTTCTCTCCGGGGATGGCGATGTCGATGACGCGGTTCAGCGCTTCGATGATGCCGTCGATGCTGCCGCCAGCCGCCCGGTCGAACCGCGGATACGCCTCGGCGTCGAACACCGCGCCCGTGCTGACGACGTCGGAGCGCCGGAAGAAGACGATGGTGTCGCCATCCGTGTGGGCGGCCGGCACGTGGAAGAACTGCACCGCCTCGCCGTTCGAGAACAGCGACCAGTCCGGCGTGAGATAGGTGTCGGTCGGCCACGAGCCGGACGCCTCGCCGCCCGCGGTCATGCGGTTGAGCACGTTCAGGTGGGCGATGATCGAGGCGCGCGTGTCTCCCCCGCGCGGATCGATCGAATCGATGACGCGAACGTAGCGGCCGGCTTTCGACAGGTTGGCGGCTCCCCCGGCGAGCTGCGCGTCGCCGCTCGTCAGCACGATGTGGCGGATCGGACGCGGGCTGAGGGCGCGAACGGCGGCAAGCACCTGCTCGCTGCTGGTGGCTGGCAGGGTGTCGACGACCAGAGGCCCCTCCGGACCGATCTGGACGGTCGAATTGCCGGCGCTGCTCATGAGCGCGTACACGCTGCCTTGCACCGGCAGGGTGTCGAGCCCAGTCTGCGCGCGCAGCAGCATCGGCGTCGATGCCGCGAGCACGGCAATCGTGGTCAGGTATGTGCGTCTCATGGCGTGCGAAGGCGGGTGGCGAATTCGGGATACATGGTGTCGCGTCCACCACGCGACGCCTCGTAGGGGATCCCGTGGCGCGTGGAGTATTCGTGCAGGTATTCGTTGGTGCCCGGCAGGTGGCTCGGCACCTCCCCGCGCGGGCGCTCGATTTCCAACGTTGGAATGCAGGAGAACGGGCTCAACTGAAATCCGGGATCGGCCACCCAGTTGGACGTGCGCACGAAGGCCTCGGTCAGATAGACCGGGTCTTTGACCACGGTCACCAGCGTCAGGTACTCGCCGTGGCGGATGAAGTACTCGATGACGGTGCCCCGGTCGCTGCGTGGCACCCCGTTGCGGCGCAGCCATCCCTCCTTGAGGTGAGTGGTGGTGACCTTCAGCATGTCGCCCTCCCACTCGCCGGTCGAGAATCCCTGCCAGGTGTGCTGCGCGTTCGGAGACGGGCGCGCCCGCCCGTCCATGTAGATCGCGCGGTGCGGCAGCATCCACATGAGGGTGGTGTCCCAGGAGATGACGTCCTGCGAGATCGGATCGACCGTGCTCGAGATGCGCATGCTCGCGGGACCGCGAGGGGCATAGTCGACCGGATGCGGCTCGCACTGCCGCTCGGGCATGGTCCACTTGGCGGCGTCCCACGTGTCGGCCCGAAGCCGCGCGGCATCGTTGATCGGCAAACCGGTGTAGTCGCCAATCTCGGGGCCGGCGCCGCGCTCGGGCAGATCCTCATGGAAGCGTTGGCCCCAGGGACCAGTCAGATCGATCTGGGCGGTGACCGCCGCCGACGCGACGATCAGAGACACGAGAACCACTGCGACGTGAATGCGCGGCATACCGTCGTTAGGACCCGGTGAGGAATAAGTTGGTCGCTGTGGGCGTCTGGTCGGTCCGCAGAGCGGACCGACAAAGCAGCACTGGCCCGGTCGGGTCGCTTGCGACCCGACGCGCCCGGCAAGGCGCGAGGAGCGCGCATACCGGGAGTATGTAAGCGACGAGCAACGAAGCCCGGCGGGATGCATCGGCGGCCACAGCGACCAAGTTATTCCTCACCGGGTCCTCACTTCGCCAGCGGGGTGGGACGCAGCTGGAACTTGACCACCGCGCTCTTCGTCCCCAACCCGCCTTCGACGTGCCACACCGCGTTGGGGCCGTAGTCCGCGTAGACGCCGCGACCCTTCCATCCCGCCTTCGGATCGTCGATGCGGCCGTCCATGCCGCGCGAGAAGAACCCGAGCGGATACGGGACGCGCAGCACCAGCCAGCTCCCGTCCGGGCGCAGGACGAGGAGCGAATCGGACGTCGTCCCGTTTGCCAGCGGCACGTCGGCTCCGAGGCCGAGGGTGTCGTAGCGATCCACGAAGTTGTAGTACTGGAAGTCGGCGGCGATGTCGCCGCGGACGTTCTTGAAGCGCGGTCCCGGCACTGGATGGAGCGTCCACCCCTCACGGCAGTGCTGTCCGTCGACGGACGCGGGGCCGGAGAGCACCTTGCATTTGCGCCGATCGAAGCTCGCGAGGTGGCCGCTTCCCGCGAGCGCCGTCCAGATGACGCCGTTCGAGTCGACGTCGATGCCGCGCGGCGAATACGCCGCCACGCCGGACGCGGGATCGAAGGGCGGCTCGTAGGCTTCGCCGACGCAGGTCTTCGGATCGAGGCGAACGATGCGGCCCGGCATCGGACCAATGACCGCGCCCCATACGCTGCCGTCCGACGGGTGGGGAATCACGCTGTAGATCCCGGCGGTCTGGATCTCGCGATCCACTTTCGGATCGACGCGGCCATCCTGATTGACGTCGATGTAGGGTTTGCACCACCCCTGCGCCGCACCGACGTTACCGGTCTCGTCGAGCACGCGCGTACGAACCCAGCCGATCGCACCGCTGAACGGACCGTTGCCGTAAAGCGTTTCGTCGGCATCTTTCGCGAACTGGACGTGGTGGACGTCGAAGCAGATGTCCACCTGCGAGAACTTCTGCGTCTTGGGATCGAAGTACTGAATCTGGCGGAAGCTTTGCGGCTGTGGGGCAAGCGCCGCGGACGGATGGGTGGCGCAGAACGCCGGCTGGTTCTCGGAAAGACGAAACCGCGACGACATCCAGATCCGGCCCTTGCTGTCCATCGCGGCGTGATTGGTGATCGCCGGGTCGTACCAATACAGCTGCTCACCCCAGTAGGGCGACGGCACCGGCATCGACTGCGCCTTGCCCGGCGGCACCTTCGGGTCGAGCACCGGAATGCGGCGCTCCTTGGCCGTGTGCTCCAGCGGATCGATCGTGAGGAACCCATCGTTCCCCCAATCCACCCCGTAGATCGGTCCGTAGGCGTTGGCGGTCGGGTTGCGCTTGTCCGACGTCAACTCGTCGTGCGCGAACGTCGCCGGGCCGCCCCAGTCCCACATCGTGAGGACCAGATTGCGCTCGAGCCCCTGCGGCCGCGGCGGCGCGGGAGGCACCTCGCCGGCACCGATCCGGTCCGTCCAGTCCGCGTACATCTGCAGGCCGCGCGCGCGCCCGAGCACGCTGACGGCCTGGCTCATGCCCGCCCCGTCCTGGCCGGTCTGCACGCGGCGGTCCCACGCATCGACGCTCTTGGCGAACGTACCGAGCGCCTTGGGAATCTCGCGCGTGGCCTGATTCCCCATCTGATGGCAGACGTTGCAGTTGACCTTGATCTGACTGATCCAGTGATGCTGCGTGAGCATCTGCGGGCCGATGCCGTTGCCGGCCGGCCCCGTCCCGGGGAATTCGGATTCGGGCGGGATGTTGATCAGCGAGTACCAGTAGTTCGCGGGATAGATGCGCGCCGCGCTTCTGGCGTCGGGCGCGACGGTCGCTCGAAGCGCGAGCTGCCGGCCGGGCGTCGCCCGGACCTTCGCCGAGTCGACGAGGCCGTACCCGCGCGTCCAGATCGAGAAGGTCGCTTTGACCGGCAGATCCGGCAGGAGATACCGCCCCTGGTCGTCGGTGACCACGATCTTGCGCAACCGGGTGGGGGTGTCGGTGGTCTCGGCAATGACCCAGACGCCCGCTTCGGGCCCACGCGCGCTCGTGACGGTGCCGGCGATGTCGTCGGGGTCGACGGCGATCCGGCTCGCCGGGGCCGGCTGCTGCGCCGAGAGGCGTGCCCACGTCGCCGCGGATAGGCCCAGCGCGGCACCGCCCACGAGAACCACCACTGCCCCGCGTACCAATCCATGCATCGCCATCGTCGGCCCCCGCGTTCCCGGTCCGGGCGTCGTTGCCCGCCCGTAGTTTCTACCATGTCGACTCCGCTGAAAGTCCTGAAGAAAGCACCGAAAGTGCGGGTAAACAGCACGCGAGCCGTCCGCTGACCCTTTGGCGGTTTTTTGATCAACCCGCTCCTCCCGCTGTAGTAGCGTCCGCGCCGTCCGCCGGGATCCGCCAACGCCCCGGCCCAACGCGCTCGAGACCAACCGAGAGGAGGCACCTCTATGGTGAGCGGTCGCAACTGGGCCCTCGTGGCCCTTGTCGTGCTCGTGCTCGGGGCGACTGGGGTGGCCCAGTCGTTGTACGGTTCACTCGTCGGCACCGTGACGGATGAGTCCGGTGCCGCCGTTCCCGGAGCCACCGTGACCGTGACGCAGGTCGAGACCAACGCGTCGCGCAGCGTGGTCACGAACGAGGCCGGCAGCTATAACGTCCCCAACTTGCTGCCCGGCACCTATGAAATCGTCGTATCGCTGCCGGGATTCCAGACCTCCCGCACGCGCGACGTGGCCGTACGGCAAGGCCTGGACCTTCGACTCGACGCGCGTCTCAAACTTGGCGCCATCGAAGAGTCGGTCACCGTGTCCGGGCAGGCCGCGGTGCTGCAGACGGAGAGCGCCGCCGTGCAGTCGCTCACGACGAAGACACAGCTCGAGACGTTGCCGACCAGCGGCCGCGCCTACCAGACGGCGCTCGCGCTGATGCCAGGGGTCGCGCAGCCGAACTACGACCAGTCCGGCGGCAGCAACAACCCGACGCGCGCCATGGCCATCACCATCAACGGCCAACCGCCGAGCAACACGGTGGTGCGGCTCGACGGCGTCAGTCAGATCAACCAGTTCTTTCAGCAGATCCAAGCCTACAGCCCGAGCCTCGAAGCCATCGAGACGATCAGCGTGGTCACCAGCAGTTTCGACGCCGATCAAGGAATGGCCGGCGGCGCCTCGGTGAACGTTCAGGTTAAGAGCGGCACCAACACTCTGCGAGGGTCGGCATTCGAGCACGTGACGGACTACCGCATGAAGGCGAGGAACTACTTCCTGCCGGCTGGCGATCCGAAAGGCACCGGCAGCGTGCACGTCTACGGCGGCACGGCCGGCGGTCCCGTCGCCAAGAACAAGGTGTTCTTCTTCGCGAGCGTCGAGCGCACACGACAGCGCACCGAGGCCGGCAACGCACTCTCGAACTCGAACGCCAACGGTCTCCGCAGCCTGCCGACGATGGCGATGCGCGACGGCAATTTCGCGGGCACAGGCACCGTGCTCTACGACCCGCTGACGGGCGCCGCCAACGGCACGGGTCGCGTCCCGTTCGCGTTCGCGAACTGCCCCGGGCTCACGTCGACGACTGATCCGCGGTTCGATTCGTGCAACTACATTCCGGCGAACCGCATCAATCCGGTGTCCCGGAACCTCCTCAGCAAGCTCGTGGCACCGACGCTGCCGGGATTCACGAACAACTACTTCGCCACCAACAGCTACGATACCGACTACAACAAGTACGACGGCAAGATCACCTGGACGCCCAACGGCCGGGTGAACGTGAACGTTCGACTCGGGTACGCCGACAGCTATGAAGACAGCGCGCCGGAGCTGCCGTCGGTCGACGGCGGGATCAACCCGATTTTCCAGGGCCGCATCTGGGACTCGACGGTCCACAGCCACTCGGCCGCGGTGACCTCGACGGTCTCGAACAACATGGTGGTCGACGGCGTGTTCGGATTCACGCGCACCGACATGCTGGCGCGCCCCCACACGGACGACTGCTGGGGCGAGATCATGGGCATCAAGAACAGCTGTCAGCCGCCGCGGTCTCGCTCCACCGCCATCCCGACAATCAACGCGTCGGGCACCTATCGGCTCTCGGGCGGTGGCGAGCCGCGCGCCTATCGGGATCCCCAATGGAGCGGGGCGATGAACTTCGCCTGGATCAAGGGCATCCACAACCTGAAGCTCGGCGGAGAGATGAAGATCCTGCACCAGAACCACTACGAGACGCAGACGCCGACCTTCACGTTCTCAGGAGGCCGGACCGCGCTGGCCCCCGCCGGCCCGAACGCCTTCAATGCCTTCGCGGACTTCCTGCTGGGTGAAGTGAACGCGCGGACGTCCGAGTCGATGACGCCGATGATCGACACCGAGCCGACCGTCGAGGATCTGCTCGACTATCGACCCGCGACGCTCCGAACCAACCAATACGGCCTGTATGTTCGCGATCAGTTCGAGCTCAATCGCAAGATGACGGTGTCGGCCGGTCTGCGGTGGGAGTACTACCCGTTGTCGCGCCGGGCGGACCGCGGTCTCGAGGTGTTCGATTTCGCAACCAGCGAGCTGATGATCTGCGGCGTGTCGGGCAACGCGCCGACGTGCGGGATCACCGTGGAGAAGAGTCTGTTCACGCCTCGCGTGGGCTGGGCCTATCGAGCCACTGAGTCGACGGTCATCCGCGTCGGCTATTCGCGCAATCCGGAGAACGACACGTCCGGCCGCAATCAGATGCCGCCGTTCCAGGCGTTCCCGGCCACAATCATCCTGGCCGAGGCGGCTCCGAACCAGTACTCGACGATCGGCAGCTTGAGCGACGGCGTCACCGTGGTGCCGCAGTTCGATCTCACGGTCGGCCATGTCCGGCCCAACGCCGGGCTCACGACCTATCGCGGGAAGTTCGAGCGCGGCACGATCACCTCCTGGAACGCCAGCGTGCAGCAGCTCCTCCCGTTCGGGCAGAGCCTCACGCTCGGGTACGTGGCGAACCGGCAACGAGACATCACGCGCAATGTGAACGAGAACTACGGCCAGCTCGGTGGCGGAGCGGCCAGTCAGCCCTATCGTGCGATCACCACTGCCGCCATCAACGTGCAGGGGCCATACGGGAAAGTGGACTACGACTCGTTTCAGGCGAGTGTCGACAAACGATTCTCGTCGGGGCTGCAGTACACGGTGGCCTACACATTCGCGAAAGCCATCGACTGGTGGGCGGGAGCGATTCCGCAGCCCGAGTACTGGTACCTGAACAAGGGAGACCAGGCCAACAGCACGCCGCACCTCCTGAATGTCTCCGCCATCTACCAGCTGCCGTTCGGCTCGGGCCGGCGGTTCCTGAGCAACTCCGGCGTCGCGTCGCACATCGCCGGCGGGTGGCAGATCAACGGCTTCTTCACCGCCCGCTCGGGCACGCCGTTCACCGTGACCGCCAGCAACGCCTCGCTGAACGCCGGAACCGGCACGAACCAGACGGCCGACCAGATCAAGGACACGGTCGAGATCAACGGGTTCTCGCGGGGCGGCGCGTATTTCGATCCCACGGCGTTCCGTCCCGTCACCGAGGTGCGGTTTGGAAGCGCCGGTTACAATACGCTTCGTGGCCCCGGCGTGGCCAACCTGGACATGAGCCTCTTCCGCACGTTCGCCTGGGGCCGAAGCATGAACCTGCAACTCCGGGTCGAGGCGCTGAATGTGACCAATACGCCGCATTTCGCCAATCCGGCGTCGAACATCGCCAATCTGCAGCTCAATCCAGACGGCACCGTCCGCAACCTCAACGGGTTCGGCGTGATCACCTCGACGAACCGCCTCGGGCGGCAGTACGACGAGCGCGAGTGGAGAATCGGCTTGAGGCTGGCGTTCTGAGGGCGTGACGATGATCTCGCGCCGGCTTCCGGGCGGATTGGCGGCGTGCGCGGCGGTGTTCGGGAGCTTGACCGCGCCGATCCTGCTCGGACAGGCGCAGCAGCCGGCATCGGCCGACGAGTTCCAGAAGAGCGTCGTCCCGGTGCTGTCCAAGACGTGCCTCGGTTGCCACAACGATCGCGCTCGCATGGGCAACCTCAGTCTGCAGCCCTTCACCGAGCCGGCGACCGCGCTGGCGCACCCGGAGGTGTGGCAGAAGGTCCTGAACAAGCTGACCGCGGGCGAGATGCCCCCGCGCAGCGTCGCGCCACTGACCGCCGCCGAATCGACGGCGGTCATCGCGTGGCTCACGAGTGTGCCGGGCGTGTCGGATACGACGGTCAGGAAC
>Ga0207689_10004562_pt1 | contig 12541 bp, 4 predicted proteins | sample KBSMisM52_FD_184312 | JGI IMG/M metagenome (GOLD analysis project Ga0207689, IMG submission 184312) | Miscanthus rhizosphere microbial communities from Kellogg Biological Station, Michigan, USA - KBS Miscanthus M5-2 (SPAdes) (version 2) | ecosystem: Host-associated > Plants > Roots > Rhizosphere... | reverse complement strand
TATCATTATCAAAGTCGTCGCGGCCGCTTTAGTGCAACATCCTGGCGTCAACGCATCTTTCCAGGATAAGTTTATTCGTTACTACGAGCACGCCGACATTGGTGTGGCTGTCGCGATCGAAGATGGTCTAATCACACCGGTGGTTCGAGCTGCCGACCAGAAATCACTAAGTCAAATTGCCGCGGAAGTTCGAGAACTGGCTGAGCGTGCACGTGCGCGCAAGTTAAAGCCAGAGGAATACATGGGAGCGACTTTTTCGATCAGCAATTTGGGAATGTTTGGGATCGATGAATTCACCGCGGTAATCAATCCGCCCGAAGGTGGAATTCTGGCTGTCGGTGCAATGACTGCAAAACCGGTAGTCCGCGATAACGAAGTTGTGGTGCGCCAAATGATGCGCGTCACGATGTCGTGCGATCACCGCGTCATTGACGGAGCAACCGGCGCAAAATTCCTTCAGACACTGAAGAAGATGCTGGAAAATCCGTTATATCTCGTCGTTTGAGAAGGATCACCTAGTTTCAAAGCAATCAAGGATCGGGATTTCCCGATCCTTTTTGCTGTGAAGTTACATTCAAACCCCAAATGGCCCAAGCGACAGCAAAACCGCAATCCGATCTTGCACCTCACCTTGCATTAGTAGCAGTACAAATCCTGTTCGGCACCTGGCCAATCTTTGGGAAGATCGTTCTGCGTTCGATGTCGACGACAAACCTAATGATGTGCAGGTTGATTGGTGCTGCAATCGTTTTGAGTTTGATTCAGCGCAGATTTCGCCCACTACGATTGATGCCGAAGAAAGACCTTGCCTGGCTCACTTTGTGCAGCCTTGTTGGTGTCGTTGGAAATCAATTTGTTTACCTCAAAGGCCTCAGCTTGACAACGGTAATCAACACCACGCTGTTGAGCACAACGATTCCTGTCTTTGCTCTTTTTGTAAGCATTCTAATGGGCCACGACCGAGTGTCGCTACGACGCTTCATCGGGATTCTCCTGGCGGCTGGAGGGGTCCTTTACCTGATCAATCCGGCTCGTGCTGATTTGTCCACCCAACACATTATTGGCAATCTCATGAGTTTCTGTAGAAACGGCAGGGTCAGACACAACCTGTGTCAGGCCATAGCGGTCACGCAGATCAATAAAAATCAGTCCTCCATGGTCACGGCGGCGGTGTACCCAGCCGCAAAGTGTTACTTCCTGACCAACATGCTGGTCATTTAAATCGTTACAAGTGTGGGATCTCATCATAGAGCGAAAAAATAAAATTTCTGACGTATATTACGATTGTTTTCTGAACTAATCAACTTCCTATAAGTGTAGCAACCTCTTTCTCAAGCTCGGGGGAAACCGTCACAGTCATAGGTAATGATATATGTTTCTCAGCTTTGCCGCCGGAAAGCACCAGTTCCACCTTCCGTTCGCCCGGGTAAGACAGCAAAAGCGACTTTAATTCGCGAAGAATCTCCATGTCGGTATTGGCCGGTACAGTGATAGTGTAGGCGTTCTCTTTCCAGTCAGCACTATTGAGTGAAGGCATTGTAACCGGGACTATCGGATCTTCAGCCGGATCAAACGCCGGATGCTGTTTTTCAGTCTCAATAACTTTCACTTTGCGAATCATTTTCTCCTTTTCATCATATAGGCCGGCCTCCTTTGCATTGGCCACCATGCTATCCAGAGAAACGCTCTTTGCATTATTACAACTTAACTGCAGATTGCCGTTTCGGTTATCCAGACGGCCCTCCGTAATCAAAATCTGTCCTTCAATAAAGTAAGGCTGATACTGCATGTAAGTTTTGGGGAAAACCACGATCTCTATTCTACCCGTCGGATCCTCCATCTCACCATACATCATATAACTTCCGGATTTAGTGAACACCTTCTTGGCCTTTGTTAAAAGCCCACCCAATTTCACCGTTTTACCTACATTCCTTTTAGTCAGCGTATCAATAAGATTCACCTTTTTCGATAAATATTTTCGAAGACCTCTGAGAGGATGTCCGGAAACATAAAGTCCCAGATAGTTTTTTTCAAAATTCAGCTTTTCCATCAATGTTGCCGGTTCAACCTTTGGCAGTTTAAGAGTTGTTGATGTTTGATCCTCCATCTCACCAAAAAGACTGACCTGTCCCTGCGATGACATCTCCTGTGAAGTCCTGGCAAACTGCACTAGCGACTCCAAACCTTCTGCAATCGCTTTTCGTTCACCCATCCCGTCAAAAGCACCGGAATATGCCAAAGCTTCCAAAGTTTTTTTATTCACAGTTTTAATCGGAACCCGCTGTAAAAAATCTTCGAGACTGGTAAATGCACCCTTTTTTCTCGATTCCAGAATTTCATGAACCGTACCTTCGCCTAACCCTTTAATGGCACTTAATCCAAAGCGGATCGTCTTGTCATCCACCACAGTAAAATTCGCAAAAGACTCATTCACGGAAGGAGGCAAAACCGAAATACCCATATCTTCACACTCCATAATCTCCATCGCCACACGTTCGGTATTATCATGATCACAGGAAATAAGCGCCGCCATAAACTCCGTCGGATAATGCGCTTTCAAGTAAGCTGTTCTGTAGGAAATCATCGCATAGCAAGCCGCATGAGCCTTGTTAAAACCGTAACCTGCAAACGGTTCAACCACATTTTCAAAAACGTCCTCCGCAAACTTTTTCGGATGACCATTTGTTACGGCACCCTCTACAAATTTTACTTTTTGTTCATTCAAAAGAGCTGGGATTTTTTTACCCACAGCCTTACGAAGCAAATCTGCTTCTCCCAAACTGAATCCGGAAAAGTCACGAGCCAGCTGCAAAATCTGTTCCTGATAAATCGCCACACCGTTTGTTTCTTTGAGAATCTTCTCAAAACTCGAGTGCATATAGGTGACACTCTCAGGCTTGTGTTTCCCTTTAATATACATGGGAATCCACTCCATCGGACCCGGACGATACAATGAGATCATCGCAATAATATCGCCAAAGCCGGTGGGTTTCAGCTCCTTGATGTAACGTCGCATGCCTGGGGACTCCAACTGAAAGACTCCGGTAGTATCAGCTTTTTGGAATAGTTCAAAAGTTTTGGCGTCATCCATCGGAATATTGCGCAGGTCCAGATCGACATCTTTCGTTGCTTTCAAAATCGCCAAAGTCTTTTGAATGATAGTTAAGTTTTTCAATCCCAAAAAATCCATTTTCAAAAGGCCAATCTCATCCGCAGGTTTCATGGAGTACTGCGTGATAATATCTTCACCGCCTCCGGTAGATCTTTGCAGCGGGGTGTAGTTTACCAACGGCTCCTCCGACATCACCACGGCCGAAGCATGAGTTCCGGCGTGACGCACCGTACCTTCCAGTTTAATCGCGTTATCCAAAAGAGTTTTGGTACGCGGTTCATTTTTATATACACTGCGCAGTTCAGGATCGCTCTCAATAGATTTCGCAAGTGGTGTATGTTTCCCTAAAATCGGCGGCGGAAGAAGTTTGGCAACACGATCAACCTCAGAATACGGATATCCCATCGCCCTACCTACGTCACGAACGGCAGCGCGCGCCGCCATAGTTCCAAAAGTAATAATTTGCGCCACATTCTCGTGGCCATATTTCTCTTTTACATAGTTCAAAACCTCATCACGACGATTATCAGCAAAATCGATATCAATATCCGGCATGCTGATACGTTCCGGATTCAAAAAGCGTTCAAAAATCAAACCATACTTCAGCGGATCCAGTTCAGTAATATCCAGAGTGTACGTAATAAGCGAACCCGCCGCCGAACCACGTCCCGGCCCCACGGTAATTCCGGCATCTTTGGCAAACTTCACAAAATCCCAAACAATCAAGAAATAGTCATTAAACCCCATCTTATCGACAATTCCCAACTCATAATCCAATTGCTGAACTGCTTTTTCAGGCGGATTTCCATCATAACTTTTCTTCAAACCCTCTTCACATAACTCACGCAGGTACTGCCCGGAGGGCACACCGTTTGGCGTCTTAAAATGCGGAATCAAATTCTCACCAAAAGGAATTTCTATATTTACTTTTTCAGCAAGTTTCACAGTGTTTTCCAAAGCCTCCGGCACGTGGGAAAAAGATGTCAGCATCTCTTCATAAGGCCGTAAAGAAAAATCCCCGTCAAACTTCATACGATTGGCTTCCTGCAAAGTCGTCTGCGTCTGAATGCATAACAAAATATCTTGCGCATCATGATCATCTTTTTTCACATAATGTGAATCTTGAGTCGCAACCAAAGGTACACCGGTTATTTTTGAAAGTTCGATCAATCGTTCATTCAAAATTCGCTGGTCATCCAGCATCGGATGATCCTGGAGCTCCAAGTAGTAGTTCTCTTTACCAAAAATATCCTGATACTTTTCAATAACCTCAAGCTGTTTTTTTTCATCAGATTCCAGCACAGATCGTGCCAGTTCCCCGGCCAAACATCCGCTCAGAGCAATAAGACCCTTACTATGAGCCTTCATGAGCCCATAATCCATACGTGGCTTATAATAAAACCCTTCCAGATGGGCTTTACTGACCAAATACATCAGGTTTTTATACCCCTCATAGTCCTTGGCCAGCAAAATCATGTGAAAAGGCTTATTTTCCGTACCCGGCGTCCGGTCAAAACGTGATCCCGGTGCTATATACACCTCGCAACCAATAATCGGTTTTATACCTGCCTCCTTGGCCGCCTTAAAAAACTCAATCGCTCCATACAACACCCCATGATCCGTCAAAGCTACCGCAGGCGAACCTTGAGCTGCAGCCATTTTTACGATGTCCTTAGGTGTACCCAATCCATCCAGCAAGCTGTAATGGGAATGGACGTGTAGATGAACGAACGACATAGGCTTTTATTATCCTTCACAGGGTACATTTTTTGCCTTCCAAAGAAAAGACTGAATCATTGCTTTGCATCTTTAATTTTGGTCCGTTTTATGCTAAAATAATAAGAAATATAAATCTCAAAAAACAAACAAATATGGCAGGAGAGTTTTTCCAAGCAGAACGCGGACAGATCAGCGGCATAGAAGCGCAGGCAACCAAAGAAAAAAAGACAGATATTGCCAGCGATATACAAAAGCAAAAAGATCTGTTTCAGGGTGAAGTCAGTAAGGCCGGTAAAATGCTGGCTGATGCCGATAGCAAAGTCACTCTTAAGGAATCTAAGGATAAAGTTTCTGCATACAAAGCTGACATTACTGACACGCTCACGCAAATTGTGGATAGTGGCCGGAGGGCACTCCAGGCAAAAAATCCTGAGGGGGATTTGGCAGTGATGGAAATGCTCGCTGGTAGCTTAAAAGCAGAAACTGGCAAAGTGAAACAGTATGTTCCGTTATTCAATGATGTTGAAGCTGACAAAGCTTTTATTCCAAAAATTGAGGAAAAACTTAAAAAAGTTCGCGAAGTTAAAAAAGCTAAAGGTGTGAGCTCACAAGAGTTCAACAAGGTATTCATGGACGCTGAAGATCTTATGGGTAAGGCCCAAGAGGGTGAAGTGTACAAATGGATCCCGGGAGCTTTACCAACAGATATGCAGGCCATATTGAATGCAGTACTTCTGCCTTTGAAAGAGCAGGAATCAGAAATTGCCGGTTATCGTCTGGAACGTACGGAAGATTCAGCTCTTGCTGAAAACGATGAGGAAAAAGAACTCCCAACAGACGACGATAAAACCAAAGAATGGAAAGAGGGTATGCGCGAGGGGAAATCTATACTTCGAAAACTCAAACCTACGCGAGCAGCATTTGAAGCAGTTCAACCTCAGATGAAAAAAATATCGGATGCACTCAAGGATGCGAAAGGAGATCCATCCAAAGCTGCCGGAATTTCTGATGATGCCGACAATGCCATGACCGACCTGGGGAAGGTTTTGAAAGATTTGAAAACGATTAATCGCGAGAAGATTTTTGAACCTGAGTATCAAACCCTTTACGATAATTTACTTGGTAAAACACAATTACAATTGCGTGAACTTGCTGACATAAAACTCAGTTTAAAAACCAGTGAGTTCTTAAAAAATGGTTTAACCGAAGAAGAAAAAAAATACGTCACCGTGGATGATAAAGGCAATATTGTGAAAACTGCCGAGTTCAACAAACTGCCAAAAGATAAGCAGATGGCGTTTGAAGCAAAATTTAAACTGATCGAAATTCAGGTCAGCATGGAACTTGACGATAAGACCTGCCCTGAAAAAGAAAAGAAAATGTTGGAAGGCCGCAAAAAAATGATGAAAGGAGATATATTTGGCGGAAAAAATGATTTAATTCTTTATTATAATTCAGCATCACAAGATCCAGAGCGAGACCCTACCCGTTTCGAGCAGTGTAAAGAAATGCTCAAACAGATTGCCCTGATGGAGTTGGCGCAAATGGTTCAACGCTTGGCCCAAATGAAAGAGGCGGTCAAGGAACGATACAACAACAATGTCATGGGCAAAACCGACTTCGGCACCTGGACCTATGACCAGGCCTACGACAACATCAATAACATGGCGCTGGTACTGGCAGAGGCTCAACGGATGATCGAGTCTGGTGAATGCGTCACCATCGAAGGTGCAGAAAAAAAACTCCGCAAACTTGATCCAGACAGTATCCGTGTATACGACAGTAAGGACAGCTTGAATCAGAAAAAAGAGGACATCAACAAAAAAGATGATGCAGCACTTCAAAAAGACAAAGACGATTTAATTCAAAGAAGTAAGAGCGTTCTCAAAAGTCACCAAGGTGAACTTGATTCACTTATTACCGGAAATATAAATAGTTTTGCGGTTCGTGGAGCAATTCAGGATCATGGTGGTGTAACACCCGAAGATATTGAAAAACAACGCGACCGTGTAAAAAAAGCAGAAGATGCAGTTGCCGCGACAGAAAAAATGTCTCTGGATGACGTTCGTAATGGTCAGCTCAGAGGTGTTGAGGAGAGTCTGAGAAAATTAAGTTTACAGGGAGCTCTCAAACAATGGCAACTCGGATTCCCAGTGGATATGAAATCCAATTCCTGGGAGGTTTTTGATATGTTCGTGCAGCAAAAGAAACTCAACGATCACGATCCAAAGTTGCGTAAGGAGCATGTTCTGGAAGAGGCACGCAAAGCTCGTCAGCGTGGATTTACAGCTCTCGCCAGAAGTATGTATGAAGACTACTTTGCTGATGAACTCAAAATCGGCGCCAAAGATGTGGATAAGGAAAAAGTCCGTAAAGACACATTGGAAGATAAGGATAATATCAAAAAACTTAATAAGTCTCTCGACACATGGAAAGAGAATTTTGAAAAACAGAACGGTCGAAAACCTTCTGATGAAGAAGTCGCCGATGCGCGGGGTAAAATGGAAAACATGGTTGTGGGTGAAGCCTATAACAAAGCGGTCAAACTCAACACTTACCAATTCATGAAAGACCAGATTGGTCCGGAAGGTAATGAATGGAGAGAAGTATATGGTGGAACTGTTGCAATTGAAGACTTTAAACAGGGCGGCGCGTTTACCGCATTCTGGACAGACGAACAATGGAATGCTTTGCCGGTGAAAGTTGGTGTAATGGTATCAGTGACTATTGCGTCAGGTGGTATCGCCTCCGGAGTTGTGGGAGCGGCAGGACTCGCCGCGCGAACAGGTCTCGTTGCAGTCCTTGGTGAAGGCACCGTAGCCGGATTCTTTGGTGTAGTCAGTGAAACAGGTGCCACAGTTGGTGGAACACTTGCGGGCCGAGGTTTGGTGTTTGCAGGCGAATCCCTGGTTGAAGGTGCTGCTTTCGGTGCTGCTCAATATGAGTTGAACGGCCTCATCATGGGGTACGATTATCCACGTTTTAGTACTGAATATTGGACAGGGATTGGTCACAGCGTTGTTACGATGGGAGTACTGAAAGGCGTGGGGACAGGTGTGGGTAAACTCAAAAATCTGTCTGAAGGTGCCAATGCGGCCAAATATCTCACCGAAGGAGGACTTGTTACAGAGGGAGCTGCAGTTAGTGGCAGCGCACTTAAACTCTATGGTGGTGGCGGCCTGGTAGAAGGTTTTGCAAAAGATGGTGCATGGTGGTTCGGTAAAACTTCGGCAGAAGGCGGCGCACTGGTCGGTCTTGATATCGGATCCTCGTTCCTGGCCGGAAGACATTTTACACTCAAAGAAGGTATTTCTTCATTTGGCTCCAATTTTGTGTACTCAGGTCTTATTGGCGGCGTTCACGAATTTATGGGATCAGGTCACGAAGCATCTTCAGGTGAAAAGGAAAAACCAAAAATTAAAGAAGAGGTCGAAACGGCAAGCGCGATCGGTAAAGCAACCAAAGCAAAACTCGAGGTTGATGCAGCCAAAGCCAAACTGGAAAAAGCAAAACAGGAAGGTAAACCAACCGAAAAACTTGAGGCTGATCTTAAACAGAAAGAGTTCAAAGCACAAAGCGCCGAGTTTGATATGTTGAAAGCGGAAAAAGATGAACTCGATGCCAAACAAAGAAATGCCGAAAAGAAAGTGGCAGATATTCAGAAAGAGATCGATAAACAGAAGAAAAAAGGTAAGGTTGATCCAAAACTTGAAGCACAACTTGAGTTTGCCAAGATTGAAGCAGAAATTGCTAAAAAAGCTGCTGAACCAAAACCTATCGATTTTGGAAATGTCGAATCTATGTTCACCCAGGTTGATAAGCCATTTGAAATTCCAAACTCATTTACCGAAAAAGTAATATCAGGTGAAAAGTTTAATGCTGAGGATATTGGAATCATTGAAAAAGGTATAGTAGCAGGAAAAATTGACGCCAAGGTGGTTGTTGAATGGATACATGCAGGACGTCTTGAAGCAACGGCATCAACTATTGACGCGATGATGCATCAAAACCCATATGAAGCTTTAGTTTTGGCAAACGAAAAGGGCATCAGCATCGATGCAAAAACCAAAACACAAATTTTTGAAGCACTACTTGCTGAGGATAAAAACTATCTTCAGGCAAAAGATCTCGTTGATCGTGGAATAATTGATGTTGATAATCCTGCTACGATCGATCTCATTTTAAAAAATAAGAACGGCAAAACATTATGTCTTTTCCTTGTTATGAATGGACGTATTTTGCTGACAGAAAAAATTGCAACCGAGCTGATCAAAGATAAACATATGGCCAACGTTCTGGAACATATGTTTGTTGCTGACAGTTCCAACGATATCTTTATTGATGCTGCCTATAGTAAGGAAAAATTAAAAGAAGCAATCGAGGCAGAACATCAAATGGAATTTGATTCTGAACTTATCTATTCAAAAGCTTTTGATCTCGGTAATAACTTTGGTCCGGTAATTCAGGAATCGGCAAATCGAGTTGAATCTGGAAACGCAAACCCAAAGAGCAAGCTAGACGCAGCGCTTACTCGCTTAAAAGAAAGGGATCCAACAGGATACAACATTCTAAAGCAAAATGCAGCAACACTGGATACAAACTATATCCAGGCCATTGTTCAAGGCAATAAAACTGAATTCACTAATACTCAAGGCCAAAAGATTGTTGCCTATGAAGGAGCCTTTATTGCTGCGGGTGGTATGGGAAAGGTGAGCCATGTAGCCTATGTGGTTGAAGGAAGCAGTATGGGCCTTCAGTATGCGGTAATCAAACGTCCTCATGAAGGCAAAGAAGAGTTCTTTGAAAAAGACAAAGAGTCGGCACAATTAGTAAAAGATTGGAATTCAGAATATTTAAATTCTGCTTTGGAAATCGGACCAGATGTTATTATTTATGAAACTGGAAAAAATGCCGGCGATATGGCTAAAAAAATGCCGGGGCTTTCAAGCTACGATGCTGTGAAAGTTATGATCGACGCTTTAAAAGGAGTAAAAGTATATCAGGATCATGGCAAAATGCATGCAGATCTCAAGGAATGGAATATACTTGTTTTTGATGGGCCAAATGGACCACAGGGACAGCTTATTGATAACAGCCCTACAGATGCTAACAAGATTTTTAATGGCGAATCTCCTTTCACCCCGCACTATATTAGTGTAGCGACACAGGCTGCGATAAAATATGGTTCGCCGGAGAGCTTTGTTGCTTGGGATAACTACTCAATGGGTATCGTCATGAAACAAATGCTCATCGATGGATTACAGATGGATGGAGTGACAGGAATACCGGGTAAAGGCTTAACTCAACTCCGGCCGCTCGTTGAGAAAATGACAACCGCTCCATACAACACAGACCCGCAGTTAATGGGACAGGCAATCGCTGAACTGGAAGGGCTCCTTCCAAGCTTGTCAAAAAAGAAACCCAACATGACCATTGCCAACCTTCCAACAATTTATAATACAGGCTCTGATGTTGATTCTAAGGCAGTAACACCGGCTAAACCACCTTCAATTCAATAAAAATTGATCTCAAAAAGTAAATACATTATTATATATATTATTCTCAACAAAAATTTATGAGTCAGAGAGAAATGCCAATACCAGACACAACTCCAGATAAACCTCGTTATAGTCAAACAACCAAAGAGGTTTGCAACACTTTTCGTATTCTTGCTGACTGCGCACAGAAAGGTATCGATCCTGCAACAATTTTAGATGAAGAAGGAAAACCAAAAATTCGCAAACTTGAAATGGAAAACTATCTTCTGGCTGTGCGAGAAATTCTTGGAACAGATGAACCTTTGACACCAACTCTGTTGAATGCCCGTCTTAACTATCTTTTCCAAAATGGAAAATTAAAAATCCATTATCCTGCTGGACAGAAATTTTGCCTGGCAATTATCCCATGCACACAGTACGGTTTTCCAATAAAACAGGATGCTATAGAATCAGGTCTTTTCCTAAGAGAACTGGCTATCGATGAAAGAGATGAAAAAGGCGAACTTATTGAGAAAAATAAAATCTCTGAAAAAGATAATCAATTATATGAATATCTGCCTGACGAGGTTCGCAAATGTCTCTTTAAGATTGAATCATATGATGAGAAGCCTGAATTTAAACTTACAGACGATGACCGTAAAAGAGCTGTGAAAGCTTATAAGGGCGCATATAAAAATGCTCAAACTGTTTTCAACCAGGCCAAGAACCGTTCCAAAAACTAAAATACTATTCAGTATTACTGCATAATTCCGTTAAACACGGAGTAGCATGGTGCCGGGAAGAGGACTCGAACCTCCACGCCTTGTGGGCACTAGCTCCTAAGGCTAGCGTGTCTACCAGTTCCACCATCCCGGCTTGTCCTTTGCTGAAGCTATTTTTCAAAACTCAGCACTTCTATTATAGTATCAAAAAAGCTTAAAAGGTGAAATACCACCCATTGGAGGGCTAATGACAGCGTTTATTCACCAAAAGATCAGATAAAACCTAAAGCCCAAACCGTCATATAAGTTTAAATGCTCAAACTACTTACAAACAGCCAGAAAATTGTATTTGACAAAACCCCTAGACCCTAGTAATATACTTTCCATTGTGTAGCAGAAAAAAGCTAAAAAATAGGTTTGCTGATAAATCAAATTTCTTGCTTGACACTATACTCAATAATTAATAAGCTGCGAAACGCAACTATAAGAAATCTAACCACCCTGCGCGTTATGGATACAAATAACACCACACTTCAAACCCAGTCAGGTGCAGCAGGCAGCACCAAAATGAACCTCAGTGAAATTATCGAGGACATGTTTATGGTACTGACAAGTAAAGAAAAAGAGGTTATTATCAAACGTTTCAGTCTTGATAACAAACCGAAGCAAACTTTAGAAAAAATCGGTCAATCTTTCTCTGTTACACGTGAACGTATCCGCCAGATCGAAAAGATCGCTCTGGGCAAACTCCGCCGCACTGTTGAAAACACTAAGTTAAGCGCTATTAACAAGATCGCCAAGGAGATCGTTTCCAAGAATGGTGGAGTATACCTCGAAGACAAACTTGTATCTGAGGTACTGAACCGAATTACCAGCAGCCAGCAGGTTGATGGTAACATTGTGAAACTTGCTTTAAATATCAACCCTGAGCTCATTTGCATGGAAAAGACCAACGTCTTTAAACCATTCTGGAGACTCAACTCTGTTCCACTCGATGTTATTAAGAGCATCATCGAAACCGGACTTTCAATTCTGACCAAAAAAGGCGACGTTATGCCTGATGCTCAGATCACAGAAGAGATTACGGCAAACCTTGATAAAGTGAAGAAATACGACGCAGCTCTGATCTCATCTGCACTCGAAACCGACAAGCGCATGAAACGTGTGAAAGAGGGTTTTGGTCTGATCTCTTGGAGACATATCAACCCACGCAGCATCCGTGATAAAGCCTATATCGTTCTCAAGAAAACAACCTCCCCAATGCATTTCGTAGAAATTGCGAACAAGATTGCGGAATCCGGTTTTGATAAAAAGGTTGTTACAACTCAAGCCGTTCACAATGAACTTATCCGTTACGATCAATTCGTTCTCGTAGGTCGTGGCCTCTACGCTTTGAAAGAGTGGGGTTACAAAAAAGGAACAGTTGCTGACGTAATCGAAGATCTTCTTCGCAAAAAGAGCCCGATGACCAAACAGGAAATCATCCAGGGTGTTCTCAAACAACGTCAGGT
>Ga0207689_10004560_pt1 | contig 12543 bp, 11 predicted proteins | sample KBSMisM52_FD_184312 | JGI IMG/M metagenome (GOLD analysis project Ga0207689, IMG submission 184312) | Miscanthus rhizosphere microbial communities from Kellogg Biological Station, Michigan, USA - KBS Miscanthus M5-2 (SPAdes) (version 2) | ecosystem: Host-associated > Plants > Roots >... | reverse complement strand
ATGTTGGGACGAGACCCGCACGCCTGCATCGCAACCCACCGCGCCCGCCTGTTGCGTCCTCTTCCCGCCAACGGGGCGCGCGAGCATTATTTGCGGGCGCGGCTGGAGGTGGACCAAAACGGCCAACTCGTGGTCAAGGCGTTCGAGGCCCAGGACTCCTCGTTGATCTCGGTGTTCGCCGCCGCCAATGCGCTGATCCGCCTTCCCCCAAATGTTCCAGAGTCCCTTGAGGGCGCGATGGTCGATGCTTTGCCCTTGGGGGGCATTTGAGCTATCGTTATATCCTGTTGACCATAACGAAGGCGCCCAGGGTCACTTATGCAGAGTTCTTCCATCGCCGCCCCGGAAAGCGGGGTCGGCGGCATCTCCGCCAATCCGGATTTGAAACAGGCGACAGAGCGGCTGCGATTTGACCGCACGGAGCTTGCCGGAGCTGTCGCCGATTTGGGCGTTCTCGTTCCCATCGCCGTAGCCCTCATCGTCAAGAATGGATTGTCGCCAACGGCCGTGTTGCTCCCCGCGGGCCTTTTGTATGTTGCTGCGGGCTTGCTCTATCGCTTGCCGGTGCCGGTGCAGCCGTTGAAGGCCTTTGGCGCGATTGCCATCGCCCAAGGTTTCGGCTCCTCGGAAATCGCCGCCGGGGCCCTCCTCATGGGCGGCATATTCATCGTTCTCGGCGGTTCCGGATTGCTCGACCGCGTCGCGGAAATATTCCCAAAGCCGATTATTCGCGGCGTGCAGCTGTCTGTGGGGTTGCTGTTCTGCCAACTCGCCTGGAACCTGGCGACAGCGCCGCCAACCGCATTCACGGATCATACGCGGCCGCAATGGTGGCTGCTGGGCGGTGGCGTCGCTGTTGCTGTGGCTGCTCTATTTCTGCGCCGCCGAAACATAAGCCTGTTTCTCGTCGCCTTGGCCTTCATCGGCATGGTGCTGGCGTACCACGGACCGCTGGCATTGGGGCCATCGGCGATCCACCTGCCGCAACTGAGCATCCCCGCCTTCACGGCTGCCGCAATCGCTTTGGTGCTGCCTCAACTGCCGCTGACTTTTGCAAATTCCTGCCTTGCGACCGCGGATGCCGCCCGCACCTATTTCGGATCGGCGGCCGACCGGGTGCGCCCCGGGCGGCTGGCCTTGACGCTTGGCCTGGCCAATCTCGTGGCGGGCGGAATCGGTGGGATGCCGGTCTGCCATGGTGCGGGAGGCATGACGGCGCACCGCAGTTTCGGTGCCCGCACTGGCGGTGCCCCGATCATGCTTGGGATTGTGCTTCTCGGTCTTGCCTTCGGCGTGGGCGCCAGTCTCACAGGGATGCTGGGCGGCTTTCCGCTTCCGATCCTTGCCGGCTTGCTCGCCGTCGCAGGATTGCTCCATATCACCTTGCTTAGGGACTTGGCGGAGCCGTCCCATTGGGCACTGGCCATCGCCGTCGGTCTGATCGGATTCTTCAGCAACCTTGCCATTGCTTTGGCAGCCGCCCTGATTTTGTGGTGGGGCGTCAGGGCTGTTGCCGTCCTTGCCGCCCGTCATTGAAGCCGCCCATTGTGAGCGATAACATGCTGCCCAGCCGGGCAGCATTTTGCTACCAGCGATTTTCTGCCACTATCCAGGAACAACAAAAATTCAGGGGGTTAGCGTTGGGAGTGCTTAGCAGCGAAGAACGGCAGCGGCTGGAAGATGTCGGGTTCATGACCTGCATGACCCTGGTCCTTCTCGGCAATTACGCGCAGACCGGACATTTCGGCGGGCCCCTGGCCTATACGCCCTTCAATGTGGCGGCGCATTTGGTGGGGCCTGAGCGCGGCGGAATGGCCTACGACTATCGCCGGCCCAAGCATCCCTTCGGCGACAAATTCATGATGGCGGCCGGCCATAGCGTGCCGACCTGCTACGCGCTTTACATGGTGCTGGGCCAGGCGCTGGAGCGCAAATTCAAGCTGACCGGCGACAAGCGCTATTATGCCGATCCCCATGTCGCGCTGCTGTCTATCGACGGGCTGGGTTTCCGGCGCGGCGCGGGCGCGCTGAAGACGATCTTGGCGGACAATGGTCTCGCCGACGATCCGCTGTTCGCCCAAGCCAAGGTGCGCGGCATCAAGGCGCTGTCGGGCCATGCCGAAAGCATCGATGTCACCAATGACGTCAATGGCGGTCCATCCGGCGTAGGCATCGCCACGGCGGCCGGCAAGGCGGCGTTCTGGGACATGGCAGGGGCGAAAGACACGCCCAAGATCATCGCCCTGGAAGGCGAGTTCGCCATGACCGAGGGGCATGCGCAGGAACTCAAGACCCAGGCGCTGGCGCTGAAGGTGGGCAAGCGGCTGCGGGTCATCCTGTCCGACAACAATGCCGGCATCGACGACGTGCTGTTGGGCGGCGTGATCGACCGGAAATTCACCGGTTACAGCCTGATCGAACAGTGGACATCTTACGGCTGGAATGTCTTCACCACCGAGGATGGCGGCAATTACGACCAGGTGGTTGCCGCGCTGGCGGCCATGGAGGCCGGCGATCCCGCGGATAGGCGGCCGATGATCACCATCGCCAAAACCACCAAAGGTTATTGGCCCGCGGCTTCCAACGGCCAGCTGACGCCGGCGGTCAAACAGATCGTCAGCTATCAGAGCCATCCTTACGGCCACAAGATGAATTCCGATTATTTCGTGGCCCTGGCTACCACCTTCGAGGAACGTTACGGCATCCAATTCGAGGGTATTCGCAAGGGACCGACCACCAGCGAGCGCGAGCGTCTGATCCAGTTCAAGACCAATATCGACCGCGTGATGTCGGTGTTGGATAAGAATGGCCTGGGCGACTGGGTCGCGGACCGGCTGGTTAGTCTGGGCGATGCCATCAAGGACGACCGCGATGTCGCCTACGGAAAGCTTCCCGATCCTTTCCTGGATGAGCGGCTCAGCCCCGCCAAGCTTCCGCGGGAGCCAGTCAAGGTCGCGGTCTCCAATCGAATCTCCGGCGCCAGCAAGGAAGTCTCGATTTCCTTGTTCCGTAAGCCCGGCGAGGCGATGGGCGGACGCCGCGCCATTTCCGAAATCATCAAGTGGATGAATTATGTCACCGATGGCCGCTTCGTGACCTTGGCGGCTGACCTGTCGGAATCCATCAATGTCGAGCATGGCAGCCTTTGGGGCCATTACGACCCGGAGACCAATCCTCTGGGAACGCGCATGAAGGCGGCCATTCAAGAAGCCGGCAATGTCGCCAGCGCGATCGGCTTTGTCAGCCAAAGCGCCAGTGTCGATCCGCACGAATTCAAAGGCGTGTGGGCGCTGAGCGGCACTTATGGCGCCTTTACGCCTCTGATGTACACGCCCGCCCGGGTGTGGAGTCAGCAGAGCCAGGACAGCCGCTTCCGCATGGGCGTGCTGCACATTCTGGTGGCGCATTCGGGACCCGAAACGGCGGCCGATGGGCGCACCCATTTCGGCATCTTCGCACCCCAGGTGTGGAAGCTGTTCCCCAGGGGCCAGGTCATTCACCTGAACTTCTGGGACTATAACGATGTCGCTCCGGCCTATTTCGCCGCCGCCCAGATCGCGGCGCGCGATCCCAAGGTGGGCATCATCATCATCGAAGTGGCGCGCCCCGATAATCCCGTGGCGGACCGCAGCCAGTTCGCGGACAAGGATCCCTTGGCCGCGACCAAGGGTCTTTATGTCATCCGCGATTTCGCGCCGGGCAAGCCGAAACAGGGCTATGTCATTGCCCAAGGCGCCAGCTCGACCGTCAACCTGATGAAGATTCTCCCGCGGCTCGAACAAGCGGGCATCAATGTCAAAATCGTTTCCGCCATCAGCGAGGAATTGTTCGACCACCAGCCGGAGTCCTATCGCCATGCGGTGCTGCCGCCGGAAGCGATGCTGGATGCGATGGTGGTGAGCACCGGCACGCGGCGGGTGTGGCCGGTGCGCAATCTGGGTCCCCTGACCGATGCCTATTCGATGACGTCCGACTGGGACAATCAATGGCTCACCGGCGGGCTGGAGCCCGATGTCATCGCCGAAGCGCATCTGGATGCCGAGTCGATCTTCAAGGGAATCGAAAGATTCGCCGCCGATCACGCCAAGCGCATTTCCTCGCAGTCCGCGCTGCTGACGGCGCAGGATGCCAGACCAATCTCTGTGCAAAAGGTGCCGGTTTCCTGATCGGGCTGCACAGCCATTGTGCAACGCGGGAGAAAATCTCACATATCTTTCATAGAGCTATTGCAACGCAACAAGTGATGGGCAAAGGATAACGGGACGAGGACGCTGAGCGCTCTCGTCAGGGTCAAAGGCGACCCATCCAAATTCAACGCGGGGTCTTCGGGCTCCGATTTTCGGACAAGGGCGTCTGATCGGCGAGGTATCGCCGGCCAGGCGCCTTTTCTTTTTGGCCTCAGAAGGGGGATGTGAATGCGTTTTTTGTCGAAGCAGGGCGCGTCGGTCAGTGTCCTGGCACTTGTTTGCTCCACCATGGCGGCGCATGCGGAATTGCCGCTGGCGGGGATCATCGCGCAGGGGCGCCCGGTGATCGATCTGCGCGCCCGCTATGAAACGGTGACCGACAACAGCAAGGCGCTGGATGCCAACGTGAACACCATCCGTGCGCGTCTGGGTTATGACACCGGCTATTGGAACAGCTTCCAGCTGGGTTTCGATTTCGACCAAATCTGGACGGTCGGCGGCGCCACCTACAACAGCACGCGCAACGGCAAGACGACATATCCCACCGTCGCCGACCCCTCCATGACGGCGCTCAATCGGCTAACTTTGACCTATGCCAGCGACTTCGACACCAAGTTCACGATCGGGCGGCAACGCCTTCTGATCGGCAATCAGCGCTATGTCGGCAATGCCGGATGGCGTCAGCACGAGCAGACCTATGACTCTCTGTCGGCGGTGAACACCTCCATCACCGATCTCACCTTTACCTACGCCTATCTCTATCGGGTCAACCGCGTGAATGGCCCTGCGATTCCCGTGCCGTCCAACACGGCGGCGGCAGCGACCGGCCAGGCCAATTACTTTAAGAGCGACAGTCATGTGATGGATGCCGTCTATATCGGCGTCGATAATCTCAGGCTGGAAGGCTATGCCTTTCTGCTCGATTTTTCGGCCCCGGGCTATGCCACCAGCGCGGCCCAGCAGACCGCGACATCCCGGCTTTCCACTGCCACCTATGGCGGCCGCGCCGATTACAATTTTCCCGTCACCGAGGATATCGGCGCCAAGCCGACCGGAGAATTCGCCCATCAGACCAACTATGCCAACAACCCGCTCTCCATCAGCTTGAACTATTTTCTGGGCGAAGCGAGCGCCAGCTATATGGGCGTGACCGGCCTGGTCGGCTACGAGGTCCTGGAAGGCAACGGCACCATCGGCTTTGCCACGCCGTTGGCCACCTTGCACATCTTCAATGGCTGGGCGGACATGTTCCTTACCACCCCCGCCAACGGGCTGAAGGACTTCTATGTCAGGGCCAGCTATGCGCTGCCCGCCGATTTCCTGGAAATGAGAAGCCTGACCGGAATCCTGAGCTATCACGATTTCACCACCGACAATCTCAGCGCCGGCATCGGCGCCGAATGGGATGCGAGTTTGGAACTGGCCGTGGATGCCAATGCTTCGGTGCTGGCGAAATATGCGGCCTATCAGGGTTCAGGCGTCGCGCTCGGCGGCTTCCCGGACAAGTCCATCTTCTGGCTGCAGCTTGCCTACAAATATTGATCGGATTGGAGAGACACGATGACCTACGACAAATTGGGCAGCAATCGCCGCGCGATCCTCAAGGGGGCCGGCAGCGCCGCGATACTGACCGCGGCACGCGCCGTGGTCCCGGGCGGCGCCTGGGCGGCCACAGCAGACGGGCCCGAAACCGCCACGGCGACCCTGGGGTTCATCGCCCTGACGGACTCCTCGCCTCTGATCATTGCCAAGGAAAAAGGGCTATTCGCCAAATTCGGCATGCCGGACGTCAAGCTGGCGAAACAGGCGTCCTGGGGCACCACCCGCGACAATATCGAGCTGGGCGGCGCACATGGCGGGATCGACGGCGCCCATATCCTCACGCCGCTGCCCTATCTGATGGCGGCGGGCAAGGTGACCAAAAGCGGCAAATTGCCGATGAGCATGCTGGCCCGTCTCAACACCAATGGCCAGGCCATCTCGGTGGCGAAATATTATCAGAGCATGGGTGTGGGGCTGGATTCTTCCAAGATGAAGGCCGCTTTCGTCAAGCTGCGTCAGAATGGCGGCGATCCGAAAGTGGCCGTGACCTTCCCGGGCGGCACGCACGATTTGTGGATGCGCTATTGGCTGGCCGCCGGTGGCATCGATCCCGACAGGGATGTGTCCACCATTGTGGTACCGCCGCCCCAAATGGTCGCCAATATGAAGGTCAAGACCATGGAGGCCTTCTGCGTCGGCGAACCTTGGAATGCCCAGCTGGTCAATCAGGGCATCGGCTTCACCGCGCTGACCACCGGCGAGTTGTGGCACGACCATCCGGAAAAGAGCTTCGCCATGCGCGGCGATTGGGTGGAAAAGAATCCCAAGGCGGCAAGAGCTTTGACCATGGCGGTGATCGAAGCGCAGCGCTGGTGCGACAATCCGCAGAACCGCAAGGAGCTGTGCGAAATCGTGGCGCGGCGGGAATATTTCAAGGTTCCGGAAGAAGATATTATCGGCCGCACCTCCGGCTCGATCGATTATGGCAACGGCAAGAAAGTCGACAACTTCCCCTATTTGATGAAGTTCTGGAAGGATTTCGCCTCCTATCCCTTCCAGAGCCACGAAGCCTGGTTCCTGACCGAGGATATGCGTTGGGGGTTTTTGCCGCCCGATACGGACATTGGCGGGCTGCTGAAAGCGGTCAACCGCGAAGACATCTGGCGCGCCGCCGCCAAGGCGGTTGGGGTGAACGAGGCCGAAATTCCGAAATCCACTTCGCGCGGCGTCGAGAAGTTCTTCGACGGCAAGACCTTCGATCCCGCTAATCCCAAGGCCTATCTGGCCAGCCTGAAAATCAAGCGAATCGCGGTTGGAGGCTAGCGTGACAATGACCGGTACGCTCGGCGAGGCGGAAAGAAAGCCAAAGCTTGGGCCATGGCTTTCCGAACTCAAGCCATTGGAGAAAATACGGGGTATATCCGCAGTGTTATTGCCGCCGCTCATCACGATTGGGCTGCTTCTGCTGCTTTGGCAGATCTTGTGCGGGCAGGATGGATCCTCTCTGCCGCCTCCCAGCAAAGTGTTGAAGGACACCTCGGAGCTGATCCGCGATCCCTTTTTCGACCATGGCGGCACGGATGTCGGCTTGTTCTGGCAAATCCTGGCCAGCCTGAAACGGGTGGGGATCGGATTCAGCCTGGCGGCCGTCTGCGGAGTCGCCTTGGGCGTCCTGATCGGGCAGAGCAGCTTTGCCTATCGCGGGTTGGACCCGATATTCCAGGTGTTGCGCACCGTGCCCCCCTTGGCCTGGCTGCCGATTTCCCTGGCGGCCTTCAAGGATTCCAATCCGTCCGCGATCTTCGTGATTTTCATCACCGCCATCTGGCCGATCATCCTCAATACCGCGGTGGGAGTACGCCAGATTCCCCAGGATTATCGTAATATCTCGCGCGTATTGCGGCTGAACGGGTTCGAGTATTTCTTCAAGATACTGTTGCCGGCGAGCGTGCCCTACATGTTCACCGGCCTTCGGATCGGAGTCGGCCTGTCCTGGCTCGCCATCGTGGCGGCCGAGATGCTGGTGGGCGGCGTCGGCATCGGCTTCTTCATCTGGGACGGATGGAACAGCTCTTTGCTGAGCGAAATCATCCTGGCGCTGATCTATGTCGGGATCATCGGCTTCCTGCTGGACCGCGCAATCAGCTTCGTTGGAAGGCTGATCGCCGGCCGGCCGATCTAGGACAGGAGGATGCCATGCACGGTTACTTGACCATCGAACAGGTCGGGAAGAGTTTCGAAACGGCCAAAGGTCCCTTCACGGCCCTGTCCGACGTGTCCCTGGCCATCGAAAAGGGTGAGTTCGTTTCCATCATCGGCCATTCCGGCTGCGGCAAGTCGACCTTGATGAATATTGTGGCGGGTCTTTCCAAGCCCAGCACGGGCGCGGTCCTGCTGGATGGCGCGGTGGTGGACGAGCCAGGCCCCGACCGCGCTGTGGTGTTCCAAAACCACAGCCTGCTGCCTTGGCTGACCGCCTATGCCAATGTCCGGCTGGCGGTGGACAAGGTATTCGGCAAGACAAAAACTTCGGCCGAACGGGATGAATGGACCAGGCATAACCTTGCTTTGGTTCACATGGACCATGCCCTGGGGAAGAAACCGGATGAGCTGTCCGGCGGCATGCGGCAACGGGTCGGCATCGCGCGGGCCCTTGCCATGCAACCCAAGATTTTATTGTTGGACGAACCCTTTGGCGCCTTGGATGCGCTGACCCGTGCCCACTTGCAGGACACCGTCATGGATATCCACCGCGAGACCAAATGCACAGCTGTCATGATCACCCATGATGTGGACGAGGCGGTGCTTCTATCGGACCGTATTGTGATGATGACCAACGGCCCGGCTGCGACCATCGGCGAGATCTGCGATGTTCGCCTGGAGCGGCCTCGGCGCCGGCTGAAAGCGGCGGATACGCCCGAATATGCCCGCTGCCGCATGCAGGTCTTGCAATTCCTCTATGAACGGCACGCCAAGGCCGCGTGAGAGGAGTGCGTGATCATGCCTCGATTGTCGGGACGCCGGTGTTTGCTACAGTCGGACGGAAAGAAAGGCGACCCGCGCATTCATGACGGATCAGGCAAGCATACTGATCATCGATGAGAACCATGCCCGCGCCGCGATCATCCAGGCCGGATTGCGCGAAGCCGGCCATGCCAATGTCCGGTGGCTGAATGAGACCAGCAATCTGCTCCGGCACATCGCCGACATCGATCCCGACGTCATCATTATCGATCTGGAAAGCCCCAATCGTGACGTTTTGGAGCAGATGTTCCAAGTCAGCCGCCTGGTCAAGCGGCCGGTAGCCATGTTCGTGGATCAAAGTGACAGCGTCGCCATGCAGGACGCCATGGTGGCGGGGGTGTCCGCCTATGTGGTGGACGGGCTGAGAAAGGATCGAGTCAAGCCCATCCTGGATATGTGCATTCTGCGCTTCAATGTCTTTTCCCGCCTGCAGGAGGAATTGCACGAGGCCAAGATGGCGCTGGCCGACCGCAAAGTTATCGAGCGGGCCAAGGGCATCTTGATGGAGGCAAAATCCCTTAGCGAGCAGGATGCCTATGTTCTGATGCGCAAGACGGCGATGGACCAGAAGCGCAGGCTTGTCGACATTGCCCGCGCCATCGTGACGGCGGAGGCGATGCTCAAATGAAAAGCTTGAGGATCGGCTTTATTCCCTTGATCGATGCCGCCATCCCGATCGCGGCGGTGGAGTGCGGCTTTGCCGAGCGGGAAGGGCTGGAGATCGCCTTAGTCCGCGAGACCTCCTGGGCGAATATCCGCGACAAGCTGGTGCACGGCCTGTTCGATGGCTCCCATATGCTGGCGCCCCTGGCGGTCGCCACCAGCTTGGGACTGGGCAATGCGCGAGTGGGTCTGGCCGTTCCCTTTGGACTCAACGCCAACGGCAATTGCATCACGCTGGCTTCGCGGCTTTATCGTGCGCTGGAAGAGGTGTTGGGCCATCCCCCGCAGGATCCTCGTCAGTCGGCCCAGGCTCTGAAACGCATCATCGATCGCCGAAAATCCGCGGGCGAGCCGCCGATAACCTTCGGCGTGGTGTTTCCCTTCTCGGTTCACGCCATTGTGGTACGTCATTGGCTCCGATTGGGGGGCATCGATCCCCACAATGACGTGCAATTCCAAGTCGTGCCGCCGCCGTTCATGGTGGCAAGCCTTTCGGAAGGTGTCATCGAAGGCTGTTGCGTCGGCGAGCCTTGGAACAGCCGTGCCGTCGAAAGCGGGGTAGGGAGCATTGTGGTGTTCGGAGCCGAAATAGCGCGCTCCGCGCCGGACAAGGTGTTGGCATTGCGGGACGAGACCTTGTCGCAGGAGCCGGATGCGATTCATCGCTTGCTGCGGACTTATGCCTTGGCAGCGCGTTGGTGCCAGGACCGGGAAAATCACGCCAATCTGGCGCATATGTTGGCGCAGCCCCAGTATTTGAATGTCGCGCCGAAGACGGTGATGGGCGCCTTGTCCGGTTCTTTGGCCATCAACCGCACCGCGGCTCGTTCCATGGCGGATTTTCTTGCCTTCGAAGGCGCGGATATCAACCGGCCGGATCCGCGCAAGGCGCGCTGGCTTTATGCCGAAATCGCAATGGGACTGCGCCTGCCCCTGATTGAGAACCAGGCGAGCGCGGCGCAGCAGGTGTTCCGGCCGGAGATTTTCGATGCTGCGACGGGCAACAATGCGCTGCCGGAATCCGCGGATCCGATCGGCCTGAAATTCGGCCCGGCCTTTGAGGCTGAGGATCTCCAATCCTATGTCGACGCGCTGTCCATTTCGCCGGCTGCTCCGGCACGCCGCTAAGAGCCCAGAGCAAGGACCAGGCTGAGGATGAAGATGCCGGTGGCGAAGGACCAATAGATGCTCAAGGCCAGGGCGAGGGCGTAGGCCGTCTTGGAGCATTCCTTCTTTCGGAAGGATTTGGTGCTGTTGCCGGCCAGAACCACCGGACCGGCAATGACCATCACGATATAGTGAATGAAAGTGCCCAGCTTGGTGTTGGGCTCATTCGCCAACAGACTATAGAGATTGGACAGCAGACCTGCTGCCGTCATGCCGGCGGCGACAGAAAACAGAAAGACGATGAAATTGTGCATGGGCCGTGCCAAATCGGGTCAAGAATCCGGATCTGGAAGGCCTTCCCGCAAAAAGCGGGCAAGTTTGTTCGAGAGGCAGGGAAGGGGAGGAATGCCGGGTTTCGGGCGGCCTGAAACCGCTTAGGGAGGCGTCTGTGTCAAAGCCAGACGAAATTTCCCCGGGCCGGTGTCGTCCTGGCGTGCCGAGGGTGGAGGATGATCTGGAAGCGCAGTCCCAGATCGTCGGAGGTGACGTTCAGGCATGCGCCGATTTGTTGGAGGCGGTAGCGGACCGAAACCATGCCGTTTCCGGCATCGCGCCATTCCGCGAAGTCCGGCGGCAACCCTATCCCGTCGTCGCCGATATCGATGACGATCTCGCCGTCGCGGGTGATGCCGCACTCGATGGTGACTTCCACCGGCGACCCGGCGGGATGGGAATAGCGATAGGCATTGGAGACGATTTCCCGCACTACGAAATCAAGCGTGGCGGCTTCTTCCCAGGCGATCATCCCCCGCGTCCCAGGCGTGGCGCTCAAGCGGATTGTAAGGTCCGGACCGACATTGCGGCGGCAGCGGTCGATGAGGGAAATGAGAACGGAACCCAGTTCAATCGTTTGCGGGTCGACCTGTGGCGCTTCGCCCGGGCCGCGTTCAGCGGGGAAACGGACAACGGTTCCGTAGGAATCGCTTCGGCTGTTAATGCCGAGCTTGGGCATAAGGGCTCCAACCGCCAATTGCGACAGGACACACGCGATGATGGGGGGATTCGGCGGTGGAACCCCGGCCAAATCGGGTGACGGCCGCAAATTCTCCACAGGTGTTTACGAGACGTCTGGAATGGAAATGAACGAATTGCGGCAAAGTTCCCTGCGCTGACACTTCTTTTGGGCGACCCCTGTCGCAATCCGTAATAATGCCTATTGATCATTCAAGCTGGACCGGTAGTGTGCGGTCGTTGCCCGTTCGTGGAAGCAGCCGGCCTCAGAATCGGCATCGGACCCGAACGGTTGGGATGGGTGGGGGCACTTTAATCCTAAGTGTGAGGAGCAACGGTTTTGCTATCTGCTATCTGGCCGAAGGGATCTATCGTTGGATAGGTCTCTCAAAAGCACAATTTCGCCCATTCGAAACGGCCAGTGTCCGGTAGCCCGCTTCGATACCTATTTCCGGGCCGTGTCGGCCGACACGCGCGAGCTGATCGATAAGGCTTTCGCGCTTCGCTACCAGGTCTATTGCCTGGAACGGCAGTTCGAGGATCCAACCGAGCAACCCAGGGGCCTGGAAACGGATCAATTCGACCGCCATTCCGTCCATAGCCTGGTGCTCCACCGTCCCCAAGATGAGCCGATCGGCACGGCGCGGCTGATCCTTCCTCAGGCTCGGCCCCACAGCTTGCCCATCCAGGATCTGTTGAAGAAGTCCGGGATGAATGCCTGCAATTACTTTCCCAATCATGCGGTGGCGGAGGTTTCCCGTTTCGCCATCTCCAAGGAATTCCGCCGCCGCAAACCGGAGGCAGGTTCGGCGATGGAAGCGGATGCCAGACGCGAGCGTAATGGCCACTTACCGTGTCTGGGACTGATCCAGATGCTGCTCCGCCAAAGCATCGAGCTCGGTGTCGAATATTGGGCGGCGGTGATGGAGCCTCAGCTTCTCAGGATGCTGGCGCTGATGGGAATTCGCTTTCAGCCGATCGGCCCGCTGGTTTCCTATCATGGACTGCG
>Ga0207689_10004559_pt1 | contig 12543 bp, 11 predicted proteins | sample KBSMisM52_FD_184312 | JGI IMG/M metagenome (GOLD analysis project Ga0207689, IMG submission 184312) | Miscanthus rhizosphere microbial communities from Kellogg Biological Station, Michigan, USA - KBS Miscanthus M5-2 (SPAdes) (version 2) | ecosystem: Host-associated > Plants > Roots >... | reverse complement strand
TGTCCCCGCCCGCCTTCTCGCAGAGGAGCGCGAGCTCGTTCATGAAGCTGATGCGCGTGGCGAGGAACGCGTTGCACGCGTACTTGGCGATCTCGGCCAGATCGCGGCATACCAGCGTGAAATGGTGGTTGCGGTCCGCGTCGCGAATGCGGCGGATGCGGTCGAGCGCATCCTTGTCGCCGATGTGACAGCCCAGTGCGTAGCAGGAGTCCGTCGGGTAGACGATGAGCCCACCGTCGCGCACGATCTCGGCAGCGCGGCGGATCAGCCGCAGCTGCGGGTTTTCGGGATGTAGCTCGAAATACTGGCTCACGGAACAGGTGTCTTCGGGCGCAAGACACAGCGCCGCGTGCTGCCGGTATCATACGCGCCCCCTTCCGCCCGGCCGCGAAAAACCCGGCACAGCAATGCAGACACTACTCGAATACGTCCCCTGGATCGTCTTCTTCCTCGTCTACAAATTCGGCGGCGGCATCTATCCAGCGACCGCCGCGCTCATGATCGTGATGACGCTGCTGCTGGCTTACTACTGGCTGAGGACGCGCAAGGTCCCGAAGCTTCACCTGGCACTCACCATAATGGTGCTCGTATTCGGCACGGCCACGCTGATCCTTCACGACGTGCGCTTCCTGCAGTGGAAAGCGTCAATCGTCTATTGGCTGATCGGCCTGCTGTTCCTCGGCAGCGTATGGATCGGCAAGAAAACGCTGCTCGAACGCGCGATCGGCGGCGGACTGCCGGAGGACGTTCATGTTGCGCCCGCCTCGTGGCGAAATGGATCGCTATTGATCGGGGCTTTCAACGTGTTGCTGGGATTCGTGAACATCTGGGTAGCGAAGAACTACAGCCAGGATGACTGGGTCTTTTTCAAGGCCTGGATTGCGGTTCCCGCAGCGATGATCTTCATGGTGGGCGTCGTGCTGTACCTGCTGCGCGGTGTATTCACGAAAGACTCGAAGGAGTCAGCACCTTGAGCGCCACCTCGCGAGTGGAGCGTCTGCGTGAAGCGCTCGAAGCCGCCCTGCACCCGAGCCTGCTCGAAATACGCGATGACAGCGCCAAACATGCCGGCCACGCCGGCGCCCGCGAAGGCGGCCATTTCCACGTCGTGATCACCGCGGCGGGCTTTGCCGGCGTCCCCGCGCTGGAAAGGCATCGGATGGTCTATGCTGCCGCCGCCGAATTGATGGGCCGCGACATCCATGCGTTGTCGATTGACGCGCGCTCGCCGTAAGCCCCAGTACACAAATCTGTTCCAACCTGTTGAGAGATCAAATGAAAGCTATTCGTTTCATGGCCGTGGGTGTGCTGCTTGCGCTCGCCGCCTGCTCCAAGCCCGCCCCGACCGAGAAGGCCGCCGAGACACCCGCGGTACCCGCCAAGCCGCCGATCGTCACCGTGAACGGCACGCCCATCAGCGAACAGCTCTACGAGGAGTACGGCAAGGCGCTCGCCCGTCGCCCGCTGAGTGAGCTCTCTCCTGAAGATCGCGAGCAGATCAAGGAAAACCTGGTGCGCGTCGAACTCATCGCGCAGGAAGCCGAGAAGTCAGGCCTTCTGAAAGATCCGGAAGTCATGACGCGCCTCGCGCTCGGCAGGCTCGAGGTGCTTCAGCAGGCGTCCGCGCAGAAGTACATGAAAGAGCACACCCCGACGGACGCGGAGATGCGCGCCGAGTTCGAGGCGCAGATCGCCTCCGCGCCGCTGATCGAATTCCAGGCGCGTCATATCCAGGTGAGCAGCGAGGACGTCGCGATGAAGGTCATCGCGCAGCTCAAGGCCGGCAATGACTTCGCCGGGTTGGCCAAGAAACTGTCGTCGGACGCCGCGTCCGCTTCCAAAGGCGGCGATCTCGGCTGGTTCGGGCCGCGTGACATGGATCCGGCGTTCACCAACGCGGTCGCCGCGCTGAAGAAGGGTGAATTCACCAAGACCCCGGTGCAGACCGCGGCCGGCTGGCACGTGATCCAGTTGCAGAACACGCGCGATCGCGCGCCGCCCGCGTATGACGATGTGAAGGACCGCCTGGCCAAGATCGTGGTGGCCAAGCAGTTCAAGCTTCACTCGGACGAAATGCTGAAGACCGCCAAGGTCGATCCGCCGCTCACCACGATGAAACTGACCGCGCCGACACCGGCTGCTGCCCCGACGCCAGCGCCCGCGCCCGCTCCGGCAAACTAGGCGAGAGTCCACTGAATACGGCCGCCGCGCCCGGGATCAGCCCGGGTTCGGCGGCTGTTTTGTTTTGAGGATCTGTTCGAGCGCGGCCTCGTCGAGGATCCTCACGCCCAGCGACTGCGCCTTGGCGAGCTTCGAACCTGCGTCTGCGCCGACGACGAGGAAGCTGGTCTTCTTCGACACACTGCCCGATACCTTGGCGCCAAGCTCGCGCAGCGCGTCCTCGGCCGCATCTCGCTGCAGGCCAGCCAGCGTGCCGGTGATCACAATGGTGATACCCGCGAGCGGCAGGCTTGCGCGTTCTTCCACCTTGATCGGTTCATAGGTGACTCCGCTCGCCTTCAGTCGCTCGACCACCGACTTCGCAAGACTGCTCTGGAAGAATTCGAACACCGAGCGCGAGACAATCGGTCCTACGTCCGGCGTCTCCTCGATCTCCGTGGCGCTCGCGACTTCGAGTTTTTCAACACTGCCGAACTGCTGCGCCAACGCCAGCGCGGTGGATTCTCCGACCTGGGGGATGCCGAGCGCGAACAACAACCGCGGCAGCGTGGTCGTCTTGCTCTTGGTGATTGCATCGACGACGTTCTGCGCCGACTTCTCGCCCATGCGCTCGCGCTCCGCGAGTGACTTGGCGTCGAGGCTGTAGAGGTCGGCCGGCGAACTCACCGTGCCGTCGTTCACCAGCTGCTCGATGAGCTTCTCGCCCAGGCCCTCGATGTCCATGGCGCGGCGTCCGGCAAAATGCATCAACCATTCGGCGCGCTGTGCGCGGCACTTCAGCACGCCGCCAGTGCATTTGTAGACGGCCTGTTCCTCGAGCCGCACGACGGGTGAGCCGCAAACCGGGCATTCCGTCGGCATGAGAATCGGGCGCGCATCGGCCGGGCGTTTCTCCGGCATGTAGCGCACCACCTCCGGGATGACGTCGCCCGCGCGCCGCACGATGACGGTGTCGCCGATCATGAAACCCTTGCGCGCCACTTCGTCCATGTTGTGCAGCGTGGCGTTGCTCACGGTGACACCGCCGACGAACACCGGCTTGAGCTTCGCCGCGGGCGTGAGCGCTCCGGTGCGCCCGACATTGAAGATCACGTCTTCCAGCAAGGTGAGCTCTTCGTCGGCCGGGAATTTGTGCGCCAGCGCCCAGCGGGGAGCGCGCGAAACAAAGCCGAGCTTCTCCTGGTCGGCGCGGCTATCTACCTTGTAGACCACGCCGTCGATCTGGTACGGCAGCTTGGGCCGGCGCGCGCCGATGTCGCGGTAGTACTCGAGGCAACCTTCGACGCCAACGACCTTTTTCGCCTCCGGGCAGGTGCGCAAGCCAAACGAGTTGAGCCAGGGCGAAAGCGCGCTCTGCTTTTCGGGCACGACGCCACCCTCCACCACTCCCAGCGAATAAAAGAAGAGATCCAGCGGCCGCGAAGCGGTAATGCGAGAGTCGAGCTGACGAAGGCTGCCGGACGCCGCATTGCGCGGATTCACATACAGCTTGTCGCCGCGGGCAGCCGCGTCGCGATTCATCTTTTCGAAGCCCGCGTACGGCAGGAAGACCTCGCCGCGCACTTCGAGCACGGCGGGTGGCTTCCCGCGCAGCCGGCGCGGCACGGAGCGGATGGTTGCGACGTTCGCCGTGACGTCTTCCCCCGTTACGCCATCGCCACGCGTGGCGGCGCGAAACAATTCTCCGTCGCGGTACATCACCGAGATCGCAAGGCCATCGAGCTTGGGTTCGGCCGCGTATTCGATGAGGCCGGCTCTTTCAGAATCAGAACGGCCGAGCCGCTCACGCACCTTGCGATCGAAATCCGCAAGATCTTCGTCGGTGAATCCGTTCTCGAGCGAAAGCATCGGTATTGCATGCTTCACTTCGCCGAACTCCGCGGCGGCGGTGCCGGAAACACGCTGAGTCGGTGAATCCGCAGTCACGAGCGCGGGATCCGCCGCCTCGATCTCGCGCAGCTCCTTCATCAGCCGGTCGTACTCGGCATCCGGAATCGCCGGTTCGTTCAGGACGTAGTAGCGGTGATCGTGACCGTTGATTTCGTCACGGAGCTGCGCGGCGCGCTGCGCAGCAGACTTGTTTTCGCCGACGGGCGCGACCATCGATCAGTCGGAACCGGAAGCCCGCGCCGTGGGTGGCGCCTCGAGTGCCTGGCGCAGGCGCGCGATGCGCTGCGACGTGAGCTCCTCGCCGTGCTGATCGGCCATCTTGCCGTCCAGGCGCTCGGCGAGCTGACGCGCCGCACGCACCAGTTCGTCGAAGGTTTCACGTTCAGGCTTTGGCCCCGGCAACACCGCAAACAAATTCAGGCCCGAGAAACGCTGCGAATCCATGATCGACGGATCGAACGTACCAGGCTGAGCAAGCGCCGCGGCGCTCAACACCACACGCCCTTCGTGATCGGGCAGGTGGTAGATATCCAGAGGCCCATGCCAGAAGCCGGCCCCGCTGAACGCCTGGCGCACAGCGCGGCCCTGGAATCGCGGCTCGCTCTTTGGAATCACGCGCAGAGTGACGATGCGCCGCTCGCTTTCGTTCGGCCAGGCCAGCACCAGCTGCGGTCCACGCACCGGCTGTTCGTCGAAGACCCGCACTTCGGAAACTTCATCGTCCTGGCCGATGTACGGCTCGGCGCGCGCACGCTTGTCAGCGTCGCGCGAATTGCCCGTGTCGTGCGCGACGTCCACCGCAACGTCGTCGGAAATCGAGATGCCGAGCGCACGCCGCGTGCCGGATTCCGAAGTGCTGGCGAGCTCGATGACCGGCAGAGAGTCGGACACTGCCACGCGAGAATCGCGTACCACGTTGATATCGGGCAACGGTTTCTGTGGCGCGGGCGGATCGGCCGAGTCATCGCGCACCGGTGTGGCGGCCAGCGGACGAGTGCCGCGCGATCGCCACCACTCGTATCCCGCGATGCCGGCGACGAACAGCACGCCGACCACGAGAAGAATGATGCGCAGCTCTGGCATTCAGTGCGCCTTCGATCAGCCCGTGGCCATGCGCACCGCCTCGTCGACGTCCACCGACACCAGGCGCGAGCAGCCCGGCTCAGTCATCGTGACGCCTATCAATTGCGAGGCGAGCTCCATGGTGGCTTTGTTGTGCGTGATGAAGATGAACTGCACACGCTCGGACATCAGTTTGACGATGTCGCAGAAGCGGCCAACGTTGTGTTCGTCGAGCGGCGCGTCGACTTCGTCGAGGATGCAGAACGGCGCTGGATTGAGATCGAAGATGGAGAAAACCAGCGCCACTGCCGTGAGGGCTTTTTCGCCGCCCGACAGCTGGTGGATGCTGCTGTTGCGCTTGCCCGGCGGGCGCGCCATGACGGCAACGCCTGCTTCGAGAATGTCGTCGCCGACGATCTCCAGATAAGCGTGGCCACCGCCGAACAGCTTCGGGAACTTGTCCTTGAGGCCGGCATTGATGCGGTTGAAGGTGTCTTCGAAGCGCGTGCGGGTTTCCTTGTCGATCTTCTTCATCGCCTCTTCGAGCGTGGTGAGCGCGGAATTCACATCGGCGAACTGCCGGTCGAGGTAGTCCTTGCGCTCGCTCGCTTCTTTCAGCTCATCGATGGCGGCGAGATTCACCTGGCCCAGCTTCTCGAGATCGGCCCGTGCATTGTTCAGCGATTCTTCGAAGGCCGGCACCGCCGCATCGGCGGCGAGACCTGCGAGAATTTCGGCGAGGTCGAATCGCGTGGCGGCGAACTGTTCGACGATACCTTCGCGACGCACTCGCGATTCCTGTGCTTCCAGGCGCGCCTTTTCCATCGCCTCGCGCGCTGTATTGACGCGCGTCTCCGCATCCAGGCGCTTCTCGTCGAGCGCGCGCAACGCGTTGTCGGCTTCTTCGAGCGCGCGACGCTCGGTCGCCAGTTCGGACTCGACTTCCAGCCGCCGCGCGAGGAAGTCTTTCAACTTTCCTTCGAGCTCCACGATCGGCAGATCACCATCGGCCAGCGCCGCTTCGAGCTCGGTGCTGCGAACCTGCGTCTGCGCACGCTGGTCGGCCATGCGTTTGAGGCCCACGCTCATGGACGTCTCACTGGAGCGGCGCGATTCGATGCGGATCAGCAGATCGCGACAGGCGAGCTGCGCCGCCTGCGAACGTGCGCGCGCACCTTGGACGGCTTCGCGGCGTTCTTCGCGTTCGTCTTCGAGACCGGCGCGGCGCGAATCGAGCTCAGCGAGAGCTTCCAGGCCGCGATCGAGTTCGGCCCCTGCACGGGCCAGCGTGTCCTTGCCGAGCCCGACTTCGCGAGTAACTTCCGCGGCCTCTTCCTCGAGGCGTTCGCGCCGCAGCGTGGATTCCTGCGAACGGGCGCGCTCGCCTTCGAGCTGGCCGAGCAGGTCCGCGTGTTCGCGGTGTGCGCCCTGGATTCGGCTCTGCGCTTCGTCGCGCTCCCGTTCCGCCGTGGCGAGGTTCGTCCGGCACGTGGCCAGCAACGTTTCCATCTCACGGGTGTTTTCTTCGCTGTGCGCGAGCTCGACCTTGAGCTGCTTGACGCGCTGTTCCCGCTCGAGCACGCCCGAGTGCGGATCACCGCCGCGGTTGACGCGCAGCCAGTCGCGCCCTATCCATTCGCCTGAGCGAGTGATGACGGACTCATCGTCGGCCAGTTGGCGGCGTGCGAGCAACGCATCGGAAAGAGTTTCGGCGAGCCGCACGTGCGACAGCAGCCGCACGATGGCCGCGGGGCCGCTGACCACGCCCGACAGCATTGCCGTGTTGCCGTCGGCTTCGATGTGCCCGCCCGCCTGCAGCAGCGAAATGCGGCCCACCGGCAGACTGGGCAGAACATCGGCCACGGCATCGAGCTCGTCTACACACAACGCTTCGAGATAGTCGCCGAGCGCCGTTTCGACGGCGCGTTCCCAACCGCCGTTCACCGACAACTGCGCGGCGAGGCGCGGCTGCTTGCCGAGCCCGGAAGAACTCAGCCACTCGGCCGTGCGCGAATCACCACGCTGCAGCGCTGCCTTCTGCAACGCCTCGAGCGAGACCACTTCGGCGCGACGCTTTTCACGGTCACCGCGCGAGTTTTCGAGATTCTTCTCGGCGTCGAACTGCGCGGCGCGCAATTTCTGCGAGCGGTCGAGCGCGAGGTTCAGCGCCTGCGACAGTTCGTCGGCGGTGCTGCGTGCCAGGGATTCTTTCTGCGAGAGCTGCCCTAGTAAAGCCGATGACTCCTGGGCCATGAGGCTTTCGCGCTCGACGGCGAGACGGTCAGCCTGGCTGGCCAACCGGCGCAATTGATTTTCCAGCTGCTCGATGCGGGCACGCTCCACCTGCGTGGTCTGGTGAGCGGCGCCCTGCTCGCGATTGAAGCCTTCCCAGCGCTGTTGCCAGTCGGCGAGCGCGTGTTCGGCTGTCGCGAGGTCTTCGGCCAACGCGCCTTCGGCGGTCTGCGCCTGCACGAGGTCGGGCGCCAGCTTTTCGATCTCGGCGCGCAACGAAGCGATCTCGCGCTCATCCCGCGAGATGTGGCTCTCGAGCTCGGCCAGCGTCGAGCGTGCCTGCGCCAGCTCGTTGCGCTGCTGCTCGCGCAACTCGCGAATGTGCGTGATCGATTGTTCTGCACGGCTGATGTCGGCGCCTACCTCGTAGTAACGCGCCTGCACCGAGCTCACGCGCTCGGACTGTTCGTTCTGGTAGACGCGCTGCGTCTCGATGGCGGCCTCTGCCGCGCGCTGGTCGGCCAGCGCCTGTTGCATCTTGAGCTCGCATTCACGCACCGCGCTGTCCTGCACTTCGGCGCCGGAATCGATCTCCCGCAGTCGCAGGGCGAGCAGCTCGGCCGTGAGGCGACGTTCGGTTTCCTTGACGACCTGGTAGCGGCGGGCGGTGGCCGCCTGGCGCTGCAGGTGGCGGATCTGCTTGTCGACCTCGTCGCGCACGTCCTGCAGGCGCTCGAGGTTTTCGCGCGTGTCGGCGATACGGGCCTCGGTTTCCTTGCGGCGCTCCTTGTACTTGGAGATGCCGGCGGCTTCCTCGACGAAGGCACGCATGTCGTCGGCCTTGGCCTCGATGACGCGCGAGATCATGCCCTGCTCGATGATGGCGTAGCTGCGCGACCCCAGGCCGGTGCCGAGGAACAGCTGCGTGATGTCCTTGCGGCGGCAACGCGCGCCATTGAGGAAATAGTTAGACGTGCCGTCGCGCATCACCTGGCGGCGCAGCGCTACTTCCGCGTAATCGGCGTAGGGACCGGAGATCTTGCCGTCGCTGTTGTCGAACACGAGCTCGACCGAGGCGGTGCCCACGGGCTTGCGTGAGGCGGAGCCGTTGAAGATCACGTCGATCATGGAATCGCCGCGCAGGTGCTTGGCGGAGAGCTCGCCCATGACCCAGCGTACTGCGTCGATGATGTTCGACTTGCCGCAGCCGTTGGGGCCGACGACGCCGGTGAGGTTGCTCGGGAAACCCACCGAGGTCGGATCCGCGAATGATTTGAATCCGGCTACTTTGATCTTGGTCAGGCGCATCTATTTTTCCGAGTCGGCGAAGCGGTTGAATTCGCGCCGTAGTGTAAAGTAATCACAATCTTTTTCAGGCCGTAAAAAAAGCGGCTCGCCGACAAATCCCGGCTACATGAACATGTCTACGCAACCCGCTACGAGCCTTGAGACTTTTCCGAATCCCGCGCGCGATCGCGACTACACCATCCGCATGACGCTGCCGGAATTCACCTGTCTGTGTCCAAAGACGGGTCAGCCGGACTTCGCCACCTTCGAACTGGAATATGTGCCGGACGAACTCTGCGTAGAGCTCAAGGCGCTGAAGCTGTATTTGTGGTCGTATCGAGACCGCGGCGCCTTCCATGAGGCGGTGACCAACCAGATCACCGACGACCTGGTAAAGGCCTGTGCACCGCGTTTTCTGCGTCTTGCGGGCAAATTCAACGTGCGCGGTGGCATCTACACCACGGTGGTCGTCGAAAGGCGTAAACCAGGCTGGACGCCGATGCAAGTGGTGGACCTGCCTTGATTTCGCATCCAAAGGGCACCGGAAAGTCGCCGTTTTCACAGCGCTGTACACACAAAAGTTGGCCGGTATAATCCCGCGTCCTGCAAACCGGCCCCCCTTCTGGACAAGGGCCTGGAGCGACACACAATGCCGACCAAACGAGCGGCTGCAAAGCCCGCCAAGCCAAAGAAAGCCGAGAAACCAAAGTTGACCGCAAAGAAGCCGGCGGCTAAGCCCGTCGCAGCCAAAGCCTCTGTAAAACCCGCGCCCGCCAAAGCTCCGGCCATCGTGAAGCCTTCTCCGAAGGTAACGCCGATGCCGGTCGCGAAGCCCGCACCTGTGGCCAGCGCCACTCCCGTGGCACAGGCCATTCGCAAGACGGCGCCGTCCGAACGCATCGTGGTAACCGCCACTGGCGTGCCCTCTTCGCAGAGTGGCCTCGCCGCCAGTGCTCGCGCCAATCCGGTCGACGGAGAAGGTGACGACACGGATGCCGGCAGCCTGCTCGCAGGTCCACGTAACGTAACGCCGTACATCGCCAAGCGTGGCGAGCAGTACATGAACGCCGTGCAGCTCGAGCACTTCAGAAACATTCTGAATGGCTGGAAGCGCGACCTCATGGAAGAAGTCGACCGCACCGTCTCGCACATGAAAGACGAAGCGGCCAACTTCCCCGACCCGAACGACCGCGCCACGCAGGAAGAAGAGTTCAGCCTCGAACTGCGCACTCGCGACCGCGAACGCAAGTTGATCCGCAAGATCGACGAAGCGCTGAAGCGCGTCGAAGACGGCTCGTACGGCTACTGCCTCGAGACCGGCGAAGAGATCGGTGTGAAGCGCCTCGAAGCGCGGCCGGTGGCCACGCTGACCATCGAAGCGCAGGAACGCCGCGAGCGCCGCGAACGCCAGTACGGCGACCGGGACGATCGCTACCGCTAGGAGACGGTGACCCAGTCAACAATCTCATCGGACGCCGGCGCTTCGCCGGCGTTTTCCTTTGTGGGGCGCGAGCCCCTGAAAAATCCCGTGGCCAGGTTCGCACCCTCTCCCACCGGCCCGCTGCACGCAGGTTCCCTGCTGGCGGCAGTCGGCAGCTATCTGGACGCACGCGCAAATGGCGCACGCTGGCTGGTACGCATCGAGGATCTCGATACGCCACGCGTGGTTCCTGGTTGTGCCGACACCATGCTGCGCACCTTGGAAGCTTTTGGCTTCGAGTGGGACGGTGAAGTCCTCTTCCAGAGCACGAGGCGCGCGGCGTACGTCGACGCGATTGCGACGCTCACGAAGGCCGGCCGCATCTTCGCGTGCAGTTGTTCGCGCAAGGATCTCGCGAGTGGCGATGAAGACGCCCAGGGTTACCCAGGCACCTGCCGATCGGGACCTACGAAGGCTGGCCCCACTGCATTGCGCTTCCGCGTGCGCGAACGGCCTATCCACTTCGACGATCTGTACCTCGGTCCCCAGCACTTCGATCTCGCACAGTGTGGCGACGTGGTAGTACAACGACGCGATCGTCTCGCCAGTTACCAACTGGCGGTGGTGGTCGACGATGCATTCCAGGGTGTGACGCGAGTGGTGCGTGGCGCCGATCTGTTGAGCAGCACCCCGTGGCAAATCGAACTGCTGGATGCGCTCGCGCTCCCTGCGCCTATCTACGGACACCTGCCACTGCTGCTCGAGCCGGACGGCGCCAAACTATCCAAAACGCGCAACGCGACCCCGATCGACCCCGCGGCGGCGCCCAAATTGCTCACTTCGACCCTTACGCTTTTGTCGCAGACCCCACCCCCCGACCTGGCCGACTCCTCTATTAAAGATGTGTGGAATTGGGCAGTTGCGCACTGGCAGCCACAAGCGCTTGCGGGCAGGACCGAGGTCCGGCTGTCCCCTTCGGGAGACAGCGAAGCAGAATCGTAAGGTGAAAATTGTGGGGTGCAAGAAGGTGTACTAAGGTAGCGCCCACACGGAGGATGAAGGCATGAGCGAACCAAGAGTAATCAAGAAGTACCCGAACCGACGTCTCTACGACACGGTGCAAAGCAAGTACATCACGCTCAGCGACATCCGCGCGCTCGTGCTCGAACGCATCGAGTTTGTCGTCATCGACAAAAAGTCGCAGGACGACATCACGCGCAGCATTCTGCTGCAGGTGATCGCCGAGCAGGAACACGGAGTCGATCCGGTGATGAGCCGCGATTTCCTCTCGCAAGTGATCCGTTCGTACGGCGGCAATCTGCAGAACATGCTGAGCAGCTACCTCGAGCAGAGCATGAAGTTGTTCGGATCGCAGCAACGCGAACTGCGCGAGAAAGTGAAAGCGGTCGTCGGCATGGATCCGGTGGAAACCGTCGCAGGCGTTGCGCAGCGCAACTATCAGCGATGGCGGTCGGTACAGGACGAAATCTTCAAGACGCTCATGAACGCCACGGGGCGTAGCGGGCGTGACGGCGAAGACAAGCCCTCCGACGCGGCCAGCCACCAGTAGCGATCCACAGCGAACAGCGACCCTGCGTCCAAGTGACGCGGGGCCGATTTCCTCAACCCACACCATCCGATTGCATGGCGCTCTGCCCGCAATGTGACCACTCGATCCTGGTCCACACTCTTCTCACCGACGACCTCGCGGGTTACAGCTGCGGCAAATGCCTTGGAACGCTGGTGAGCCTCGTGGCCTATCGCGCCTGGCGCGAAAAACAGGACAAGGGCTCGCTTCGAACCACGCCCGCCGCCGAGGCCGATTCCGAACCGCCCGATTCCATCGGCGCAAAGAAGTGTCCGAAGTGCCGCTCGCTGATGAGCAAGTACCGGATCCGCAGTGACAAGACCAATCGCCTCGACTACTGCCCGCATTGCGAGGAGATCTGGCTCGACGAAGGCGAGTGGGAACTGGTGGAAGGGTTGGTGGCGTCGGGCGAGTTCACCAAGGTCTTCACCCAATCGTGGCAATACGCGGTTCGCGCCGGGCTCACCACCGCCATGGAAGAGCAGCGACTGCGGGAGTTGTTAGGCGGCGACTACGACCGCGTGGCGCAATTCGCAGAGTGGTTGCAGTCGCAGCCGGCGAAACAGGAAATCGTCGCGCGTCTCACGCGGCGGCCGCGGTAAACGGTTCAATAGTCCCCGGTTGAGCGGCGCTCCGCGTCCGGCCTGCCGAATGCGTCGGGCCGGTCTGAAGTCGTAGCGCGTTGCATATCGCGCGGCCAACGCAGGTCGTCAAATGGCATTCCGCGATGCATGGTGCAGCGGTTGTCCCACATCACCAGGTCGCCCACGCGCCAGCGATGCGCGTAGCGAAATTGCGGCAGGGTCGCATGTGACGTGAGCGTGTCGAGCAACTCAATCGACTCTTCCACGCCAAGGCCCTCGATTCGGCCGATGTGCGCGGC
>Ga0207689_10004555_pt1 | contig 12546 bp, 10 predicted proteins | sample KBSMisM52_FD_184312 | JGI IMG/M metagenome (GOLD analysis project Ga0207689, IMG submission 184312) | Miscanthus rhizosphere microbial communities from Kellogg Biological Station, Michigan, USA - KBS Miscanthus M5-2 (SPAdes) (version 2) | ecosystem: Host-associated > Plants > Roots >... | reverse complement strand
TCGCGGGGTGACCGAGATCGAGCGGCTCGGGTTCGTCCCGGTGTTCGATGACTCGATCTTCGACCGGGAAGCGGGGTACCTGGCCGGCTCGCCTCAGGTCCGTGCGTCGGCGTTCATCAGGCACTGGACCGATCCGTTGGTGTCGGCGCTGGTTGCCGTGCGCGGCGGGTACGGCAGCGTGCATCTGTTGCCGCTACTCGATCGTGCGCGCTTCGTCGAGCAGCCGAAGCTGTTCATCGGTTATAGCGACAACACGTCGCTGTTGTCGTGGCTGACGTGCCAGTGTGGTATTACCGCGCTGCATGGACCCATGATCGAAGGGCGGCTGGCCGGCGGAACGGGATACGACGAGCGCTCGTTCCTCGCGCTCGCCGCCGGCGGAAACGGACTGGTGCTGGCGCCAGGCGGTCTCACGGTTCTGCGGGAAGGGCAGGCCAGCGGACCGTTGTTTGGAGGCACGATCACGCAGCTCGTTGCGTCGCTCGGAACACCTTTCGCGTTCGATCCCCCCGACGGCTGCGTCCTGTTCCTCGAGGAAGTCAACGAGCGGCCGTATCGAATCGATCGCATGATGACGCAGCTCGCGCTGAGCGGACTGCTGGCGCGCGCGCGCGCGATCGTGTTCGGCGAGATGCGAGGATGCGACGAACCGGGCGGGGCTGTGACGGCGCTCGATGCGATTGCGCGCACCACCCGCGAGTGCGCGGGACCCATCGTCTTTGGATTTCCATCCGGTCACACGACGGGTCCGGTATGGACGCTGCCACTCGGTGTCAGCGTGTGCGTGTCGACCCGGCCAACTCCAGCCCTTCTCATCGAGGACGCACCCGTTGAGTGACTCCAGGAAGATCCATTTGATCGGCGTCTGTGGCACCGCGATGGCCACACTGGCGGCGTTGCTGAAGAGCCGCGGACATGACGTTCAGGGTTCCGACCAGAACGTATATCCGCCGATGAGCGATTTTCTGGTCGAACAGGGAATCAGAACGTTCAGCGGCTACGCGGCAGAGAACATCACACCGGACATCGACGTCGTCGTAGTGGGGAATGCGATTTCGCGGGGCAACCCCGAGCTCGAAACAGTGCTGGAACGAAAAGCCCGCTACTGCTCGCTGCCAGAGGCCATTCGCGACAACTTTCTCTGGGGTTCGCGCTCGATCGTGCTCGCCGGCACGCACGGCAAAACCACCACGACATCGCTGACCGCATGGCTGCTCACGAGCGGCGGGCTCGATCCGTCGTTGCTCGTTGGCGGAATCGCGCTCAACTTCGGCGAGCACGGCTCGAGCTATCGAGTGGGGGCTGGCCGGGACTTCGTGATCGAGGGTGACGAGTACGACAGCGCCTTCTTCGATAAGACCGCTAAATTCCTCAAATATCTGCCCGATGTTGCCGTGATCGGGAACATCGAGTTCGATCACGCCGACATCTACGCGGACCTCGATGCTGTTCTGCTCGCGTTCAGGCGGCTGGCGAACCTGGTCCCGAGGAATGGGCTGCTGTTGCTCGGTGCCGACAGCCCACACGCACATGCGCTGAGCCGTCTCGCGCACTGTCCGGTAGAGACCTTCGGACTCGGGACCGACGCGACATGGCGAGCGGAGGAGGTCCAACGCCGCGACGGCCTGACGCGGTTTGCGGTGCGACGGGGGAGCGAGCTGTTCGGTCGGTTCGAGTCGCCGCTGCTCGGCGAACACAATGTCCGCAACGCGCTTGCTTCCATCGGAGTCGGGGCTCATGTCGGTCTGCCCGCGTCAGCGCTGGCGGAAGGATTGAGGTCGTTCAAGGGCATCAAGCGCCGGCTCGAAACGGTTGGCGTCGCGGATGGCGTGACGGTGCTGGACGACTTTGCGCATCATCCGACCGCAGTTCATGAAACGCTTTCCGCGTTGCGGCTGGGTTACCCGGGCAGGCGATTGTGGGCCGTATTCGAGCCGCGGTCCGCTTCATCATGCCGTCGTATCTTCCAGGACGACTTCACGCGCGCGTTCGGCATGGCCGACCAGGTGATCCTTGCGGCCGTGTTCAGGTCGTCGCTGCCGGAATCGGAGCGTCTCGACGCCGTCCAGTTGGTCGACGATCTCCAGGCGCGGGGCCAGCAGGCCCGGCACATTCCTGACATCGATGCTATCGTCGACACCATCGTGCACGAACATCGGGACGGTGATGTGGTGGTGCTCATGTCGAACGGTGGCTTCGGTGGCATTCACCGCAAGCTGATCACTGCATTGAATGGATCCACAGGCGCTGCGAATTCGTGAAGCGGGTGATTCCGCGCTGCTTGTGGAATGGGAAGAAGTGATCGATCCACGGGTGAATGGGCGCGCTGTGGCCGTCGCCGCTGCGATTCGGAATGCGTCGCTCCCTGGCCTGCGCGACGTCGTCCCGACCTTTCGATCCGTCGCGATCTATTTCGATCCGTTGAAAGCGGAGCCTGGTGTGTTCCGGGACGCGCTCTCCCGTGTGGGCGGACCGGTTCCGCACGTGCTTGAAGGAAGGACCATAGAGGTTCCAATTGCGTATGGAGGTGAGGCTGGTCCGGATCTGGCGACGATTGCCGAGTGGGCGGGAATCAGTGCCGCCGAAGTGGCCGAGCGGCACGCCGACGCGGAGTATCGCGTATTCATGTTGGGGTTTCTTCCCGGGTTTGCATACCTCGGTCCCGTCGACCCCGTGATTGCGGCGCCGCGCCGCGACACGCCACGTCTGCGAGTTCCTGTCGGTTCCGTTGGTATCGCAGGCCGGCAGACTGGAATCTATCCACGTGAGTCTGCAGGTGGGTGGCAAATCATCGGCCGGAGCGCGCTCAAGGTCTTTGATCCAGGGCGCGTTCCTGCGGCTCTTTTCTCGCCTGGAGACACGGTGCACTTCAGGGTCGACGCTTCGCGTGACGTAACCCCAGAGCAACCGAAGGATCAGGGCAGCACCTTACCCATAGAAACTCTCTCGCGTACGATCTCCGTGATGCGCCCAGGGCTGTTTACGACCATCCAGGATCGAGGGCGCTGGGGGCATCAAGCCAGTGGCGTGTCCGTCAGCGGAGCCGTGGATCTCGTCTCACATCGCGTCGCGAATCTGCTCGTGGGAAACGAAGCGGACGCGGCCACGCTCGAGGTCACGCTCGTTGGACCGGAGCTGAGAATCGAGGGCCCGGCTCGCATAGCAGTCGCCGGTGCCGATCTGCGACCGAGCATCGATGGAGCGACCGTGCGGATGGGAGCGCCCGTGGCCTGTCGCGCCGGAAGCGTTCTTCGATTTGGCGAACGGGCCACTGGTGCGAGAGCGTATCTCGCATTCGACGGCGGTATAGACACGCCGCTCGTGCTCGGAAGCCGGGCGACGCACGTCGGGGCCGCGCTGGGAGGCCTCGACGGTCGAGCGCTGAGGGCCGGCGATCGACTTCCGCTTGGCGTTTCGGGTGGGGTCAGACCCCTTCGCACAATTGCACATGTGAAGGGGTCTGACCCCAAGGTTGCCGGCGGCGCCCGGCTTCGTGTGATGCCCGGACCTCAGGACGACTTCTTTCCTGAGGCTGCATTTGCGCTGCTGGAGCGCTCGCGGTTCATTGTGACCCCGCAGTCGAATCGAATGGGATATCGGTTGTCGGGCACAGCTGTCCCGCGCATCCCCAATCGCGAAATGATCTCTGACGCTGCATTTGTCGGCGGCATCCAGGTGCCCGCGTCAGGCGAGCCGATTCTCCTCATGAGTGATCGGCAGACTACGGGCGGCTATCCACATGTGGCGACCGTCATCACGGCGGACCTCCCACTGGCCGGTCAACTCGCACCTGGGGATTGGGTCGAGTTCGAGCGCTGTACTCGAGCTGAGGCGATCGCGGCGCTGCGCGATCAGGAAGCGATGCTCGGTGAGTTCTCATAGACCTTCCCTGGCCCTTCGCGAGCACGTGTCCCTCCAGGCACTCAGTACATTGGGCATCGGCGGTCCGGCGCGATGGTTTGGACGCGCCGAGACTACCGGGGATGTCCAGGCGATTCACTCGTGGTGTGTTGAACACGATGTCCCATTGTTCGTGTTGGGCGGTGGCAGCAACCTCGTCATATCTGACGAAGGATTCCCTGGTGTGGTCATGCATATGGCCGTCGCCGGGATCACAATGAGCGAAGACGTGAGTCACACGATCGTCAACGCTGGTGCGGGTGAGTCGTGGGATCGCCTCGTCGAGTCCGTTGTCGCTCGAGGTTTGAGCGGAGTGGAGTGCTTGTCGGGTATCCCTGGGACCGTGGGCGGGACGCCAATCCAGAACGTCGGCGCGTACGGACAGGAAGTGGGCAGTGTCATCGATCGTGTTGTCGCGTTCGATCGTTCGACGTCGTCGCTGACCGAGATCACCGTTCCCGACTGTGGGTTCTCCTACCGCATGAGTCGCTTCAAGACCGAGGATGCGGGTCGTTTTATCGTGTGCGGCGTCTCATTTCGCTTGAGTGAGTCCACAGCGGCGCCGACTTACCCTGAGCTCATCGCCGAGTTGGAACGCTGCGGCCACACCAGCCCGCGGCCGAGTGATGTGCGCGCCGCCGTGCTCACGATTCGGCGACGCAAGGGGATGGTGATCGATGCGAGCGATCCGGATACTCGCAGTGTTGGATCGTTCTTCATGAACCCGGTCGTGTCGCTCGACGACCGTGAGCGCATCGCTTCGCTTTCAGGTGAGCGTGTTCCGGGCTTTGCGATGGCTGACAGCCGGGTGAAAATACCCGCCGCCTGGCTCATTGAACGTTCTGGTATTCGCAAAGGACACGGTGAACGGACCGTAGCCGTGTCGACGAAACATCCGCTGGCGATCGTCAATCGTGGCGGAGCGACATCACGTGACGTGCTTCGGTTTGCCGTGCAGATCAAGCGCGCCGTGATCGACTGGTGCGGCGTCTGGCTGCGGCCGGAGCCGGTGTTTGTCGGACTCGAGGGGAATGACGACGTGGGGTTCCTGCAGAAAGCGCGCTGATGTCGACATTACTGATCGAAGGGGGGCACCGGCTGGAAGGTCGAGTGGCCGTGGAAGGCAACAAGAACGCCGCGCTGCCGCTGCTGGCGGCGTGCCTCCTCACTGAAGAGGAGTGCGTGCTGACCAACGTGCCGCGCATCGGCGACGTCGAGGTGATGGCGCGGCTGCTGCTCGACATCGGCGCCGAGGTCGAAGGTATCGGGACAACCACGCTGCGGATCCGGACGCCGCGCATCAACACGGACAACCCTGATCGAAGCCTGGTGGGACGGCTTCGCGGCTCGGTGCTCCTCCTCGGGCCACTGCTCGCGCGGACGGGGCGCGCGCATATCGCGCCGCCCGGCGGCGACTTTCCCGCGCGTCGCACGATCTCGACGCACACCGAGGCACTGCAGGCGCTCGGCGCGCGCGAACGACACGGGCCCGACCATGTCCTCGAGGCGCCGGACGGCCTGAAACCAGCGTCGATGTATCTCTACGAAGCATCCGTCACAGGGACCGAGACGGCGCTGCTCGCGGCGGCTTCAGCTCCCGGCATCACCGAAATTCGGCACGCCGCGACCGAACCCCACGTCGTCGAGCTCTGTGAGTTTCTGACGAAGATGGGAGCGACCGTCACCGGAATCGGTAGTTCCAAGCTGCGCATCGAGGGAATCTCCCGCCTACGCGGCGCGAGCCACAAGCTCGGAGGCGATTACATCGAGGCGGGCAGTTGGGCAGTGGTGGGTGCGATCACCGGCGGTGAAATCGCCATTGAAGGGTGCCGCGAGGAAGACATCGAGGTTGTCGCTGCGGTCATGCAGCGTATGCGTGTCGACTGCGGGATGCGCAATGGCGTGTTCGAGGTCAGGCCTTCGAAGCCGCAGGCCGTGCGCCGCATCGCGACCGGACTCTGGCCGTCGTTCCCGAGCGATCTCGTGAGTCTTGTGACCGTGCTTGCGACACAGGCCGCGGGGCGCACACTGGTGCACGACTGGATGTACGAGCTGCGCCTGTTTGCGCTGGAGCAGATGAGCGGCATGGGTGCCGACCTCTTTCTCGCCGACGCGCACCGCATCATCGTGACAGGCCCGACGAAGCTGCGCGGCGGGCGCACGCTCGACAGCCGCGATCTGCGCTCCGGGATGTCGCTTATTGCCGCCGGCCTGGCCGCCGAGGGACAGACACGAGTGGCGCCGCTCGAGACCGTCGAGCGCGGATACAGTCAGCTCGTCGATCGCCTTGAAGCGCTCGGCGCGAAGGTGGCAAAGGTGGAATAACGAGCGTCGGTGCGATCGTCCCGAACGATCTTCGGTGCGATGCTGACTCTATTCACGATTCACTGCCTGACACCGAAGTGTCAGCGCTGTGGTGGTGGTGCCGGCGGCAGGATTGGCTTTGCGCCGGGCAATTGATCGGGCGGCTCGGCCGGCGGTTGCCCCGGGGGAGCCGCTTGTTCGCGTTCTGCCGGCGGCGCGGCCGGTGGCGGCAACGGAATCGGCACGGGCAGCGAGAGTGGTGCGGTCGCGTTCTCGCCCACGCGGAACGGGCGCAAATCTTCCTCGGTCAGATCGAGCACGCGGATGACGCGCGGCGTGAGCGTAAGGACGATGTCCGTCTCCTGAATCTCGCGCTGTGTCTGCGCAAACAGGCGGCCGACGACCGGCAGATCGCTCAGGCCGGCTACGCCGCGAAGAACCCGGCGCTCCTCGTCGCGGATGAGGCCAGCGAGAAGGTTCGTCTCTCCGTCCTTGAGGCGAATGACCGTGCTGATCTCGCGGTTGCCGAACGTGGGCAGGTTACCGAAGCCTGTCCCCGAGATGTTGCTCACGGATATCTTCAGCGCGAGCGAGACCTGATCGTCGTGGTGCGTGCGCGGCGTGATGTCGATGTTGACGCCGATGTTTTCGTAGTTGAACGACGTGATCGGCTGCTGATTGACGCCGCCCGTCGCAATCGGTGAGAACGTCGTGACGGGGACGGGGACGCGCTCGCCGAAGCGGGCCTGCGCCGCCACTCCTTCGGACGTTCTGAGCTGAGGATTGGCCAGGGTGCGCGTGTTGGTGTCCTGTTTCAGCAGTCGATAGTACAAGTTCGGCAGATTGGTCAGCAGGATGTCCGCCTGCGTCAGGTTGCTCAGGTCGCGGAAGGACAGGCCGTCCCGGTTGACGCTTACGGTGCCGTTGATGCCCGTCGGCGTATCGCCGGCGGGCGAGGCGAGCTGCAGTCCAAACTCCTTCAGACGGGTGCGATCGACTTCGAGGAGCTCCACGTCGATCACGACCTCAGGCCGTGCCTTGTCGATCGCCGCGATGATCTTGCCGGCGGCTGCGACCCGCTCCGGCGTGTCCTTGATCATGATCGCGTTGGTCGCGGTAACCGGCGCGACGCGCCGCGCATCGATCACGACGCGCAACAAGTCCATCGTTTCCTTCAGATCGGCGTTGCTGAGGAAGAAGGGGCGCACGACTTCTTCCTCGTACTCCTGTCGCTTTGCGTTCGTATCCGGGATGATGGTGACGGTCCGCTGAGCAGTCACTCGATAGAAGTTGCGCGTCGTTGTCGCAACCGCCTGCAGCGCCTCTTCGAATGAGCTGTTCTTGAGATCGATGCTCACTGCCTGAGGCCGGAACTGCGGGTCGAAGATCACGTTGACGCCGGCGATCTTGCCGAGCGCGGTGAAGATGTCACGCGAGTTGGCGTCGCGGAACGTGAGCGAATCCGGCATCCGGATACCGGTTGGCAGTTCCTGACCTGCCGGCATCAGCGCGCGCGAGCGCTCGACCAGCGTCTCGAGCTCGGTCTTGCCCTCTCGCACGGCGAGCTTGTTGCGCAGCTGCGTGCGCACGCTGTTCAGCAGCTGATCGACCTCGGCGCTGCCAGCGTTCAACTCCGCGGCGATCTGCAGCTCGACGAGCGCCTCGTTGAGCCGTCCGCCGGCTTCGTAGCGTCGACCGCGTGAGAAGTGATCGAGCGACGAGCGGATCTTGGACAACTCCAGCGCTTTGCGCGCCTCGCGGTTATCCGGATCCTCGCGCAGCACCTTGGTGTACTCGACGATCGCGCGGTCGTAGTCCTTGACGAGATCCGCGTCGCGCCCGGCGCGCATGGCCGCACCGGTTGCGCAGCCCGCGATCGCGACTGACAACACGATCGGAAGCAGAAAGAGTCGGCTAGTTGCGTTGGCCATTCGAGATGACGTCGACACCGCGTGGAATGCGGAACGCAAAATCGTTATCGGATATGCCCTGATTTTCCTTCAGATTCTCGAACCTGAGCGTCGATTCACCGCCCTGGCGATCCCGCGTGGTCAGCGCGCGAATCTGGAGTGACGCCGGATCGACCGCCACAATGAGGTACTCGTATTCCGGCTCCGTGCGGCGCGGGGTGAGCTTTATCGCCACTGACCCTGGCACCGGACTTTCAGCCCGAGTAGCCGTAAAGTCTTTCACGAGGTCGCCTTTTCCGGCAAGAAAGAGTACTGGCGTCGGCGCCTCGCTGTCGGTCGGCACATTGGACACGGTGACTTGCTTGTCCTCTGGGATATACGCATACATCTTCATCCCGTCCGACACAAACTCCTTGCGTTCGGGGCTCGTGTAAATCCAGCGCATCCGCCCTGGCTTTTTCACTGCGACTGTCCCGCGCTCGCGCGTCTCGGTGCGCAGCACGCCGCCGCGGTACGTCTGCACGAAGTCCGCGGTGAAATCGCGCACGCTCTGATATCGCTCCTGAAGCGCCCTGGCCAGTTCCTCCGGACTCCGCCCCGTTTGGGCAGAGCCCAGAACAGATAGAGAAAGTAGCACGACAAGCGATGCAAGGAGTCGCATAAAACGCTCGAAGACTGCGGTTCGTCCGCGGACGTGTCTACGATACCAGCAAGGGGGGTGCCTGCTTTGACATGTGGGATGGCGCACCCTACCGGGCCGAGCGTCCACGTTTCCGAGCAACAAACTGGCGTACTCCGTCGATTCCGCGGGTGTTGAGCACCTGCTCGGGGCCCACCCATCCCCTTCGGGCCGTACCAATTCCGAAGCTCATCTGGCGCCCGAGCGCCTCTGCCCGATGGCAATCGCTGTTGATGACGATGGTCACTCCGGCGTCGGCGGCGCGCCTGGCCACCCGTCCATCCATATCGAGGTGACCCGGTGCGCCGTCGATTTCCATCGCTGTTCCGGTTTCGACGGCCACCTCGAACAGTCGATCAAAGTCGAGCTCGTAGCCGTCGGACAGGGCGGGCGATCGATTCGCGGGGTGGGTGATGACATTGACCAGCGGATGCCGCATCGCCTGTAAGTAGCGATCGGTGAGCCGCCGGCCATCCTGTCCGTTCGCATCGTGAAGTGACGCCAGCACGATGTCGAAACCCTCTAGCGTCTCATCGTTGAAGTCGAGCGACCCGTCCGGCATGATGTCCACTTCCACGCCGTGCAGTATCTCGATGCCCGGGGCGTGAGAGCGAACGGTGTCGATCTCCTCGCGTTGAAGCGGAACCTCCAGCGACAGCAGCTTGCGTGATGCCCACGATCGCTCCGAGTGATCCGTGATCGCGACATACTCGTATCCGAGCTGACGCGAGCTGAGCACCATGTGCATGATGGAGTCGCGGCCATCGCTCCAGGTGGTGTGCATATGCAAGTCGCCGCGGATGTGAAGCGTGGTGACGAGTGACGGCAAGCGACCGCGGTCTGCTGCGTCGACTTCGTCTTCTCCCTCTCGCAGCTCGGGTGCAATGTAAGGGAGATCCAGAAGGCGGTAAAAGGTCTGTTCGTCTGGAACGAGTACTGGAATGCCTCCCGTCCGTTCGAGCCGACCGTGCGCGAACTGCAAGCCCAGTGTCTCGGCCCGAGCCTGCAGCCACTTGGTGTGCCGGCGCGTTCCGGTGTGCCAGACAAGGGCAGCGCCTGCCGTGTCGGGACGTGAGACATGCACTTCCACCAGGCCGCGGTCGGTTGAGACTCGCACGCTCGAGGCAGAACTGCCGACGACGGATCGCACGAACGCGAGGCGGGCAAAACCGGCGAGGAACTCTTCGCGTCGAGCATCATCGGTGACCGCAAGAAGAACGGCACCATCGACCGCCGGGGCGTAACGACGGACTCCGCCAACCGGTACGATGTCGTCCGCAGGGAGGCCGGCCTGATGGGCCTCACGGACGGCCGTCGAGGCGAGCATGTCTGCCCGGCCCAGCGGAATTCTCGAATTCTTCAGCGCCATTCTGTGCCTTGATTTTAAGTGTTCTCGGTTCAGGTCTGGGCAATCAGCAGTCGTGGAGGCGAGCGTGGTTTAGGATGGTCTTCATGGCTTTTCGCGAGAGTGGCTCAGGCGTGCGTCCGCCGGGAGGAAAAACTGGCGCGGAGTTGGCAAAGGCGGAGCCGCGCGCGGAGCAGGTCGCCACGATTACCGTAAGCCGGCAGTCTCCCGACGATGCAGGTATCCGCGAGATATTCGTGTCGGTCGATGGTGAACAGATCGCGATATTGAAGAACGGTGAAGCGGTGACGCACGATTTGCCCGCCGGTCCCCATCGACTCCGCGTGCACAACACGCTGTTCTGGAAGACACACGAGGTCGTGCTGCAGCCCGGTGAGCACGCTCGCTTCAAGGCCGCGAACAAGGCGGGATGGGGAAGTTTCGGGTTCCTGATGGTCCTCGGCGCGGCGCCACTCTATCTGACGTTCGAGCGCGAACACTGACTGTCCCAGGAGACCGCCGTAATTGCGGCCAGCAAGTCCCAAGTGCTAGAGTAGTTGGATGCGCATGCCGCCGTGTTTCGACGGTATGCGCGACACGAGAACAGTGGGCGGCTAGCTCAGTTGGGAGAGCGCCGCGTTCGCAATGCGGAGGTCGCGAGTTCGAGCCTCGCGCCGTCCACCAATGTTTTCTTCGGTGCTTGTTTCAGTTCTGCCCGGATTCTGCCCATCCAAGTCGACCGTCAGCGCGTCCAGCTTCCTGGCGGGTCGTCGGATGGGTATAGCGCTCCAGCATCCGCACTGACCGATGGCCCGAGATGGCCATTACTGTGAAATCGTCAATCCCCGTCGCAATCAATCATCCGTCTGATGGCCGTATGGCGCAGCGTCTGGAGACTCACGTCGCCCGTCGTAATGCCGGCTCGCTTCAACGCACGCCGGAAGGTATGCGCCACGCCAGAAGGTCGTTCAGATCTTGGCTTGCACCCGTGAGGATTCGGCCGGTAGCGCGACATTGCGGGCAGATGCGATGCGGCACTCGAGCCTCAGGCGAGAACGCGAGTATATATGCGAACTCATCCTCCCGTCAGACTCATGGAGGCTCATCACTACCGGCGCATGCCGCCGAAGTGCTAGCCTCGGCCGCGTGGCTGGCAAGAATGGTGCTCTTCACACCAGTAGTAACGAGTTCATCCATGCGGGGCACGCGGCTCGAGGTAACAGCGCTACTGGATAAGTCAGAACGCATTCGCAAGAAGGCTGCGGAGCTTCACGGTCAACTGCAAGCCCTCATCGCTAGCGTTGAGAGGTTCCTCGATAGAAAAAGAAGCGCTCAAGACACGTTTGAGCCGCGATGGAGCGCCCTTCCGCGCGGGACGCGATAATCCTTATCAACTGGTCGGGGCGAGTCGCGAACCGTTTCGTGAATTGGGGTGTATGGCAGAAATCCTGCTTATGCTGCCAAGCAATCCGGCACGCGTATGCAACAGACTCGCGACGAAATCGCTAATCTCGTGAAGAAATCGGCGGCAACACGCGAGAAGACTGCGGAAACGGACAGCCGACTCAGCCGCTTGATGGCGTATGCGGAGAGCGTTGTTCAGCGGAAGAAGCTGCCATCAACGCCCGACCCGAAGGTGCATTCTTACAAATCTGACATCCAACGGTAGACACCCCCAGGTAGTCTCGTTTGGGACCCAAACTAACCCGGTGAATTCGCCGTGCCGGCAGACGCAGGTCTCTGCAGTTCAGACAATCTCGAGCGCGTTTGACGGAAACACTAAGTCTTTCCGCCTTGCACGACTCTTGCTGAGCTTCTAGGTAAGGTGTCGGCAAGAACAGTCTGCCCGAACTGCCATCGTCCCGGAGTTGAAGACGTCAATCACGCCCTCTATTCTCCAGGTGTGGACTTCTTCCTGTGCAAGGCGTGCAACTTCTTGTGGCATGTTCCGAAAGGGGAAGATGGCCCTGCCAGTCAAGAGGTGCTGCTGACCGCATCCAGGTGCTCCAACGGACGGACGTCTCACGTAGCCTGCGATCGCTAGGTCGGGCTGGTGGCCCTCATTGAATATCTAGTTGTCAAAGACCAACGGCTAATTACGAAAGAGCGCGCGGCACTAACAGGCGAGGGATCCTGCCACGCGGGACGCCGCCGCGCGCCCGAAGCGGAAAGGCGTCCCCGCTCGTGATCACTTCACCGTGCGACGGATCTCGGGCAGGTCTTCGCTGTTGAATGTGATGCGAAGGCTGTCTCGCCGTACTCCACTCAATCCTACGTTGCTGTCAGCTTCGTTGGCCTTCGTTACAACATTGTGTGTTGCTGCAGCGCGCTACGACGTGTCTCGACTGCTATACTTCAGGTAACTCGCCACGCGACCCCCCGCGACGGCTGCCGCCATGCCGAAGATC
>Ga0207689_10004552_pt1 | contig 12549 bp, 5 predicted proteins | sample KBSMisM52_FD_184312 | JGI IMG/M metagenome (GOLD analysis project Ga0207689, IMG submission 184312) | Miscanthus rhizosphere microbial communities from Kellogg Biological Station, Michigan, USA - KBS Miscanthus M5-2 (SPAdes) (version 2) | ecosystem: Host-associated > Plants > Roots > Rhizosphere... | reverse complement strand
CGAGATCACGACGCTCCCGGTGTTCGAGGCGACCGTGAATGGGGCGGCATTCGCCCTGCACGGCCGGACCAAACCGTTCAGCCGGACGCGCGAGACCGCGGTCGATCTCGACTTCGAGGACGTGGACCTGCCGCACTACCTCGGTTACGCACCGGCCGCGACGCCGTCGAAGCTCACCTCCGGGCGACTCGATACGAAGCTCCAGGTTTCATTCACTCAGCCGCCGAAGGGGGCGCCCGCGCTCCTCGTCTCGGGCACGGCGGCCCTCCGCAAGGTCGCCGTCGAGCTCGAAGGAAAACCGCTGGTGAAGTGTGAGCGGTTCGAAGCCGTGGCCGATTCGGTCGACGTGTTCGGACGGAGCGCCCGACTGGCGAGCCTGAAGGCGGTTGGACCCGAGGTCTGGGCGTCGCGCGGGAAGACCGGGGAACCGACGATCGTGACAGCCTTCGGAACTCCGGCGGGCCGAACCGGCAGGAAGAGGGAAGCGCCGGTCCCGACGGAGACCGAGCCGCCGCGACGGCCCTTCCTCGTCGAGGTCGGCGCATTGGGGATCGAGCGCGGCCGGATCCACTACGACGATCTCGCATTCTCGCGGCCCTTCCACTCCGACCTGTCGGACGTCTCGGTCTCGATGAAGGGCTTTTCGACCGCGTCGGGCAAGAAGGCCACTCTCGACGTCTCCGCGAAGTCCGATGCCGGCGAGCTTTTTCGGAACACCGGCGCCGTATCGATGGCGCCGCTCTCCCTGGAGGGCGAGGTCGCGATCACCGGCCTTCCGCTTCGGCGCTACGAGCCGTTTTATCGCGAGCTCGTGAAGTTCGACGTCGACGGCGGGGTCCTCGGCCTGAAGACGAGGTACCGCTTCACGACCGGGGCGAATGCCAACACGACGCTCTCGAGCCTCTCCGCGGAGCTCGCTCACCCGCAGTTGACGAGGCGGAGCGAGAAGACGCCGTTCTTCCAGGCTCGCTCGATCACGCTCGCGGAGACCGCAGTCGACCTCGCGAAGCACGATGCAACCGTCGGCGAGCTTTCGAGCGCCGGAGGGGTGCTCGCGGTCGCGCGCGACAAGAACGGCAACGCCGACATCACCGACCTTCTGGTAGAGACTCCGCGGCGCGCTCCGGCGCCCGCATCGCCCGCGCCCTGGAAGGTCGGCGTCGGAAAGCTCGCGCTCGACGGGTATACGGTGAAGGTCGATGACCGCGCGCCCGACCGCCGCGCGCGTTACGCCCTCACGAAATTGAATCTCGAGCTTCGCAACCTGTCGACGGAGCGGGGGACGAAAGCGACTCTGGCGACGCGCTTCGGCGTCGATGGCCGGGGAGTCGCCTCCGCGAAGGGGCCGGTCGGGTTGAACCCGATCTTCGCCGACCTGAGCGTGGACGTGAAGAAAATAGACCTCGTACCGCTCCAGGCGTACGTTCTCCCGAGCGTGAGGCTCTCTCTCGCGCGCGGCGCGTTGACGGGGGCGGGGCGGCTCGCGTTCGGGGAGGGCGCCAACGGCAAGGCGAAGCTCGTTTACACGGGCAACGCACTCGTCGCCGGTCTCCTCGCCGTCGACGACGCCACGAAGCTCGACTTCTTCAAGTGGGAGACGTTCTCTCTCCGAGGGATGCGGGCCGGGTTCAACCCGGTGTTTCTGGAAGTGTCGAACCTGGACATCTCCGGGCTCGGTTGCGATCTGACGACCGAGGCCGACGGCACGACGAATCTCTCGAAGGTCGTCGGCAAGCCGGCGCCTCCCGGCGAGGTGGAAGAGGAGCCGGAGCCGGCGTCGGCCTCCGCGACAGTTGCCGCGGCGCCGCCCGCCCCGACGCCCGCCTCCGCGCCCGCGGCTCCCGCGGCGGCGGAAGTCACCCCGATCCGCATCGACACGCTGACGCTCCGAAACGGCCGGATCGGCCTCGCCGACCACTTCATCCAACCGAACTACGCGGCCACACTCACCGACGTGACCGGACGCATGACCGGCCTTTCATCGAAAGCCGGCACGGTCGCGCAACTCGACCTGCGGGGGAGCCTCGCGAACCATTCGCCGCTGACGGTCACGGGCTCGGTCAACCCGCTCGCGGCCACGGCCTTTGCCGACGTCCGCGCGAGCTTCCGGGACATCGACCTCCCGCCGTTCACGCCCTACTCCGGCAAGTACGCCGGCTACGCGATCGCGCGGGGCGCAATCACGATGGAGGTGTCGTACAAGCTCCAGAACCGCAAGCTCTCCGCCCAGAACCGCTTTCTCGTCGACCACTTCGAGTTCGGAGACAAGATCGAGAGCCCGACGGCTACCAGGCTGCCGGTGAAGCTCGCCGTATCGCTGCTCAAGGATCGCAACGGCGTCATCGACGTCGATCTCCCCATCGAGGGTTCGCTCGACGACCCGAAGTTCCGGATCGGCAAGATCATCTGGAAGCTCATTGGAAATCTCGTCGTCAAAGCCGCGACGGCGCCGTTCGCGCTGATCGGGCAGCTCTTCGGAGGCGGCGGTGGCGCCGACCTCTCGTCGGTCGACTTCGCCGACGGTAGCGCGGCGCTGGACGATGCGGCGAAGAAGAAGCTCGATGCGCTCGCGAAGGCGATGGAGAACCGGCCGGGGCTGACGCTCGAGGCGACCGGGCGATTCTCGGAGGACCAGGACCCGCCGGGGTTGAGGCGTTTGCGCTTCGAGCGCAAATTGAAAGCGCAGAAGCTGGCGGACCTCGCGAAGAAGGGGGAGTCGCCCGCGAGCGTGGACGACGTCGTCGTCGACGAGAAGGAGCACGCGGACTATCTGGCGAAGGCCTACAAGGCGGAGAAGTTCGACAAGCCGCGGAACGTTCTGGGCATCGCGAAGAGCCTTCCGCCCGGGGAGATGGAAAGCTTGATGCTCGCGAACATCCCGGTGACGAACGACGACCTGAGGCAGCTCGCGTTCGCGCGCGCAAACGCCGTGAAGGACTACCTGATCGGATCCGGGAAGGTCGAGGTCGCCCGGGTCTTCGTCCTCGAGCCCGGTGGAACGCCTCCCGAGCGCAAGGAAGGGGGCCGCGGGAGCCGCGTCGACTTCTCGCTGCGGTAGAGCACGGCCGGCACCCGGCGAAAATCCGAGTGCCGGCGGGGCCGGACCGTTACCAGGGCTTCAGGTCGAACGGAGCCGAGTCCTTCACGATTTCGCCCGGCTGCTTGTTGGCGATCTTCACGAACTGGTCCGCCCACTCGCGCAGGATGGCCTTCGCGTGGCCGTACCAGGTCAGGTCCTTGACGTTGACGAGCGAGAACTTCTCGGACTCCCGGTCCGCGAACATCGCCACGACCTCGTTCGTCGACCCGTCCTTCATCCGTGCTTCGAAAGCGACCGTGCTGTGGGTCGTGGCGGTCTGCACGTTGGCGGCCACCGTCCCCGCGGCGCCGACCGCCGGCCCCGCGGCGTAGCCGAGCGCGTCCAGGACGACCTTGTTCGGCACCACCTCGGTCAGCGCGAACTCGGCGATGAGGGTGTTCGGACCGGGTTGCTCGACCACGGTGAACCGGTGCTTCGGATCTTTGCGGAACGCCTCCTCGAAAACGCCGCGCGCGTAGCCGGCGAGCTCTTTCGCATCTTCCTTGACCTTCTCTCCCCGCTCGAGCTTCTCCCACCAGTTCATCTGCCGGAGGTATTCGGTGTTCCACGGCGCGACGTAGATCTCCTTGTAGTGATGCCAGTCGAGATCCTTCTTACGCCACGCCTTCTGGAAGGGCAGGTCCGAGGGTGTCTGCAACTCCTTGTCCGGGATGAACCCGGCCGGCGAAGCCGGCTTCGCCTTCTGGATGCACCCGACGCTTCCCCAGGCGGCAACGAGGACGAAAAGCAAGAGGGTCGCGCGCGACGAGGCTCGGTTCATGGCATCTCCATTCTCGGATGACGGGCTTTTTCTTTTTGGGGGATTCTATCGCCCCCCGAAAGGCCTGGCCCCGGCACAGGGCTTGCTGCCCCGGAAGGGAGCGAAAGGACGCAAATGGAAACGACGACTGCGGTGCCCTCGCTCGCCCAGGCTCTCGATCGGCTCGCGCGGCGCGACCGATCTGCCCTTCCGGTCCTCAGTCTTTACTTGAACGCGCAGCCGGACAGCCGGGGGAAAGACCATTACTCGGCCTTCCTCCGAAAGGAGTTGCGGGGCCGCCGCGAGGACTTCGAGCCGAGATCTCCCGGGCGGGAAAGCATCGAGAAAGACATCGAGCGCATCGAGCGATACGTCGAGGATGAGGTTCGACCGTCGGCTAACGGGATCGCCATCTTCGCGTGCGCGGGTGATGACTTCTTCGAGCCGCTGCAGCTCGATGCGCCGATTGCCGAGCACCGGCTCACGGTCGGAGACCGTCCGCACCTCGCTCCGCTGGCGCGCATCGTGGATCGGTACCCCCGGCACGCCGTCGTTCAGGCTAATACGAACACCGCCCACATCTACGTGTTCGGCCGGGGCCGGACGATCGAGCGGGAGGATCTGTCGAGCGAAAAGATCTCCCGGACCGACACGGGAGGCTGGTCTCAGATGCGGTATCAGCGCCACGTCGAAGATCACTACCTCCACCACGCGAAGGACGTCGTGGAGGCGCTCGAACGGATCGTGACGGAGGATCGCGCGCAATACGTGATCCTCTGCGGCGACGAGGTCATCGTCCCGCTGCTGCAGGCCGAGCTGTCGAAAGAACTCGAGGCGAAGGTCGTCGCGACCCTCCGCCTGGACATCCGGACGCCCGAGCCGGAGGTCCTGGCCGCCGCCGAAGAAGCGCTGGCCGCCCACCTGGTGAACGCCGACCGCGAGCGCGTCGAGGCCCTCCGGGGAGAGTGGCGCGCCGGCCGCCTGGCCGTGGCGGGCCGTCGCGACGTCCTCCAGGCGCTCGAGAACGGTCAGGTCGAGGAGCTCGTGATCTCACCGGCGCTGCAGACCTCGGTGGACGATCTCGTGCAACGCGCGATCTCGACGAGCGCCCGGGTCCGATTCGTGGACGACCCCGGTCTCCTCGCGGAGATGGACGGCGTTCTCGCCGCGCTTCGCTACAAGCCGGGCGCCGCCGCGCGGGACGATTCCGCTGTCGCACGGGAGGTCGAAGCGTGAGCAAGATCAACGTTCACCCGGATCACTACAAGGTTGGGGGCCGCGATCGTCAGGACGACGCCGCGGCGTCGCGCCTGGCGCGGGCGAAGGCAGCGAAGCCCACATCGCAGGAACGCCCCGACCGCATGGCAAAGAAGCCCTGGTTTCAGCGGCCGGACGCGACAAAGCCCGCAGCCAGCGGCCCGCCCTCGAAGGCAGCGCCGAAAAAAGGTGGGCCGCGAAAGGCTTCCGGCGGAGTGCGCCGGCCCACGAAGCGGCGGGCTACCTCGAAGTAGGCCCGGTCGGGGCCTATGGCCAGACTTCCTCGCCGGTCTGGACGAAGAAGAGCCCGGCCTTCGTCGGCCGGCCCGTGAGCTTCTCCCAGTAGCTTCGGTACAGCTCGATCTGCGGCTTGTAGAACGCCACGAGCTCCGGGAGGTTGCCCGCGACCGTGTCCGACTTGTAGTCGACGATCGTCCAGCCGGAGTCCTCTTCGAACGCGAGGTCGATCGCTCCCTGGAGAATGGTTTCGTCCGGGCCTCCGGCGAGGCCGAGCTCTCCGGCGGGTGCCCGGAGCGCGAACGGGACCTCCGTGAATCGGCGCCGCGCCGCGAGCGCCCGCAGCCACAACGGAGATCCGATGACGGCCCGCGCCAGCTCGACCGCCGCGTCCCGGTCGTCAGCGGACCGCTCCTCCTCGGCGAGAAGGTTCGTGGCGAAGAAGGACAGGTCGAGGGACGGGTCTTTCATGGCGCCTTCCAGCAGCCGGTGGATTACGCGGCCCCACGACATTCCGCGTCCCGTCCGCGCGCGAAACGGCGTCGCCTCCGCCGCGTCGTGCGCCAGCTTCGTGACCGGCACGATCCGGTAGCTCTCCGCGGCCGCGGCGATCCGCCGCGCGTCCACCTGGCGGCGGAAGTCGGCGAGCTCGCGGGGCAGATCGGGTAGACCGGGCTCCGGCGTCACGGGCCGGGAGCGTTCGGGCAAGGCCGGCAAGGGACGATCGATCGCCCTCGCGAGCTTGCTCCACGGACTCCTCTTCTCGGCGGGTCCGCAGGTGCTGACGACGAGGAGGTCGGCCGCGCGCGTGGCGGCGACGTAGAGGAGACGGTCGTTCTCGGCCTCCTGGAAGCGGCGCTCGGCGTCCTCCCGGCCGCTCCATCCGACCGGACGCGCGACCTCTTCCGCCGAGGGCCGGTCGCCACGGTCGGGTCGGAGGACCCGCAGCCAGGCTTCGGGCGGCTCGGTCTCGCGGGCGATGCAGAAGGCGATCGGGGCGTCCCACTCGCCGCCGGGGTCCGCCAGGAACACGATCGGCGCCTCCAACCCCTTTGCGCGATGAAGGGTCATCAGCCGGACGGCCCGCACGGCCCCGGGCTGGACGCTCATCTCCTCGGTGTCGCTCGCCGTGGCGAGCTGCCGCAGATGGCGGACGATCGAGGCGAACGACTCCCCGTCCGACGAGAGCATTCGTGCGATCGAAACCGCCTTGAGGAGGTTGCCCGCGCGCGTCCCGCCGAGCTCCCGGGCGCCGCCGTGGGCCACGACGCCGACGTTTCCGGCGATCGAGGCGAGGGCGGCCGCCGGCGGGAGGCGTCGCGACAGGTCGAACGACTCCCGGAGGACGTCGATCGCCCGGAGGATCCGGGGATCCGATCCCGCCGGGGGAGGGGCGAACAGGTGGAACCGGCCGCCGGAGCGGTGGAACCGGTAGAGCGCGTCGTCGTCGACGCCGAACAGCGGCCCACGGAGCGTCGCCGCGAGCGACACGGGATCGTCCGGGTCCACGATCGCCTCCAGGAGAGGCAGGAAATCGTGGAGGTCCTCGGACTCGCTGAACGCGCCGCCGCCCGCGATCTCGTACGGAACGGCGCGCAGCTCGAGCTCGCGGGCGTAGATCTCCATCATCTTTTTGTAGCGGAAGAGGATCAGGAAGTCGCCGGGCTCCGCGGCCCGGCTGTCCGCGCTCGGGATCTCGACCCTCGCATCGATCGCGGCGCGGATCCACGACGCGATTCGGGCGGCGTCCAACTCGGCGACGCTTTCCCGGGTCTTTCCGGAGACAACCAGCTGCACGGCGCCCGAAAAGCCGCCGGCGGTCGGACGCTCCGGAACGAGCGGGGCGTCCGCGGCCTGCTCGCGCGAGGCCGTCGCCGGAAAAATCCTCGAGAACGTCGCATTGACCCAGTCGCATATCTCGGGACACGACCGGAAGTTCGTCGTGAGGTTCAAAACACGTCCGCCCGAGGCCACGATCCGCTCGCGCACGCGTTCGTAGGTCTCGATGTCCGCGCGCCGGAACCGGTAGATCGACTGCTTGGGATCGCCCACGACGAAGAGGGAGCCGGGTTCCGGCGCCAGGTGCCACCACCTCTTTTCGTGGACGTCGGCGCCGGTCAGGTACAGGAGGACCTCCGCCTGGATCGGGTCGGTGTCCTGGAACTCGTCCACGAGGATCGGCGTGAACCGTTTTCGGAACTCGCGCCGCGCGTCGGGATGGTCGCGGAGCAGGTCGCGCGCGAAGAGAAGAAGGTCGGCGAAGTCGAGCACGCCGCGCTCGCGCCGCAGACGCCGGAACGTTTCGACGGCCGGCAGGACCGCCTCGATGACGACGGGGTAGAGGAACTCGCGCCACTGCACGAGCGCCGGTGCGACGACGTTGGTCGCCAGCGCCTCGAACTCCGCCTCGAGCCGCTTGGCCACGACGGCGTTGCCCCAGTCCCGCTGCACGGGCTTTCCCTTGCCCTGGAACTTCTCGAGGAGCGAGACGAGCGCGGCCGTGCGGTCGAGGTCGAGGATGTCTTTCAGGCGCAGGGCGGAGGAGATCTTCCTCCGGAGCTGGTCCGGCTTCGCGTCCGGGGCGCGCGGCGGGAGGTGTTTCTCGGCCTCCGCGAGGAAGGCGAGTACGAGCTCTCTCTCCCGGTCGAAGCGTGGCTCGTCCCTACGCCCGGCGACCGCCGGTCGCACCTCCGGGTTGGAGGCCAGGCACTGAAATGCTTCGCGGAGGAGGTCGATCGTCATCCCGTAGTCGGCCAGCTCCCCGAGGATCGGCTGCGACTCCAGGAAGAGCGTCTGCTTGTAGCGCTCCCAGGCCTCCTCGCGGAGGAGAACGTCCTCGGTCTCGTCGAGCTCCACGAACTCCGGATCGACCCCGGCCTCGACCGGCCGCTCCCGCAGGAGGCGGGCGCAGAACGAGTGGATCGTTCCGATGAAGCCGCGGTCGATGCCCTCGAGCGCGTCGGAGAGCCGGGCCCTGCGGACCGGATCCGTCTCCGCCGGGATCGCCTTTTCGAGGCCGAGCTGGAAGCGCTCCTTCAGCTGCGCCGCGGCCTTCACGGTGAACGTGACCGCGCAGATCCGGTCGACCGGTGCTTTCCCCTCGCGGACCAGCGCGAGCATCCGTTCGACGAGACTGGTCGTCTTTCCGGTGCCGGCGGCCGCCTCGACCAGCAGGTTCGAGTCGAGGTCGGTCCGGATCGCCTCGCGGTCCGGCTCGTCCCGGCGGAAGCGGTTGCGGGTGCTGCTCACGACGGGTTCAGGATCCGGTAGGGGTCGAGCACCGGGTTGCCCGAGACGTTCTCCAGCTTCCGCTCCAAACGTGCGGCCGCAAGCTCCGCGGTCCCGCACACCTTGCCGAAGTCACAGATCGAGCAGTCCTTCGGGTTCGGCGTGTGCGGGAACGCTCCCGTGCGGAGGAGATCGAAGAGAGACGTCAAGGTCCGCCGCGTCGCTGCCACGTCCAGGGGCGCGGCCCATCGCTCCCCCTCGCCGCGGCGCCCCGGATAGAAGTAGCCCGACCGGACGACCCGCCCGGGCGTTCCCGCGCGGTCGAGCAGGATCTCGAGCGCCTGCGCGTAGAGCGCGTCCTGGATGCGCCGGCCCCCGCGCCCCCGCGTGGGGTCGGACGTGTCCCAGGCGCTTCCGGTCTTGTAGTCCCAGACCTGGTAGGCGTCCGGCGACTCCTCGTCGACGCGGTCGATCCGCCCCGAGAGCTGGAAGGCTTCGCCGCCGCCGAGCGAGATCGAAACGGGGTCCGGGCCGCCCGGCGGGTCGGTCGAATCCCGGGACGGGCCGAAGCCGACTTCGAACCACTTCGGCAGGACGTCGCGGCAGTGCGTCTCCTCGCGCAGGACGAACGTGCGGCACGCGACGAGAACATCTTCGCGGAGGGCGTCGAACGCGGCGTCGCTCCGGGGCGGGATCTTCCTCTTCCACCTCTCGAGCTCCTCGAGGGCGATCGCTTTGATGCGGTCGAAGTCCCGGTCGAATCGGGGGCGGGAGACGGCGCCCGGCGGGTCCGCGTAGAAGCGTCGGAAGACCTCGTGCAGGAGGTTGCCTTTCTGCATCGGGGAGAGCCACACGGTCGGATCCGTGGAGGCGTCCTCGGGCGCCTGGATTTTCAGGACGCGTTTCAGGAAGTACGAGTACGGGCACCGCGCGAGCTCCTGGATCCTGGAGCACGAGGTCGGGTCACCGGAGGTGCGGGGATCGAGGCCTGCCGGATCGCGAATCCATCCGTCCCAGACGGTGAAAAGGTCGCTCTCCCGCGCCGTCTCGGCCGTGAAGCCGTCCGCGAGCCAGAGGTACGCCGAGCGGACGGCCGGCGCGGCGCGCCCTCCCGAGAGAACCGGGTCCTGGACCCGCGAGAGCCACCACTCCGTCTCGTCCAGAGCCTTTGCCGGCCGCGTCAGGAATCCGGCGGGAGCGTCCAGGCCCCGGTCCAGGTCGGAGTAGTCCGCACCCCCGCGGCCGGTGGCGAGCCGGAAGACTTCGAGATAGCTCGCCGCGGGGAACTGCTCGCGCGCCTCCAGCAGATTCCAGGACGGGTAGCTGACCGTGACGTCCCCCCGGATGCGCGCGACGCAGGCCTTCCACGCCCGGGTGTTCTCGGAGGGCCGGCCGCCGCGTAGCGCGAGCTCCTGCGGCGCGAGGCGGGCGTTGATTCCGCGCCGCTCCTCGTCGAGCAACACCGGATCCTGCAGCCCCGAGCCGGGGTGCCGGCGGGAGTCCACGCCCACGAAGAAGGTGTGCGATCGCCCGCTGTATCCGCCGTTGCGGTAGTCCCCCAGGTGGAGCTTTCCGGGCCTCGGGCGGTCCGCGCCGATGTGGAGCGCGCGCACGGCGTCGGCGAGCCGCGCCGACGCCCGGGCGATCGGAAGCCGGGTCACGGGCAGGGTCTCGAGCTCCCCGAAGAGACCCTGGAGCGCGCTCGACGCCATCGCATCGGCCTCTCCCGCGATCCGCGCGAAGCCCGCGACGAATGCGCTTGCCGAGCGTGCGACCGCGCGGAGCTCGACCGGATCACTGCCTTCGGGCGCGAGCTCCAGGAGACGTCTCACGAGATCGCGGACCGCGCGCGCGTTCACCAGCCTTTCCTGCAGCCAGCCGACGCGCGTCGCGAGGTCCTCCGCGTCCTCCTCGGAACGGGGCCGCGCGGTTTCGACCTCGATCTTCCGGCGTGCGACATGGCGGTCGAGGGCTTCGAGGCTCCTCTCGCGACCCCAGCCGATCCGCGCCTCGCGGAGCTCCCGCGCCGCCGGAATCGGTCCGGGCGGCTCGCCGCCGTTCGCGACGCGGGAGAGGTCGAGGAGCCCTCCGGCGAGCACGCCCCGCAGCTCCTCGCTCTCGAAGTCCCGCCCCAGCCAGCGCAGATAGCCGAGCGCGGCCTGCCCGGGCCGCGTGAACGTCGCCGGGATCCCGTCCCCGAAGGTGCATGGAATCCCGTGCTCCTCCGTGAGCTCGTAGACGATCGGCCCGTAAGTGACCGCGTCGGTCGCGAGGATCTCGACGTCGTCGAACGGCACGCCGTCCGCGAGAACGCGGCGCAGGATCTCCCGGACCTCGTTTTCCTCTCCGAGCGCCCGAAAGAGATGGGTCCCCGCGGCATTGGGCTTCCACCTCTCGGGTCCGTCCTCCTCGAGAGTCCGGAGCCGGCCGCCGGAAACGCGATCGACGAGCTCCCTCTCGGCAGCCGAGAGCTCGAAGCTGCCGGCGAGCAGGTGGAGCGGTCCCGGCGGGGGAGGGCTCTTTCGGAGAGCGTCCACCGCCCGGCGCAGGACGCCGGCGCGGTCCACGAATCGCCCGCGCTCGAGCGCCGTCTCGTACGCCGTCAGGATCCGTTTGAGCTCCCGGGCCTTCTGCGGATCTCCGAAAGCCGCCTCGGGGAGCTCGGCCGTCGAGATGCCGGCGCTGCGGAGCTCGTCGAACGTGTTCTGGATCGCGCGGTGCAGACCGGGCCTCTCGGCGAGCTCCCCGAAATACGAGCCGGGAGCCAGCGTTTCCGCGCACGCCTGCTCGATCAGGGCGAGCGCCTGCGCGCGGGACAGGAGCGTGAGCCCCTCCCGCGCGATTTCCGGGCCCGCGACGGAGTGGGCGAGGCTGCGAACGCTCTCCACCCGGAGGTGGACCCACGGCGTGCCCGAGCGCGCGAGCGCCTCGATCAGCTGATGCCCGACGAAGCGGCTCTGTGCGATCAGGGCCTTTTCCTCGAGCGGCGCATCGCGGCAGGCGTCCGCCAGCGCCTCGATGAGGCGGGGCAGACCCTTCACCGCGGTCCCGAAGGGGAGGATCGGTTGGATCGACACGGAGGCCCGCATTCTGCTCGAAAACCCTCTCTGGAAAAACCGGGCCCGCACTCCCGCGCCCGGCGATGCGAGTGTCGCGCGGGCGCGCGGACAAACAGCGTCCGGGCGGTGGAGAGGGAGAGGTGGCGCGCGGACCAGTCTGCTACGAGCTGCCGACCCCCGGGTCCTGCTGGGGATCCGGCGGCTCGTTGTCGCCGCGGTCCTCGCGGCGGTCCGGCCCCTCGAATTCCTCCATCTGGTCGGACATGGCGTCCTTCTCGTCTTCCGACATGGAGTCGTCTTTGGTCGGCGGTCGCGGCGTCCGTTCCGTCATCCGGTCCTCCGATATCCGTTCGGTCGTCGGCTGTACAATCGCCAAGCATAGTTCGGGGGAGCCCACTTCGCGGCCTCGAAGGCGCGCGGACGGCTGAGAGTCCTGATCTCCAGGAGACCCCGTGAACCTGACGCGGGTAATGCCGCCGTAGGGAGGAATCGATGAGCACCCGTCCCGAAGCCGTTCCGTCCAACGAGGTCGCCCGGCGCGAGCCGCTGCCCGGCTCGCGGAAAGTCTCGGTCCCGGGGCCGCAGGGGACGCGGGTCCCGTTCCGCGAGATCGCGCTCTCGCCGACCCGCGGGCTGCGGGGCGAGGTGGAAATCAACCCGCCACTTCGCGTCTACGACACGTCCGGCCCGTACACCGACCCGGAGGCGCGGATCGACCTGCGGCAAGGGCTGCCGGAGCTGCGGCGGCCGTGGATCCTGTCCCGTGGCGACCACGACGAGACCGAGCCGCGTCGCGCGAGTCGGCCGGACCTCGCGCTCACTCGCCCCCGGCGCGTTTTGCGCTGCCGAGGCAACGCGACCCAGATGCACTGGGCGCGCAAGGGCGTCGTGACCCCGGAGATGGAGTTCGTCGCGATCCGCGAGAACCT
>Ga0207689_10004549_pt1 | contig 12553 bp, 20 predicted proteins | sample KBSMisM52_FD_184312 | JGI IMG/M metagenome (GOLD analysis project Ga0207689, IMG submission 184312) | Miscanthus rhizosphere microbial communities from Kellogg Biological Station, Michigan, USA - KBS Miscanthus M5-2 (SPAdes) (version 2) | ecosystem: Host-associated > Plants > Roots >... | reverse complement strand
GTGCGCACGCACCTGGCGCTGAAAGCGGCGGCGGATTTCCTGCGCGACAAGAACGCCTACCTCGCCGCCGAAGTGGCGCGTCGCGTCGGGGAGTTGGAGGCGGCGACCCGGGCGAGGCAGAGGCTCGAGAGCGAACTCGAGATCGCGCGCCGGATCCAGATGGACATGCTGCCGCAGGGGGGCAGCGCGAACCCAGAGCTCTATGACCTCGCCGCGCGCCTGGTTCCGGCGCGGGCGGTCGGTGGAGATCTCTACGACTACTTCCACCACGGGGGCAAGTTGTACTTCTTGGTCGGTGATGTCTCGGGCAAGGGTGTACCCGCGGCGCTCTTCATGGCGCGGGCGAAGACGCTGTTCGCGACGGTGGCGCACCACGAGTCCGACCTGGGGCGCGTGCTGGCGGAGGTGAACTGCGGGCTGTGTGCCGACAACGAAGCAGCGATGTTCGCGACGCTGTTCGCCGGAACGATCGACCTCGACACTGGGGAGCTCCGTTGCGCGGTCGGCGGACACGAGGCGCCGATCCTCGTGCCGGCTTCGGGGGAGGCGGCGCGAATCGTGCCGGTCGCCGGTGGTCCGGCGCTCGGGCTGCGGCCGGAGGCCGCGTTTCCGACGATCCCCTGCGAGCTGCGGCCCGGCGATGCGCTCGTGCTGTATACCGATGGCGTGACCGAGGCCGAGGCGGAGCAGGGCGGATTCTTCACTGACGAGCGCCTGCTCGAGCTGCTATCGGGCACTCAGAAAGTGTCTGCCGCAGCGATCGCGGACCGGGTGCTGGGCGCGGTCCGAGAGTTCGCCGGGAAGGCGCCCCAGTCCGACGACATCACCGTGCTGGCGCTGCGGTATCGGCCGCTCGGCGCCCACGGCAATAAACGCGGGGAACCAACATGACAGATCCGCTCGACTTCGCCATCAAGCCCGTGGTGCTGATCGTGGACGACACGCCCGAGAATCTGACAATCATGAATGGCCTGCTCAAGGATGCGTACCGCACCAAGGTCGCCAACAGCGGCGAGCGAGCGCTCAAACTGGCGGCGGCGGAACCGAAGCCGGATCTGGTGCTGCTCGACATCATGATGCCGGGGATGGACGGCTATGAAGTGTGCCGGCGGCTGAAGGCCGATGCGAACACGCAGGAGATTCCGGTGATCTTTCTGACCGCGAAGACGCAGGTGGAGGACGAGAGCCAGGGGTTCGAAGTGGGGTGCGTGGACTACATTACCAAGCCGATCTCGCCACCGATCGTGCTGGCGCGGGTGCGCACGCACCTGGCGCTGAAAGCGGCGGCGGATTTCCTGCGCGACAAGAACGCCTACCTCGCCGCCGAAGTGGCGCGGCGCACGAAGCAGATCTCGGTCGTCCAGGACGTCACCATCATGGCGATGGCCTCGCTCGCCGAGACGCGCGACAACGAGACCGGCAACCACATCCGGCGAACTCAGCACTACGTCAGGTTGCTTGCGCTCGAGCTGCGCAAGCAGCCGAAGTTTGCCGCCGTGCTGGATGACGCGACGATCGAACTCCTGTTCAAGTCGGCGCCGCTGCATGACATCGGCAAGGTCGGCATCCCGGACGCGATTCTGCTCAAGCCCGGCAAGCTCACGCCCGACGAATTCGAAGTCATGAAGACGCACACCACGCTCGGGCGGGACGCCATCGTTGCGGCCGAGGCACTGCTGGACGAGCCGGTCTCGTTCCTGGAATACGCGCGCGAGATCGCATATTCCCACCAGGAGAAGTGGGACGGGACGGGCTACCCGGAGGGGCTCGCGGGGGAGCGAATTCCGCTGTCGGCCCGGCTCATGGCGGTCGCCGACGTCTACGACGCGCTGATCTCGCGGCGCGTCTACAAGCCCCCGTTTCCGCATGACAAGGCGGTGGAGATCATCCGCGAAGGCCGCGGCAAGCATTTCGACCCGGAAATCGTGGACGGCTTTCTCGCGATCCAGGAGGTGTGCCACACCATCGCCACGCGCTACGCAGACAGCGAGGCGCAAGTACAGGCGAAAGCCGGCCCGGGGGTGGCAGCGCGGTGACGGAAACGAGGACACTCGGAAATTCGCTCGCCGAACTCCCGCCGATCCTGGGCTGGCTCGAAGCGGTGCTCCGGGGAGCCGGCGTCGCTGCAGCGATCGTCGGGGAACTGCGCCTGATCGCCGAGGAAGGCCTGTCCAACGTCATCCGGCATGGGTATGCCGACTCGACCCGGCACTCGATCGAGGTTACCCTGAAAATCGGCGGCGGCGAGGTCCTGCTGGTGTTGCGCGACGACGGCCAGCCGTTCAATCCCCTGGCTGCTCCGGCGCAGGATCCCCACAACCCGATTGTGGAACGGGCGGGGGGCTGGGGCATTCACTTGCTGCAGAGCCTGGTCGACCGCGCCGACTATCGGCGCGAAGGTAATGCGAACGTGTTGTACCTCATCAAGCGCTCGGAATAGGAAGTCCCTATACAATCGGTTCTATGGCGACGCAAAGCGAAAAAAGAAGGAGGTCAAAGTGTCTTTGAAGATCCAACTCCGGGAAGGCCGACCGCTCACCCAGACGCTTGCACTGGTCGGCAGGCTTGACACCGAGACGGCGCCGAGCCTCGACGCCGAAGTCGAGCGCGTCCTGGCCACGCAGGTAAAGGTGATCGTGTTCGATTTGAGTGGCGTCAACTACATCAGCAGCGCTGGGCTGGGGGCACTTTTCCGGGCGCAAAAGGCGATGAAAGCGCGTTCGGGCGAGGCGCTGCTCGTCAATCCTCAGCCCCAGGTGCAGAAGGTCTTCGACATCGTCAAGGCAGTCGACGTCAAGGCGGTCTTCCGGGACTTGGCCGAGCTCGACGAGTACCTCGACGAGATGCAGCGGCGCGTTACGCGCGGCAGCCAGTGACCGCGCGCCGAGGCTCCGCAAGCTGAGCTGACCCGCCGAGTCGTCTTGGGTCTCAGAACACTTGAGACGGAATGGGATCCCGTCAAGGATCTCCCTCAACCATCACACGCGGAAGAGCTTGTAGGTCTCTATGGCCCAAAGTGGACGTTGCGTATGCGGTGGAGAATGACGCCCGACCCGGTGTTCAACCGGACGCGCCAAAAGCGGCGCGCCGTTCATCTTTCGGTCGGCCGCGTACAGCACATACGGAGTGATATCAATGCAAATTACTTTGGTCAGCATCCTCGTTGAAGATCAAGGTCGGGCTCTTGCTTTCTACACGTCGATACTTGGCTTCCAGAAGAAGCATGACATCCCAATGGGTCAGTTCCGCTGGCTCACCGTGTCCTCCCCAGAGGGAGCAGTGGGTGTCGAACTCGTGCTCGAGCCCATGGCCTTTCCGCCAGCTCGTACGTACCAGAAGGCGTTGTTCGAAGCAGGTATACCGGCAACCGCTTTCATGACGACCGATATCTCCACTGAGTTTCAAAAGCTCAAGAGCCTGGGAGTCAAATTTCGGGGCGAACCTGCAAACATGGGTCCCGTAACCGTTGTGCTCTTCGAAGACACCTGTGGAAATCTCATTAACCTGGTCCAACCAGCGGCCTAACCCTTCCATCGAGAGGACGTCACAAGGGGCTATGCCCGTGCACCGCCTCTCATGTCAAACGCTAGCCGTAAATGGACATCGTAAAAAACATTGCCGGGCTGGCCATGCATTGGTTATAACGAGATGGTCGCGGCTAACCCATCAGTTAGGCGTCACGAACGCACTGCCGCTCGCAGACCGATCCAAGGCACACTGGAAGAACCATGAAAGCCAAAGAACGGGAAGAGCTTCTCCAGGCACTTGAGTCTCGTTTTGAGAGGAACATGCACCGGCACAAGGGAATCGCGTGGGTCGATGTTCGAACGAAGCTCGTGGGAAATCCTGACGCACTGAAGTCGCTTCGCGAAATGGAGGCAACGGGCGGCGAACCTGACGTCATTGGCCACGACGCAGCGGCGAAGCAGTACACGTTCTGCGATTGCTCCGCAGAGAGTCCAATTGGCCGCAGAAGTGTCTGCTACGACCGTGAAGCGCTTGTATCTCGGAAAGAACACAGGCCGGAGAGTAGCGCTGTCGAGATGGCTGCTGCGATGGGGATCGAGCTTCTGACGGAGGAACAGTACCGGGAACTGCAGAAGCTTGGCGAGTTTGATGCCAAGACTTCCAGCTGGATCAGCACACCGTCTGACGTCAGAGCACTTGGAGGAGCGCTCTTCTGCGATAGGCGCTATGGCAAGGTGTTCGTGTATCACAATGGCGCACAGTCCTACTACGCTGCCAGAGGCTTCCGCGGATTACTTCGGGTGTGAACATTTCACGAGTTGAGGTGCCGTCCGCGGCAGTGACGCCTTACCTTTTGCTGCGGCCGCCTGCTACGGCTGGCTTCGCCAGCCTGTCATTCATGGACATACGAGAGCTCGCTGCCATACTGCCGCAAGCGCTCGAACGGTTCCTGCAGGGGCGCGTCGCCACGCCGGTTGATCGTACGCCACCTCACCTGCGGCCCAAGTGGCTTACCACTTTGTTGAAACCAGGCGGCGGTTGATGAAGAAGTCGCCCAGCAGCCGCATGAACCCCGGCCCGAGCCAGCGTTACTTCACGGCGCTGAGTTATGCGGGATATTTGGCGTCATAGTTCAGGAGGCAACCCTTGACTGTCCGTGTTGTCAGGCTTGGAACCCCTCGCATCGAAGGAGAAGGTGTTCGCATCGGAACTGTGCGTCGTCCGCCTCGTGGTGTTCCCAAAACAGACTTCGCAACCAGGAATTGGTACGACGTCTGGCTTCCCATCTTGGCGCCGAGCCTCGTCACGATGAAACTGGCACAGGAAGCCAAGACGCCGACTCAGTGGAAGAAATTTGTAAAGAGATACCGGTCCGAAATGGCCAAGCCTGACGCCAATCATGCCGCCGAGCTACTGGCAAAGCTGTCGCATCACACGAACTTCTCAGTGGGTTGTTACTGCGAGAATGAATCCCGCTGTCACCGGTCTCTCCTGCGAGAGCTGCTCATCGAAAAAGGAGCCAAAGTTGGGTAACCGGGTAGGGCGTAACAACGCCCATCATGTATTCGTCGCAGCGCACGATTGCAAAGAATTTCGCCTTAACCTAAAAGGAGGAGAAATGGACCTTCCAGACATGATTACACGCCTGCCCGAGGCCGACCTGCCTTTTCCTTCTACTGCGGTGAAAACAAATGTGCTGCAATCGGAACATGGACAATTGGTCTTCTTCCAGATCCTGAAAGATGTAGAGATCCCCGCGCATAGCCATAAGGCCCAATGGGGTACGGTCCTCGAGGGTGAGGTCGAGGTGACGATCGGTGGCGAGACCAGGAAATATGGTACTGGCAGTTCTTACTACATCCCGGCTGGCGTTGTGCATAGTGCGAAAGCGCCAGCCGGCTGCAAAGTCATAGACTTCTTTGAAGAGCCCGATCGCTACAGGCTGAGATGAACGCGCATCTGATGTTCGTCGGAGATTCCCTTCTCGATTTTGTGCAGCCTGGTGTAACCGCTTGGTGGCTTGTCCTGGGTGGGCCGTTTCGCGCCGCGCCGTTTTCACCCCTCGGGATCGCGTTCGCTGGCGTAGCAAATGCGGTGTTGTGGTTGCTGGTGCTATGGTTCGCCGTGGCCATTGCACGTGCCGTGCGGCGCGTGCGCGCGGCACCGCCTTCATGAGTGAGATGCTGCCTGGCTATGCGTTCGAGAACGGACGCGCCAAAAGCGGCGCGCGCGCTCAGCGCGAAAGCTAGGTCCCGGGAAGTCTGCCGCCATGCACAAGTATGTATTGCTCCTCCACGTTCTTGCAGCAACGATCTGGACTGGCGGTCACATAGTCTTGGCAGTTGCGATCCTGCCGCGGATACTCAGAGAGCGCTCGCCATCCGATCTAATGCGCTTTGAGTCCGCCTACGAAAAGATAGGGATGCCGGCCCTGGTGATTCAGGTGATAACAGGATTGTGGCTCTCTCACAGTCTGGTCCCGGACGTTCGTTCATGGATTGCTGCCGACAACTTCGTCACACGCCTCATTGTTCTAAAACTTTTCCTGCTGGCCGCAACGGTTCTTGTTGCGGCAGACGCCAGATTCCGAATCATTCCTCGATTATCGGCTGAGAACCTTGCCGCCATGGCACTGCGCATAAGGTTGATCACGCTGTTCTCCATCCTGTTTGCGGTCGCTGGAGTCACATTCAGAACTGGTCCATGGCCATGAAGCGGCGTAACCCCTTCATGGAGGCGACAGAAACGGGCAAGCCGGTGTCCGTGATTCGTGTCGAACGCAAAAGTGGGCCAGGTTGAAGAGCGGATTGGAATTGCGCGACTCTCGCATAAGTAGGGTCGATGTATCCGGCGGGGTTGCGACGATTCATTTCTCGCATGCCTATATTCACAAATCGACTCGAACACCTGGCATAGATCCGGGGACCGGCTGGAGCCAGGAGGCGCAATTGATTCTTTCCGAAGTGGCAGACCTTGAATCCGTTCCCCGGACGCCAAACACGATTTCCGATGGATACCTGGAAGTAGGAGGCATCAAGCACGAATTGGTCCCCCTCCCATTTAAGCGGAAGGTTGGCGCTATCCTTCGCATAACATTTGTGGATGGCACAGACTTCGAAATCGCTGGTGCGAAGCCTTTTATCGAACTTCTGGGCGCACCGATATATCTTGAGGATTTTCCATGACGCCCAACGCGGCAGAGGTTCGACCGTCCGTCCGCCCAGCTAGCGCGTTGGACGGCACAAACTGCTTCGCGTGATGTAGCCTACGGCCAATGAACCATCCGCTACAGTGCCGATGCGGCACGCTAAAAGGCTATGTCAGTCATCCCGACATGGCGCACAGGGCTGTTTGCTACTGCAACGACTGCCAGGCTTTCGCCCACTTTATTGAACGCCCCGACGACGCGGTGCTGAACGAACTGGGTGGAACTGAGATCGTTGCCACGCTTCCCAGGCATGTTCACTTTACGCAAGGCCTGGAGGCTCTCGTGTGTATGTCCTTGTCCAACCATGGGCTCCTCCGTTGGTATGCCAGTTGCTGCAACACGCCCATCGGAAACACGCCCCGTGACGTCAAGATCTCGTACGTAGGCTTGTTTCACAGCTGCCTGGTCAAGCGCGATCCTTCATTGCAAGATTCATTTGGCCCTGTGCGGATGGTGCTGCAAACGAACTCTGCGAAAGGACAGGTGAAGTCCACACCGGTAAGAAATTTCGTGACCTTGCTGCAAATCATGAAATTCGTGCTGGCTGCACGAATGACCGGCAACTACAAGAGCAATCCCTTCTTCGTCAAGGATCGAGGCATCCCAATCAAGCAGCCGCGCGTGTTGACCAAGGACGAACGTACCCGTGTCACGAATGCCGTTTAACCCTTCCATCGAGCGGACGCCCACCAGCTGGCTTCACCGGCTTCGAGCCGGCCGCGCCTGGTTCGTCCTGGCGATATGAGTGCGATCCGCAAATCGCTCGACCTGGTTGATGTCGAAAAATGAATGTCGGGAATCTGCCCAACCGGCTCCGCCGCCTCGCATCACAGCGAGGGCATTAGGAATCATCGATACCTGCATGCCTATGCTCGAACACAAGATTCCACCACCTGTCGTGGGTGTGCTCGTTGCCGCTGGCATGTGGAGCATCGCTGCGCTGGGGCCGCAGTTACCCATCTCGCCTGGCCCGAAGTATTCGGCTGTTGCCATCCTTGTCTTAGCGGGCCTAGCCTTCGATCTTCTAGGCCTCTGGGCGTTTCGAGCTTCTCGCACAACCGTCAATCCCCTCAAGCCAGAGCGAGCCTCGGCGCTGGTAACCGGTGGCGTCTATCGCGTTAGCAGAAACCCCATGTATGTGGGCATGACCTTCATGCTGCTGGCCTGGGCAGTGAACCTTTCCGCCGTCCTGCCGTTTGTGGGCATCGTTGTTTTCATCCTCTACATCACCCACTTCCAAATCCGACCTGAGGAGCGTGTGCTTAAGGGTATCTTTGGCGAGGAGTACTCCACCTATGCTGCCCGCGTGAGGCGCTGGCTATGATGCTTAACCCTTGCATCGAGCGGCCTCCGCGGTCGCTCTGTCAACGTTAGCGTCATGAGATATGCCGTTGCAATCGCAATCACATGCACGATAGGGATCGGTTGCTCGAACGAGAAAGAAGTATGCGGGGGCTCCGATACCAAGTTCTATAATGACGGCCTGATCTTTCATCTTTCGAAGGCTAGCGTTCCGTATCGAAGGATGCATGGGTCGGGGCTGTGCGTGGACGAGCGGTACTCTTCTCAGTTCAAGGCTGCGCAGCATGAAATTGACCGCTACTTCCCGGAGATCGCGCACAACCCCAAGGACGCGTGCGAAGAGCGTGCGTTGGTTGAGTGGGCGCAAAAGGAGAAGCTCCGATTTGATCTACTTCCGGCGCTCGACAGCCAGAATCGCCCGGCTGGAAACTTGTTTTTCCTACGCTCGTTTACGTATGAGGAAATGATCTCCAATCGCGAAAGATTGGAGCGGTCGGCCCCAACCGGTGCGACATGCACGAAATGACGCCCAACATCACGTTGAAACATAACCCAGCCATGCTCCGCGTAGGCCTCATCTCCGACACACATGGTCTTCTGCGGCAGGAAGCCGTTGACTTCCTCCGTGGCAGCGACTTCATCGTCCACGCAGGCGACATCTGTGAGCCTGGAATCCTTGAGGAACTGAGAGCATTGGCACCTGTCACTGCCGTTCGGGGGAACAATGATCGTGGCGCATGGGCCGAGCGCCTGCGTGAAGTTGAGTTCTTACAGGTTGGAGACGTATTGTTATATGCCATCCACGACCTGTCGCAACTGAACCTCGATCTCACTGCCTCTGGAGTCGACGTGGTTGTGTCTGGCCATTCACACAAGCCACTCGTCGAGCGGCGCAACGGGTTCTTGTATGTCAATCCGGGAAGTTCCGGTCCGCGCCGATTCAAGCTCCCGATCTCCGCAGGCGAACTCATCGTCGAAGGAAGCTCCGTGTCTGCCAGAATTACCGAATTCTCGGGCCAGACTGCCGCCTGACCCATCCATCGAGAGGAACTCCTCCGGGCTGAGGCTTCGACGCCGGCTGCTCAGCTCAGAAGCAAAGTTGTCGTCGGGCTCAAGCAGGTCGCGAGCGATTCACCCTCTTGACCGGTAAGGTCGTGCCCGGCAGCATTGAGCGCCATGGACCTCCATACCTGGCTCATCTACCTCGTGGCGGCTGTCGGGCTGTCTCTATCGCCGGGACCCAACGGGCTGCTTGCTCTGACGCATGGCGCATTGCACGGTTGGCGGAGGGCGCTATACACGATCTTCGGAGGGACTTTCGGTTTCGTGGCCGTCATTGCCCTTTCCATGTTTGGCATCGGCGCGTTGCTGCAAGCTTCCCTTGTCTGGCTGACGGTCATGAAGTGGGTAGGGGGTGCCTACCTCGTTTGGCTCGGCATTCAGGTTTGGCGTTCGCCACCGATAGGCATCGAAGTCCGTGGTTCAGTGGAACCCAGGGCGGGCTGGACGCTGTTCCAGCAAGGAGCACTCTCCGCGCTGACCAATCCCAAGGGGATTCTCTTCTTCGTCGCTTTTCTTCCGCAGTTCATCGAACCTGAGCGAAGTCTCTTCGTTCAGTTCGTCATCATGGCTGGAACATTCGCAGCCATCGAAATAGCAACGGAAATGTTCATCGCCAGCATGGCTCATCGCATCAGCCCATGGCTTCGGCGGGTCGGGCGGCGCTTCAACCAGACCTGCGGCGGGGTATTTATGGCGATAGGGGCTGCATTGCCCCTTCGCACTTGAGCGATGCCTGCTACAGAACGTTGAAAGAATTCGTCGCAAACTGGCGTTTGCGTCGGCACGCGGGGAGATTACATGGGTAAGGGTCGGCTGGAAGCATTCAGTGATGGCGTCATCGCAATCATCATCACCATCATGGTGCTCGAGATGAAGGTGCCTCACGGCGACTCGCCCGATGACTTGCTGCCCCTGGTCCCGGTCTTCCTGAGCTACGTGCTGAGCTTTGTCTATGTCGGCATCTACTGGAACAATCATCACCATATGCTCCACGCTTGCGCGAAAGTCTCGGGTGCCGTCCTATGGGCGAACCTTCATTTGCTGTTCTGGCTTTCGCTCTTTCCCTTCGCAACGGGTTGGATGGGCGAGAACCACTTCGCTTCCATGCCGTCTGCGCTCTATGGGGTGGTACTGCTGATGGCAGCCGTTGCGTATTGGGTGCTGCAGCAAACAATCATCGCCTCCGAAGGTCCGGCTTCGGTGCTCAAATCCGCGATCGGCGGCGACTGGAAAGGCAAGCTCTCCCCGGTGCTGTACATAATTGCGATCGCTTCCACATTCTGGGTGCAGTGGTTGGCGCAGGCTCTCTATGTGCTGGCAGCGCTGATCTGGCTGGTCCCGGACCGCCGCATCGAAAATGCTCTCCAGCACGAGCAGACCTGAACGGCGTGTGCCGAGGCCGCTGCGATCTGACTTGTTATCCGGAGAAATATAGATGTCGAACAAGCATGAAGGTGGATGTGTTTGCGGGTCCGTTCGCTACGCTACGCGTGGCGACCCTCTCCGGGTGACGGTATGCCACTGCACGTGGTGTCAGAAGCGAACGGGGACCGCGTTTGCGGTGGAGCCGGTGTTCAACGAAGACCAGGTCGAGATCACGGGCGGGCCGCTGACGAAGTACCGGCACATCTCTGACGAATCGGGTCGCTGGCTCGACATGGAGTTTTGCCCAAGGTGCGGGACGAACATCGGGCTGACGCTCGAGTGGCGTCCCGGCGCACGGATCATCGACGCAGGAACTTTCGACGACCCAAGCTGGATTCGCGCCGACAGACACCACTTCCGGCACATTTTCCTTCGTTCGTCGCAGAAATGGTCGGCGGTTCCCGACGGCGTGGAAAAGTACGAAAAACACTTTGCGGTCTAGTCGAATTGGCCTTGAGGACTCACCGGGCGATGCACATGTGAACTTCGGGTGCCCAGAGAAGTTTCTTGGAAATGTAAAGCTACCTAGAGGATTCTGAAATGAAGAAGATGATCCGCCTGTTGTCAGGCTTGCTTCTGCTTTTCTCTTCAATCGCATTCGGACAGGACGCGATGCAGTATGGGCTGAAGCACCTGAAAGTCCTGGCCGAAGACGAGAAGGTGCGGGTACTGAAGTACACACCGCAGAAGGGTGACAAGACGCCGGTTCACTCGCACCCCGCTACGGTCGTCTACGTCATCAAGGGCGGCAAGGTCAGATTTACCATGCCAGACGGAAGCGTCAGGGATGCGGAGCTGAAGACCGGAGATACTCTGCTTCGGCCACCCGTGACCCACATCGACGAAGCGCTCGACGAACTGGAAGTAGTCCTCGTCGAGTTGAAGAAATGACGAGCTAGCGTTTTATCCCATGCCGGGGATTGCAAAGAGCAGAATGCTATTTTCCACGGGTTTTGCGAGGCCAACATGCTGCACATCGAGAATGCCCGGATAGACAGCCAGCCGGTTGCCACAATCGAGGGGCAGCCGAACACGGGTATCTTCCTCGTCAAGCCGCTTATACGCGGCGAGAGCATGGCGCTGCTGGAAGTTCGCGTGCGCGCGGGTGCAGCCTCCGTCATTCACACGCATTCTCACGAGTCCCTGGTCTATGTCGTCAGTGGCAGACTCAAAACCATAATCAACGACGAGACCTTCGTACTGGGCCCCGGCGATGTCTGTCGCCACCCGCGCGCAGCAAGTCATCGGGTGGAGGCTCTGGAAGATACTCTATTCGTCGAGGTCAAGTCCCCTCCGATAGAATTTCGCGAGGTTTTTGGTCCCGCAGCGGCATCCGATGCACTGCCCTGACAGTTTGCTCCAGCCATTAGCGAATCGAGAAACGAGCATCATGATCCGTATCCGCGAAATCGATCATGTTGTCTTGCGCGTTGCCAACCTCGACAACATGCTTCACTTCTATTGCGATGCGCTCGGCTGCACTGTCGAACGCCGCCAGGAAGCACTAGGCCTGATCCAACTGCGCGCAGGCGGCTCATTGATCGACCTGGTACCGGTTGACGGCAAGCTCGGACGCGTCGGCGGCGCCCCGCCGGGACCGCAAGGCCGAAACATGGATCATTTCTGTGTCAGGGTTGAGCCGTTCGATGAACCAGCTATTCGGAGCCAACTGGCAAAGCATGGTTTCTCTGCAGGCCCCGTGGAGCGGAGGTACGGTGCGCAGGGCGAGGGCCCCTCAATTTATGTCACCGACCCCGAAGGCAACGTCGTTGAGCTCAAAGGTCCGCCGGCCGCGTAAACCTTCGTGTGCGAAGTCGCATGGAATCCCCAGTGAACTTTATTGATTAGCCCCCGTTGGCATCCACAGAGAATGGCATGGCAAATCCCACATACCCTGTTGCGGTCGTCGCAGAAAAGGCACCGTTCAGAACGAAGGCATCGAATTACCCCGAGCCCTTCGCATCCCAAATGGCAGGCAGGCGAAAGCAGCCATTGGGCGACTTGTTCGGCCTCGCCAACTTCGGGGTGAATCTGACACGGCTTGCGCCCGGGGCAGTTTCGGCATTGCGCCACGCTCATACAAGGCAG
>Ga0207689_10004544_pt1 | contig 12559 bp, 11 predicted proteins | sample KBSMisM52_FD_184312 | JGI IMG/M metagenome (GOLD analysis project Ga0207689, IMG submission 184312) | Miscanthus rhizosphere microbial communities from Kellogg Biological Station, Michigan, USA - KBS Miscanthus M5-2 (SPAdes) (version 2) | ecosystem: Host-associated > Plants > Roots >... | reverse complement strand
CCGATGCACTGCCACAACGTGATCCACGAAGATCACGCCATGATGCTGCGGTTCGACGTCGCTACGACCGGCGACACGAACTCGAACCCGTGAGGAGACAGCCATGACCGACATCTCCAGACGAAATCTGCTCACTCTCAAGCAAACATTTGCGCCGCCTGACTCGGGACCGGAAGTAATGCGCAAGCGTTACTTTCCGAACGTGCCTCTGGTGACGCACGAAGGAAAACATGTACGCTTCTACGACGATCTGCTCAAGGGCAAGCTGGTCGTCCTCAATCTGATGTATGCCGATTGCACGGCCTCATGTCCGATGATTACGGCGAACCTGCTCAAGGCGCAGAAGATCCTTCAGGAACAGGTGAGACAGGAGATTTTTTTCTATTCACTCACCGTCAAGCCGCACGAGGACACGCCGCACAAACTGAAGGAGTACGCGGCGATGCACCACGTCGGGCGGAACTGGCTCTTTCTCACCGGCAATCCGGGTGATCTGGAACTGCTGCGCAATAAGCTCGGCTACGTCGATCCCAATCCGGAAAAAGACCGAAAGGACAAAGCGCTGCACAGCGGCATGGTGCGCTATGGAAACGAGCCGCTATCCCAATGGAGCTCGATCCAGGGAAGCGCCGACCCGGCCTGGATCGCCGAAGAGATCATGTTCGTCGTACCGCGCGCCATGTTGAAGACGACCGCGCGGGTTACTTGATGTCCGCCAGCCGGTAAGTGCGCGCGGTTTGGCTCCTTTGAGAGAATACGCGCCTAGCGCAGCGCTTCGAGCGCTGCCGCATCCTCGCGTAATGGCGGCGCTAACCACGTGTACGGCCCCGCCGCCGTCAATCCCGCCTTCTCGAACAGCTTGCGGTACCACGCCGCCGGCCGGCGGATCATCCCGTGCAGATCGCCGATGATGTCGTCCTCGGCGGTCAGCACTTCCAGAAAGAGCACGCCGCCGGCGACGCGCACCAGCTCCGGGAGGCCGGCGCAAAGCTCGTCATCATTGATGTAGTGCATCGCGTCGGAGCAGATCACCAGGTCGTACAGACCGCGCAGACGCGCCGCGGGCAGCTCGGCGAACGACGCCTTGCGGATGTTGCGTTTTGCGCCGAAACGCTCGACGGCGTAGTCACTCGGATCGAGTCCGAGGTACTTCGCCGACGGGCGCAGCGCCTTGATGTGCGGCTGCCACGCCCCTTCGCCGCAGCCGGCGTCGAGGACGGAGCGAAGGCGCCGGCGGATGAAGTACTCGCACTCCGCGATCGCCAGCGAGACCTTGCGCCGCACGTCGTCTTTCGTGGTGATACGACTCCGTCCGCGGTACCAGTGGTCGAAGTAGGCACGGTCGTAACGTTTGTCGGTCATCGCCGCGATTATGGAACATCACGACACCACCAAAAGTGACGGTGGCGATTTCATGCGATCCCAAGTATGTTTAGCGTTGCGTCATGAGCGACAGCCAACGCATCCTCGATTCCATCCGCCGTCTGGTGCGCCTTCTGCGCGTCAGCGACCGTCAGGCGCAGGCGGAGCTGGGCATCTCCGGCGCGCAGCTCTTCGTGTTGACCGAGCTCGGAAAAACGCCTGCCTTGTCGCTGAACGATCTCGCATCGCGCACGCTCACCGACCAGAGCTCCGTCTCCGTTGTCGTCACGCGGCTGGTCGAAGCCGGCCTGGTGACGCGCGATCGCGACGAGCGCGATGCGCGGCGGCTGGTCCTTCATCTCACCAAGGCCGGACGCGCGTTGCTGCGAAAAGCGCCGCCCGTGGCGCAGGAACGTTTGCTGAACGTCTTCGATCGCATGCCGGACGAGGAGCGAACGCGCTTCGCCGACATCTTCGAAGAAATCATCGAACGCGTGGGTGCCGAGGATGGGCCGGCACCGATGATGTTCGAAGAAGATCCAGACCCAACCCGGGAGACAACACTGAAGAATGCGGCAGCCAAGTGATCTGAGTGTGGAGGGAGCGGCGACGACCGAAGGGATTCCGGTCGCGCCGGACATCACGGAGCCGCGCACGCCCATCGAACGGGCCTACATCGACAAACGCGTCGTCCTTCTCTGCCTCTGGTCGGTGCTGCTCGCGGTCGTCACCGGCTTCATGGCCCAGGCGCTCGTGGCGCTCATCGGCATCGTCACCAACATCGCCTTCTACGGCCGCTTCTCGACCACGTTCATCTCGCCCGCCGGCAATCACCTCGGATGGATGGTGCTCTTCATTCCTGCGATCGGTGGACTCATCGTCGGCGTCATGGCGCGCTACGGATCGAAAGCGATTCGCGGACATGGGATCCCCGAGGCAATGGAACAGGTGCTGTTGAACGAAAGCCGGATTCCGGCGCGCGTGACCTTGCTCAAGCCGGTCAGCGCGGCGATCTCCATCGGCACCGGCGGCCCGTTCGGTGCCGAGGGACCGATCATCGCCACGGGTGGCGCTCTGGGATCGCTCATCGGGCAGATTCTGAAAACGACCGCGGATGAACGAAAGACCCTTCTCGCTGCCGGCGCGGCGGCCGGCATGGCGGCGACGTTCGGCAGTCCGGTCTCCGCCGTCTTGCTGGCTGTCGAGCTCCTGCTGTTCGAGTTCCGTCCGCGCTCGATCGTGCCGGTTGCGCTGGCCAGCGCCGCGGCCACGGCCATCCGCATGCTCTACGTCGGCACCGAGCCGATCTTCGCCATGCCGATGCTGGCGCGCCCGAGCGGCGAAGCGCTGGCCGCGTACGCGATCGTCGGCGCGCTGGTTGGTTGGCTGGCGGTGTACGTCACCCGCGCCGTCTACTGGATCGAAGACCTCTTCGAGAAACTGCCGATCCATTGGATGTGGTGGCCGGCGCTCGGCGGATTGGTCGTCGGGGCGGTCGGCTTCTTCGCGCCGCATACGCTCGGCGTCGGCTACGACAACATCGAAGGGATGGTGGCCGGCCGCCTGGCCGGGCAGGCCGTTGTCTTCCTCTGCGTGATGAAGTTTCTCTCCTGGTCGATCTCCCTCGGCAGCGGAACTTCGGGCGGAACTCTGGCGCCCCTCTTCACCATCGGCGGCGGCTGCGGTGTGGCCCTCGGCGAGCTGGCAGCGAAGCAGTTTCCGCGTTTCGGCATCGATCCGCGCATCTGCGCGCTCGTGGGGATGGCGGCGATGTTCGCAGGCGCGTCGCGGGCGTTGCTGGCGTCGGTCGTCTTCGCTTTCGAGACGACGCTGCAGCCGATGGGACTCCTGCCGTTGCTGGCCGGATGCACTGCCGGCTTCCTGGTGTCGTCCCTTCTGATGCGCAACACGATCATGACCGAGAAACTGGCCCGCCGCGGCGTGCGCGTTCCGATGGAGTACGCGGCCGATTATCTCGACCGTATCTCCGTGAGCGACGCCTGCTCGCGCAACGTGGTGACGCTGCGCGACGATCAGCGCATCAGCGAAGTACACGCGCTCGTGCCGACGCACCAGGGCTTTCCCGTGGTCGACCGCGACGGCCGCCTCCTCGGCGTGGTGACACGGCGCGATTTCATCGACCGCGAGCCGTTCACGCGCGTCGGTGATCTGATCCGCCGTCCGCCCTCGGTCGTCTACTCGGACATGTCGCTGCGCGAAGCCGCGGACCACATGGTGCGCGAGGAGATCGGGCGGCTGCCGGTGGTCGAGCGCGGCGATCCGTCGCACGTCGTGGGCATGCTCACCCGCAGCGATCTGCTGAGCGCCCACGCGCAACGCTTGGAAGAAGCGCGGCGCTGACGTACTCTTTCGTCACATGACGAGACAGGAGCTTCTGGCGAACATTCCGCTGTTCGAATCGCTCACGCAGGACGATTTGAACGGCCTCACCATCCGGCTCGAAGAAGTCGAGTACGCCGCCGGCGACACCATCTTCTGCCAGGGCGATGAAGGGTCCTCGCTGCTGGTGATCGAAGACGGCGCCGTGGAGATCGCCTACGGCGAGGGCCTGGGCAAAGTCGTCCTGACCACGCTCTTCAACGGCCAGTACTTCGGCGAGCTGTCGCTCTTCGACGGTGCGCCGCGCTCGGCCACCGCCACCGCGGTCAAACCGACGCGACTCATCCGCCTCGATCGCGACGATCTGGTCGACTTCGTCCACAAGAATCCGGCCGCCGCGCTGCGCATCATCGAAGAGATGGGCGACCGCCTTCGCCAGACGAACGAACTGATGTCGCGTCAGGTCTCGCGCAACGTGCTGGAAGAGCAGGAAGAGACTCTGACCTTCGGCCAGCGCATCGCCGACCGCGTGGCCGCCTTCGGCGGCTCGTGGCCGTTCATCATCCTTTTCTCGGTCATCATGACCGTCTGGATGACGGTGAACGTCGCCCGCGTAGCGAACTTCGATCCCTATCCCTTCATCCTCCTGAACCTGGCTCTCTCCTCGGTGGCCGCGCTCCAGGCCCCGATCATCATGATGAGTCAGAACCGCCAGTCGTCGAAGGACAAGCTCCTGGCCGAGAACGACTACCAGGTGAACCTGAAAGCCGAGATGGAGATCGCCGCGCTGCTGCGAGGCCAGTCGGAATTGCTGGCAAGGCTGGCGGTAGTGGAGCGAGCGCTCGGACGGCGGGGCGAGTAGCCGAAAAGCAATCGAAGAAGAAGTCGCTCCGAACAAAAAAGCCGCCCCCGTGAAGGGGCGGCTTCGTTGAGATCGTAAATCGAACCGCTACTGCAGGCCAGGTACTGCGTTGCCCGTGAACGTGCCGTTCGACGAATTGAGCGTGACCACGTTGTTCACGTACGACTCGAGCGTGCCGCCGAGGGCGTGGTCGAGGCCAGTCTGGTTACCTATGACAAGCGAGTCGGAGACGCGCATGATGGCGTTGCCGCCCTGGGTCTTGAGGCCCGAGCCGCCGTTATGCGACGCCTCGCTGTGAGCGACCACGATCACCGTGCCGTTCGCCAGCGCGGAGAACGAGAGGACGCCTGCGCCGAGGTTGTTCGAGACGACGCTGTGGTAGACGGTGACGTCGCTCTTGTCTTCCACACGGAGTCCCGTGCCGCAGTTGTTGATGTTCACGCCTTCGAGCGTGGCGCGAGCAGCCGTAGCTCCAGCAAGGGGTTTCACGAGAACACCGTTCGTCCCGACCTGCTCGATGGACGTGTTGCGCACGATCAGGCGACCGGTTCCGAGATCGTTCTCGAAGTCGATGCCGCTGCCCGAGTACCTCGTGATGTAGCAATCCTCGACCAGAAGCGAGTCACCCGCGATGAAGCGGACGCCGTTCGTGCCGAGCGTGGTGCCGCTGCCGTCGATCAGGATGTTGCGCAGAACGACGTTGCGGTTCGTGCCCGAGGTGATGTTGACGATCACGCCGTTGACGCCGGACGACAGAATGCTGGCCAGCGTGCCATTGCCTTCGATCGTGATCGGCTTGGTAACGGTGACAGCACCGAACCCACCCGGATCCAACGCGTCGATAATGCCGCCACTGGCGGTCTTCGAAATTGCACCCGCAAATGTTTTGCAGGGAGCGGTGCGGCTGCATGGGTTGACATCGTCGCCCACGCCCGACACCCAGGTGCGAGTCGCCTGCGCATGCGCAGCGGTTGCACCGACTGTTAAAGCCATCGCAAGAAAAAGTGACCTGGACCGGAACTTAGCCATGACTAGTCTCCTCCTAAATTTTTTTGCTACAGGATTCGGGGAATGTCGGCGAATTATGCCTCAGCGGCCGTGATCTGGGACACAAAATTGTCTTTTTCGCGTTCGTCCGCCCATGAGTTATCCCGTCGAGTCACCGATTTTGGAGCCGGAATCGGCCTTCCGGAATCGCTGTTGTGCGCGTCCGTGAGTGAGGCGGCAGAATCGAGCAAAGGCCGCCGGCCCGTCAAGGTCAAGGCTGTGGCCCTGGCCACCTTCCCCATCGAAGCAGCGGCGACACGGTTTCGCGTCGCGCAGTTCATTCCGGCGCTGGCGGAGGCGAATGTCAAGGTGACCTTGCTTCCGTTCCTCACCGCGGCCGATTTTGAGGGACTCTACGATCGGAAGAGAATCGCCGGCACCGCATTCCGTCTTCTCCTGGCACTTTTCCGGCGGCTCGCCGAGCTGCCGCGCATCCTCGCCGCCGACGTTCTTTTCATTCAGCGCGAGGCCATGCTCTTCGGACCTCCTTTGATCGAATGGCTGGCCGCGCGCGTAGCGCGCATTCCGATCGTTCTCGATCTCGATGACCCCACGTGGATTCCAATCGCAAGCCCCGTTTATGGGCGTTATGCCACGCTGTTGAAGTTTCCGGCGAAGACGAACTGGCTCACGCGCCAGGCGCAAGCGGTGATCTGCGGCAGCGAGACCATCGCTGCCCGAGTCCGCGCCGATGGCGTGCGCGCCGTGGTGCTGCCGACGATCGTCGATTCCTCAGTCTTCATTCCGGCGGCCGGGCGGCAATCGCGCAGTGATGACTTGCCGGTCGTCGGGTGGATCGGCACGCACGGAACGTGGGCCTATCTGCGATCCATTTTCCCTACGCTCGAAAAGGTCGCCGAATCGGTTCCGTTCCGGCTTCGCATCGTCGGCTCCGGCCAGCAGACACTCACGCTCCGTGGGATCGAAGTGGAGATGCTGCCGTGGCGGATGGATCGTGAGGTTCTGGACTTCCAGAGTCTCGACGTTGGTCTTTACCCGCTTCCGGACGAGGAGTGGGCCCAGGGAAAGTCCGGACTGAAAGCCATTCAGTACCTCGCTTGCGGCGTGCCGTATGTTGCCAGCCCGATCGGTGTGGTGCGCGAAATCGGCATACCCGGCGTGACGCACCTTGCGGCCGGCACGCCGGAGGAGTGGCGCGCGGCGCTGGAGCGCCTGTTGCGCGACGGCGACGAGCGGCGGCGGATGGGTGCCGCGGGCCGCGGCTACATGCTCGAGCACTACGCGATCGGCGACTTCGCCCGCCGCATCGGCGATGTGCTGCGTGATGCGGCCTCGCCGGCACAGGCCGAGGCGTACGCGTGACGGCAACGTCATCTCTTGCTGGCCGCCTGGCGCGCTTTACGGAGGTCGTCCCGCTCGTAGCCTTCCGCGGACTCAACGGCGGGCTGCCGATTCTTGTCGGCTTGTTCATTGGCCATCGCTGGGGTTTAGCCACCCTCGGCGCCTATACGCTGGCCGCCTCATTCGTCGCCGTCGGATTGATGGTCGTCGACTGGGGCTGTACGCGGTGGCTGCCGCGCGAACTGGCACTGGCCTATCTGCAGGAGGGCAGCGGCGGCGTGGCCACCGCAAACGCGTTGCGTCTCCTGCTTGCCGCGGCCTTCCTGCTGTTCACCTGGGGTCTGGCCGTTGCCGGCCGGATGCCGGCCGATTCGGCCCGCTTCGCGATCGAGCTCGGGCTGCTCTATCCGATCTCGATCTTCAGCGTGAACGGCGTCAGCGACCGCATCGTCCGGAGAGAGATCAACGGGATTGGAGTTGCCGTAGCGGCGGGGCTGGTCGTCTTCGGAGCGATGGCGTGGGGCGGCTTACACGCGGGATGGGGACCTCACGGGCTCGTGCTGACGTTTCTGACAGGGAAAGTCGTCGAGGCGCTGATCCTCATGCGCGGACGCCTTGCCTTGTTTCGCGTCGCACCGCGCCACGTCTTCACGACCGCGTACGCGCTCTGGCCATTCAGCGTTCAGGGGATTCTCGCCGTCATCTACTCGAGACTGTCGATTTTCATCGTCGAGCACTTTCGTCATGCCGATCTCGGTCTCGTCGGTGCGGCGATCGCGCTCCAGAACGTCCTGCTTCTGCTGCCGATCTCGATCAGCCTGCTGAAGTATCCGGTCTTTACGACCGCGGCCGCAAAAGGTGAATGGCATCAGATTCGTACCGCCCTTGGCAGTGCCGTGGCCATGTCGGTGGCCGGAGTGGGAGCGGGCGTGGCGGTGATGGTCGTGGGACGGCACGTCATCTCCCAGGTTCTCCACATCGCGCCGTCGTCGATGCTCTTCGTCATCGTGTTCGCCTCGATCGCGGCGTTGAGCATCGGCGCGGCGTTGTCGGGGCTGTTGCTGCAGGCACTGGGACGGGAGCGCACCACGGCGAGGCTCTCGTTCATCACACTTGCTGCCTCGCTGGTCAGTCAGTTCGCGTTCATTCAGTGGCTGGGGTTGTGGGGCGTCGCCGCGGGAATCGCCACGGCTGAATTGTTCTCGTTCACCGTATTCGGCGCGGCCGCCCTTCGTGCCTTTCGCGAAAAGGTTGCGCCGCAGCTGGTGCACGCGATCGAAGTTCCGGCGCCGGAGTCGCTGCCGCATTGAACGTGCGCTCTTTTCTTGACCGCCCTCTGGGCTGCACGTAGACTCGATCCTTCCTTCCCATAATGCTTCCACTCCTGATGATCGTGGCCGTTCAAGCGCTGCTCACCGCGGCGGCCGGCTGGATTTTATGGAAGGCATGGCACCGCCTGATGGGCCGCGATCCCGTGGTGGGCCGGATCGTGGGAGCGGGACTCTTTCTTCGAGCGGTTGGAGCTCAGGTTCTCTTCTGGGTTTCTTTTCTCGGCCTGCCGGTCGCTCGCCGGCTGCAGGATGGTGATGGTTTCTGGAAGTTCGCCGTCGATGCGGAGATGTACTTCGGCTTCTCGCGGTCGCTGGCCGTGAAGGGCTGGCCGGAGATCCTTCTCGTCGACCGGACGCTCCCCTCGCCAGCCTACGTGCAGATCCTGGCCGTGTTTCTGCTGTTCTTCGGCCTGGCGGCCACCGTCGGTGCCCTGCTCAATCTCTTCGCCTACCTGGTCTGTTGCCACGTCGTGCTGCGCCTCGGCCGATTGGATGGTCCCTCGCGGATGCCCACGGTCGTTGCACTCGCGGCGGTCAGTTTCTCGCCTTCGCTGGTGCTCTGGTCGACGCAGCCTCTCAAGGACGCGTTCTTTGTCTCGATGGTTGCGGTCTTCGTGGCGGCTTGCGCTCAATGGCGGAGAGAATGGCTTGCCGCCGACCGGCGTTGGCTTCCGCTGCTCGGAACCCTGGCTCTTCTGCTGGTGACGCTGTACGCGGTTGCCGGCATCCGATGGTATTTCGGCATCCTGCTGTGCATCGTGTCGCTCCCGTTCCTGCTGGCAACCGTGTTTGCCAGTCGCCTGAGGATTGTGGCCGGCATCGTCAATACGCTGGCCTTTCTATTGCTGCTACAGGTGGCTGCATTCATATCGGGGCCGTATCTGCCTCTGCCTCTCGCGAAGATGCTGCACGGTTCAGCCGCGCCGCAGGAAACCGCGCAGAATCTCGTTTCCGTCGTCGAGAAGTCGCGGGAGGGATTTGACCAGACCGGCGGGAAGTCCCAGATTCAGGAAGGTGAGACTCTGGCGCGCGTCGACAAAACCATCAAGCCCGCCTCGACCGACACGGTCGCCGGCACGACCGTCAAGATCGCGCCGCCAGCTGTTGGGCAACCGCAGCAGGCCGAAGCAGCAGTTCCCCGATCGACAATCGGACGGATCGCGACGGGCATGATTGCCGTGGTCGTTCCGCGTTTCATCAGCGAGCGGTTGGGCATGATTCACGTCGGCGGCGGTGGCGGCTTGTGGCCGATGGTTGAAGCCGATACGCTTCTTTTCGACATGCTCCTCATGATGGTGATCTTCCACGTCGTCTCCGCGGCGGCGGCCGGCGGCTTGCGCGATCCCTCGTTCTGGCTCATCGCGCTCATGACTGGCGGCATCACCATCCTGCTCACATACACGATCAGCAACTTCGGTACGCTCTTCAGGCACCGCTCGATGATTCTGCTGGGACTCTCGTTGTTGCTCGCGGTCTCGCGCGCATCCGAGCCCTCCGCGAAAACGCCGGAGCCGGCGACTTGACCGGCAGACGCGCTCATGCCCTTGATCGACAAACACTCATTACTCTCGAACCTGAGCAGCTGCGGGCCGGTCACACTGGAGCTGGGATGCGGACCGCGAAAGCGCTACGCGGGCTCGATCGGCATCGACGCCATCGACTTTGAGAACGTCGACATCGTCGCCGACGCCGCCGAGGCGCTCCGCGCCTTTCCTCCGGGCTCGGTCGATCTGGTCACCTCGAGCCATTTCCTGGAGCACGTCCCCGACGTCGGCCAATTCCTCGAGGAGATGGTGCGCGTGGTGCGGCCGGGCGGAAAGATCGAGGTCGTCGTGCCGCACTTCGCTCATCCCTACTTTTCGTCCGATCCGACACACAGGCATCGATTCGGCCTGTACACGTTCTCGTATCTGACGGAGGACGGCATCCTGCGGCGCGGCGTTCCTTCGTATGTGCGGCGGCACGATCTCCGTCTCCGCTCCGTCGATCTGGTCTTCAAATCGACGCGTCCGTTTTATGCACGGCACGTGCTGAAGCGAATGGTTGGATGGATCTTCAACTCCTGCAGGTACATGCGGGAGTTGTATGAAGAGAACTTCTGCTACGTCTTCCCCTGCTACGAGATCCGGTTCGTACTCGAAAAGGTTGGTCCATGAGCCGGAACATCGACGCCGCGGTGGTGGATGGTTTCGGCGACGAGTGGAGCCGCTTTGATCAGAGCGAGCTCTCCGCGGCCGAGGCGCGGCAACTGTTCGACGAGTATTTCGACATCTTTCCCTGGCACGAGTTGCCGCCGGGAGCAGTCGGTCTGGACCTTGGATGCGGCAGCGGGCGGTGGGCTCGTCTGGTTGCGCCGCGCGTCGGCCGTCTTCTCTGTTTCGACGCCAGTCAGGCGGCGGTGGATGTCGCAAGGCGAATGCTCGCCGCCGTGGAGAATGCCGAAGTGACAGTGGCCGGCATCGACGAATTGCCGGTGCCCGATGGCAGCGCCGACTTTGCGTACTCGCTCGGCGTGCTGCACCACATTCCCGATACCACCGCGGCGCTGCGCTCCTGCGTCCGGAAGCTGCGGCCAGGCGCGCCGTTTCTGGTCTACCTCTACTATCGTTTCGACAACCGGCCGGCGTGGTATCGAATCCTCTGGAAGCTTACCGAGGGCATCCGCTTCGCCGTCTCCCGCTCGCCGAAACCGGTTCGTTATGCGGTCAGTCAGTTTCTCGCGGCCACCGTGTACTGGCCGCTGGCCCGACTGGCCCGCCTCGCCGAGCGGATGGGGATGCGTGCCGAATCGTTTCCGCTCGCCTACTATCGCAACCGGTCGTACTACGTGCTGCGCACCGATGCGCTCGATCGTTTTGGAACGCGCCTGGAGCAAAGATTCACGCGCACTGAGATCGAGGCGATGATGCATGATGCCGGGCTGACCGGCGTCGTCTTCAGCCCGCACGCGCCGTTCTGGTGTGCGGTCGGCCGCAAAGCGCTTAACACTTGAGGCTGCTCTTCTTACGGCCATGAATGCATGTGGCCGTGTTAGCCTGCGAATCTACATAACGAGCGCTGGAGGGGGTCGAGGCTGATGTTCTTCGCCGTGGGGCAGATCGTTCTGTCCTTAGTCGCGGGCTATGCGGTGTTCCGTCTCTGGAAACGCATTGCCGCCAGTGGATCGACCATCTTCTGGCTTGTCACATTGGGTCTGCTCATTCGCGCGGTCGGCGGCGTCGTTGCGTTCTGGATGTCGTACCTGGGCGCGCCGGTGGCGCGATCGCTTCAGCTCGGCCGCGGCCTCTGGCTCTTCGCAATCGACGCGGTGACCTACGTCCAGTTTGCGATGTACTACGCGCACAAGGGTCTTCTGGCCATTCTGACGATCGATCGGTCGTTGCCGTCGCCGTTTTTCATCCAGATGCTGGCCGGGGCGATGCTTTGTTTCGGCAGCGTGATCTCCGTCGCCATCCTGCTCAACCTCGCGGCGTACCTCGGCTGCTGCGCGATCGTCCTCTCCTTCGGCGATGCCTCGCGCCGGTCGGTCGTGTTCGCGATCGCGGTGCTCAGTCTCTCTCCGTCGTCGATCGTCTGGTCGCTTCAGCCCCTCAAGGACATCACCTTTATCTTTCTGGTCATGGCGTTTTTCGGCGTCGCGCGCGTATGGCAGCGGCTTTGGAAGAATGAACCGAGCCGGCAGCGGATCGTGCACGGGGTCCTCCTGAGCGCCGGCATGGCCGGTCTCCTGTATGGCATCTCCGGCGTCCGCTGGTACTTCGGAGCGGTGATCCTGCTGGCGGCGGTGCCGTTCGTGGTGATGACGATCATCGGAGCACGCGCGCGTCGCGCGGCCGCCGCGGTTTCTCTGTTGCTGTTGCCGCTCTCGCTGGCCGCCTTTCTCACGTCGGCCGGCCCCTACATCCCTTTCAGCGTGCGCGACGTGAAGAAAGGGGCGGCGGTGCCGAAGATGATGCTGACGACGATGCGCGAGTGGCGGCTCGGCTTCGAGAGGTCCGGCGGCGCGACGATCATCGGAGCCGGCAGCGCGATCCGCAAGGTCGACGCGGCGCTCGAGGCTCACCCCACGCCGCCGAAGGTGACGCCCTCGATTGCACCACCACCACCGCAAAAAGTTACGCCTGCCCCGACCGTAGCGCCGGCGCCCCCGAAGGCGATCCCAGTCGTGAACGTGACGAAGCGCCCTGAACATCGCATTGCCACCGCGAGGAAAAAGCCCGCCGGCCGCCCGACACAAGCTGCGCCCGCTCCTCCTCCGCCCGTTGCCTCCGTGGCTGTGGTGACTCCACAACCGGTACAGGCAACGCCCCCACCT
>Ga0207689_10004543_pt1 | contig 12559 bp, 13 predicted proteins | sample KBSMisM52_FD_184312 | JGI IMG/M metagenome (GOLD analysis project Ga0207689, IMG submission 184312) | Miscanthus rhizosphere microbial communities from Kellogg Biological Station, Michigan, USA - KBS Miscanthus M5-2 (SPAdes) (version 2) | ecosystem: Host-associated > Plants > Roots >... | reverse complement strand
CGCCGGTTCGTTTGCGCTCAAACCATTGCTGCCAATATCATGCGATTTCAGTTCTCTCGGACCGTTAACCAATGAATACTTTAAAAGCCCTTTCCCTCGTTATCCTGTTGTTCTTTTTTTCGGTTGAGGCCGGGGCCCAGGCTCCGCGCCGGCGCGCCGGAAGGCGACCGGCAGCCGCAAACCCAGCCGCGCCTCAGCCGGTATCACAGCCGCAGCCGGATATAGTCGCGCCCGACACCGGAGCGCCCAGCGCCCCAATTGCGCTAGCCACAGTTAATGGCGAAAGCATCACCACCGCTAACCTGGATCCTAAAGTTCGAGCGGAAGTGGAGGCCCTGGACGCACGAATCACTGAGGCCCGTAAACAGGTAGTGGAACTTCAGGTCAATACGCTGTTACTGGAAAGCGAGGCCGCTAAACGCAAGACCAATCCACAACAGCTGTACAACCTTGAAATTGCCAAGAAGGTTACTGAACCGACGGCAGCGGAGATCGATCAGTTTATTGAGGATAACCGGGCCCAGGTCAATCAAACCGATCCGGCCAGTCTGCGCCAACAGGTCGTAGATTATTTGAAGGCTGCGCGCGAAGCCCAGATCACAGATTCGTTCCTTAAGCGTCTGCGCGTTTCTAATCAGATCATAAACGTTGCTCCGGCAAGATCCGGTTTGCCGCCCGGAACCGTGATTGTTACCGTCGGCGGTCTACCGATAACCGCGGGAACCATCGATGAAAGGCTCAAGCCGATCGTTTACAAGCTTCGCTTGAATACCTATCAACTTGCTGAACAGGCTTTGGACGTCACCATCAACGATATGCTGTTGCTTGCGGAAGCAAGCCGCCTGAATGTGCCACCGGAAGAAATTGTGCGGAAAGAAATAACGGAAAAGATCCGTCCGCCAACTGAAGCCGAGATCGCTAAGTTCTATTCTGAAAACAAGGCAAGGATTCCCATTGAGCTCGCGGCCGCCAGCAATCAAATCGCCAGCTATCTACAGGATCAGGATCGGCAGCGGCTGGAGACAGCGTTTTCCAAACGTCTCCGGGCCGGCGCCAACATTCGCGTACTGATCTCCGAGCCCGCATTACCGGTGCAGTCAATCAGCGTCGACGATGACCCTTCTCGCGGTGATGCAAAAGCTCCGGTAACAATAGTTGAATTTACGGATTTTCAATGTCCCTCCTGCGCGGCTATGCAACCTGTTTTGGAAGAGATACTCAAATCCTATGGCAATAAGGTACGCCTGGTAGTCCGCGATTTCCCCTTAGCCAGGCATGAGAATGCCCGCAAGGCGGCAGAGGCGGCGAATGCCGCGAACGCTCAAGGGAAGTTTTTCGAATACACCGCTTTGCTTTTCAAACGACAGGATAAGCTCGACCCTGCCTCACTAAAACAATACGCTACCGAGTTGGGTTTGAATCGCGCGCGTTTCGACCTGGAGCTTGATGGCGGGAAATACGCCGCCGAAGTTAAGCATGATGTCGACGATGGGGAGATGTACGGCATTGACAGCACGCCTGCAGTCTTCGTCAATGGCGTCGCTCTGCGCGAAATGAGCATCGAGGCACTGCGCGCGCTAATAGACCGCGGACTCGCCGCTGCGAATTCCGCTCCTAAACTCTCGTCAAACTAATCTCAGTTAGATTTCTTCTTATCAAATAGGTTGCAGGCCTGGTAAGCCCCAGTCGGGTCAACTGCGCTGCGCCCTTCCTCGATGTGTTTGATGATACCGTTCTGGTCGATTACAAACGTCGCTCGCGTCCCGTATCCCGTTTCCTCGTTGTAGACGCCGTAGTCCTTAACGGCTTTGCGATGCCAGTCGCTCAGCAAAGGAAACTTCACGCCAATATCTTCCGCGAAGCGCCGGTTGGCCGGAGAGCTGTCCATACTAATTCCCAGAACCTGAGTATTCGTCTCTTCGAATTTGGCGATATCAGCCTGATATGCCTTCAATTCTTTCGTTCAACCACCAGTAAAGGCGAGCACATAGAACGCGAGTACCACATTCTTCGTGCCCTTGAAGTCGTGAAGGTTGACTGGCTTGCCTTCGGTATCAGTAAGCGCAAAGTCGGGGGCGGGCTGGCCCACCTTCAAATGCGTTCTGGGTGGTGCGGGTTGCGCCGCGCTTGCCGGCGTGGGCGAAGCTGCGGGCTGCTGCGCAAACACTGGGACGGCCAGACCCCCTAGCAGGATAATCAACGGTGCCAATCTCTTAATCATTTTTGCAGACTCCTTTGCGCGAGCTAGACAGGTGCGAATCAGAGCTCGCGTGATGCTTACGTAAGACTTCCGTTCTTTCCCTGACAAACATTTTCCGGCAGATAGCCCGCAGCATAAACTGTGGGGCTCGGGAGGGCAAGGTTTAGTACAATGAACCACAACTAAACCAAGCCGAAACCGACTAAAGGAATCTAGTTATGGTCTCGCTAAAACCCGAACGCCTTAAGCGCTACAAAGACGTCACCTTACTGCTCGTGAAGTATGGACGTTCAGATCTGGTCAAGCAGGCAGGCCTGGAAGACCACCTCGAACTCAGCGAACACGATCTCGCCGAAAGTACGCCGAAAGCGGAAGAGTTGGCTGCTGATCTGGAGAAGCTTGGTCCCACCTTCATCAAGTTGGGTCAGCTGCTCTCAACCCGGGCGGATCTCCTGCCGACCCCTTATCTCGAAGCGCTGGCGCGTTTGCAGGACAAAATCGAACCATTCCCGTATGAGGAAGTGGATCGCATCGTCTCCAGCGAAATCGGCGTACGTATTTCGAAAGCGTTTTCGGATTTCGATCCGCAACCTCTCGCTGCCGCTTCACTCGCCCAGGTGCACCGGGCAACTATGCGCGACGGCCGGGAGGTTGTGGTCAAGGTGCAGCGACCCGACATTCGCGAGCAAATTGTCGAAGACCTTGAAGCGCTGGGCCAGATGGCCCAATTCCTCGATGCTCATACCGAGCTCGGCAAGCGTTATGACTTTGAGAACATGCTGAACGGGCTGCGAAGCAGTTTGCTCCGCGAACTCGACTTCAAACTCGAAGCCAGCAACCTCATCACTTTCGGCGAAAACCTGAGAGAGTTTGAGGACATCATTATTCCTGAGCCGGTCGAAGATTTCTGCACCTCGCGAGTCCTGACCATGGAATACATTCAGGGCAAGAAGATTACAGATTTGAGTCCGCTGCGTTTGATGGAATTAGACGGTCCGGGTCTCGCTCGCGAATTATTTCGCGCTTATCTGAAGCAAATACTATTGGACGGGTTTGTCCATGCGGATCCGCACCCGGGGAATGTTTTCCTGACTGAAGACGATCAAATCGCGATACTCGATCTGGGGATGGTAGTGCGTCTTTTGCCGGGCTTTCGCGACAACGTGCTACGCCTCTTGTTGGCGATCAGCGAAGGAAAAGGCGAAGAAGCAGCCGAGGTGACCATCCGCATGGGCGAGCCAAAACCTCGATTTAATAAAACTGAATTCACCAAGCGCATTGGCGAGCTCGTTGCCGAGCATGGTGAGGCCAGCCTCAGCCGGCTCAACTCCGGGCAGGTGGTACTTGAAATAACGAAGATTTCCGCTGACTGTTGGTTTCGCCTTCCCAGCGAATTCACCATGGTTGCAAAAACGCTGCTGAATCTGGACCGGGTCGTGTTTACCCTTGATCCCGCTTTCGAACCCACTGCCATCATCCGCCATCGGGCGATGGAGATACTGCAGCGCAATCTGATGCAGAGCATTGCGCCGAACAATTTGATTGGCGGCGTAGTTGAGATCAAAGAGTTTGTGGAAAAACTGCCCGGGCGGGTTAACAAGATCCTCGACACCATAGGCAACAACGAGTTTAAGGTTGATGTAAACGCTATCGACGAGAAGATTGTGCTCGAGGGTCTTCAGAAAGTAGCTAACCGCATCAGCCTTGGGCTAATCCTGGCGGCGCTGATCGTGGGCGCAGCAATGTTGATGCGTGTCGAGACTTCGTTCAAAATACTCGGCTACCCCGGCTTCGCCATGGTGTTCTTTCTGCTAGCCGCCATCGCCGGCATCGCTCTGGTCGTCACCATCGTCATGACTGACGTCAAAGCACGGAAGAAGTCGGATATGTAACGCACGCAGGCGCCACACGTCCGCGAAGTTCCGATCAAGACCTGAGCATCATCCCGTCCATCCCGTTGAGAATGTCTAGTAGAGCCATTGTTCGCCCGCCCTGCAAGAATTACGCTGACGGACTAACCCGGGTGGCGTTGGGCGCCCCTGACTACAAGCGTGCGCTGCGGCAACACGCTGCGTACTGTGAGGCGCTTGAGAGATGTGGACTCGAGCTAACCCATCTGGAGCCTGACGAAAACTATCCCGACTCGACTTTTGTTGAAGACACTGCGGTGTTGACTCCAGCCGGAGGCGTACTCACGCTACCAGGTGCGGCGAGCCGTAAGGGAGAAGTCGAAGGCATCACGGAGGCTATCTCTCGGCTTTGTCCTCGGCTTGATTCCATTCAAGCGCCCGGCACGCTGGATGGCGGCGACGTCTGTGAGGCAGGAAATCATTTCTTTATCGGACTCTCAGAGCGAACAAACGAAGCCGGCGCCGGGCAATTGGCCAAACTTCTGGAATCTTCTGGTTACACGTCCAGCCTGGTCGATATACGAAGCGTGAAAGATATTTTGCATTTGAAGAGTGGTCTGGCCTATTTAGGCGATAACCGTTTGGTGGTTATCGACGCGCTGGCAAACCGCACGGAGTTTCGCGGTTATGAGCTCGTGCGCGTGAAGGTCGATGAAGAGTATGCGGCGAACTGTGTGCGGGTTAACGATTACGTCTTATTAGCGGCTGGCTATCCCGTGTTCGAGCAGACCCTTAAAGGTCTGGGTTACGAAACCATCCTTCTCGAGATGAGCGAGTTTCAAAAAATGGACGGCGGTTTGAGTTGTCTGTCGCTAAGATTTAGAGGACAGACGGAGGGAAGTCGTTAAGTAATGAATTCTCGCAGCGCTTGCTCCTCGTCCTCTGTCAGAAAGCTGAAGAGCAGTCCGAAGCCTATGCCGAGTTGGTAGGAGGTAACTTCGCCTCGCAATTGCAACCATTCGCCGGACGGAAGTTTTATTTCCACGCCCACTATTTCGCCAACGTCCACTCTGCCCGTGGTGTTAACAAAGCAGCCGCCAAGGCTCAGGTCTTCGATACGGCCGTCATGATCGCCGGCAAGCCCGCCCCACTTTGCCGTAAGATTTGTTGGAACTCGTTCGTCGCTGCGTCTGTTTTCAGTCATTGGGGGCCTGCCTGTCATTGTGCTGCAGATTCTTAGTCTGCATTAGCAATTCCGTCAGGAGTGCGAGCTAACAGTTAGCAACTCCTCGAGAGAGTCCTTGTCTGCCGCCAGGTAGTAGTTTCCCTCGTCGCTTGCGTAAAACTCACGTAGAAACTTCATCCCCTCCTCGGGACTCAACGAATGGAGTTGCTCCATGTCGAGATTCGAGGCAAACCGCTCTTTGCGCTCCGGTCTGTCGAGGTAGCCTTCGCGATAGGCGGATTCCGCATCGCGAAATTGCCCCGCTCCCAGTTCCCGAGGCGCCAGGAAAGCGTTGTTGTATTCCAGTTCCAGAATGCCGTAATCGTGCTGCTTGCAAAGGTCTTCGAGAGCAGCAATGGAATAGCCATAGAAGTGATATCGAAGTTGAAAATCCGGATCGAACTTAACCACAAATCTTAGCGGCGGCGGAATGTTTTCGTTGATCTCCGTAACCACCAGACCGGGACGGAACTTCGTTAAAATCGCGTCGAGCACCCAGTAGTCGTTGCCATCGATATCGACGCAAAGTACACCGAAGTCCCTTTCGATCGCGAAATCTCGTAGTAAACCGCAAATATTGTCCGGCGAGGCCAACGAATTAGAGGCATGGGCATCCGGAAACTTGCCGTAAACCTTCGACAACAAAGCGAACTTCTGCGGATCAGCTTCGACACCTAGCGCTTTCCAGCCAGCCAACAAAAGGGCATAGCTGTTTGACCAGCGCACGCCGTTCCCGGCTCCGATGTCTACGACCGTTCTTGGTCGATCTTTCGGCAACAGGTTTTCAATGTACTTCGCCAGGATGCTTTGTTCGTTGGCGTGGGAAAATCGTCCGCGTAGGGAATACCTGACTTTTTGCAGCGTCAGCTCAATGATACCGCCGTAGTGTTGGGCTGTTTTAGTCAGATTCATTTCCATGTGGGCTTCATTATGATTCGCCAATCCAGAGCTGAGAAGCCCGCTAAAGATATCAAAGTCGTCTGGTGATTCAAACCAAACTACGTCACGCGTCACAAGGTTCAAGTGATTTGCTGGGACTGCGGGCGCTCCCAACAAATCGCTTGAGTGATTTTCAAATCTCAGACTAGATGGAGTGTTGCAGGTGTCCGTAATAGACTTTTGTTTCGTATTCAAAGTTGACGATGCCGTCTTTCTGGTTGGCGTGAAAAACTCTTTGAAGTTCCTCGAGCATTGGGGCGAAATTGGGATGTTCCTGATCAGGTGCATATGACGAGGAGAGTAGCCGCCCCTTGAGCGACTCAAAATCAAAATGTTGCGCGTTTTCAAGAGTCCGAAACTTGAAACTCAGGGGTGAGAAAAACTCCGCAATTTCCCCGGTCACGTTCTCATGGCGGACTTTTTCGTAATCGGTGCCGTAGCGAAGCAGAAGGTCTTCATAGGCGCGTAGGAATGCGGTTGAGTCTAGCCGGCGCTCGTTCCAGATCAGCACAACCCAACCTGCAGGCTTCAGGATTCGCGCGAATTCGCTCTTGGCGCGAGCGCGATCAAACCAATGAAACGCCTGCGCGGCTGTAACAAAGTCTACGCTGCCTGGGTCCAGTGTTGTGGCTTCGGCCGCAGCGTTGATGCTTCTAAACCGCTCATATCTTTGTAGAAGCCGTTCGGCGACCTCGCGCATAGCAGCGTTTGGTTCAATGGCAACCACAGAATTTCCGTTTTGCAGGAACAGTTCAGACAAGATGCCGGTACCTGAACCCACATCCGCAATAACCGATGCCTCGTTAAGTCCGCAATCGCGCTTAAGAATGTCAATGACCTCGGCAGGATAGCCCGGACGGAACTTGGCATAATTGTCGGAACGGTTTGAAAACCGCGTTAGCGGATCGCTCATGGCGGGATTCTAGCCGAAACGCACAAGCCGGAGGCAACTGTTTGGAGTGCGGTGGCAGGCGCAGCGCGACACCGCTTTGGATTCATTCGAGATCAAAAGCGCCGTCGACGCTGCGCTTTGCCGGCGGACTCCAAAGCTACTTGCGTGGAATGAACGAGCCTCCGGGAACAGCAGATTCCGGCGGGTAAAACTTCACAAAGAGGCGATGTGCCAGCAGAAGCAGGAGAATAAAGCCGAATGTCAGCGGGAGGCGAGTATCCGATTTGACGAACAGCCAGAAATGCAGTGCGCCGGCAATACCTGCACCATAGATAAGCTTATGTAGTTTGCTCCAACGCTTTCCACCCAATCGTTTAACCATCTTGTTGGTTGAGGTGATGGCCAGTGGCAGCATCAGAAGAAAAGCGGTTATTCCGAAAGCGATAAAGGGACGCGTTACCACATCTCCCGGAATGCTTCTGAGATTGAAGTAACGATCAAACCAGATATAGGTCAGCAGGTGTAAAAACCCATAGAAAAATGCGAAGAGTCCGAGCAGGCGACGAAATTTGACTAGCCAGTTTAGTCCAGTGATTTTTCGCGCCGGAGTAACCGCGAGCGTAACCATCAGGAAGACCAGAGTCATTATTCCGGTCGTTCGAGTCATGAATTCGCCGGGGTTCGCCCCCACCCGCTTGCGATAGACGTCCCATAACAGCAAGGCCAATGGCACCAGGGCGTTGGTGAAGATGACGAATTTTGAAAAGCGAAGGTCTTTCATAAGCAGTGGCCAGTGAGCAGTGAGCAGTGGTCAGTGATCAGTGGTCAGTGGTCAGTGGTCAGTGGTCAGTGAGAATCGTTCTAAGAGCTTGCTGACTTGAAACCATTTGAGGCATATCGAGTACAAACTGACCACTGACCGCTGGCCACTGACCACTGACCACTGACCACTATTCAGTAATACTTCCTCAAGTCCATCCCGTCATACAAGTGGGCTACCTGTTCTGCGTAACCATTGAAAAGCAGCGTATCGCGCGCGCTAAAGGCCGACTCGCCTATCCGATGTTCTTCCGCCTGGCTCCAGCGTGGGTGCGAGACATTAGGATTAACGTTGGAATAAAACCCGTACTCGTTCGGCGCCTGGATGTTCCAGGTCGTCGGCGGCTCTTCCGCAACCAATGTTATTTTCACAATTGACTTAATACTCTTGTAACCATACTTCCAGGGCACCACCAGCCTGATCGGAGCACCGTCCTGCGGCGGCAGAGTTTCGCCGTAAAGCCCTGTTGCCAGGATAGTGAGGGGATGCATAGCCTCATCCAGACGAAGCCCTTCCACGTAAGGCCAGTCAAGCACTCCGGTTGATTGATTCGGCATTCGCTTCGGATCGTAAAGCGTTTGGAAGGCGACATATTTTGCAGACGAAAGGGGCTCCACTTTTTCCAGCAGCTTTGCCAGGGGAAATCCAACCCATGGAATCACCATCGACCAGCGTTCGACACAACGCAGGCGATAGATCCGTTCCTCCTGGGGAAATTTCAGCAGCTCCTCTAAGCCAAAGGTCGTGGGCTTATTTACGAGTCCGCCAACTACAACATTCCATGGCTTGGTCACGAAACCCGCCGCTTCAATAGCTACGCCGTCCTTACTCGTCGAAAACTCGTAGAAGTTGTTGTAATTCGTTATGTATTCAATGGCTGTAAGTTTTTCATTTGTTTTAAAGCCATCAGGTGAACCATTGTCAGATACTGGGTTTGCAACAGTTACGAGCGTGTCGCCCTTCGGTTTCTCGACCGGTGGCGGATTGAGCTTTCGATACAGCAGAGCGGTGGCGGCAGTAGTCGTAGCCAGAGCCGCGCCGCGCATGAAGAGGCGGCGGTTCAGATAAACCTTTTTGTCCGTAATTTCGCTGGCCTTAATCTCGTTTTTCATAAAGCCTCGACTCTATCCTCGCACTCATATCTACGAAGCCAGGCAGACAAAAGGTTTGAATGCCCTTCCGGCGCTGGGAAAGAAGCAAAAACCTTGAGTTAACGGATTATTTGACGTAATAGTATCGCCCACTTTCGCGGACGCCTCCAGACAACGACCCAAAATAACGTGACGAAACGGCGCCCCGGTACTTAGAGGCTTAGCAGGCCTAAAAGGATTCATGAACTTGGAAGAAACTCCGCAGCCCTCGCCAAATGAAGATCCGCCGGCAGTTCCGTCAGATCAACACCTTTCGTTCAAAAGTCGACTGGTTCGATGGGCGATTGTTTTGGTTTCGGGTTTCTCGATTTTGTTCATCTCTGTTCCCTCCGGAATCACCAGCCAGTCCTGGCATCTATTCGCAATCTTCGTTGCCACCATCGTTGGATCCATTGTGCGACCAGTGCCGGGCGGAGCAATGGTGCTAATCGGCGTTTCGGCGCTGGCCATAACGGGCACCTTGCCAGTTGCTAGCGCCCTGGCGGGATACGCAGATCCAATCGTCTGGCTGGTTTTAGCGGCGTTTTTCATTTCACGCGCGATGGTCAAAACAGGACTCGGCCGGCGCATCGCCCTTATTTTCATCCGCACCATCGGCCATCACTCGTTAGGTCTGGCTTATGCACTGATTTCAACCGAGGTGGTGCTGGGAACAATGATCCCGTCCACGGGCGCGCGCGCCGGTGGGGTTATTTTCCCAATCGCCAAGAGTTTGTCAGAAGCATATGAATCGAGACCGGGCCCAACCGCGCGACGGTTGGGATCGTTCCTGATGGTGGTGGTGTATCAGGCGGGCGTGATCGTTTGCGCTATGTTTCTTACCGGCCAGGCTTCAAACGTCTTGATTGCCAAGTTTGCTTTGCAAACTACCGGGATTGAATTGACTTACACCCGCTGGGCCTTAGCCGCGCTCGTGCCTGGCTTGATCTCGCTCGCGGTTGTGCCGCAATTGCTTTATCGAATCTTTCCTCCGGAGATCAAACACACGCCCGCCGCCGCAGAGTTTGCCAGAGCCGAACTTCAACGCCTGGGTAGATTGACGCGCGCTGAGAAGTTGCTGCTAGTCGTGTTTGTTGGGGTTGTTTGCTTGTGGCTGGTGCGTGGACTTGGCGGAGCAATTCCTTTCGTCGCCCGCGTCGTACCTTTTACGTCGTTCATCTCGACTCTCTCCTACCTGGCAAGCCTTGATTATTCAGTCCCGCCCTTGCTCGGCGTCTGTGTACTGCTGATCAGCCGGGTGCTGGATTGGGGAGACATTCTCAGCGAACACGGGGCCTGGGATGTTTTCATCTGGTATGGCGGGTTGGTCAGAATGGCCGAAAGCCTGGGTGAGACAGGAATTACAAAACGCTTCGCCGAGACGGCTGCCAGTTTTACGCTCGGCTGGAAGTGGGGAGCGGCGTTGGCAGTGCTTCTGTTGATCTATTTTTATGCGCACTACGGGTTTGCCAGCATTACGGCGCATTCAACAGCTATGTACACTCCGTTTTTGGTGGTGATAATCGCGGCCGGCGCGCCGCCATACCTGGCAGTGTTGTCGTTAGCTTACTTTTCAAACCTTGATGCTTCGTTAACTCACTTTGGAACAACCTCCGCGCCGATCTATTTTGGCGCCGGCTATGTCAGTCAACGCAAATGGTGGTGGCTGGGATTGATTGCGTCGCTGGTGAACATCCCGATCTGGGTCGGTTTCGGCTTCCTTTGGTGGAAAATCTTGAGATTGTGGTAAGCAGAAGTTCAATACAAAAGGATTTGCGCCGGACCGGCAGCGAAGGAACTCGCGGCGAAGATGTTGACGATCTGGAGATTCAGATTGTCAGTAGTCTCTCCGCCTTGACCCTTCCGACGACTGAGGCCATTCGAAAAGTCAGACAGGAGTTTTCGCGCCGGTTGGCTCAAGCCCCGCCGCAGTTCGTCGTGGCTTTGTCTCTGCAACTTGTTCGCCGCGGCGTAGTTCCACGATTCCTTGCTTACGAATTGATTCTTTATCACCGACCGGCTTTGGGAAGTTTGAAAGCTAAATCGCTGGAGGACTTGGGTGCCGGGAACCGTAGCTGGGAACAAGTGGACACGTTTGCCTGTTACCTGGCGGGGCCGGCATGGCGCGAAGGACAAGTTTCTAATGCGTTGATTCGGCGCTGGGCATCTTCCAGCGACCGCTGGTGGAGGCGAACCGCCGCGGCTAGCACGATAGCGCTAAATAACAAAGCTCGTGGAGGCAGAGGGGATACAGTGCGGACACTGATGGTCTGCGAGATGTTGGTCGCAGATCGCGATGACATGGTAGTAAAGGCTTTATCATGGGCACTACGCGAACTCTCAAAGCGCGATCCTGAATCCGTTCGTAGCTTTCTGCGGAAATACAAGAACGTCTTGGCGGCGCGAGTTGTCAGAGAGGTAAACAACAAGCTGAAGACAGGCTTGAAGAATCCGCGCCGGCAAACGACTTAGCCTCGATGTCGGCAAAGACATTATCGATTGGAGTTAAGTGAATGGCCGGCTATTCAGGAACGCCACTGGTAAAGAAACTCGGCTTTAAAGAAGGTTTTCGGACGGCCCTGGTGAATCCGCCAAAAGGATTTCAAAAAGAACTGGCGCCCCTGCCGAATAACGTGAGCATCAGCGTAGGCACCCTTACCAAATCGCTTGATTTGATCATTTTGTTCGCTGATTCACAAAAAATGTTGAAGACGGAATTCCCCCGCCTCGCCCGGAAACTCATGGAGAATGGAATGCTCTGGATAGCCTGGCCAAAAAAAGCGTCTGGTATTTCAACCGACCTGTCCGATAGCAGTGTTCGCGACATCGGACTGGCGGCCGGGCTCGTTGACGTAAAAGTTTGCGCGATAAACGACGTGTGGTCGGGACTTAAGTTTGTTTATCGTCTGGAAGATCGCAGCTCGCGTCAACCTCGATAACCGCATCATTGTTCAACGTTGAGACTGGTTGTATTCACGTTGCCCCAGGTTGCTGTTCTATTGCGCTCTGTTGACGTCACACGTCAACACCACACAACAGAAATATTTTGATCATACTTACTTCAACTCGATCTGGATTTTTTTCTTCACTGGCGCACATTCTAATTTCCTGGCGGACGCAATCGACGCCGTTGTAACTACGTATGGTAGGACCATGCGAACAAGAGTGGAAAGTATTGCGCGAAACAGATGGCGAACGGTTTATGCCTCTGAAGAAAGTCTGCTGTTTTCAAGGACATTTGCAGCACTACGGAAATGAAAATTGACGGAACGCGTTCTTTCTGACGATTGAGAATTTTCTTTATGCGATCTGATATCCTCTCGCAAGAGAGTTGTTTGCATTTCGAAAAGGCCGACTGGAAGCGTCAAAGGAAATAAATTTCAGCGATGTAGGCGATGGACCATCAAGGATCAATTTTGGGGTTGCAAAAACTTTTTCGATCACTATAATGCGACTCCCTCGCTGGAAGCGATGATTGCCAGATAGTGAAGCGTTGAAGTCGG
>Ga0207689_10004542_pt1 | contig 12559 bp, 11 predicted proteins | sample KBSMisM52_FD_184312 | JGI IMG/M metagenome (GOLD analysis project Ga0207689, IMG submission 184312) | Miscanthus rhizosphere microbial communities from Kellogg Biological Station, Michigan, USA - KBS Miscanthus M5-2 (SPAdes) (version 2) | ecosystem: Host-associated > Plants > Roots >... | reverse complement strand
ATCGGACTGGGGCTCATCCTCATCTTCGGCCGCTCCGGGCTCGTCAATCAGCTGCTCGAATATCTTTTCGGATGGCAGCTCGGGCGCTGGATCTACGGCCTGCAGGGAATCCTCGTGGCGCAGGTCTTCGCGTTCACGCCCATTGCCTTCCTGGTGCTGATCGGCGTCGTCGAAGGCGTGTCGCCCAGCATGGAGGAAGCGGCGCAGACGCTGCGCGCGGACCGCTGGCGCGTATTCGCCGATATTTCGCTGCCGCTGATGCGCCCCGGGCTCGCCAACGCGTTCCTCATCAGCTTCATCGAATCGATCGCCGACTTCGGCAACCCGATCCTGCTCGGCGGGAACTTCGGCGTGTTGTCGACCGAGATCTTCTTCTCCGTCGTCGGCGCGCAGCTCGACCAGGGTCGCGCGGCTACGCTCGGCATCCTGCTCCTGGCCTTCGCGTTCGGCGCCTTCTTCCTGCAGCGCGCAGTGCTCGGGCGCAAGGTCTATACCTCACTCGCCGGAAAGGGCGATTCGGGCCTGCCGACGCAACTGCCGGACGGCATCCGCCGGCTCTGCTACGGCATCGCCTTGCCGTGGGCGGCACTCACCGTCGTGATCTACGCCATGGCGCTCGCCGGCGGCTTCGTCGAGACGTGGGGCCGCGACTACACGTTGACGCTGCGACACTACAAGAAGGCATTCGGCCTCGAGTGGACCACGCACGGCCTCTTGTGGACGGGCGCCGCGTGGAACTCGTTCTGGACGACGTTAAAGCTCTCCGCGATCGCCGCGCCGGTCACCGCTGCGCTCGGCATCCTGACCGCGTATCTCCTCACCCGCCACCGATTCGCGGGTCAGGGAGCGTTCGAGTTCGGGACAATGCTGTCGTTCGCGATTCCCGGGACGGTGATCGGCGTCGCGTACATCCTCGCGTTCAACGTACCGCCGATAGAGATCACCGGCACGGCGCTGATCCTCGTCGTCTGCAACGTTTTCCGTAACATGCCCGTCGGCGTCCGCGCGGGAATGGCAGCCATGAGCCAGATCGACAAGAGCCTCGACGAGGCGTCGACGGTGCTCGGCGCGCGCGGCTTTACCACGCTGCGCACGGTCCTCTTGCCGTTGCTCAAGCCGGCCATCGTCGCCGCGCTCGTCTACAGCTTCGTCCGCGCGGTCACGACGCTGTCGGCCGTCATCTTTCTCGTCTCGGCGGAATACGAGTGGGCCACGACCTACATCATCAATCGCGTGGTCAACGGCGACTATGGCGTGGCCATCGCGTACTGCTCCGTGCTGATCGTGCTGATGCTGGCCGTGATCGGCATTATTCAATGGCTCGTCGGCGAGCGCCGGCTCGGCCGCCGCACCGCGGGCGTGGCATCGGCACCGATCGGCGAGCTCGGCGGCAGCGCCGCCTGATTCCGCAACGGATCCCGATTCCGCATGGAAGCCAAATCGATCGAGTTCCGCGACGTGACCAAGCGCTACGGCGACGTCGTCGCCGTCAACGCGGTTTCGTTCGACATCGGCGCGGGAACGCTCGTGACGCTGCTCGGTCCCTCCGGTTGCGGCAAGACGACGATTCTGCGAATGCTGGCCGGCCTCGAGCTCCCGTCGTCGGGCACGATCCGCATCGGCGGCGAAGACGTCACCTCGCGCGCCGCCGCCGAGCGGGACGTGTCGATGGTGTTCCAGAGCTATGCGCTCTTCCCGCACATGAGCGTGCTGGAGAACGTGCGCTACGGGCTCGTCGTTTCGGGCAAGGCGAAACCCGCGGCGGACGAGCAGGCCAGGAAGGCGTTGGCGACCGTCGGACTCAAAGGCCTCGACGCGCGGCTCCCCTCCGAGCTCTCCGGCGGCCAGCAGCAGCGCGTGGCCGTGGCGAGGGCGCTGGTGCTCGAGCCGTCGGTGCTGCTCTTCGACGAGCCACTGTCGAATCTCGACGCGCGGCTGCGCCGCCAGATGCGCGAGGAAATCCGCGACCTGCAGCAGCGCCTTCACCTGACGGTCGTCTACGTGACGCACGATCAGTCGGAGGCGATGGCGGTTTCCGACCGGATCATCGTGATGAACAAGGCCGTCATCGCGCAGGAGGGCGCTCCGCGGGAGCTCTACGAGCAGCCGCGCGACTCGTTCGTGGCAGGATTCATGGGCGACGCCAATCGCGTTCGAGGCGTCATCGCGCGCCGCGATGCCGTGCTGGCCGATGTCGATCTCGGCCCCGTCACGCTGTCGCTGCCCCACGGCGGCGCTCCGGACGGCGAGTGCGAGGTCGCGATTCGTCCGGAAGCGATCGAGCTGCGCCGCGACGGCGGCGCGCCTATCGCCGCGACGGTAAAAAAAGCGTCCTACCTGGGCCAGTCGATGGAATACACGCTCGATACGCCGATCGGGCCTCTGTTCGCGATCTCGACCGCCGTCGACCGGCCTCTCGAGGTCGGCTCGTCCGTCGGCGTCGCGCTCGCCAACCACGGCGTGGTTGTCATCCCGCGCGCGTCCGGCTGACAATGCGCTTCGCAATCTGCCTCGCGCTCATGAGCGTTGCGCCGCTCGCCATGGCCCAATCCGAGACCCCGCCGCTCGCCGCCGTTGCGGTCAAGATGCGGGAATCCGCCGAGCATCTCCTCGCGACGCTGCCGGAGCGCCAGCGCGCAGCCGCGATGCGCCCCTTCGGCGACAGCGACCGCGTCGATTGGCATTACACGCCGCGCAGCCGCAACGGGATATCGTTCAAGGAGCTCGATGGGCGCGGGCGTGACTCGGTCCACGCCTTGCTCAAGGCGGCGCTTTCCGGGGTGGGCTACCGGAAGGTGGTGAACATCATCGAACTGGAGCTCGTCCTGCGCGAGCTGGAAGCCTTCGGCCTGATGCGGGATCCCGAGCGCTACCACGTCACGATCTATGGCACGCCGAGCCGCTCCGAGCGCTGGGGCTGGCGCTTCGAGGGTCATCACCTCTCGCTCAACTTCACGCTCGTCGGAGACCGGCTGGTCGTCGACACGCCGAGCTTTTTCGGCGCCAATCCCGCGACCGTACCGGGCGGCGCGAAGAAAGGCCTGCGCGTGCTGGGCGACGAGCACGATGCCGGATGGGCGATCCTGGATTCGCTCTCGGATTCGCAACGCCGCGAGGCGATCATCTCGACGCGAACCTATGGCGACATCGTGACGTCGAACCGGCAGAAGGTCGCGCCGCTCGACGCCGCGGGCATTGCCGCGTCGAACCTCGACGAACGGCAGCGCGCGCTCTTGTGGAAGCTGGTCGAGCTCTATGCGGCGAGCTTCGAGCCCGGGCTCGCCGAAGCGCGCCTTGCCCGCGCGCGTCAGGGCGGCATCGCAAGCCTGCGCTTCGGATGGGCGGGATCAACCACCCGTGGCTCGCCGCACTACTATCGCGTGCAAGGAGCCCTCTTTCTCATCGAATACGACGCGTCCCAGGACGGTGGAAACCACATCCACACCGTATGGCGGGATTTCACCGGCGACTTCGGGCAGGAGTTGCCGGCAAAGGCAGCGTTTGGCCGCGACCTGTTGCGCGATCACTATGCGTCATCGCGCGGAACCCCTCATCGGCATTAGCTTCCTCAGGTCTTTTTCGCCGCCCGCTTGCGCGCGGTCTTCCTCGCGCTCTTCCTCGCAGTCCGCTTGGCGGCGGCCTTCTTCACTGCGGGCTTGCCGGCGATCTTCTTCACCGCCGACTTCACGAGCCTCTTTCCCGCAGGGACCGCCCCCGCGACACGCTTCGCGGCTCCCTTCGCAGCCTTCTGCACGGTGCTGACGGCGCCCCCGACCGTCCTCTTGACCGACTTGACGGCATCCCCCGCCGTCTTGCGAAGCTTCTTCTCGAGCGTCCCCTTCTCGGCGGCCGACTTCTGGCGAATGTCGGCGGAATGCGCCCGCTTGTAGGACTGGATGTCCTCGAACTTGCCGCCCTTATCGCGGACAGCGTAGAGCTTGGTGCCGGACCGGCTGCGGAGTGTAGTGCGTCGCGTGGCCATGTTTTCTCCTTGTTTGAGGGTCAGGTGCCGGGACGCTTTGGCCAGTCATCCTCGTCTTCCAGGATGCGTATGACCCGCGTGCGCTTGCCGCCGGCGTACTTCTCCATTTGCACGAGCACGGGATAGCGATCAGCGAGGGCGGCTCGCGCGGCGTCCTCCGAATCGTAGGTCAGGAGCTTGCCATTCTCGTAGACATCGCTCCAGAGGCCCTTTCCATTCTCGACTTCCAGCTTGAACAGCATGATAAACCCTCCGCGCTAACGCGAGCGAACGCTCGGACTGCCCAACATTTTTTCCTGCTTCACGCTCCCATCCTGTGCGCGAACGCACATTACACGGATTGCGCGGGCACATGGCAATCGGAGGCGCCCAGGGCCGCAACACCCCGACCGCCTGCTGCATGCGCTCGCGCCATTCTGTTCGCCATCGCACAGACGCGTCGGCGCAGCGAGGTCTAGCCTCGACCCGTACCTTTGCGATCCGGTAGCGGTTGTCGCACCGGACGGAACCTCTCGAGGAGCTGCCAACATGAGTACACGCACGTTCGCGCTCGTCTTCGGTATCGTGTTCCTGCTTGCCGGCGTCAGCGGCTTCATTCCGGGGCTGCTGCACCCTGTTCATGCCGACGCGCCGCCCCTCTCGGTAAATTCGGGTTATGGACTGATCCTCGGATTGCTGCCGGTGAACCTGCTGCACAACCTGGTTCACCTCTTGTTCGGCGCGTTGGGGATCGCCGCATTCGCGGGCTGGCTCGCGCCGCGTCTTTATGCGCAGATCGTCGCCTTGAGCTACGGCCTCCTGGTCATTCTCGGGCTGATGCCGTTCACGAACACGTTGTTCGGCCTCGTTCCGATCTATGGCAACGATGTCTGGCTCCACGCAGTGCTTGCCGCCATCGCCGCCTACTTCGGTTTCGCCTCTCCCGCAAAGGTTGCGATCGAGGCGATGTAACCCGCTGCATTTGCCCGGCCGCCTGGCCGGGCAGGAATTCCGGCGAACGCTCAGCCGACGCCCGGTTGCGTTCGGGCGATCAGGCGGACGGTCAGCGGTCGGTCACGGCCCCGGATGACGACGTCCCGCGTCGACGGCGGGTCGGGTGGAAGGCCGGCATCGTGGCAAACCTCCTCGGCGACGACGGCGTCGCATCCGAATTCCTTCGTCATGTCCTGGAGGCGCGCCGCGACGTTGACCGGATCTCCCAGCGCCGTGAACACGGCGCGATCCCGGAATCCGACGTCGCCGACGATCACATCGCCGCCGTTGACGCCGATGCCATAGCGGATCGACTCCTTTCCCTGGAGCGCCAGGTCGTGATTCAACTCGTCCACATTCTCGGCGATGTTCGAGATCGCCGCGATCGCCTGCCGGCCTGCAGCCGAGGCGTCCTCTTCCAGCCCGAAAAGCGCGAGCATGCCGTCGCCGACGAACTGATTGGGCTTGCCGCCGGCCTCGTCGACCCCCTTCGACACTGCCGCAACGAAGCGATTGATGATGAACACGGTATCGAACGGCAACCGCTTCTCGGCCATCCGCGTGGAACCGCGCATGTCGACGAACATGCAAACCACGTGCCGTTCCTCGCTCACCCGAGTCTGCGCGGAGCGCATCGACGCCGCAGTGATCTTCGGCGGAAACAGGAGGAAGAAGGCAATGTCGTGCTCGGGGCGCAATTGGCAGGCCAGACGGACGGCGGGATCGGCGCTCGCCCCCACTCGCTCCAGGACGAAGCTCTCCCGCCGCGACGGCGCAGGCAGGGTTTTCGGATCGCCGGCGACCCGGATGCGGCACGTGGAGCACCGCGCTTTCCCGCCGCACACGCTCGCGTGCGGGATGCCGTTCCTCAAGCTCGCTTCGAGGACGCTCAATCCTTTCGGCACCCGCACTCTCACGCCGTTCGGATACGAGAGCGTGATCGTGCCGCCTCGCCGCTCGACCAGCGTCCTCGCGCCGCGCGCGGCGAGGATCGATCCCAGAACTGCGGCATAGGCGATCGGAAACCAGAAGACGATCTCGTCGAGCAAGGCCCGCTGTGGCGGCGTCGGCTGGTGCTGCGGCGAAAGGTGAGCCTCCCGCCACTCGGGCTGCTTCGCAAGCGCCATGAATTCGCGCCCGCCCTGGATCAGGCCGAGCAGCGCGAGCGTCGGCAGCAGTGTCGCCAGGACGAGAAGCCCGGGAGCCGCGCGGGCGAAAAAGCGTTTCAGCCGCAGCCAGTAGTAGAGCCCGATGCAGCCGTGCACCCAGGCGACGAGCAGCAGCACGAACTGGACCCATTCCATGTAAGGCGTCCTGATCCAGTCCGCGTTGAACACCTGGTCGTAGGAGACGTCGCGGTCGAACAGCGTTGCCTGCAGGCGCGCGCCGATGAAGTGCGACGCGAGGAGGAAGGGAATCGAGAGGCCAAGCAGAAGCTGCGTCCACTCGGTCAGCCGGTAACGGAACTGCCGCCGCTCGTACAGGGCCCAAAGGCCGAGCCCCCAATGCGTGGCGCCGGCCGTGTAGAACACGGCCGCCACGACGGGATGCCGCCAGAACGCCATGTGCACTTCGAGCCAGTTCGACATCTCGGCATACGAAACGCTGCCGAGCGCGTGGTTCGTGAAGTGGGACAGGAGATACGAAAACAGCACGAGGCCGCAGCCGATGCGAATCTGCCGCAGGCCGATTCCTCGAAGCATCGACGGCACTGCACCGATCGCGGTCTCGCTCATCGTCGAAGGTTATGGGCTTTTCATCGGATTGTCGATGTCGTGGCCTCCGGCGTGGCGCTCGCTCACACTTCCATTGGCGTAGGATGACGGCGTGGACCTGACGCCCGTTGCACATGCGATTCGAGTTCTCTCGCGCGGCGCGTTTCTCGCGCGCCGCGGCCTCGCGCCGCGGCCGCCAACGCCATCGCCGAATCCGCCTGCGGGCTCAGTTGGATCCTCGGCAGGATCGTCAGTTCACTCCTCGGGCGGCCCTACCCGCAGAAACATCCTCTTCGTCACGGTCGACCAGCAGCGGTACGACGCGCTCGGCGTCAACGGCCATCCGCTGACGCGCACGCCCGTGATCGACGCGCTGGCACGCCGGGGCGTCAACTATCGGCGCGCGCACGTGCAGAACGTGGTCTGCATGCCGTCGCGGGCGACGATGCTCACCGGGCAACATCCGCTGACGCACGGCGTCGTGTCGAATGGCATCCCGCTCGATGACGACGCTCCGAACGTGGCGCGGCTGCTCCGTGCGGCCGGCTATCGCACGGCGCTCGTCGGCAAGGCGCACTTCGACCCGCACCTCGACCTCACGCTGCGCTACCCCGAAAACCGGCGCGCGGCCGAGCGCGACCAAACGCCGTGGCGCGGGTTCGACCACGCCGAGCTCGCGGCGCACGGCCCGATCGGCGGCCATCACTATTCCGCATGGCTGTACGAGCAGCATCCCGAGGACATCGCCGGCTTTGGCGCCGTGCTGACCGGCGCCGGCGGCGGCGACACCGGCGCCCCGGAAGTGGTGCACAACCCGATTCCGCGCGACCACTACCACACGGACTGGGTGGCCAATCGCACGATCTCGTGGCTTCGCTCGCTCGACGCGAACGCTCCTTTTTTCTGCTGGATGAGCTTCCCGGATCCGCACCACCCGTTCGATCCGCCGGAGGAAGAAGTGCGCAAGCGGGGCGATTTCCGGGACCGTCCGTTGCCGAGCGGGCACCCCGGATCGGCCGAGCGCATTCGCGCGATTCTCGCGAGGAGACCGCGGCATTGGCTCGATTTCTACGATGGCCGCTTCCGCAATCCCGAAGGCGGACCTACGAGCTTCGTCCCCGCCCGGCTCTCGGACGACCAGCATCGCGAGATCGACCGCGCGGTCCAGGTCGAGAACGAGCTCATCGACGATGCCATGGGCCGCGTGCTCGACGTGCTGGCCGAGCTTGGACGGGACGCGGACACCGACATCATCTACACGTCCGATCACGGCGACCTGGGCGGCCACGCGGGGTTGATCTTCAAGGGCCCCTATCATGTCGATGCCCTGATACGAGTGCCGCTCATCTGGCGGCCCGCGGCGAGCGCCGCCGTCGAGCCCGCCGTCATCGATGAACCCGTCGGTCTCGTCGATCTCGCACCCACGTTCTGCGCGATCGCGGGCATCGCTCCTGACGCGAGGATGCAGGGCGAGGCCTTGCCGACCCGGACAGGCAGCCGCCGAGAACGCGTGATCACGACGTTCGACAGCCAGTTCGCGCGCGTCGGCATGCACCTGCGGACGATCTATCGCGACGGAATGGTGTGCACGGCCTACGATCGGAGCACGCGCGATCGCGGGGGCCGCTTCCCCATCATGTCCGCGCTGTGGCTGCGCGGCTCGCGCGTCCCGCGATACGACGGGACCGAGGGCGAGCTCTACGACGTGCGCAACGACCCCGAGCAGTGGGAGAACCTGTGGGACGATCCGGGCAAGCGCGGCTTGCGTGACGCGCTCGTCGCCGATCTTCGCGCGCATCTGCCCGAGGAGCGGCTGCCGCGCCTCCCCGTCGCGGCGCCGACGTGATGCCGAGGGAAACTCCAGCTCAGGAGTGAAATCGGGAAGCGCTCAACTTTGCCTTTACGCCGCCGCTCGACGCGTTCCCTCTCGACGCGACGTTCCGGCTTCAGCTCCTGTCCGGCGTCGTCATGTCGTTCAGGTGGCACGCCGCCCAGTGCCCGGCCCCGACTTGCTTGAACTGCGGTGACTCGACCTTGCATCGGTCGAATGCTCTTGGGCACCGCGGATGAAAGTGACAGCCTGACGGCGGCTGAATCGGATTGGGCATCTCCCCCGGGAGGCGGATGCGCGCTCGCTTGAGTCCGGGCTCGGGAACCGGAACCGCGGAGAGCAGCGCTTCGGTGTACGGATGGCGAGGCGACGTGTAGAGCTCCCGCGCCGAGGCGAGCTCGACGATCCGGCCGAGGTACATGACGGCGACGCGATCGCTGATGTGCTCGACCACCGACAGGTCGTGCGCGATGAAGACATATGCAAGATCGAATTTGTGCTGCAGGTCCTCGAGCAGATTGATCACCTGCGCCTGGATCGACACATCGAGTGCCGATACGGGCTCGTCGCACACGATGAGCTTCGGCGATACGGCGAGCGCACGCGCAATCCCGATGCGCTGCCGCTGGCCGCCGGAAAATTCGTGCGGATAGCGCCGCAGGTGATCGGCGTTCAGCCCCACCGTCTCCAGGAGCTCGACGATCCGGTCCCGGTACTCGCCCGGCGAGCGCGTCAGCTTGTGAATGACCAGCGCCTCGCCGATGATCGCCCCGACCGTCATTCGCGGATCGAGCGACGCGTACGGATCCTGGAAGATGATCTGCATGTCGCGGCAGAGGCGCCGCATCGATTCGCGGCCGAGCGTCGTGATGTTCTGCCCGTCGAACCACACCTCGCCGGAGGTCGGCTCGATCAGCCGCAGCAGGCAGCGACCGGTGGTCGACTTGCCGCAGCCCGACTCGCCGACCAGCCCCAGCGTCTCGCCTCGAGAGAGCTCGAAGCTCACGCCGTCGACCGCGTGCACCTGGTGCGCCTCGCGTCCGAGAAGGCCGCCCTTGACGGGGAAATTCTTGACCAGGTCCCTTACGCGCAATAAAGCTTCTGCCATGACGGGCGCCCTCAGGCCTTGTGCAGCACGCAGGCCACCTTGTGGCCGGGTGCCACCTCGACGAGCGGGGGTGTTGCGCCGCGGCATTCATCGCGCACCGACGGGCATCGCGCCGCGAATCGGCACCCGGGCGCTGGGTTGATCAGGAACGGGACGGTGCCGGCAATCGTCTCGAGGCGCTGCTTTTTCGCGGCACCGAGATCGATGCGCGGAATCGAGCGGATCAGGCCCAGCGTATAGGGATGCAGCGGCTTGCGGAACAATTCGGCGACGGTGGCCTCCTCCACCACCTTTCCCGCATACATGACGACGACACGCTGCGCCGTCTCGGCCACGACGCCCATCGCGTGCGTGATCAGCATCACCGCCATGCCCAGCCGCTCCTTGAGCTCGGTCATGAGATCCAGGATCTGCGCCTGGATCGTCACGTCGAGCGCGGTCGTAGGCTCGTCGGCGATCAGCAGCCTGGGATTGCAGGAGAGCGCCATCGCGATCATCACGCGCTGGCGCATGCCGCCTGAAAACTGGTGCGGGTAATCGTTGACCCGCCGTTCGGGATTCGGGATGTGGACGAGGCGAAGCATTTCCACCGCGCGCGCGAGCGCGGCGCGCCGGTTCGGCGTTCCATGAATGCGCACGACTTCCGCGATCTGCTCCCCGACCGTGTACACGGGGTTGAGCGAGGTCATGGGCTCCTGGAAGATCATCGCGATTTCCTTGGCCCGCATCGAGCGGACCGTCTCCTCGTCCGCCGCGACGAGGTCGCGCCCGCGCCAGATGATTTCGCCGCCGGCGATGCGTCCCGGTGGCATCGGCAAGAGGCGCATGACCGCGAGTGCGGTGACGCTCTTGCCGCAACCCGATTCACCGACGACGCCGAGCGTCTCGCCGGCGTCGATGCCCATGTCGACGCCATCGACCGCCTTCAGGACGCCCGCTTCGGTGTCGAAGTAGATCTTGAGACCCTTGATCTCCAGCATGCGCTCCGTCATCGCGACAAGATCCGCCGCGGGTCGAGCGCATCGCGCAAGCCGTCACCGAGATAGTTGATCGACAGCACGGTAAGGAAGATCAGCGTGCCGGGAAAGAGCGCCCAGTACGGCGCGATGTCCAGATAGTCCTTGGCGTCGTAGAGGACCCGTCCCCACGTCGGAATGTCGGGCGGGAACCCCAGCCCCAGGAACGAGAGCGTCGACTCGGCGATGATGGCGTTGGCGACGTCGATCGTTCCGGCGACGATGATCGGGCCCATGGCGTTGGGCAGGATGTGGCGCGCCACCTGGCGCATGCGGCTCGCGCCGAGCGCGCGCGCGGCTTCCAGGAATTCCTTTTCGCGCAGCGACAGGAACTGCGCGCGCACGAGCCGCGCCACCGACATCCAGCGAAAGCCGCCGATCACCGCGACGATCATGATGAAGACGCCCACTTCCTGACCCACCAGTCGTTTGAGCGAGTCGCGGAACAGGTAGATGATCAAGAGCAGCAGCGGCAGTTGCGGCAGCGAAAGAAACAGATCGGTGAGCCACATCAGCACCGTATCGACGACGCCGCGCGACATTCCGGCAATCGCGCCGATCGCGGTGCCGACCACGACGGCGATGAGCATCGCTGAAAGGCCGACGGCGATCGAGATGCGACCCCCGTAGAGCATCCGCGACAAGAGGTCCTGGCCGAGATCGTCGGTCCCGAACGGGTGCTGCCACGACGGCGGCGCGAGCCGCGCATTGAAGTCGATGGCGTTTATCGGGACGCTCCACAGCCATGGGCCGACGGCCACACCGATCATGATCACCATCAGGATCAACGCGCCGACGAGCGCCAGCCGATGGCGCTTGAAGCGTCGCCAGATGTCCTGGGCAAGCGAGACCGGTTTCGCCCGGCTCACCGGCGCCAAAGCGCTAACTGAGGCTGATGCGAGGATCGAGCCAGCCATAGACGATGTCAGCCAGGAGATTGAAGCCGATGACGAGGCACGAGAGAACGAAGGTGACGCCCATGATGACGGGAGTGTCGTTCGCGAGGATGGCGCTGATCAGCAGCGAACCGATGCCGGGAACGCGGAAGATCTGCTCGGTGACGATGGCCCCGCCGAAAATCGACGGAAGCTGCAGCGCCACCAGCGTAACCACCGGGATCAGGGCGTTGCGCACGACGTGCTTGATGATCACCGTCCGCTCCTTCAGTCCCTTCGAGCGCGCCGTGGTGACATAGTCGAGCTTGATCACGTCGAGCGCGGCCGAGCGCACGTAGCGCGTCCACGAGGCCGCCTGGAAGAGACCCAGGACGGTGACCGGCATGATCGCCTGCTTGAAGTGCTCCCAGTAGAAACGCCAGCCGGTGGCGGCGATGTCGGACTTGTAGACGAACGGCAGCCAATCGAGCTGTATGCTGAAGACCAGGATCAGCAACAGTCCGGTGAAGAACGTCGGGAGCGAAAAGCCGATGAACGTCAGCGTGCCCGCCACCTGGTCGAACAGCGAATACGGGCGCGTCGCCGCGTAGACTCCGACCGGCAACGCGACCATGAGTGCCAGCACCTGCGAAGAACCGATCACCAGTATCGTGGTCGGCAGACGCTGCATGATCAGATCCGACACGTTGATCCGGCTGGCGAACGAGAATCCCCAGTCGCCCTGCAGCATCGCGGCGAGCCAGCGCAGATAGCGGACGAGCACCGGGTCGTCCATCCCGAATTTCTGGCGCAGGCTGGCGGCGACTTCCGCCGGAATGTTGGGATTACTGACGAGCTCGCCGAACGGGTCTCCGGGGGCCAACGCCAGGACGGTGAACAGCACGACGCTGATGCCCAGAAGGCTGGGCACGGCGATCAACACCCGTCTGAGGACGTAGGTCCCCGGGAAGCTCATCGAACGACCCCCGGCTTGCAGCTAGGCGGCGCTCACCTCGCGGTACCAGTCCTGCAGCGCCCAGAAATCGCTGTCCCAGCCGCT
>Ga0207689_10004541_pt1 | contig 12563 bp, 16 predicted proteins | sample KBSMisM52_FD_184312 | JGI IMG/M metagenome (GOLD analysis project Ga0207689, IMG submission 184312) | Miscanthus rhizosphere microbial communities from Kellogg Biological Station, Michigan, USA - KBS Miscanthus M5-2 (SPAdes) (version 2) | ecosystem: Host-associated > Plants > Roots >... | reverse complement strand
GGCCGCTCCGGCGCCTTCGGCAGCATGGCCTCGTGACGCTCGCGCAAGAGCGGATCGGCGTGCAGCGCCGAGATCCCGTCCGCCTCGTCGAGACCGAGCCCGGCGAGCTCGGCCGCCAGCGCGTTCGCGCGGGCCGCGATGGTGGGCGGGCGGGTCTCCTCGGGCGTGAGCAGCAGCCCCAGGCGCTTGAGCACGAGGCCGATGCCGAGCTGGCCGCTCAGCCACGACAGCGGGATGGCGAGCACGAGGCCGACGATCGTCGGCGACATCCACAGGAACAGCGAGGTCGCGATCAGGACGGCCGAAAGGCCCGCGAAGACGCCGAGATCAAGCGGGTCGAACAGGAAAATCGCCTCAAGGCGGAGACCGCTCGTATCGCGAGCGACGAGGAAATCTTCGTGGCCTACACCCGTCACATCATCGAGCAGATGGGCGCGGCCGGCCCCGCCCTCGATGCGTGCGCGCGCGAAATCTGCCAGGAGTGGGCGACCTGCGATCACTTCGAGATGTTCCCGGAAGTGCCCCGGATCCTGAAGGCGCTCTTCAACATCGACTCGCCCCCCGCCCCGCGCAACGACCTCCTCGCGGTCGTGCTCGGCGTGGACGGCCTGACGCGCCGGCCCGGAGAGGTCGTGTCCGACCAGCTCCGCCTGAACGTCGCCGTGTTCCCGACGCCGCCCTCTCTCGCCAACCGTCTGGGCGTCCTGGGCGGAGACCTCGCGGGATTCCCGAACGGACGCCGCCCGTACGACGACGTCGTCGACATCGAGCTGCGGATCCTGGCGGGAGTTCTCGTCCCGGCTTTCAACGTCTCGCCGAACAATGCGCTGGGCGACGGCGTCGACGGGCCGGACAAGGCGTACAACCCGGCCTTCCCCTATGCCGCGACCCCCCACTCCGGTTTCAGCCACAGCCACGACAACGCCCCGCAGGTCACCCACTTCGGAGCGGAGGCGTCCGACCAGTAAGACCGGGGAGCTCGCTTCCCGACCCCGGTCCGGCATGCGCCGGGCCGGGGTTTCCTTTGAAATGAGGACAGATCTATTTTCCGGTTCGCTGAAGTAACCTTCCCCGCACCAACCAATCCCCACAGCCTTCGGAGGTGAACCGTGACGATCCACCGTCCTCGCCGTGACTTCTTCCGCGCCGCCGCGCGGACCGGGCTCGCGCTGGGAATGGCCGCCGCCGGCCAGCCACTGATCGCCATCTCCCGCTCGAAACCGGCCGCGCCGGGCGAGGACGTCACGCTCCTGAATACGGCGCTCGCGCTGGAGCACGAGGCGATCTGGGCGTACGGGCTGGCCGGAAAGAGCGGGCTCTTGACCGAGAAGACGAAGGAAGTCGGCCTCCTCTTCCAGGGCAGCCACGAGATTCATCGCGACCTCATCGTGGATGCGGTGCGCCGCAAGGGCGGAAGCCCCGTCGAGCCGAAGAAGGAGTACGTTTTCGGCGTGCCGCTCGCGAACGAGAAGGACGTCCTGGAGCTCGCGTTCAAGCTGGAGGTCGGGGCGGCCCGCGCGTACCTGACGGTCGTCGACAAGTTCCAGGACCGCGCGCTCGCGGCGTCGGCCGGGCGGATCCTCTCCGACGAGGTTCTGCACGCCACGGTGTTGCGGAGCGTCCTGGGGCGGGACGTGGTGCCGACGTTCCGGCTGATCGAAAACTAGCGGGGTCAGCGCCGGGCGAGGCCGCGCAAGAACTCCTTCGCGACGTCCTCGGGACGCCGCTTCTCCTTGTCGACCTGCGCGTTCATCTTCCGCATCGCGGCGGCGTCGATCTTTCCGGCGAGCGACTCGAGGAACTGCCTCACCTCCGGGCGGGTCCACGCCTCCGCGCGCACGACGAACGCCGCGTCGTAGGGGGGGAAGTAGCGCTTGTCGTCCTCGAGCACGACTCCCCCGATCGCGTCGATCAACCCGTCCGTCGAGTTGCCGGCGACGACGTCGACTTTCCGGCTCTGGAGCGCGGTGTAGAGGAGGCCCAGGTCCATCTGCGCCGGCCGCTCCCGGAAGGAAAGTCCGTACGTCTTCGCCAGGCCCGGGAATCCGTCCTCGCGTTCCAGGAACTCGTAGCCGAACCCGGGCCGGATCTCGGGATGCGCCGCGAGATCCGAGATCTTCCGGATGCCGAGCCGCTGCGCGTCCTCGCCCCGCACGACCAGCGCGAACGTGTTCTCGAATCCGAGCGGCGGCGACCAGACGAGATTCCAGCGCTTCCGATATTCCGTCTGGACGGTCTCCCGGACGATCCGCGGGTCCGAGACCGGCTTGCGCGCCAGGATCGCAGTGAACGCGGTCCCGGTGTACTCGGGATAGAGGTCGAGCTCTCCCGCCTTCAAAGCCTGCTGGCAGATGAAGGTGCCTCCCAGGTTCAGGCGGCGATCCACGCGGACTCCGCGCGCCTCCAGTCCCTGCGCCGCGATCTCCCCCAGGAGCACCTGCTCCGAGAAGTTCTTCGAGCCCACCCGGATGGGCCGGTCGCCGGACCGACGGCACGCCGCGGCGAGGACGACGAGGAGAAGGACGATCCACTTCCGCTTCACGGCTGGACCCGCCGTTCGATCCAGCCGAGCAGGCCGTCTGCCGCGAGAGCCAGGAGCGCCGCCGGGACCGCGCCCGCGAGGATCAATCGGTGGTCCACGATCGCGACCCCCCGGTAGATCAGGACCCCGAGCCCTCCCGCGCCGATTGCGGCGGCGATCGTGGCGAGGCCGATCGACACGACCGTCGCGATCCGGACGCCGGCGAGCACGACCGGAAAGGCGAGCGGCAGCTCGACGAGCGCGAGGCGCTGGCGCGGCGTCATACCGAGCCCCGTGGCGGACTCGACGACCGCGGGGTCGACCGACGAGATGCCCGCGTACGTGTTCCGCAGGATCGGAAGGAGCGCGTACACGACGAGCGCCGCGATCGCGGTGCGGGCGCCGATCCCGCCAATCAACGGCATCGGGATCAGGAAGCCGAAGAGCGCGAGGCTCGGGATCGTCTGCACCACGTTGGCGAACCCGAGCACGGGCCGCGCCAGCCGCGGTCGGCGCGTCAGCGCGACGCCCAGGGGGACGCCGATCGCCACGGCGAGCGCCGTCGAGAGGACGACGAGCACGACGTGCTCCCCGGTCAGCGCGGCGATTTCCGCCCGGCGGTCCCAGAAGTACGCGAGCCAGCCGCTCACGGCGTCACCTCGTCCGAGACGAACTCGCGCACGAAGTCGTCCGCCGGCGATTCCAGGATTTCGCGCGGCGTTCCGATCTGCCGGGCGCGGCCGCGGTCGAGGATGGCGACGCGGTCGCCCAGGCGGAACGCCTCGCGCAGATCGTGGGTCACGAGGAGCACGGCCTTGCCGAGCCGCTGCTTCCAGTCCAGGAACTCGCGCTGCATCGCGCGCCGGGCGATCGGGTCGAGCGCGCCGAACGGCTCGTCCATCAGCAGCACCGGCGGGTCCGCCGCGAGCGCGCGTGCGACCCCCACCCGCTGGCGCTGGCCGCCCGAGAGCTGCCGCGGCCGGCGCTCCCCGAACTCGGCCGCGGGCAGCCCGACCAGCGCGAGGAGCTCGTCGGAGCGGGACCGGCGGGCGCTCTCCTTCCACTGGAGAAGCCGCGGAACGGCCTCGACGTTCTGCCGCACGGTCCAGTGGGGGAAGAGGCCGGCCTCCTGGATGACGTACCCGAGCCGCCGCCGCAGCGCGATCGGATCCTCGCCGCGCACGTCGCGTCCGAAAACGATTACGTCCCCCGCGTCGTGATCGAGGAGCCGGTTGACGAGCTTCAGCGCGGTCGTCTTTCCGCAACCGGACGGCCCGACGAGCGCCAGCGTCTCCCCCTCGGCCAGCGCGAGCGAGAGCCCGTCGAGGACGGGCCGTCCGCCGCCGAAAGATTTGCGGACGTTGCGGAATTCGATGATGGAAGTAGTCAGTTCTCAGTTCTCAGCTGTCAGCTCTCCGCGGATGGCTGACAACGATTTCGAATGAGAGAATCGCGACGATGACGGAATCTTACGACGCGGTCGTGATCGGCGGCGGGCCCGGCGGCTCGACCGTCGCGACGCTGCTCGCGCGGGCCGGCCGGAAGGTCCTGGTCGTGGAGCGCGAGAAGTTTCCCCGCTTCCATGTCGGGGAGTCGATGCTTCCGTACAGCCTTCCGATCCTCGAGCGGCTGGGCGTCGGCGACAAGGTGCGGGCCGCCGGTTTCCAGAAGAAGTACGGTGCATTCTTCTGGAACGAGGACGCGGGCGGAGTGCGTCCTGTGGACTTCTCCCGGGGTATCGATGACCGGCACCCGTCGGCGTACCAGGTCAAGCGCGCCGACTTCGACAATCTCCTTCTGCGCCACGCCGAGGAGTCCGGCGCGGAAGTCCGGGAGGAGACCGCGGTTTCGCGGGTCCTGTTCGAGGGGTCGACGGCGGTCGGGGTGATCGCCCGGACGCGGGGGGGCCCGGAGGCGGAGATCCGCGCCCGGGTCGTCGTCGACGCGTCCGGCCAGGACGCCTTCCTCTCGCGCCAGCTCGGAACGCGGCGATTCGACAAGAAGCTGAAACGGGCGTCCCTCTTCGCCCACTACGAGGGGCTCCGCTGGCCCGAAGATCAGCGGCATGGCGACATCCTCCTCCCGATCGCGCGCGGCGTCTGGTACTGGGTGATTCCGTTCTCGGACGGGACGGCGAGCGTCGGAGCGGTCTTCGAGCCCGCTCTCGCCCAGAGGGAAGCCGCCGCAAAGACGTCGCTCGACGACCGGTTCGACTGGCTGATGGCGCGCTCGGCCCGCATGACCGGGATGCTCGCGGGAGCGCGCCGCACCAGCCGCGTCGTCGGGATCTCGGACTATTCGTCGTCTTCGGCGGCGGCGAGCGGGGACGGCTGGATCCTCGTGGGTGACGCCGCGACGTTCCTGGACCCCGTGTTCTCCACGGGCGTCTTTCTCGCTCTGGCCATGGGAGAGCGGGCGGCGCGGTTGATCGACGGCGCACTCGAAAAACCGGGCCCGGTGCGCGCCGCCGACCTCGCTCCGTACGGACGGGAGACGAACCGGCTCGTCGCGCGCTTCCGGCGGTTCGTCTACAACTTCTACGATCCCGTTTTCTTCGAGGCCTTCTGCTCGAAGGACCCCTTCGATCCAATGCGCGCGGCGATCACGACGGTTCTCTCGGGCGGAGTCGAAAGAATTCCGCTGATGTCGCGGATCTGGATCGAGATCGTCTTCCTCTCGGTCGCCTTCGACCGCTTCCGGAGGAAGCTCGGACTGGGGCCGCGGCTCGAGACCCAGGCCGCCGCGTAGGGGCCGGACCGGGGCTTCAGCCGCCGAGAAGCGCGGTCTTCAGGTCCGCCTGGACCGGTTCGGGACCGAGCCACACCGAGAAGAGCGCGTCCGCAAAATCCTTCCCCTCGATGACGCCCTTCTCGGCGTTCTTCGCGGAGACCACGGTGCCCTTGCCCGGGACGTAGGTCAGGACGATTTCGTCCCCCTTCTCCACGTTGGGGATCATCGCCGCGAGCTTGTCCAGCCGCGCTTTCAGCGCCCCCATCTTCGCCTTCGAGTTCTTCTCGAAACCCTCCTCGATCGCTTCGTTGACCTGGTGGGACGAGAGAGAGCGCAGAACGGAGAGATGCATCCGCTTGGTCTGGTCCGACGAGATGACGGCCGCTCCATCCTTCGACGGCGTCTCGAGGTAGAGGCCGGCGACGTAGACCTTGAAGACCATCTTCTTGCGGAGGCCCGCTCCGTTCAGTTTGAGCGTCTTCCCCTCGACGGTCGTGGAGTCCGGGACGTTCACTCCCGCGACTTCCTTGGCGAAGGCAGGGATCGCGAGCGAGAGACCGATCGCGACGGCGAGGCCGGCGGTTTTCTTCATCGATTTACCTCGGGGAAAGTCTATCGTGGCTAGACGTTCGCGTAGCGGGATCGGGCCAGGTCCACGATCTCGGCGATCAGCTCCGTGTAGTTGCGGCCGGCCTTCTTCGCGGCCATCGCGAACTCGGCGGTCGACGCCAGCCAGGGATTCGGGTTCGCCTCGATGACGAACACCTCCCCCTTCTTCGAGAGCCGCATGTCGATGCGCCCGTAGTCGCGCAGCTTCAAGGCCTGGTACGCGGAGAGCGCCGTCTCGGAGAGGCGCTTGGTGACGGCCTCGTCGAGGTCCTCGGCCGGCGCGGACTTCGTGACCTTGTACGCCTCCGTCTCCGTCTCCCACTTCACTTCCTTGCCGGCGATCCGGGGCGTGCCTTTCGGGAGCTTGGAGAGGTCGAGCTCCACCATCGGGAGGACCTCCGGGTTCTCGTTGCCGAGGATGGCGGCGTAGATCTCACGCCCCTCGATGTACTCCTCGATCAGCGCCGGCGAATCGAACTCCTCCTGGATGTAGTGGATGCGCTCCATCAGCTCCTTGACGCTCTCGACGAACGAGCCCTGGTCGATGCCGATCGACCCGTCCTCCGAGGTCGGCTTGACGATGAGCGGGAAGGAAATGTCGTGCGAGTGGTCCAGCTTGCCGCGGTACGACGTCGCGAAGAACGGCGTCTTGATGCCGTGGAACGCGAAGATCTTCTTGGCCAGCGCCTTGTCCTGGGCCAGGTACATGGCGTGCGGCCCGGCGCCGGTGTACTGGCAGTCGAGAAGCTCCAGGTACGCCGCGATGTTCATGTCCTTCGTGTCGTCGCCGGCGTACGACTCCGTCAGGTTGAAGACGAGGTCCGCGTCGCACTTCGCCAGCGCGACGAGGGTTTTCTCGGCGCCGTCGAGCACCTGGTAGAAGGGCTCGTGCCCGAGCTTCCCGAGCGCCTCGAAGATCTCTTCGCGATCCGCCTTCTCGCGTTTCTTCTTCCGGCGCTTGCCGCGGGCGGGCTTCTCCGGCGGCGGCTCGGGGGGAGGCTCCGTCTCTTCCCAGACGTCGTAGAGGACCGCGACCTTCAGTTTCGTCGAGCTCATCTCACGACTGGACGAACTTGCCGCGCGTCAGGTAGTTCATCGCGAGCGCGGTCGCGTAGACCGAGACCTCCGTCAGGTGTTCTTTCTCGCACTTCACCTCCGCCCTCAACCCGAGCTCGCCGACTTTCGACTCGATCGTCTCGACGAGACGCTTGATCAACGGGCGCTGGACGCCGGTCCAGTAGGTCAGCTTGTCGACCATGGCCTGCCGGTTCTCGCGCATCAGGTCCACCGCGGGCCGGACCCCTTTCTTGCGGCGGCGCGACGCGCTGAAGATGTCCGAGAGGTCCGTCTCGAGCGGTAGCTCCTCCGCCGAGAGCGGCTCGACGAGGGCCTTGTCGTAGAAGTCGGCGACCGTCGTCTCCATCTCTTCGACGGTGATGTCCGTCCTTCCCTTTGCGTGCAGCGGCTCCGCGTCTCCGAACTTCCGCGCCATGCGGTCGACGTACTTGAGCTTCGCGAGCGCGCCCCACCCCCGGTATTTCTTGCGCCAGTTGGAGCGCGGCGTCAGCCAGACCGCGAAGGTCTCGGCGAAGTCCTCGTCCGGGTGCTTCTGCGCGTACCAGCCGTCGATGTGCCGGACGAACCGCTTGGAGAAAGGGACGGGCCGGTAGTCTTCCCGGTAAGGCCGGCGGAACGGACCGAAGAGCTCGCGCCAGTCCGCGGTCTCGTAGAGCCGGTACGCGTAGTTGAACGCGTGTCCCGCCTCGTGCCGGAGGTACATCATGATCTCGCGCTCGTCCTCGAGGTCGTTCATCTCTTTCTCGAGCCGCGCGAGCTTGGGATTGGCGAGGTAGAAGGGGATTCCGATCACGGGCTCCCCCGACGGACATCCCCACTCGTCCGTGAGGTAGCAGACCGGGCGGAACTTGCGGATTCCCTTCCGTTCGAGCTCCCGGTAGAGCCTCTGGATGGAGCGTTCGAGCGGAGAGCCTTCGAGCGTGAGGCCAAGCTCCTTGATCGGCTTCGAGAGGATTTCCTGGACGTCCGGAGGCGCTTTTTCGAAGGCTTGCAAGCTACTCGGAAAAGGGTAGCACGGAAAGATTCGAGAGTCCGCAGCGGGTCTCGCGTTGACCGGCGGTCCGCAAGTCTCTACCCTTTCGAAAGCGCTCGATGAACATCTTCTTTCTCGGGTCCCTCGTCCACACCGTGGGGGCGGCTCTTCTCGCCGCGATCTTCCTGTATCTCTCGCGCGGGAAAGGCAATCGGGCGTTGAACGCGGCCGGCGTCGCATGGATGTTCCTGGCGCTTTCGCTGGTCTCGCTCCTCCTCCTTTCCGGTCGCGGTCTCCCCTTCGAAAACTTTCTGTACCAGTACTGGAACATCCTCTTCATCGTGGCGCTCGTCACGGCCGCGCGCCGGATGGACCGCCAGACCGGGCTCGCGCGACCCCTCGCGCTGACTGCTGTCCTGGGACTCCCGGTCGCCCTGGCGATCGTCCTCTGGGCCAAGGACGCACGGCTCTTCGCCGCGGTTCACGCCGCGATCCTCGCGATCGCGTGGGCCGTCGCGGCCGTGCTCATCCTCGCGAGCCGATCGAACGGGCTCGGAAAGCGGTTCGCGGCTCTGCTCGGCCTGACCATGGCCGCATTCCAGGGGGCCTACGCCGTCTTGTACGGACTGAACGCGCTCTCCGGAAAGCACACGGAGTTCTTCTTTCTCCCGTACGCCGGTTTCTACGACCTCTTCCTCGAAATGCTGTTCGGCATCGGTCTGATCATCTGGGCGATGGAGGAGACGGAGGCGAGGCTCGCCGTCATCCACGCGAAGGCGCTCGATGACACGCGGCGGCGCAAGCGCCTCGCGTTGATCGATCCGCTCACCGAGGTCTACAACCGCCACTTCTTCGACGAGATCCGGCCCACCCTCGACCGAGAGGCGGCGGGCGGAACGGTCGTCCTCGTGGACGTCGACGAGCTGAAAACGATCAACGACACGCGGGGGCACGACGAGGGGGACAAGGCGATCTGGACGATCGCGACCGCGATCAAAAGACTGATCCGCGGCGCCGACTTCCTGATCCGGTGGGGAGGCGACGAGTTCCTCGTGATCCTTCCGGGGATGGACGAGGAGCTCGCGAAGAAGCGTTTCTACATGCTGCCCGGAAAGATCGAGGAGGTCCGCAAGACCGAGCGGCTGAAGGACCGGGCCTACCAGCGCTTCCTTTCCGCGTCGGTCGGCGTCGCCCGTTTCACCCGCCGGACGCCGATCGACCACGCGATCGAGAAGGCCGACAGCGTGATGTACGAGCGGAAGAAGGCGCACAAGGAGATGCGGGGCTGAGAGCTGATAGCTTCTTCGAATGAACTATCACTGGACCGACTGCCCCGGCTGCTCGTGTCACCTCGCGGTGAACTGGATGGTCCGGCCGGAGGAGATCGCGGGGTCGCTGCGCCGCTGGTCGGCGGACCGCTCGACCAACGACGGCAAGCCCTTCGTCTTCCGCGGCCCCGAGCTCGCCGCGCCCCTCGTCGTCCCGTGCGTCTGCGGCGCGCCGATTCCGCTTCCGGAGGAACCGGACGCAGTGGGCGGCGAGAGGACGGAGGGTCTCCGGGTCAACCTCTCGGAGAGCTGACCTTGTCGCGCGCGTGAAACGCGTCCCCATCGAGGACTCGCTCGACCTTCACTCTTTCCTGCCACGCGACGTGCCCGACGTCGTCTCGGGTTACCTCGACGAAGCCCGCCGGCGGGGGTTCCGCGAGGTTCGCCTCATCCACGGGAAGGGCAAAGGCGTGCGCCGCGCCGAGATCCGCAGGCTGCTGGCCGCCGACGCCCGGGTCGCCGAAGTCTTCGACGCCCCGCCCGAGCGCGGCGGAATGGGCGCCACGATCGTGATCCTTCGCGCGGACGACTAGACGGTCTGGACCTCGACCTTCACCGGCATCGCCGCGCGCGCCACCTTCGAAACGATGCAGTACTTTTCGGAGAGCGCGAGCGTCTTGTCGACCTTTGCGCGGTCGGTCTCGTAGAGCGACGCCGGGACCTGCGCGTGGATGACGGCGTCGGTGACGCGGAAGCCGCCGCCGGGATCGTCCTCCAGCCGCGCGCTCACGCGGATGGCGGGCTCCGCGTACCCGACCTGCAGCTTCTTCAGGAAGATCGCCCACGTGTTCACGAAACAGGCGGCCAGGGCTCCGAGAAGGAGTTCCTCCGGGTTCGCGCCGGCGGGGTCTTCCGGACCGCGCGAGCCGGCGATCGGGAACGTCACGGCCGCGTCCGGGAGCTGGACGTGTCCGGCGCCGGAGCCGTCGCCGCTCCACACCGCGGAAGCGGTGAACTCCTGGCCCGCGTGCAGGCCCGCCGGTTTCTCCCGCGGGCGCGCGGGCGCCGCGCCATCGGCCTGGGACTCCTGCGCGTCTTTTCCGGTCGGGATCGAGCCGTCCGCCATTTCCGCACCCCGTTCGAAGGATCATAGACCGGTGAATGCGTTCGCCCGTTCGCAGCGGAACCGCGCGGGTCTGCTCGCGATCGCGCTCGCCGCCGCCGCGTGCGTGACTCCGCCACGACCGACGGCCGAAGCCGTGCGCCGTTCCGCGAATGCGCCCGCGGTCGTCGAGGGACGGGTCTCCGACGAGGCCGGCCGTCCGATCGCGGGCGTCGTCGTGTGGGGTCTGCCGCACGACAAGGATCTCGGGTGGTCCTCCCCGGCGGTGACGGACGCCGGCGGCCGCTTCCGGCTGTCGCTCGTCGCTCCCGGGAATTACGGATTCCTTCTCGGCTGGCGCGGGATCTCCGTCGTCACCTCGTCGCCGGACGACCCGGCCCGCACTTCGGTGACCGTCCGCCCCGGCGACCGGAAGTCCGGCGTCGCTCTCCTCTTTCGGCGCGAGGCCTGGGATCGCGCGCTTCTCGCGCCGCGCTGACAGGCCGCCGTCTTACAATCCCGCCCGTGGCGAACGAGGCCGCGAAGGAACGCCGGCGCGTCCGGTGCGCGATCAACGGCGAGGAGATCGACGTCTGGGAGGGCTATCGGCTGTGGGACGCGGCGCTCGACGCGAACGCCCAGCTCTGGAAGTGGTGCGGGGGCCAGGGGCTCTGCACGACCTGCGCGGTCCTGCCGCTCGCGGGCGCCGAGAACCTCTCGCCGCCCACCGGCCGGGAACGCTTCTCGATGGCCACGTGGTGGCTCGGCAAGCCGCTGGCGTTCGTCCGGAAGCGCTGGAAGGGGCGGGCGGTGCGCCTCGCCTGCCAGGCCTACGTGAACGGTCCGGTCGAGGTCGCCGGCGTCTTCGGAAAAAAATCGCGCCGGGTCCGCGCGGCCCACGGTCTTCCCTAGCTTCCGGCGAGGGCCGACCCCCGTGACGCGAGCGACGCGGCGGCTCCTGTCGGCTCTCTCCGCCGGCGCCGGGCTCTTCGCGGCGGCGTCCTGGCTCGCGGCACGGCGTCTCGCGCCGCGTCTCGTGGCTCCCGCGGGACTCGCTCCCGCTCCCGATCGCCAGCCGGAGATGCAGGAGGCGCTCCGCCGGGTCGCTCCCATCGTGGAGGAGTTCCGGCATCCCGGCGGTCCTCTCGATCCGGTCGAGATGGCGGCGACGTTCGCGTCACCGGGCCAGCCGGCGAAGAGGTCGACGATCCTCTTCCTCCACGGCAAGGGGGGGCGCGCCTGCGAGTGGGAAGAATCCGCGCTCCTCGCGCTCGGTCTCGGATACAACGTGCTCCTCCCGGACCTGCGCGGCCACGGCGACTCCGGCGGGCGTTACACGACGTTCGGCCTGCTCGAGAAGGACGACCTCGCGAATGCGATCACTTCCGCCAAGAGGCGGTGGGGCGTGGATCCGACGCGGCTCGGAATCCACTCCTGCTCGGCGGGCTCTTCCGTCGCTCTCGAGCTCGCGGGGCATCGCCCCGCGGTCCGCGCCATCTGGCTCGAGTCCCCCTTCGCCGACGCGCGGAAGATGGCGCGACACTACCTTTCGGCTTCGACCGGAGTTCCCGGATTCCTGCTGTCCCTCGCGACGCGCTGGGCCGTCGCGCTCGCCGTCGCCGGCATCAAGCGGGACCTGCGGCTGGAGCACGTCCCGGGAGGGCTCGAAAATGCGGATCCGGTCGCGGCGCTCCGGCGGGTCCGCTGTCCCGTCTGCCTCGTCTACGGAGAGGCGGACCGGCTCGTCCCTCCGCGTTTCGTCGACCGGCTCCTCGACGCGCTTCCGCCGGGCAGCGAGGTCTTCCGCGTTGCCGGCGCGGGGCACTGCCACCACCCCGACGAAGCCGCGAAGGTCGCGGCGGATGAATACCGGAGCCGCTGGACCGACTTCTTCGCGCGGCGCCTTCCGCCTATGGCGCCCGGGGAGCCTTCCGCGGATCCTGCGTCCGCCCCTTGAGCTGACCGCAGGCCGCGGCGGCGTCGGGACCGCGGCTGCGCCGGACGGTTACGGCGACGTCCCCCGCCGACAGGGTCGCGGCGAACCGATCGATGACTTCCTCCGCCGGGCGCTTCCAGCCCGGCAGGTAGGTCGGATCCTCGTTCAACGGGATCAAGTTGACCTTCGCCGGGATCCGGTCGAGCAGCCGGACGAGACGTTGCGCATCCTCTGCCGTGTCGTTGCGCCCCGCGATCAGCACGTACTCGACGGTGATCCTTCGGCGCGGATCGACCGGCCAGGCGCGCATCGCCCGCATCAGGCCGTCGAGCGGGTAGGTCCGGTTG
>Ga0207689_10004540_pt1 | contig 12565 bp, 7 predicted proteins | sample KBSMisM52_FD_184312 | JGI IMG/M metagenome (GOLD analysis project Ga0207689, IMG submission 184312) | Miscanthus rhizosphere microbial communities from Kellogg Biological Station, Michigan, USA - KBS Miscanthus M5-2 (SPAdes) (version 2) | ecosystem: Host-associated > Plants > Roots > Rhizosphere... | reverse complement strand
TTTTTCTTCCACCGTGTCGCGCGCGATGAGGCGCGACGCGAACACGCGCCGCGTCTGGCCGATCCGATGCGTCCGGTCAATCGCCTGCGCCTCCACCGCCGGGTTCCACCACGGATCGAGGAGGAACACGTAGTCCGCCGCCGTGAGGTTCAGGCCCAGCCCACCCGCCTTGAGGCTGATGAGGAACACCCCGCACGCCGGGTCGGTCTGAAAGCGCGCGACACGCTCCTCCCGGTCGCGCGTCTGCCCGTCGAGATACTCGTAGACGACCTTCTCCCGATCGAGCTGCGGCTTGAGCAACGCCAGGAGCGACGTGAACTGCGAGAACACGAGCGCCTTGTGCCCCTCGGCCACGATCTCCGCGAGCTGGGGGATGAGCAAGTCGAACTTGCTGCTCGACTCGTTCGCGCGCTTCTCGTCCAGGAGTGCGGAGTGACACGCCGCCTGCCGGAGTCGTAGCAGCGCTTCCAGGATCTGGATCTTCGACTTCGCAATCCCTTCCTTGTCGATGCGACCGAGCAGCGCTGCGCGGTAGTGATCGCGCAGGTCGTCGTACCGCTTGCGTTCCCGCGGCTCGAGCTCCACGTAGATCGTCTGCTCGAGTTTCTCCGGGAGCTCCGGTGCGACCTCTTCCTTCGTGCGGCGCAGGATGAAGGGTCGCACGGCGCGGGCGATGAGGGATCGGCCGGACTCGTTCTCCTCGCTGGTGCCTAACGTCTTGAACGCGCGCGCGGCGCCGAGCATGCCGGGGTTCAGAAACTCGAAGAGACTCCACAGGTCGGCGATGCGGTTCTCCACCGGCGTACCGCTCATCGCGAGCCGATGCGTCGCCCGGAGCAGCCGCGACGCCTTCGCGGTTTCCGTGGTCGGGTTCTTGATCGCCTGTGCCTCGTCGAGGATCGCGTAGTCGAACGTCATCTCCGCGAGCAGCGGAGCGTCGCGGCGAAGCGTCCCGTACGTGACGAGCACGAGGTCGTAGTCGGCGAACTTCGCCGGGTCGCGGGTGCGATCGCGCCCTTCATGCACCAGCACACGCATCGCGGGCGTGAACCGCGTTGCCTCCTGCCGCCAGTTGAAGAGCAGTGAGCGCGGCACGACCACGAGCGACGGGCCGGACTTCGCGAGTCGCCGCTCCTCGAGCAGCGCGAGCGCCTGGACCGTCTTGCCGAGTCCCATGTCGTCGGCGAGGCAGCCGCCGAAGCCGAAGCGCTGAAGGAAATGCAGCCACGCGAGCCCGTCGCGCTGGTAATGGCGGAGCTCACCGTTGAAGCTTGGTGGCGGGTCGACCGGCTGTAGGGTCTCGAACGAATTGAGCTCCCGGCGCGCGTGCTCGAACGTCTCGTCGACTCTCGCGGCAGGCATCGCGGCGAGCAGCGCGTCGAGGAGACCGACCTGCGAGCGCGTGAACCGGACGGCGCCGTCGACCCCTTCGCCCATGCCTGAGAGCGCGCGGAATCGCTCGCTCCACACGTCAGGCAGGATCCCGATCGTACCGTCCGCCAGCGTGATGCTCGACCGTCCCTGTCGCAGCGCGGCCAGGAGCTCGGGCAGCGACGCACGTGTGTCGCCGAAGACCGCGCCGCCGCGAAGCTCGAACCAGTCGATTCCGCTCGCGACCTCGACCTCCAGATCGCCAGCCGCGCGGACGCGACCTTCGTCGGTCTCCACGGTCCAGCCGAGTCCAACGAGATGCGCCATCACGCGCTGCATACGTGCCGCGCCGATGCGTGGCATGTTCCGCGACCGGCTATAGTCGTATTCCTCGCGGAACCCGAGCGCGTAGAGCTGCTCGCGCGCGGCACGCTCCGCGTCAGGGTTTCGCCGGACAATTCGCCGACGCTCCTCATCGAACAGCGCGAGCTGCTTCACGTCGCCGTCGACGATGACGCCAGCGTAGTCGAATTTCACGGTCGCGGTAACCTTGGCCGGTTGCCACGAGACCACAGGGTCCGGCACCAGCCGCACGACCAGTCTCGGCGCGGGGCGCTCCTCGCGGACACCTAACGATTCAGGCAGGTCGAGCGGTGGGACAGCAGGCAGCGCATGCAGCTCGCGCAGGAGCTCGTCCACTTCCACTGCTGGCACTTCGATCGACCCCTCGTCGGCGAGCGCGACGATCAGCGAGTGGTTGCCCTCGTCGCGCACTGGTGCCGCGACGCCGTGCGCGATGACGAGCCCCGGCGCGAGGATCGATGCGTCGGTGAGTGCGAGGCGCTCGTCGCCGCGGCGCAGCCATCCCTGCATGCGAAGCGCATGGATCTCGTCAGGCTTTGGCGCACCGTTCGTCGGGGCGGTGCCATTCACGGGCACGACGTCGACGCGAAGCTCCCAGGGCGGACCGGCGTCCCAGGTGAGCGGATGCGGATCCGCCTCGCCCGTCAGGCTCACGCGGCATCGCCCGCTCTCGCACATGAGGCGAAGCGTCGTGCCGAACGCCGGCGGCTCGAGGTAGTAGCGTCGGTTGACCCCGTACCCGCTCCCGATATGACGCGCGTCGGAGCCTGCGCCGGTGAGCATCTGCGCGATCTGCCGGTCCACGGGATCGGGCGCGTCGGTCCACTGGTCCTCGCGGAGCGAGAACTGTTTGGGCGTTCCCCACTCCCCGTTAGGTGCGCGCCGTTGCGTGGCGAGGTCGACGACCAGCCCGCGCTGGTAGAGGCGCGTCGCGGGCAGGTCGACGACGTACACGATTCGCCGGTCCGACGGGAATCTCGAGTCCGCCGTGGTGGGATCGAAGGGGGGAATGCGGTCGCGGATGCGGCGGAGCTTGCGTTTCCACGAGAGCTCCGGCGGTTTGACGGCGCCGGGTCCGCGCGCACGGGTTCGCGGTAGCCCGTCGAATCGCAGGAGTCGCTGCGAGTCGGCAGCGAGCAGCGTCGCCCACACATGCTTGCAGACGCCGTAGCTCCCCCAGGCCGGGCAGCTGCACTCGTGTACGAACTCGCCCTTGGGGTTCTGGGACAGCTGGACCTGGTAAGTCTCTGACCCACGGACGGTTGCGCCGATGCCGCGCTCATCGACGGACGTGATGCGCACGACGCCGCGGCGGTAGTACTGCTGACCGCGGTCGCGTGTATCGCTTGGGAAGGTCGCCGAGATTTCCGGCGGAATCGGCATCGAAAACGTCGTTGGCGAAAGGGGAACCGGGAAAGGTCGGCGTCGTTCACGATGTCGGCAAGTGTCGAAAAACCAGGCGGCAGGCGACTGGCGACTGGCGACTGGCGAAAGAGCAGGTGTCATCCCGAGCGACGCGAGGGATCGCCGTCGTCCCGAAAGAGGGCCTCGGTTCCCAGTTCCCTGTTCCCGGTTCCCCGTTCCCGCCAACTGCGTCCCGGTAGCGGCAACCCACCCGGCCTCGTAGCATCCCGGCCATGCCACGCCAGGGCCTCGCACGAGTGATCGTCGCGTCATCCGTCGGGACGATCATCGAGTTCTACGATTTCTTCATCTTCGCGAGCTTGGCGCCCATCATCGCTGCGCACTTCTACCCGCCCGACAAGCCAACCCTCGGCTTCCTCAGCACGCTCGCCACCTACGCCGTCGGGTTGGCGGTCCGCCCGTTAGGCTCCCTGGTATTCGGCCGCCTCGGCGACACGGTCGGTCGGAAGACGACGTTTCTCATTACCCTGCTCATGATGGGCACGTCCACGGCGGCGATCGGCCTCTTGCCCGGCTACGCGACCCTCGGCGTCGCCGCGCCGTTGCTGCTCATCCTCCTCCGCGTGGTCCAGGGTATTGCCCTCGGTGGGGAATACGCCGGCGCCGCGACGTACGTCGCCGAGCACGCTCCCGAGGGTAAGCGGGGCTACTACACGAGCTATATCCAGGTTGCGCCGACCGTCGGCCTGTTCGCGTCCTCCGCCGTCGCGGGCGCGCTCCGCCTATCGTTAGGCGCGGAGCGGTTCGCCGACTACGGGTGGCGGCTCGCGTTCATCGTCTCGATCGTGTTCGTCGCGATCTCGTATTACATCCGGCTCAGGCTCGAGGAATCGCCGGTCTTCGCCGAGCTCAAGGCGCAGGGGCGAACATCGCCGTCGCCGGTGCGGGAGAGTTACGCGACGCCAGAGCGGTGGCGCACGTTCGCCATCATCCTGTTCGGTGTCGTCGCCGGTCAGGCCGGCCTCGCGCAGACCACGCAAGTCTACGTGCTGCTGTTCCTCCAGCGTGTGCTCGCAGTGCCGCCCGACGTTGCCTATCGAGTCGTCGCCGGTGCACTCCTGCTCGTTATGCCGCTCTTTCCCATCGTCGGCGCGCTGTCCGACCGCATTGGACGCAAGCGCACGATGCTGGCCGGCCATCTGTATGCTGTGATCACGCTGTACCCGATCTATCGTGCAATCGTCGCGAACGCTGATCCCGTCAGGCCCGGGATGCTGACTTTCCTCGTGTTTCTGCAGATGATCGCGCTCGTGCTCGCGTACACGCCGCTCGCGGCGTTTCTGGTCGAGGCGTTTCCGGCCCGAATCAGGTACACATCCATCTCGCTGCCGTACAACCTCGGCAACGGGTGGTTCGGTGGGTTTCTACCGCTGATCGCGACGGCGCTCGTGGCGGTGACCGGGAGTCGACTTGGGTGGCTCGCGTACCCGATCGGTCTGTCGGTCATCGCGCTCATCGTCGGGGGGATCTGGGTGACCGATCGTGTTGCCGAGCGATAGGCGTTATTACTTGCGTCGTCTCTTGGGTTGTTGCTTGGACTGCTTTTGACGCTTGCGTTTCCGTGGGTGATTGGCGGGACGTTCAGCATCGAGCGCGGCTTGGTCGAACAACGCCAGGAGCCACTCCGCCACCGGTTGGTCGACGCCGAGTCCGACTTCCTGCAGAGGGGACTCGAGCTGATCGAGCATAGCTTGAGGCGTTTGGGGCAGTCCAATCTCGTCGAAAAACCCGAGATTCTCGAGCGTCTCCCTGGCCTCCAGGAGAGCTCCGCGCGCGTCAGTGACAGTTGGTGCAGGGAGCAGCGGAACCGGCACCTTCGCGCTGTAGACGGTGGTCGAGATCAACCCTTCAAGCGCGATCGGCGTGGGCAATGTCTCGCATAGGGCCGTTAGGCTGGCTGATAGCGTATTGCGAAAGTCGTCGCTCCGGGACCTGAGGATCATTGCTCCAGGCGAGCGAAGCCAAAGATCGTCCTCGACGGGGATCATTCGACCGACAATCAGCAAGCCGGGATAGGGATCCGCCTCCTCGCTGTGCTCGTAGTACCGGTGGGTCCGGCCGCTGTCCGCGTCACGAACCGTAACGGTCGGGCCGTCCACGGCTACTATCTCGAAGATGCCGACTGTCGATTGCGAGTAGGCTGTGGCGAGGCGCTGTTCCTGTGGCGGGACGTCAACCGGCTCTTGGTCGATGGTAAACGACGAGATGACCGGCTCTTCGAGCGAAAGGGTGTCGCGAGACACGAGGCTCCATTCCTGCTCGCGTATCCGGCGCGGAAAGTCAGTGTACGCTGGATCCCCATCTTCTACACCCTGGCTCCAGCACTCGAAAAACCACGCAGACGCGTTCCGCTCAAGAGAAAGATTCTCGTCGGCTTCGACGAAGGCCTCCATGCGCTGGAACAGATATTCGATCAGCCACGCGTGGGCGAGTGGCGATGGAATTCGATCCGTGACGATGACGTGCTTGTCGTCGGGGTCCGTCGCGAGAATGCACTGAAGGTTGTGGCGCTCCAGTCCCATTTCCTGAATGAGCTGTCCTGCGTCGCCGAGGGCATCCTTGCGATTTCGCCGAGTGGCGCGAAAGTGAGCCTGTTTGAGCGCCGCGTTGATGGATTCGATAGCCGCGGATCGCTCGGCGTTCCTCGATGCGTCGACTGGAGCATTCGACGCGCTTTCCACCAGGGTTTCGGCCAGGAGGCGAACGGGGCTGACGAGGTCGCGGGTTTCGGGATACTCGCCTGCGAGGATGTGAAGCGCTATACGCGGGTCCGCGTCCTTCCCGAGTATCGAGTGCACGAGCGCAAGGCCGTCGGCGATTGCGTTCAGCGCATCCAGGTGTCGATCAACGACCGGCCAGAGTTGCGGCTCGTGGGTTCGGCGGGAGGTCGCTGGGGCTTTGGCCATGAATCGTCGCGGTCCAGACAACCGGACGATGCCCTGGAGGTTCCTCGCGTGTCAACGGGCGCAATCGATTCGGCGCGACACGTCACGTCGATGACGATGGGCATGTGACACGCGGCGATCGCGAAGGTACATGGTCGATAGTTGGGGCTATACCGAACTGTCTGCCGGTTACCATACGAGGCATGCGTACACGACCCACTCCTGACGGCGAGCTCGCTCGCGTTGCCGGCATGATCGGCGACCCGACCCGAGCCGCGATGCTCGGCGCGCTGCTGGGTGGCGAGGCGCTTCCCGCCGGGGAACTTGCTCGCCGCGCGGGTATCGCGCCTGCGACAGCGACGTCGCTGCGGCGCTCGAAGCCCTCGGCCGCATCACGCCGTCGCGTCGCGATGCCGCGGCCAACGAGCAGGCGCCTAACGGCAGCATCCGGTTCGCGCGCACGTGCTACGACCATCTCGCTGGCGTGCTTGGCGTCATGTTGACTGACCGGCTTCTCGAGCGCCGCTTCATTGTCGGTCGCGACTCCTACGTAGTCACCACCGCCGGTGCCGATTGGCTCGGGTCGTTAGGTGTCGATATCGATGGGCTGCGTCGTGCGAGACGTGTGGTTGCACGGCCGTGCCTCGATTGGACAGAACGTCGCGATCACCTGGCGGGAGGGGCAGGGGCAGCGATTGCGTCCGTGATGCTCGAGCGCTCCTGGATCACACGCGTCGATGGCTCGCGCGCCGTTCGGCTGACACTCACGGGACGCGAAGGGCTGTTTCGTACGCTGGGTTTGGAGTGCGGCAAATGAACGGCGGAGGACGCAGAGGGTCGCGGAGAACTGCTGCAGCTCTCCGCGCCCCTCTGCGGCCTCCGCGGTTCAAGCAAACCCGCATTAATTCTTGGGGATCGGTCCACCCATCTGTACTCCACGGATCTCCCGGTCGAACGACTCCGCCAGCGTCGTCAGCTCCACCGGCGTGACCGTCGGATCTTCCTTCCTGCCCTCCACGCGGGCGAGGCTCAACTTCGCTTTCGTGTAACTCTCATCGACAGCCAGCGCCGACTTGAACGCCTGCGTCGCGAGCGTGAAGCGGCCGGTGTGCTCGAGTGCGATACCGAGGTTGTTCTGGAACGTGGCGACACCCGAGTCGAGCTGCACGGCGAGCGCCAACGGGCCAAGCGCCTCCTCGAAGCTGCCCTGCTGGATCAGGATCAGCCCGACGTTGTTCATGGACCACACGTCCTTCGGGTCGTGCGACAGCGCGAGGCGGTAGGCAGCGATCGCCTCGTTAGGCTCGTTGAGCGCCGAGCGAACGCGGCCGAGCAGTCGGTACGCCTCTCCTGACGACGAATCGAGCACGAGCGCGGCGTTCACGCGGGCCAACGCGTCCTTCGGCCGCCCCTGATCGAGGTGCACACGCGTCAGGTTGAGCAGCGTCTTCACGTGCTTCGGATCGATCTCGTTCGCGCGCACGAAGGCGCTCTCCGCGCGTTGGAGGTCGCCCGCTTTCCAGGACGAGAGGCCGAGCATGTAGTGGCCCCACGGGTTGTTCGGGTGCTGGTCCACGTACGTGGAGAAAAGCGCGGCGGCGTCCGCATAACGCTTCTCCTGAAATACCTTTTCGCCTTCGGCGATCGAGACGGCCTGCGTCGGCGTGTTCGAGACGACCGTGCCGGTCGACGAAACCGTGGGTCCCGGAACCGTGATCGTTGCGACGGGGTTCGCGGAATCCCCGACGACTTCCTTTACATTCTTCACCTCGCCCCCGCACGCGGCGGCGATGATCGCGATGGTGGGCAGTGTGAAGGTCTGGGCAATGCGGGTGCTGCGGGCAGAGCGAAGCATGACGTCCTCCTATGGACAGGCGCCTCGCGTGAGGCGCGCGTTGGTTGAGTTGCGGGCACTCGTTAGGGCAAGCGCGGGCCCACGTCTCAGGAGGACGGCTCGGGTGTGCTAAGTGCTTACCGCGTCACGGGATGGCTCGAGGCGTGTAGCCGCTCTGGGGACTAGTTGTGTCCGCGTGGACACCCTTGGAGCGGCACCACCGTGACCGCTTGGACACGATGGGTCATCGGTTTCAAAGCGGTCTGACCGTCGGCCCTTCAGTCTTTCGCCCGGCTGAGGCCATGCCGGCGCATGATCTTCAGCAGACTCGCATGGTCGGCCAGGCCCAACTCCTCGGCGGTACGCGTGATGTGCCATTCGTTCCGCTCGAGCGCGGCGACGATGATCTGGCGCTCCGCCTCCGACTTCCGCTCCACGAACGTCCGGGGCTGCGGACGCGCCGACGAATCGGGCGCGGCACTCACCAGCTCCGGCGGCACGTGTTCCGCACCGATCACATCCCCGTCGCTGTCGATGACCATTCGTTCCACCACATTCCGCAGCTCGCGCACGTTGTTGCGTGCCCAGTCGTACCGCGCGAGCAGCTCGAGCGCCGCCGGAGCGATCATCTTCCGGCGCACGCCGAACCGTTGACAGATCACAGCGACCAGATGCCCGGCAAGCTCCGGCAGATCGGAGAGCCGGTCCCGGAGCGGCGGCACGCTTAGGACATGCACGTTCAGTCGAAAAAGCAGGTCCTCGCGGAAGTGTCCGCTCTTGACGTCGTCATCCAGATCACGATGTGTGGCGGCCACGACTCGGGCCGGCACGTCGATGCCCTTCACCGCGCCGACCCTAACGACCGATCGCTCCTCGAGCACTCGTAGCAGCTTGGCCTGGGCAGGCTGCGGAAGCTCGCCAATCTCGTCGAGAAACAGCGTGCCCTTGCCCGCGCTTTCGAACGCCCCTTTCCGTGTCGCGTGGGCACCCGTGAACGCACCGCGTTCATGGCCGAACAGCTCACTCTCTACGAGGTTCTCCGGCAGGGCGCCGCAGTTGATCGCCACGAATGGCTCTTTCGCGCGTCCGCTGAGCCGATGAAGATCGCGGGCAACGAGCTCCTTGCCCGAGCCGCTTTCACCGATGACGAGCACAGGGCTCGGAATTGGCGCCACGCGGGCAATGGCATCCTTCAGCCTCTGCATCGCCGGGCTGGCCCCGCGCAGGGCGCTGTCCTCCGCCGCATAACGCCGAAGCTCCGCTACCTCGGCGAGCAGCGCGCGACGCTCGATCGCGGTTTCGACCTCCCGTGCCACGCGCTCGACAGGGTCGGCCTTGTCGATGAACGTGTACGCACCGAGTCGCATTGCCTGGACGCATCGGTCGAACGTCCCCGTCCCCGTGTACACGATCACCGGGACATCGGCCCCGCGCTCCTTGAGCGCGCGCAGCACGGCGAAACCATCCTTGCCCGGCATCTCGAGGTCGAGGATCATGCAGTCCACCGGTTCCGCCGCGACCAGGTCGAGCGCATCGTCGCCGCTCAACGCGATTCGCGCATCGAGTCCAGCCAGGCGACGCAGGTCGTAGGCGTACTGCTCCGCCATCGCGGGAACGTCATCGACGATCAGGACGGTGTACATGACGGCAGCTCGATGGTGAACGCGGTCCCCTGGCCGGGCGCGCTCTCGACGCGCATCGAGCCGTTGAGGTCGGTCGTTAGGCGACGGACGACGGAGAGGCCAAGCCCCGTGCCGTCCGGCTTCGTCGTGAAGAAGTCATCGAAGGCGTGGGCCAGCTCGTCCTGGCTCATGCCGCGCCCGGTGTCGGCGACGACGATCCGCACGGCTCCGTTCGGTGCGCGAGACGTACCAATGGTGACGTCGCCGCCTCCAGCGTCGAGACTCTCGATGGCATTACGTACGAGGTTGTCGATGATGCGGCGAACGATGACCGGGTCGCCGAACGCGCGCGGGACGGCGTCGGCCAGTCGCGTTCTGAGCTTTATGGTGCTCGCGACGGCGGTAGACGCCGCAATCTCGGTCGCGATGCCATTGACGTCTACCGCACGTCTCTCGACGCTCGGCGTGAGACGCGCGTAGTTGCGCGCGAGCGCGTCGAGGTAGCCGACGCTCGATTCGAGGGTGGACCGACGCTCGCCGAACACGGTCGCGAGGTCCTGCGGCTGCTCTTCCTGAACCTGTACGAGGTGGCGGAGCACGTTGCGAATGGGAATGAGCCCATTCTTGATGTCGTGGTTGACCTGCCTCGCCATGTCGCCGACGGTCGCGCGACGCTCGGCCTGTCGAAGGCGCGCGGCGCTCGCGCGGAGTCGCGTGGACATGGAGCCCAGTCGGCGGGCGAGGGTACCGATCTCGTCGTCGCGGCTGGCCGCGACCATGAGCTCGGGACCCTCGAGGTCGATGGTGGATGCTGCGTGCGTCAACGTGGCGAGCGGCTCACTGAGCCGGCGAGAGAGCCAGATCGCGAGCGCAAGTCCCGCGGCCACCACCACCATGAGCGCGGCAGCGAACCACTGATCGACGTCGCGGCGAAGCAGCGCCAGCTCGGGGATGTCGTAGGTAATGACGAGCCGAGCGGTCGTTAGGCTATCCGTGAAATACCGTATGGGCAGCGCGGCGACTACGTTGGCATCCCGAGCCGACAAGCCCGACGTGTCGTCCGGAGCCAGCATGCGAGGGATAGGGATGCTCAGGGCGACACGAAGCCCTTCCTCCCGCGCAAACCGCCGCAGGAACGCACTGTCCACCTTCACGCCGCCAACGAGATCGAAGCGTCGATCCGCCACGCGCACCGAGTCCGCCCGCACGAGCGCGAGGAACGGACCCTCTGGCGCACGCGCGCGCAGGAGCACAGCGCCCTTCGCCATCGCGAGCGCTCGCGGCACCTCGGGTTCCAGCCGGTCGAACTCGTTACGGAAATGCCCGGAGCTCATGATGCGCCCAGCACTATCCTGGAGCTGCAACATGTCGAGCCCTGTCGTCCGCATCGCCTGCTCGGCCCAGTCGAGCAGGTAGGCGCGCTCGCCTGGGTCACCACGAACCGCGGCCATTCGGAAGCGATCGTCGGTCCTGAGCGTGCCCGCGAGCGTCGATAGCCTGGACGCGATCGACGCGCTTTCACGCTCCACATCCTGTGCCGCGACTCGCGCCATCCCGTCGACTCGCTGCTGATGCTGCGCGACGAGGCGCGCGGTCAGCTGTCGCCGCACACCGACACCAAGCATCGCGAGCGGCACGACGGTCGCAAGCGCGAAGGCGATCAGGAGCCGGGATCGGAAGGTCATGGGTGAGGGGCCACGATGGCAACGGTGCTGTCCCACGTGAAGCGAAGGGCCAACCGATCTCGCCTGACGACCGCGCGAAGCCGCGTGTCGACGAGCGGGACGATCGCGCCCTGGACGCCGAGCCAGGTGGTAGTCCCGAACAGCTCGGCGATACTGCGGCAGCGGTCACGCGTCGCCCTCGGCAGCGGAAAAACATAGGCCTGCTCCGAGCCCGATGTCAGCGCGGAGGCGAAGGCGTTAGGCGCGAGCCCCACCGCCGTCGCCCGGCCGCCAAGGATGGCGACGAGTCGTTCGGCCAGCGATCGGGCGACGGCGTCGTCACGCAGGTACACAATGCCGTGCGTGCTCGCTGGCGCCAGCGCGCTCCGCACCGTCGGCGCGACACAGCCGGCCGTGTCGGTCCACCAGTACGGTCCTTCGCCCGCTCGTGCGTCAGCGCGCACCGCATCGCGCGCGAGCCCCGCGCGAAACGCCTGGGAGGTGTCGACCGCGAGCGATCCGCGCGGTGTGGCGACGACCCACGTCCGATCCCATCCCAACGGCAGTGACGTGACGTCGGCGCGCGTGGCCGCGTATGCCGCGAGCGTCGGGCTGTCGGTTAGCAGCAGGTCGACTCCTCCATCCACGAGGTCTCGCGCGTTGGCTTCGCTGGCCGAGTGAATCGTGAGGCGCGGGCCGCGCGCACCGGTGATGGGCTCGAGCAGCAGCGTCGAGCGACCAATATCGCGAATGCGATACGGACCGGCGGCATCGGGTGCGGGCCGGCCGCGGCAATCGAGTCTCGCGGTGGTGTCGTCGGCGAGGCCGAAGACGAATCGCTCGCCCCACGTCGTCGCCCGCGGCGCGTTTTGTACATTCACCGACGATGTGACGACGATGGTCGCAGAGTCTATCGAAGCCGAGCTGGCGGTGACCAGACATGCATCGCTCGCAGGCAGCAGCGCGGGCGCGTGTGATCCGCCGCACGCTGTTGACAGCAGCGTTGGGACCGCGACGATTACGAATGATCGAAGCACGCCTTGTGGAATCACCCGCAGGGAACCGACAATGCCCGGGACGTCAGCGGCCGGAGCTCTGACGCGCGAGCTTCTCGAGCTCCGCTCGCACCGTTGCGACGTCACGGTCGAGCGCCGGCTCGTGACGCGCGCGCAAGCGAAGGTATCGCCGGTACGCCATGATGGCCGCTTCGCGATCGCCGGCCAGCCCTCCCAGTCTACCCTGTTCGCGCAGGTAGGTTGCGTACAGGCTTATTTCTGCCGGATCGGCCGTGATAGCCCAACGTTGAGCCGCGTCGTATGCACGCTGCACGTTGCCTGCACGTTCCAATAGTCGGCTCGCCACCAGATTGCCGGCCAGTCGAACGTGCTCACCGATCGGCCC
>Ga0207689_10004539_pt1 | contig 12566 bp, 14 predicted proteins | sample KBSMisM52_FD_184312 | JGI IMG/M metagenome (GOLD analysis project Ga0207689, IMG submission 184312) | Miscanthus rhizosphere microbial communities from Kellogg Biological Station, Michigan, USA - KBS Miscanthus M5-2 (SPAdes) (version 2) | ecosystem: Host-associated > Plants > Roots >... | reverse complement strand
GCGCGGCAGCGCCGTTGGCTTTTGGTATCGTGTAGTGACCGCGATGCTTCACGATTCCCAACTCTTCCATATCTCGCGACAGACTCGATTGGGTTGCCGGCACTCCGGCGCGCTCGAGCGAGTCGCGCAGCTCGGCCTGAGTCGCAAAAGGCTTTGCGTTGATCAAGCTTAAAAGCTTCTTTTGCCTCAAACTCTTCTGCATAACGGCCCTCGGGTAGTTATGCGTCTATAATGCATAACTCTTGCATAGATGCATAAAATAGCAGCTAAGATTGCCAGAAGTCAAACGCGCCCACCGATTTCTCTAAACGAAAACTGTACCGCTCCGCGGAATCCAGCACTGGGCCAGTTTGATGTCCGACAAGCTTTAGCTTGTCGTAGTGCTACGACAAAACTGAAGTTTGTCAGACATTTTTCGTCGAGACTGACCCCTTACCGGGGATCCCCTTCGGTTGGCCACCGATAAGGGGTCGCGTTATAGTTGTCTTTTATTACGACTGGAGGTTCGCAAAAATACTATGTGTCGAAATATTAAGACTCTGCACAATTTCAAACCGCCGGCAACAGAAGAGGAAATCCGCGCGTCCTCGCTGCAATTCGTCCGCAAACTGAGCGGCTTTACCAAGCCCTCGAAGACCAACGAGGTTGCTTTCAACAACGCAGTCGAACAGGTGGCGCAGGCGGCGCACGAACTGCTTGACTCACTGGTGAGCAACGCGCCGCCGCGGGATCGCGAGACTGAAGCAATAAAGGCCCGCGCGAGGTCGGCAAACCGCTTTCGCTCGTCCGAGGTTGCCGCTTCGTGACGATGAGACCATTAACGCATGCTGGAGCGGTCGTCTTTCGCAAGCGCGACGATCAAGTTCTCTATCTCGTGGTGTCATCTTCAGATGGTCTCAATTGGGTCTTACCAAAGGGACACATAGATCCCGGCGAAACTCCAGAGATAGCGGCCTTGCGAGAGCTGGAAGAAGAGGCAGGCACCGTTGGAGAAATCGTCGCACCCCTGTCCGCGCGAGATTTCGTTAAGAATGGCAAAGACGCGGCTGTTAAGTTTTTCCTGGTGCGCGAGATCGGTGCGACTGAGTCGACTGAGGATCGGACGATTCGTTGGGAAGAAGAGGCCGAGGCTCAACAACTGTTAAGTTTCGCCGAGGCCAGAAACGCCTTGAGCGAAGGCATCGCAAAGATGAACGAGTTAGACTTGAACCCATGACGTCATTGCGGAACCGCGAGCGGTAGCGAGCGGATGCTACAAGCAACTGAGATGGTTCAGACTGCCAGCGAAAGATGCCACTAGCATCCGCTCGCTACCGCTCGCGGTTCTGCAGTTTGCCGGGCTCCGATCACTAAGGAGGAGCAGAAATTCTAAAGTTAGCACATCAAATTGTTGCCGTTTTTGCGTTAATGGTAATTAGCTTCTCCGCCTGCAGTCGCAGCGGACCGGCAACCGTTTCGCCTCAGAGGCTAGCGTTGACAAACGCGCCCTCGCCAGAAAGCGCAGCGGCCGCCGACACGCTGACGCAACGCTTCAAGACGCTATGCACGAGTGCCGGTGGTGACATCGGCGTGGCAGTAGTTCACGTTGAGTCAGGACGAACGGCGGATTTTGAAGGCAGGAAGGAGCTGCCGTTATATAGCGTCTATAAGTTACCGCTCGCAATCACGGTTCTGCAGGAGGTTGAAAAGAAAAACCTTTCGCTCGAGAAGAAGGTTCGGGTTACGCCTGATGATGTTGCCCCGGGTTCGCAGTTCAATGCGGATCTTTGGCGCCGGCCGGTGGACAAAACCGTTGCGGAACTACTGGAGTTTTCCATCGTGCGCAGCGACAACACGTCGAGCGATAAGCTGCTGCAACTGATCGGTGGTCCGGCGGGAGTCAGCGAAAGGATGCGTAACCTCGGCTTCTCGAATATAGACATCAAATACTCTTCGCGAGAGTTTGCGGCCCATCGAGACAAACCGAACAAGGCTTCGGCAAACGACTTAGCGCAATTGCTTGTAAAACTTCAGAAGGGCGAACTATTACAACCGCCGCAGTACTCGTTGTTGTTCGGATTCATGGAACGAGCAAGGACGGGCGGCGAGCGACGCTTACGCGCCGATCTGCCTGCCGGCACGCAGGTAGCCGAGAAGACCGGCACTGGCGACAACAACACTAATGACGTTGGGCTCATCACGCTGCCGGAAGGAAAAGGTCACCTGGCCATGGCTGTGCTGATCAGTGGCGCCAAAATCTCCACTGAGGCCCAGGAGAAGCTGATAGCTGAGTTGGCACGCGCCGCGTACGACGCTTACGTTTCGTCGAATTAATCGAGCTCCCGCATCTCTGCCAGTTTCCGAAGATCATGCCAAAATACGTTGCATTCCTGAGGGCCATCAATGTCGGTGGCCACACAGTAAAGATGGACTATCTTCGCGGTCTATTTGAAGCCCTGGGGTTTACTAACGTGGAAACGTTTATCGCCAGCGGCAATGTCATCTTCGATTCACCGTCCAGAAGTTCGAAGACGCTGGAAAGAAAAATAGAAGCCTCTTTGGAGGTAACGCTCGGTTACGCCGTAAAGACCTTCATTCGATCGACTTCTGAACTCGCTGAGATTGCCAATTACAAACCTTTCAGTGAACAGGAGCTCAGCGCGGCCGGTAACACGCTCTACATCGGCTTTATGCCGGCCAGCCCGAGCGAAGCGGCGCAGCAGAAACTTCTCGCGCTTCCGCTGAAGGTGGATGATTTCCATCTGCATGGCCGTGAAATTTACTGGTTGAGCCGCACCAGCTTTAGCGATTCCGAATTCTCGGGGGCCCGACTGGAGAAGACACTCGGCCTGCCGGCGACCATGCGAAACTCAACGACAGTAAAGAAGCTGGCGGCGAAGTATTCGTGATGGAAAATGGGGCAGTAGCCCGACAGTGATGGAGGGCTCCGCTCTGGCCACTCAATCAACGATCGACTGCGGCGAGGTCGGAGCCCTCCATCACTGTCGGGCTACTGCCCCGCACAATAGGGCACATTAGAGACTTCATGACCAACAACCGCGAAGAATACACGATGGGCTACGGTCCGGCAGCAGTCGCCTTAATGGGGGGACGCAGCGCGAAAACGCACGCGGCGTTTTTTCTTCCTCACCTGAAGCCGGGGATGAAGCTGCTCGACTGCGGCTGTGGCCCCGGCACGGTAACGCTTGGCTTCGCTGAAATCGTCGCTCCCGGCTCGGCAGTCGGAACTGATATCGAGCCTTCGCAAATGGAACTGGCGACCAAAACTGCCGGGCAAAGAAATATCTCCAATGTCCGTTTCGAAGCCGCCAATATCTACGAGCTTCCGTTCGAGGATGCGTCCTTCGACGCGGTCTTTATGTCTGCGTTGATTGGCAATCTGCGCGAACCAACTCGAGGGCTGCGGGAAGCTTATCGGGTCCTGAAACCCGGCGGCGTTATTGGGGTGAAAGAATTCGATCACGGTGGCGACATTGTTTACCCGAACGAGCCGGCGATGGCGAAGTATGACGAGTTATATCGGCGACTGCGTGCCGAGTATGGTCACAACGGTGAGAGTGGCCGGATGATAGGGGCGCTGTTGCTGGAGGCGGGCTTCAGTGACCTTACCATGTCAGCGACTTATGAAACGTTGTCTAACCCGAATGTGCTACAGAGCGCGGCGCAAGTATTTATCGGACTGCTGGAGGAAACCTGGAGTGATGCGTTTACCAGTCGAGGCTGGGCAACCGCTGCGGATATTCAAGCCATGCGCGAGGCGTGGCTGAGGTTCGCGAAGTTTCCCGGCGCACTCTTTGTCGCCGCCTGGTGTGAGGCCGTTGCGCGGAAAGAGGGTGTGGACTGAGTCTGAGTGAACCAGTGAGTTGCATATTCGAGGTTGACTGGAGCGAGTTTTGAACCCGGTCGCTACCGCTCCCGGTTCTGTATTTGCCGACCCACAACTGAAGGTATGCCCTCCATTTTTTCGCACGCGATTTTTGCTTCGGCTGTTGGCAGTGCTTATACGACTGAGCGGATGCCCGCGCGCTTCTGGGTTTTGACTGCTGCATGCGCGATGCTGCCGGACGCAGACGCAGTCGGATTCGCGTTCGGCGTCAGGTACGACAGCATGTTGGGACATCGTGGCCTGACTCATTCAATCGCGTTTGCATTGCTGGTCGGGTTGGCCGTCGGGACGTGCGCATTTGGCAAACGACCTGGCAAACTTCAGTTAGTTCTTTACTTCACACTTGTCACGCTGTCGCACCCACTGCTTGATGCTCTAACGAACGGCGGCCGAGGTGTAGCCCTGTTGGCGCCTTTCAGCGGCGAACGTTATTTTTTTCCGTTCCGGCCCATTGAAGTCTCGCCGATTGGCATGCAATTCTTTAGTGAACGAGGTTTGGAAGTATTAGTCAGTGAAGTCGTCTGGGTCTGGCTGCCGGCACTGTTGATATACATGATGGCGAGGATGTATCGAAGCGTGAAAAGTGAAAGGCGAAAAAGTGAAGAGTGAAGGGTGAAGGGTGAAAAGTAACAGGCAATGTCAGTGCAGTCTTCCTGGTTCAGCTTTTCACCTTTTACTTTTCACTCTTCACTGCATTTTATGAAGATTCTCGAAACCGAACGTTTGCTGCTACGCCGACTGTCGCCTGAAGATGCACAGTTTATTCTCGAACTCCTCAACCAGCCTTCGTTTCTACGCTACATCGGGGATAAAGGTGTTAGAACCACCGAGGACGCGGTTCGTTATATTCAAACTGGCCCGGTTGCCAGCTACGAACGGTTTGGTTTCGGATTGTATTTAGTGGAACTGAAAGAGTCCGGAGTGCCGATTGGAATGTGCGGACTGCTGAAACGAGAAACGCTGCCGGACGCGGATATCGGCTTTGCGTTTCTGCCGGATTACTGGTCGCAAGGCTACGCCTTTGAAGCAGCCTCGGGTGTGATGCGATACGGCGGGGAAGTGCTGGGGCTGCAGAGAATCGTTGCCATTACCTCTCTCGATAACGATGCTTCGATCAGGTTGCTCGAAAAAATTGGCATGAGGTTTGAGGGACTCATTAAACCGTCTGAAGAGCTGGGTGAAGTCAGGTTGTTTGGGACGCAGTCTGATTAAGTTGACGGTTGCTACTCGATAGATTCAAGTTGTAGTAGCGAATCCTACGGTCAACATTGAAATAAGAGCGTCCGAGGCGGACTAAAGAGGAGTGCGCCTCCGCTCACTACCGGCCGCGGTTCTGCATTAGTTGCGCTTCAGCCTGAATCCACCAAGGCCCTTTATGCTCGATAATTGATGAAATAGTGTCCTAACAGCCAAGAGATTACAGAGAGATTACACAGTGAAAATGTGCAATTCGGTACTATGTAGCAGGAAATCGTTCGATTACCTGGAGGAGGATAAATGAAACGCAATGCTTCAGCTGTCTGGAATGGCGGCCTCAAAGACGGCAAGGGAACTATCTCAACCGACAGCGGCGTCCTCGCAAAGGCGCAGTACTCATTCAGCACACGCTTTGAGGACGGCATCGGCACCAACCCGGAAGAGCTGATCGCCGCGGCGCATGCGGGCTGTTTCTCGATGGCGCTTTCAGGTCAACTTGGCCAGGCTGGGCTAACGGCCGAGAGCATCCGAACCACAGCGTCGGTGAGCCTGGAGAAAACTGACAGTGGCTTTGCGATTACCAAAGTCCATCTCGACGTAACCGCGAAAGTACCCGGCGCTGACAAGGCAGCATTTGAAACGGCGGCAAACAATGCTAAGGCCGGCTGTCCAGTTTCCAAACTTCTCAAGGCCGAGATCACAATGGAAGCGAAACTTGAGGCGTAAATCACAGATTGTCCGACAAACTTTAGTTTGTCGATTAGGTTCGACGCCGACAAGTTGAAGCTTATCGGACAGCGTCCGAAGCACTTATACGAGAGCAGGTCCTCCAATTGTCAGAATCAATAATCTCAAATCGCAGTTTCAATCACGACAAGCTCGACTATTCAATCTGCGCGCAATTTCTTTTCATGCATCTGGCCTGTTTGCTGGTCATCTGGGCCGGGGTGAGCTGGGTGGCGGTGGGTACTTGCCTGGCTCTCTACGTCGTGCGCATGTTTGCAATTACCGCGGGCTTTCATCGCCTGCTGGCCCATCGCACTTACCGCACCAGCAGAGTCTTCCAATTCCTGATTGCGTTCACCGGAACAGCGTCGTATCAAAAGGGTCCGCTTTGGTGGTCAGCCCATCACCGTCATCATCACCTGGTTGCAGATACAAATCAGGATTTCCATTCGCCACTGACGCGCAGGTTTTGGCGCGCCCACTTTGGCTGGTTCCTTTCGGAGGATAGCCAGGAGACACACTGGAAACTGATCGCTAACCTAAGCAAGTATCCAGAACTTCGCTTTCTGGATCGTTACTATTCGCTGCCCCCGATCGTGCTGGCGGCTGCGGCATACATGCTAGGCTCGGTGCTGCAGCGATATGCGCCTGCTTTGGGGACCTCCGGATTTCAGATGCTGGTCTGGGCCTTCTTCATCAGCACCGTGGTTCTGTATCACGGCACCTTTACAGTAAATTCGCTGGCACACATTTTTGGCAAACGCCGTTTCGCAACTGACGACAACAGCCGTAACAACTGGTTCGTGGCGCTGATCACATTGGGCGAGGGTTGGCACAACAATCATCACCATTACGCTTCATCAGAACGGCAGGGGTTCTACTGGTGGGAAGTAGACGTGTCTCACTACACCCTGAAGGCGCTCTCGTGGTTTGGAATCGTTTGGGACTTGAACGCTCCGCCGGTTAATCTTGCTTCCACTCGCAGAAGCCCTTCAGCAAATGTGCTGGAACCGGCGTCGACTGTAGCGGCGTTGATCTCTGAGTAAGCTGCATCCGACCTGGGGTTGCAACGGGATTAAAGGTCAATGATGTTCGCGGTCTGACGCATGAATCAGGAGCGTGCCTGCAGAACCGCGAGCTGTAGCGAGCGGAGCCAGTGTCAAGAATGAAAAAGCGTTCGGGTGCATTCAACGTCGAGTGCTAGAATCCGCTCACTACCATTCGCGGTTCCGCATCAGTTGCACTTCCAAATTGAATCCGCCTAATGTGGATCCGAAGCTATTGGGTGCGACATGAAACTGCCTGTTATTCAAGGTGTAATCCGCAGACGAATCCTGGCAAACTTCCGGGTTGATCCTGAGGTAATGCAGCAGCAACTGCCGACGCGCTTCAGGCCCAAGCTGCAACGTGGCTACGCGGTCGCGGGCATTTGTCTGATACGACTTGAACACATCCGTCCGAAGTTTGTTCCCGAGAGCATAGGGTTGAATAGCGAAAATGCGGCCCATCGTGTGGCGGTGTTGTGGGACGAAGACGACGCCACCCGTGAAGGAGTCTTTATTTCGCGGCGAGACACAAACTCGCAACTCAACCATCTGCTGGGCGGTCGCATCTTTCCCGGCGAACACCATCAGTCATCATTCAGCGTTGCGGAATCAGAGTCGGAAATCAGCATCTCACTTGAATCGACGGATTCAACCGTGGCGGTACGTATTGAGGGCACAACGGCAAAAGCGCTGCCGCTAACCTCAATTTTTTCATCACTGGCAGAAGCCTCCGCATTTTTCGAGGCAGGTTCAGTTGGCTATTCGGTCACGCACGATCCAGGCCGGCTGGATGGTTTGAATTTGAAGACGGAACAATGGCAGGTGGAACCCCTTGAGGTTCGCAAGGTCGAGTCAAGCTACTTCGCCGACGAGACGAAGTTTCCCGCGGGCAGCATTGAATTCGATCATGCTCTGCTCATGAAAAATGTAGCCCACGAATGGCACAGCGCTGAAGACCTATACATCTAGCATGAAAACCAAAGCCGCGGTCTTATATGAAATGGGCGCACCGGCACCCTACTCGGAAAGCCAGCCATTTCGCATCGACGAAATCACACTGAACGGACCAGGTGTGGGTGAGGTGCTGGTTGAAATTGCCGGCGCCGGTTTATGCCACTCCGACCTTTCGGTGGTCGACGGCTCGCGCCCGCGGACGATGCCGATGGTGCTGGGCCACGAAGCGAGTGGCATCGTGCGCGAGGTCGGCGCCGAAGTTAGCGAGTTTGCGCCCGGGGATCACGTAGTTTTTAGTTGGGTGGCTTGTTGTGGACGCTGCAGCTTTTGCATTTCGGCGAGGGGTGCACTCTGCACGCCCGGCAATGCGGCAAACATCGCGGGCACCTTACTTTCGGGCGCACGCCGGTTTGCCGATTCCAACGCGGCCGTCAACCACCACCTTGGTGTTTCGGCGTTTTCGCAATTTACCGTCGCCGCGCAAGAGTCGCTGGTAAAAATTGACGCTTCTGTTCAGCTTGCCACCGCTGCTTTGTTTGGTTGTGCCGTGGTCACAGGTGTCGGCGCAGTGGTCAACACCGCCCGCGTAAGGCCGGGCAGCTCGGTGGCGGTGTTTGGTATGGGTGGCGTAGGTTTGAGCGCCATCATGGGCGCCTGCGTCGCCGGCGCAAGTACCATCATCGCCGTCGATAGACTCGACGACAAACTGACGCTTGCAAACGAGCTAGGCGCAACGCATTTGATCAATGTGGATAGAGACGACCCGGTGGCTGCGATCAGGGAATTGACCGCGGGTGGCGCAGACTACGCGTTTGAGAGCGTAGGTAATGAACAGGTTTTGGTCCAGGCCTATGGCGCGACCAAATGCGGCGGCACTACGATCACCGTCGGCTTACCGGCTCCGAACAAGATGTTCTCGATTCCGGCGATCAGCATCACCGCCGAAGAACGAACAATAAAAGGGTCGTACATGGGATCATGCATTCCGCGCCGCGACATCCCTCGTTTCATTGGGATGTATCAGGCGGGTCTGCTGCCGGTGGACAAGTTGCACACGCATACGTTGCGGCTCGAGGAAATCAACCTTGGCTTTGATCGTTTAGCACAGGGATTGGCGGTAAGGCAGATTGTAGAGTTTGGTTAGTCAGGATTCAGGAGTCAGGACTCAGGAGACGTAACCAAATCCTTCTGATCCTCAGCCAAGACTCTCTGATCAGTCCTGAATTCTGAGTCCTGAGTTCTCATGTCACCGAAGCCAGAAATTTCTCGAGCGGAGTACCCACATTACACATCTCTGCCTACGCGCTGGATGGACAACGACATCTATGGCCACGTCAACAACGCGCTCTACTATGCCTTCTTCGACACGGTCATCAACGAGTATCTGATTGCAGAGGGCGGACTCGATATCACCGCTGGTAAAGTCGTGGCCTTCGCCGCCGAGTCACAGTGCCGGTATTTTAGAGCCCTCGCTTTTCCGGGGGTGATCGAGATTGGTTTGCGGGTCGGTAAACTTGGTAATTCGAGCGTTAGATACGAACTTGCAATATTCAAACAAGGCGAACCCTTCGCGTCGGCCGCGGGTTACTTTGTTCACGTCTTCGTTGATCGCGAGGCACAAAAACCTGTGCCGCTGCCAACTGCAATTCGCACTGCCCTCGAACGACTTGTCCGCAGCTGAGTCGTTGCTGCTGTAGGGACTCTTGCACAAAAAGTAGCATTATCAGTCCGCATCAGTCCGCAAAGCGGGAACAAGTTTGGAGTCCGTAAAGCGGACGACTGATGGTAACTAGAGATCACCCCTTTTTCAGCCGTCCGCTTTACGGACTTCATCTCGGGCCGATAACAATCCCAGCGATGAATCGCTGGGCTATTTTCAGTCGTCCGCTAACGCGGACTTAGAGAGCCTCTTTTTGCGCAAGCCTGGAAGTTTGAGAAATAGAATTCCTGGTAGTAAAGTGTGCCGCTCGCGCTCTTTAGCCTGACGTCCGATCTTTGGATTTCCTGGAGGAAATTAGCCTAATGACAAGCAGAAGTCTTCGTACCTTAACTTTGATATCGCTGGCACTTGCAGTTCTGCTGCTCGGCCAACCCACCAGAGCTCAGACGCCTACGTTACCGAGCGAAAGACCGGAGAAGATTGAGCCTACGAATTACGGGTTTGACTACGTGCGCCGCGAGGTGATGATTCCGATGCGCGACGGCGTCAAGCTCCATACCGTTATCCTGGTTCCCAAAGGCGCCAAAGCTGCGCCCATTTTGCTGACGCGAACTCCTTACAATGCTACGGAACTCACCACGCACATCAACAGTTCGCACCTCGGTCCGAGCCTATATGGCTACGACAACGCCACCGACGTGATTGTCGCGGGCGGCTACATTCGCGTAGTGCAGGACATCCGCGGCAAGTATGGCTCCGAGGGCGATTATGTAATGAATCGTCCGTTGCACGGGCCGCAAAACCCGACGCCAGTGGATCATGCCACGGACACTTACGACTCTATTGACTGGTTAATTAAGAACGTCCCGGAAAGTAACGGCAAAGTTGGCATCCTGGGGATTTCCTACGACGGTTTTCTACCGCTGATGGCGCTGGTTAACCCGCATCCGGCGCTTAAAGTTTCTGTACCAATGAATCCGATGGTCGATGGCTGGCGCGGCGACGACTGGTTCCACAATGGTGCCTTTCGCCAACAGGGAATGGGCTACATCTACGATCAGGAGGCCACGCGCGCCAATGACGTGAAGTGGTGGACGAGCCATTTCGACGACTACGACATGTTTATGGAAGCGGGCTCAGCCGGTGAACTCGGTCGGCGTCGTGGCCTCGAGCAAGTAGGTTTCTGGCGCAAGCTGCTCGAACATCCAAGCTATGACAGCTGGTGGCAGGATCAGGCGGTGGACAGGATTCTCGCGGCGCAACCGCTAAAAGTCCCCACGATGCTGGTGCACAGTCTTTGGGACCAGGAAGACATCTACGGCGACATCGCAGTCTACAAAGCCATCAAGCCGAAGGACGTGAACAACGACAAGGTTTTTCTGGTGCTGGGTCCCTGGCACCACGGCCAGGAAATTCGCGAAGGCAGTGCTTTGGGCGCTATTAAGTTCAGCAGCGATACGGCCCTGACTTTTCGTCAGGAAATCCTGCGGCCGTTTCTCGATCACTACCTCAAGGACGGTCCTAAAGCTGACATCGCTTCGGTAATGGCATTTGAGACGGGAACGAACAAGTGGCGGCGCCTGTCTGCCTGGCCGGCGGGCTGCGCGAATGGTTGCGCAATCCACCCTACGCCTTTTTATCTTCGCGCGAATTCGAAGGCGAGCTTCGACGAAGCGAAATCTGGTGAAGGCGCTTACGACGAATACGTTTCCGATCCGGCCAAGCCAGTGCCTTATCGCGCGCGCCCGATTGATGCAACGAGCTGGTCGCGTTGGCTGGTCGACGATCAACGCGAAGCCTCAGGCCGCCCGGACGTGGCCGTTTTTACTTCTGACATTTTGAATGCGCCGGTGAAGATTAGCGGTGAACCAATTGTCAATTTGATCGCTTCGACGAGCGGTACGGACTCTGATTGGGTTGTGAAAGTGATCGACCTTTATCCCGACGAGGTAGCGGGCCAGCCGGAGATGGGTGGTTATCAGTTAATGATTTCGGCTGATATCTTACGCGGCCGTTACCGCGAGAGCCTGTCTCAAGCCAAACCAATCACAGCCAACGTTCCGCTCCTCTATCGCTTCGCTCTGCCGACTGCGAATCACGTCTTCCTGCCCGGCCACCGGATCATGGTGCAGGTGCAATCGAGCTGGTTCCCGCTGTATGATCGTAATCCGCAAACATTTGTACCTAATATTTTCTGGGCGAAGCCAGGTGATTACCGGAAGGCCGAGCAAAGGATTTATCACAAACCAGGCGATTCGAAACTACAGAGTTTCGTCGAGCTGCCGCTGGTGACTACTCGATAGAACAACCAGGGCACCATCGGCGGCAACGGAGGGCAAAGACATTTGAGGTCAGAAGTTGAAGGAGGTGGACAAGTGGCAGTCAAACCAATTCCAGAGGGTTATCATTCGGTAACTCCATATTTGATCATCGAAGGTGCGGGGGAAGCGATCGAGTTTTACAAGCAGGCCTTTGGCGCTGAGGAGCTCTTTCGTTTTCCGACGCCGGACGGAAAGGTCGGGCATGCAGAGATAAAGATCGGCAATTCGCCGATCATGCTCGCTGATGCGCATCCGACCATGGGGTACAACAGTCCAAAGTCGCTGGGCGGTTCGCCGGTGAGCTTAATGATCTACATTGAAAACGTCGATACAGTTTTCAGTCAGGCTGTAGCGGCCGGCGCTACGGTAAAGGAAGCTGTGGCGGACAAATTCTATGGCGATCGCAGCGGCTCATTAATCGATCCCTTCGGTCATGTCTGGCATCTAGCGACACACAAAGAAGATGTCTCTATTGAAGAGATGGAAAAGAGAGCGAAGTCTGCGGGCGCCGGGTCATCCGGGGCGGGCCAATAGAGAATAGTAATGACTATTCAAGCCAACGCCGCCGCGGATGTTTCCTCAGAAATCCTGCAAATCGAGCGCGACATCATGTCTGCCATTAAAGGCAAAGACACGGCCGCGCTCGCACCGATGCTCGCGGACGATTTTGTCTATCGAACCCATTTTGGCGCCGAAGCCGATAAGGCGGGATTCCTGGACAGCATTACCTCTTTTCCCGTTGAGATTATTTCCCTGCGTGGCGAGGAACTGAAAGT
>Ga0207689_10004536_pt1 | contig 12568 bp, 10 predicted proteins | sample KBSMisM52_FD_184312 | JGI IMG/M metagenome (GOLD analysis project Ga0207689, IMG submission 184312) | Miscanthus rhizosphere microbial communities from Kellogg Biological Station, Michigan, USA - KBS Miscanthus M5-2 (SPAdes) (version 2) | ecosystem: Host-associated > Plants > Roots >... | reverse complement strand
CTCGCTGTCGCGGACGTGGGCGTCGACGACCTTGAAGACCTTGCGGCGGAAGCCCGCCTCGTCGAGGCCGAGCCACGTCGGCTGAGCATCGCTGAACGGGTCGATGACGTGGATCATGGGTGTTGAGTTGGTGTGATTGGGACGGAGTGATCTTCTGGGGCATTAGTGGTTCGTATTCATTCAAACTTTCTTCCTGTCGTCTTTACGTTTGTTTTCGGCAAGCCGACGCAACGCCAGCGCGACATTTGGAACCTCGAACGAAGATCTCAGGATGCCGGTTTTGCGGCCGCAAAAGTGGGTGCGCCTTGTGAAGCGGTTGATGCGGCGGCGCGCAAAGTGATCACCGATGCGGGGTTTGGGCCTGACTACAAAGTGCCCGGCCTGCCGCATCGTACGGGTCATGGCATCGGGCTCGACGGGCACGAGTGGACCAACTTTGTGCGTGGCAACAAGACGCCGATTCAGCCCGGCATGTGCTTCAGCGACGAACCGACGATCGTGATTTACGGTGAGTTCGGCATTCGCCTCGAAGATTGCCTCTATATTACGGAAAAGGGCGCGAAATTCTTCACCAATCAGAGCCCGTCGATTGATAAGCCTTTCGGCTAAATCGTTAGGTCGGAAATTATTCTCACAGCGACCTTGCACGACGACGGCGAAAAAGCAGCCGCGATCGCAAAGTTCGAAACTCAGGACGTCAAAGACTAGTCAACGCGCGAATTGTCAAAACTCAAAAGCCGGAGCTATTGCAGCTTCGGCTTTTGTTTCGTTGAATCGCGTTGACAACGTTCGAACGTGGGCATACAAGTGACAACTAATATTGCGTCGTTCCCGTGAGCGGAGTTCTCCTATGCGAAAGTTGTTAATTGGCCTGCTATTCGCTCCCGCTGCCGCCGGTGTCCCAGCGGCGCCCTTGAAAGTAGTAAACGTTGCCGCTCCGGCAATCAACTGTGTCTTCACGACAGCGTCGCCGTGCACAATTGGCGTGCACGATTCGTCAGCAGACGTGCCCATGAGTGACGGCGGCACGGGCCGTTTGCAGTCGCGAACTTTCGCGGGCAAAGCCGAATCGCCGGCCGCGGGATTGTTTGCATACGAATATCGTCTAAATCTGACCGAGGCGGTCGGCGTGGTGAAGATCGCGTGCATTGATTGGATGACGATCAGTTTTGGTCCAGTCGCTAACACGCTCGACTATGACCATGACCAGAAGCCCGATCAGGTTTTTGTGGTAACGAGTGGCGGTGTCGGCACAATCGGGTTGGCATCCGCGGTCCAAACCGCGGACACGATCAGATTCAAATTCAGCAAGCCAGTGTGCGACGGCGCCGCGTCCGGAAAAGGCGACAGCAGTTTCTTCTGGGGCTTGGTTTCCAAATCTCCACCGAAAGATGTTACCGCGATTCTTCACGAAACGGGCGGTGCAACTCACGTGGTGAAAGCGCGGTCGCCAACATGAAACCACATAATCTTAACCTCCTCCGTTTGTACGGCGTTGTGTCCCCTGTGATAAAAACGTCCTGAAGAGACAGCAGAGGACACTTGCTCAACTTTGCCATTCAAACAGCGCGCGACGCGGGCCGTTTGTTGGCCGAAAGCTTCGGCCGCAACCTGCGTGTAAGCAACAAGAGCGAACTCGATCTAGTTACCGAATCAGATCTGGCGTCCGAACGGCTGATCATCGATCGCATCAAGACGCACTACCCAAGGCATACGGTCCTGGCGGAAGAATCAGGCACGAACCCTCCAGCTACCGACGGCGAACAAAGTGACTGGCGCTGGATAATTGACCCACTCGACGGTACGACGAACTACGCACACGGATACCCATGTTTTTGCATTTCAATCGGTCTCGAGCACCGGGGAACGCTGGAAGTCGGTGTCGTTTACGATCCGATGCGTGACGAATGCTTTGCTGCGGAACGGGGCGAAGGCGCGTCGCTGAACGGCAAACGCATAAAGGTCTCACCGACACCGAACCTTGCGAGTTCGCTTCTCTGCACGGGGTTTCCGTACGACGTGCGTGAACGGGGCGAGTTCGCGCGCCATTTCGCAAATTTCATTATGAACGCGCAAGGCGTGCGACGTGATGGCGCAGCCGCCCTCGACCTGGCCTATGTTGCGGCCGGGCGTTTCGACGGATTCTGGGAAGAAGGCCTGAAGCCGTGGGATGTCGCCGCCGGCGTCCTACTGATTGAAGAAGCGGGCGGAAGAGTTTCGGATTACCAAGGTGGCGCGTTCGACATTTTTAGGCCGCCAATCCTCGCGAGCAACGGTCGTATTCACCATCAAATGATGCGTGTGCTGGCAGCTTGATAGTCATCGCACCACCGCGCTTACTACTGCGTTGCCTTCTTGTGCGTAAGCAAGTTACATGCGTCTTCCGCGCTGGTTGGATCGATGGCGCCGTTTCCTTCCGTGATGTGTTGAATGATGCCGTCTTTGTCGATCACGAAAGTCGCACGATTCCCGTAACCACCTTCTTCGTTGTAGATGCCGTAGTCTTTAACGGTCGTGTGCTTGATGTCGCTTAGAATCGGAAAGGTGACGCCGATCTGTTTGGCGAATTCCGCATTCGCAAAGGGGCTGTCAACGCTGAGACCGAAAACCTGAGTGTCATTAGCTTCGAATTTGGCGATATCAGCCTGATACGCCTTCATTTCTTTCGTTCAACCACCGGTAAATGCGAAGACGTAGACAGCGAGCACGACGTTCTTCTTGCCTTTGAAGTCGCTCAACTTGTAACGCATGCGCTTGCCATCCTGAACGATAGTGCTCGGCAAATTAAAGTCGGGCGCCGGATCGCCAACTTTCAGGTTTGTGTGCGGCGCCGGTGGGGGCGTCGCTGGTTTGTTCGGCGCCGCGCTTTGGGTGGGCGCGGACTGCGCCGCTGCCGCCGTTGCAATCGCGGTCAGGAAAAAGATTAAGCCAAGGACTTTCTTTATCATCGCTATCGACTCCTTCGTGAGCATTCCCTGCCTACTGCCTACTGCTTACTGCTTACTGCTTACTGCTTAACCCAGGTCTCGGAAGCACGCGGAGTGTACCTCCGCTTGGCCGCAGCTGCAAAAGATTTTTGCGCGAAAAGCCCAGTTTCGGTCACTTTTTGCTGATCGCAATCAAACCTCAAGAATTCCTCAAGTGGGCTACGGATAATTAGGCCACCCTGAATTCAGCAGGGCCTGAGCGCAGGAATCCCACGACGGCGAAGAACTCTAGGCGATGAACAAAAACGAACTAATCCACGACAAGATTTCAGTTCCGGATAGCGCCCCGCGGACTTCAAGACTGCGGTTGCTCAATCTGGTGTTGACCAGCATGACCACGCACAACGCGACCGTGATTCATGGCCGTGCCGGAACTGGCAAGACGAACTTGGCGGCTGACTTTGCACGACGAGCCCCACGTCCGACGTGCTGGCTCAAGGTTGATGGCGGGGACTCGACGCTGGGGGTGTTCTGTCGGTACCTGACGGCCACGCTCAAATCGCACTGTCCCTCGCTCGATGAGCGTCACATGCTCCAAATCGCAGAGTCGGATTCCAGAGATCACGCCGGCTTGTTGGCAGAAGCTCTTGTTTTCCAACTGACGGATCTGCAGACAGATCCGCTGCTGTTGGTTATCGAAGACTTGCACCTGGTTTATGACGCCGAATGGGTCGTCCCATTCTTTCAAAGATTGTTGCCGCTATTGCCCTCCGAAGTCCACATAATCATCACTTGCCGCAGCTTGCCGCCGGCGCCACTGTGGCGCATGCGATCGAAACAGATGCTGCGCGTGATCGAAGAATCGGAACTTGCTTTTAACTTCGACGAGACGCTCCAACTTTTCAAAACCTACGGACTAAACGAAGACCATGCGCGCGCTGCTTTGCGTGAAACGAATGGACGCGCAGCCGCGATCTCGAACTTTGCGGCGACGCCGGGCCGCGCAGGACGCGCCGTCGCGGACACTTTCTTATCCCTTGAACCGCAGCACGTGCGTGGCCTCGGTCACATTACTCCGGACTTTCAAACCTAAGAGTATTTTTTGGCAGGGATGCCTTCAGTAAACATAGCCCCCGTCAGTCATCGGGCCGCCCGCAAGGGCGACGATCTGCAGGCGTGCGAAGACAGCCATAGAAGTCGTGCTTTTGGCTGTGCTACTCTCCGCGGTAACTCCCGACAATTTGCTTCGCAAGTCGTCATGGCCAAAGGCGAACGCAAAAACGCCAAAGCTGTCACGCCAACCAGTGCCGCGCCCACGGTCGCCGTGCCGGGCACTTTCTTTCTGCGCACTAAACTGCTGGCGCCCAGGCCGGCGCCTGAGTTGTTGGGCCGCGCACGCTTGATCGAGCGACTGCGCATGAATCTCTCATTGCCGATGACGCTTGTCACGGCGAATGCCGGTTCCGGCAAGACCACGCTCGTGGCAGATTTTTTGCGGCAGCAGGAACGGCCGTATGTCTGGTATCAACTCGATCACACCGACAGTGACCCGGCTGTGTTTGTTGGATATCTCGCTCAGGGAATCCAGCAGCGTGTGCCGGAGTTCGGCGAAACGATTTTTGCCTATTTGCAGGCCAATGAACTCGCGCAACAGCCAGAACGCGCCGCCGATGTCTTGCTGAATGAAATTCTCGAGCACGTCGAGCAACAACTAATCGTAGTGCTCGACGATTACCACCACCTCGGCACAGAGACTTCAGTACATGCGGTGGTCGATCGGTTAATCGCGTATTTGCCCGACGTGATGCACGTCATCATCATCTCTCGTGACGTGCCACCGCTGACGCTCGCCAGATTGCGATCACAGGACTCGCTGGCGGTCATCGAGCGAAATGATTTGCTGTTTACGGCGCAGGAAACACAGGAGCTCTTTCGGAAAGTGTTCGGCCTCGAGCTGACTACGGATCAATTGCGCGAGTACGGCGAGCGCACCCACGGATGGATTACGGCGCTCCAGCTCGTGCGGCAAGTCGCGCAACGGCAAGCGGCCGGCGGCGAGACCGCTGCGGCTGATCCGCTGGGTGTTTTGCATCAATCTGAGCGGGACATCTTTGAGTATTTCGCCGAAGAAGTCTTCAGTGCCGAGCCGGTGGAAATTCAAAAGTACCTGATGCGCATCGCTCTGTTGGATCGGATCGATGTGGAAACATGTGCGCGGCTTTATCCCGAGCTGATTTCTTCGGCAGTGTTGCCCCAACTTGTTCGTCGGAATGTCTTCATGACCGTCGCGAGTGACGCGCGGGGCGAAGAATATCGTTTGCACCCGCTGTTTCAAAGTTTTCTGCGAAGACGTTTGCGAACAGAAATTGGCCTGGCGGGTGTGGCCGCGGAACATGTTCGCTGTGCGGATCACTTCCTTACAGGCGGAGACTGGAATGCGGCGGTGCGTCACCTGCTCGAAGCTGAGCAGTTCGACCGCGCCGGAGCCGTGATTTCCGAACACGGCCGCGAATGGATCGCATCGGGAAAACTTGCCTCGCTATCGTCATTCGCTGAATCGCTACCGAATGCGGTGCTCGAAGCGCATCCACGCGCGCTGGCGCATCGCGCCGAAGTTGCCCGGCTGCGTGGAGAATTTGAAACGGCACAGAGCCTCTTCCGACGCGCGGCCGCAGCTTTACGCGTGACCGGCGACGACGAAGCTGAGGCGGAAGCGCTGCATTCGCTGGCCACGATTGCCCGCCGTCAGGGAGATTACGAGTCAGCTTTCAAGTATCTCGATCGCGCGGTCGAGCTAACGAAGTCCGACTCGCCGGTGCGGGCGAAATGTGGGAATACACGCGGGCTGTGTTTCGCTTCTCAAGGCGAATACAACGCCGCGGAACGCGAGTTTCGCGTCGCATTGCAGTCGGCAGAAGAACGCAACGACGAACACCAGATTCGGCTGATCACGCATAACCTCGGCCTGCCGGCAATGATGCGGGGCGATTTCGGCGAGGCTCTGCACTGGTTGCGGCGCATGTTGCGCACAGACGATCACGAAGCTCCAATTCCGCAGGAAGCCTGGGGCCATCTGAACATCGCGCGTTGTCACCTGTACCGGGGAGAACTCGAGGAAAGCGAGCGCCATCTCGATCTCGCGCTGGAGCGGTGCCAACTTTTCAATCTCGTTGGCCAGCTCGGTGAAGCGCTGGAAGCGTACGGAAATCTTTGGCGCGAGCGTAACAATTTTACGCGCGCGGCGGAGTTTTACGAACGGGCCGCGCGCAGTTACGAACAGGCTGGCATCGATCTTTCGCGCGTCGAACTTTTAGAAGAGCAGGCGCTGCTCAGCTTTAAAGCCGGTGACGTCGGACGGGCTCGCGCACAAATGGATCGGCTCGTTGATTCGCGCCAGGCACGCAACGATCAAATTGGAGTTTTTACAGCGACCCTCGCGCGCGCGCGCGTCCGAATTGCGCAGCGCGAGTTTGATGAGGCCCGGCACGAACTGCTTCCGGCGCTGGAACACTTTCGCGCCCGCGGGCAGTACTACTACGAAACTCAGGCGTGCATTGAGCTGGCGGAGTGTGAACTGGAACTCGGGAACGAGCCGCAAATGTTCGAGCAACTGCGGCGCGCCCTGGACTTGGCGGCCCGTTACGACTACGACTATTGGCTGCGTCAGGAGATTGCGCACCGGCGGGCGCTCTTCGCCTCTGACGTCGCCCAGGACATGTTGCCGGCAGATTTGCGCGGACAGCCTCCCCTCTTGTCCATTGCCGCTGCTGAGTCAGCGAAAAGTGTAACGACGCTAACACCCGCGCCGCTGGTCGATTTAACGCTAAACATGCTGGGACCGGTCGAGATCTTTCGCGATCCCGCTCGTTCATTTGCTGCCGATGCATGGACGACGCGTCGCGCCCGGGACATCCTGTGCTACATCGTTTCGCGACGCCACCATCGCGCACCAAAAGACACGATCATTGACACGTTCTGGGCGGAAGATAACGTTGCGACGATCGAAAAGAATTTTCATCCGACCATTTCGCACATTCGGAAGGCGCTCAACAGCAATCAACCGCTCAAACAGAACTTCATCATTTATCGCGACGGCGATTATCAGTTGAATTCTGAGTTCTCTTATTGCATCGATACCGATACTTTCGAGCGCCTGATTTCAGACGGGGAGACCGCCCGGCGTGAACGTGATTACGACCAGTGCGTCGATTGTTACCAACGGGCCGTGGCGCTTTATCGCGGCGACTTCATGCAAGGCACATACGAGCCTTGGGTCGACGAACAGCGCTCGTATTATCGCGAGCAGTATTTGCGGATGCTGGAATCGCTGGCAGCAGTGGCTGAGAAGAAACAAGAGTGGCCACGCACGATGGATCTGGCGCAGCGCATCCTGCGCGAAGACCAGTTTCGCGAAGACATCCATTGCATGTTGATGCGCACGCACGCCGCGCTCGGCAATCGCGTCGCGGTGAAGGAGCAGTACGAAGCCTTGCACGAACTCTTGCAAAAAGAACTGGGCGTCGAGCCGGCGACGCAAACGCAGCAGACATTTCGCGCCCTGATGGAAAGCTGAGAAGTTGCTTCAAAGGTCGAGGAAAACTCGTGGAAAACCCAAATGGAATTGCAAGGGCGCCGCAACAAAGTCGAGATAGTAGGCGACTTAAAATTCGCGGTATCTCAGTTCTTTGTTTGAACGGTTGCGCCTCGCAACGTTGTAAACGAAACAAGCCACTGTCTTGACCCGACCGTGGCGATGGCTTGTACCCGATGGCGAATCATTTAGTCAAAAGAGTTCATGTTCCGATTGCGTTGGTGCTCGTCATATTGATGAGTTCGGTGCCGGCGCTTGCAGGGCTGACGATAGTCGGCTCAAACGGCATCACTGCGTCGGGCGCGGACGGCATCAATTTCTGGAACACGTCGGGAATCACGGCGAGCGGCGCCGATAGCGTGCTGGCATTTTCGCCCAATGGCATCACAGCATCCGGAGCAGACGGAATCACCGCGAGCGGTGCTGACGGCATCACAGCCAGTGGTGCTGACGGCATCACGGCGTCAGGCGCGGATTCGACGACAATCACACGCGCCGATTCACTTACGGCAGCCTCGGGACCCAACGGAATTACCATCAGTGGCGCAGACGGCCACACGTATCAAGCAGACTCGATCGTTGTGCGAAACCCAACGGGCATCACTGCGAGTGGCGCTGACAAAGTAATCGCGACGGGCACGAACGGAATCACCGCCAGTGGCGCAGACACACGGAACATCGCTCATGCTGACGGTATTACTGCAAGTGGCGCCGACGGAATTACCGCGAGCGGCGCAGACAGCATTGTCACTATCAACGGGGCGAGCGGCATCACGGCGACGAATGCCAGTGGCGTCGTCTTTTCAGTGACGCCGAGCGCAGTAACGATCTCTGGGGTAAACGGCATTACCGCCAGCGGCGCGGATGGAATCACGATCAGTGGCGCCGATGACTTTGTGCTGACGGGCGTGGCGGCGTTGACCTCGGCCTTGAACGGCGTGGCAATCAACACCGGTATTGCGAGCGTTGACCCTGAGCTCGCGGTAATTCTGAACAACGCCACCGACGACAGCAGCGTGGACGCGGTAATCACTTATCGAGCGATGCCGACTGACGGCGACATCGCTGACTTGCAGCAAATCGGCGTGCTCGGCGGCACACGCTACCACTCATTACCGATGATTGCCGTCACCACCAGCAAGACCAGGCTGATGGCGATTTCGCATCTGCCGAACGTGCGGTCGATTTACGGCAATCGCACGTTGCAATGGAATGTCGAAGTGGCAACGCGTAATACGATCGGGTCGGATCGCGTCCGGCGCAGCAGCGAACTGACCAGCGCTAACCACGGAACTCCAGTGACAGGGCGCGGCATTACCGTGGCCGTGCTCGACACGGGCGTCGACGGAACGCATGGCGACATTTCCGGCCGCGTTGTCCAAAACGTGAAGCTGGCCGATACGCAAAGTCTGGGAATCGGCTTTAACTATCCAGTCGTCTCGCCAAATCTTCCGAACACGGATCAGGCATATGGTCACGGCACTTTTGTTGCCGGTGTTATCGCGGGCAATGGTCAGCAATCAGCGGGCAAATACGCGGGCGTGGCTTCGGGCGCAAACCTCCTGGGGTTGAGCGCCGGTGACGCGACGCTTCTATTTATCCTATCCGGCTTAGATTATTTGTTGACGAATGCGCAAGCATTTAACGTGCGTGTCGTGAATTGCAGCTTTTCGGCCAATACCGTCTTCGACGTCAACGATCCGGTGAATATCGCGACGAAGATGCTGACTGACGTGGGTGTGAACGTGGTGTTCTCGGCAGGTAACAACGGATCGGGCGCCGACTCGCTTAATCCTTATTCAATTGCGCCGTGGGTGATTAGCGTGGGTGCCACCGACAACGTCGGACATCTGGCTGATTTTTCTTCACGAGGCGAGTTCGGGAGCCCGCTGTTTCATCCGACCGTGGTTGCGCCCGGAGTGAACACCGTGAGCTTGAGGCCCTCCACGCTCGTTTCCGTCACGGCGGCGAGCGGCCTGGCGACCGATGCCGGGCAATTAAGTGCGAGTGAGCTGCCTTACTACACGACCGGCAGCGGCACTAGCTTTTCGGCGCCGGAAGTCGCCGGTGTAATCGCGTTAATGCTCGAAGCGAACCCGCAACTGACGCCCGCGCAAGTGCGGGACATTCTGCAACGGACGGCCACACCTCTATCGGCCTATTATCTCTACGAAGTGGGCGCCGGCATGTTGAATGCGCATGCCGCGGTACTGGAGGCAGCCTTTCCGCAAAGACATTTTGGCTCGTGGCGTGGCGTCGCGTTTCAAAACCAGGTTCAGTTCACGCCGAGCTCGCCGCAAACATTCATCGGATCGGCGGCTCCCGGAGCCTCGACAGATTCAGCGCTCGCGTTGCCGGCAAACACTGTGCGCGCGTCTTTGCAAATTGCCTGGGGTGGACTGACCTCAGTGAATCGATTGAGTCTGGCGGCGCTCGATCCAAATGGCGTGCAGCAAGCGATTGTGAACGCGGCACCGGCCCCGGGGCTTACTGGTCGGCGACAACGGATGTCGCTTGATGTGCCCACCGCTGGGACATGGACAGCGCGCGTAACCAATGTGATTGGGACAACTTCCACAACAATCGGGGACAGTGCTATCGCCGGCGGCGTAAACACGACGACCGGCGGCACAGGCACGCAGGTCTTTTACGGTGTGGTCCAGACCGTGGCGGCTCGATATGGGGTGTTGAGTGACCTAAGTTCGCTCGATCCTTCATCCGTAAATGAAGTGAACCAGACCTTCCGCTCACTGGTAATGGCACCAATTGGAACACGCTTCCGGCCAGGTTTTGCTGTTACACGCACTGACCTGGCGAAGGCAATGGTCCTGGGTGGGCGTGTGCCACAGTATTCGCCTGCGTCATCGAGCTATTCCGATGTTCGCGACAAAGCGACCATGCTGTTTGTCGAAAGCGCGCAAGCGTCACCCAGTGGCGCGTTGTTCCCTTCAATCGCGGCGGGCTCAAACTTCCAGCCCGATGCAACTGTGGATCGACTAACCGCAGTGGTTGCGCTGGTGCGGGCGGCGGGACTCAGGCAGCAGGCGGAATCCGGAACCTATGCGCTGACCTATACCGACGCGCTGTCGATTCCGGCTTCCCTGCGCGGCTACGTCGCGATCGCTGTGCAGAATGGGCTGATCAAGGTGAATGGCGCGGCTTTCAATCCTTCCGGAGCCTTCACGCGGATCGATTTGGCTCATGCGATGTCGCAACTCGCCGGCATGCCACTCCAGTAATCTCACTGCAAACGCCCGTAATAAACTTCAGTATCGTAATCAAATGCGACTTTTCCATTCGTCTGGTTTGCTTCAAACACCTCTCGAAGTTGATTGATCATGGGGTCGTAATTCAGCTCGCCGAACTGCGGTGCGTACGACGCCGACAACGCCCGCCCTTTGAATGCTTCAAAGTCAAAGGACTGTTGGAACGAAAATCTGGCGACTTTGTATGCTTTGGAAGTGAAAAACTTATCGATTTGAGTGTCCTCGATTTCGCGGCGCACTTCGCGATAGTCGGTGCCATAACGTAAGAGCGCTTCGTGATAGCCCTTGAGCAGCGGCGTCCGCTCAGGGTTGTAGCCGTTCCAGACAATTACCACCCACCCGTTCGGCTTGAGGATACGCGCGAATTCCGATCGAGCCTTTGCGCGATTGAACCAATGGAATGCCTGGCCGGCGGTAACCAAATCGACTGAACCGTCGGGGAGCGAGGTATTCTCAGCAGTCGCTTCGACGCTGGTGAAATTCGCATATTGCGCGAGCATTTGTTCGCCCGCCGCGCGCATCTCAGCGTTCGGCTCAACGGCCAGGACTCGATTACCGTTTCGTAAAAACAGTTCAGTGAGAAAACCTGTGCCCGAACCGATATCGGCGATGAGTGAATCCGGCGTAAGGCCGCACTCTTTGTTAAGCATTGGGATAATTTCCGGCGGATATCGCGGACGGTACTTGAGGTAATTGTCGACGCGATTCGAGAAGCGTTTGGTGGGATCAAGCATGCAACCTATCGCGTGTGATCTTGCGCCGCAATCAGTTCATCCAACCGTTCGCGCGTCTTCTCATCATGAGGAACGAAAGCTATGCTAAAGCCGGTCATCTGGTGAAAGAACACGACTTTTCCGCGCAACGGTAACCACGCGCCCGATGGAAGTTGAATCAAGAGACTCACCATTTCGCCGACGTCGACTGTACGCGTCGTGTTCACGAAACAGCCAGCCCGGCTCAAATCTTCGATCCGGCCCTCATGCTCGCCGGAAATACCATGCCATCTGGCGGGAAGGTTGGTAGCAACCCGATCAGTCGCTCGCTTTTCGTCGTTCATGAGGTTCGATTAAGGACGACCCACAATTGGCCTACGTGTTGGTAATGCCTGGCAAAAGCTCTAAATCCTAAAAGCATCGTCACGAGAAACGCAAAGGTCATCGGGACCCGTCAGTCGAATTTTACCAACATAAAGTAATGCCTGATATCGGAAATCTCGATCAAATTGTAAGCGAAGAATCGGCTTGTATGAACCACCCGCAACGATTACTATGCCGCGGCTCTGCATACTCTAACTTCGCAAGGCTTTAGATGCAGGAATCGACAAAACCCGTCGCCGCGGAAGGTCATCGAGCCGCGCTTGTCGCCGGTTTTCTGGGCTGGACTTTCGTCGCGTTCGACTTTTTCCTTGTGGTCGTATCGCTAACGACCATCGCTAAGGAGTTTCATCGCACCGACAAGGAAATAGCATTATCGATAGCGCTTACGCTCGGTTTTCGGCCCGTCGGTGCACTTATCTTCGGGTTGCTGTCGGATCGTTACGGCCGACGCGTACCTCTCATGGTCAATCTTGTTTATTACTCAGTTATTGAGCTCCTGACTGGATTGGCCCCGAATTACACGAGCTTCATGGTGCTGCGTGCGCTTTTTGGAATCGGGATGGGCGCGCAGTGGGGAGTGGGCGCATCGCTCACGATGGAAAAAGTACCGGCCAAGCGACGTGGAGTTCTTTCAGGCCTATTGCAGGAAGGCTACGCAACCGGATATCTGTTAGCAGCTTTGTGTTC
>Ga0207689_10004535_pt1 | contig 12570 bp, 10 predicted proteins | sample KBSMisM52_FD_184312 | JGI IMG/M metagenome (GOLD analysis project Ga0207689, IMG submission 184312) | Miscanthus rhizosphere microbial communities from Kellogg Biological Station, Michigan, USA - KBS Miscanthus M5-2 (SPAdes) (version 2) | ecosystem: Host-associated > Plants > Roots >... | reverse complement strand
GTTGGCACCTGGCAGCATCCGCGCGCCCTCCTTCGTCGGCAGCACCCACATGTTTTCCTGCGGGATCATCGCTTCCGAGAACCGGATCAGCTTGCCGGTCGCGCGGTCGTGCACGTAGACGTGGCCCGTCTTGCCGCCGTGGATGACGACGTCGGTGAGCTTGCCGCTCGCGTCCTTCGCCTGCGTGAGGATCGGCGGGCTGACGGCATCGAGGTCCCATACATCGTGCGCGATGTACTGCGAATGCCACTTGTACGTGCCCTTGTCGAGATCGATCGCGACCATCGAGTTGGTGTACAGGTTGTCGCCGGGGCGGATCGCGCCATAGAGGTCCGGCGACGGGTTGCCGGCGACAAAGAACACGGTACGCGTCTTCTTGTCGATCGCGGGCGTCATCCATACGCCGCCGCCGAGCGTCTGATAGAACGACGCGTCCTTGGCCAGCGCCGCCTTTTCCGCGGCGATGTCGCGATGCATGTTGCGGCCGGTGGCGTCGTTCTCCGCCCACACGCCTTCATGCCCCTTGTCGGGGATCGAATAGAACGTCCACAGCAGCTTGCCATCGTTCGCGTCGAACGCTTTCAGGAAGCCGCGTACGCCGTATTCGCCGCCATTGGTGCCGATCAGCACCTTGCCGTCGACGACGGCCGGGGCCATCGTTTCCGAATAACCCTTCTCGGGATCGGCGATCTGGGTTTCCCACAGGACCTTGCCGGTCTTCGCGTCGAGTGCCACCAGCTTCGCGTCGAGCGTGCCCATGAAGATCCGGTCGTTCTCGATCGCCACGCCGCGGTTGTTCGGCCCGCAGCAAAACGTCGTGATCGGTCCCATCTTGTGCTTGTAATGCCAGTATTCCTCGCCGGTTGCCGCGTTGATCGCGTAGACGTGGTTGAACGACGTCGTGAGGAACATGACCCCGTTGACGACGATCGGGGCTGTTTCCATCGATTCCAGCACTGCGGTCTGGAAGACGAACGCCGGCTTCATCTTGGCCACGTTGCCGGTGTTGATCTGCGTGCCCGGGTAGTAGCGGGTCTGCGCGTAGCTGCCGTTTGGATGGATCCAGTTCTTCGGATCGCCGCCGGCCCCGTCCAGCATCGCGGTCGTGACCTGCGGCAGCGTGCTCGGCATCGGCTTGGCCGTTGTCGTCGCGCCCGTGCCTGTTTCCTGCGCGCCGACGGAAAGCGACAACGCGACGCCGATCGCGCCTGCGATGACGCTCGTCGTTCTGTTGCGATCGATCATTGGGGTCTCCTCGCCTGACTTGTTTTTGGATGATTGCCGCGGCTGCAACGCCAATTGGTGCGTGCGACAAACGCCGTTATAGTGTGTTTCAATCCAAGTTGCAATCGATGCCTTTTGTGCGTCGCAACATCCTCGTACGATCGAATGGAGGACAGGTGAATCAGTCGGATGAGAACCATTTCGCCGGCCGCACCCGCGTGGTGCGCCCGCGGTGCAGCACGCGTTGCTGGAGCGCCGTTGTCATCGCGGCGACGCTGCTCGTTTTCCCACCTGCATACGCGGGCGACGACGACCCCTTCGCGACCAATGCGCGACTGCTCGCGTCGATGCGCAACGACGATGGCGCGGGCGTCGCGCGTGCGCTGCATGACGGCGCGGCCGTCAACTCGCGCAACCGCCTGGGCGAATCGGCGCTGCTGATGGCACTCAAGAAGAACCGCGCGGACCTCGCGCAACTCGTGCTCGACGCCGGCGCCGACGTCAACGAAGCGGCGATCAACGGCGTCACGCCGCTGATGGCGGCCGCGTACGCCGGCAATGTCGACCTGACGCGGACGTTGCTGGCGCGCGGCGCCGACGTCGCGCCCGCCGACCGGATCGGCAAGACGGCGATCACATACGCGGCTGGCGAAGGCCATACGGCGATCGTGCGCCTGCTGCTCGACAAGGGCGTCGACCCGAACGCCGTCTATCGCAACGACCTTACGGCGTTGATGTGGGCGGCCGGTTATGGCCAAACCGAGACGGCGCGCGTGTTGATCGACGCCGGTGCGCGCGTCGATCCGGTCGACAATCGCGGCAAGAATGCGCTCGAGATGGCGCGCGAGTTCAAGCACGCCCCAACGGTCGAGCTGCTGGAGCAGGCGGCGCGCGCGCCGCGGAAGTAGGCACCCGACTGCGCTTCGGTCAGCCGCCTGCGTGCAAGTGCCCGCGCGTGGCTGCCGTCGTCGCACGCCCGCCGAAGGACATCCGCGAGGCGATGCCGTCGCGACGCAACGCATGGTGCAGCGCGCCGGCGATATGCAACAGCACCAGCGCCAGCAGCACAAAGCTCGTCACGAGGTGAACCTCGCTCATTGCATCCTTCAATGCCGGATTCTTGATGCCCCACGCCGGCAGCGTCACGCCGAACAGCTTGACCGGATAGCCGCTCCACACCGAGCCTAAATATCCGGCAACCGGCTGCACGATCAGCGCGACGTAAAGCCCGACGTGCGTGATCTGCGCGAGCCGGGCCTGCCAAACGGGCAATGGCGGCAGCGCAGGCGGCCGGTGCGCGATGCGCCAGCCGAGCCGGAACAGCATCAGGCCGAGCAGGCACAGTCCGATCGACTTGTGGAAATTGAAGGCGTCCGCGCGCATGCCGGGCGGCGACTTCGGGATTTCCTGCATCAGCCAACCCCACGCGAACTGGCCGATGAACAGTGCGGCGATCAGCCAGTGCAGCGCGACGGCGGTCCGCGTGTAGCGGGCGGGCTCGCGCGCGGTTGCGTCATTCGCAATCATCCGACGCGTCAAAGGCGCACGTCGACGCTTGCGCCGAGGAACCAGTTGCGTCCGGGCGCCGGCTCGAAGAAGCGCCCGTTGGTATCGCCGACGATCACCGAGCCCGAGTAGTTGCGATCGAAGATGTTGTTGACGCGCACGAACTCGCGCCACGTCGCTGCACCCCTGACCTGCGAGAAGCCGATCCGCGCATTCATCACCGCGTAAGACGGTGCTGCGTCGGTGTTGCGATCGTTGACATACAGCTTGTCAGCGTAGATTGCCTCGAGCGCCGTATCGAGGTTCGACCATCGCCCAGGCACCCACGCGATCTCCCCGTACGCTTGCTTCGACGGAACGCCAGGCAGGCGCGTGCCCGAAGGCACAATGGCCGGCGGCGAGCCGGTCGTGAACGCGTCGGCGAACTCCGCGCGCAGGTAGGTGAGCGCGACGTGCGTCTGCAGGCCGTGGTGGTAGCGGCCATCCCACGTCAGCTCCGCGCCACGGCGGGTGGTGGCGCTCGCGTTCTTGAACGTCGTGCGTCCGCCAGTGGCGGCATCGATGACGATCTCGTTTTTCGTATCGATGTTGAACAGCGCCGCATTGAGCCGATGGGAATTGCCGATCCGGTACTTGACGCCGATCTCCGTCGCGCGGCTCGTCGCCGGCTGCAGGCCGAAGTTGAGGCCGGTGCCACCGATGCGGTACGCGAGCTCCGCGAACGTCGGCGTCTCGAATCCCTCGCCGTAGCTCGCATAGAAGTTCAGGTTTTCAGCGGCGTGGAATACGACGCCGAATACCGGGCTCGTGTCGTCGAAGCTCTGGCTGCCGCTGTCGTCCGGATTCTGCGGGGTGATGTAGTGGTCGTCGGAGTTGTAGCGAACGCGGCTCGTGCGGATGCCGCCGGTGACCGACCACGCCGGCGCCAGTTCCCATTCGGCCTGCGCGTAGACGTCGTAGCTCTTGACGGTGTCGTCCTCATCTCGCCGGAGGTCGCCAAGATCGCCGTCGTTGTTGACGAATCCCTTGCGCCGCTCGTGCTGGCGGTCGAAATCACCGCCGAACGTCACGGCAAGCGGACGGCCGAATGCGACGCCGCGCCAGACCAGCCGCGCGCCGATGCCGCCGTAGTCGCGATCGAGATCGACGACGCCACCCGAAGACGTCAGCGCCGCCCCGGAAAACGACAGATACTGGCGGACGAGTCGCTGCCCGCCGTAAGCGTCGACGTGCAGCTGCCAGGCATCGCTGAACGCATGGTCCAGCGCGGCGCCACCCTGCATCTGGTTGATCGTCTTGCGCGTGTCGAACTGGATCGCCGACGGATCCACGCTGCGCGGATCGGCTGCCCACTGCGCGCGCGTCAGGCCGAGAGGATCCAGTGTCTCCGGCTGGTACTGCGTGTTGCCGATCAGCGTCAGCCGCGTCTGCGGCGTCGCGTTCAGCACGAGCTTCGCGTTGGTGAGATCGCGTCGCGCCGATGAGTGATCGCGATAGCCGTCGGTTACGAACTCGCTCGCGGCGAATACTCCACCCACCTGTCCTGCCGTTACCCCAAGTTTTACGCCAAAGGTCCCCGTTCCGTAGCTCCCGCCGCCACCGGTGAACGACAGCACCGGCGCAGCCGGCGGATCCTCGGTGAACACCGAAATCACGCCGCCCGATGCGTTGCCGTAAAGAGCAGAGAAGGGCCCGCGAAGCACTTCGATGGCTTGCGCGGACAACAGGCTGAAGCTGCCGGTCTGCCCCTGCCCGTCGGGCATCGTGACCGGGATGCCGTCCTGGTACAGCCGCACACCGCGCACGCCGAACGCGGCGCGCGCGCCGAATCCGCGCGAGCTGATCTGCAGGTCCTGCGCGTAGTTCTGCCGATTTGCCGCGAACACGCCCGCAATCCGCACGAGCGTCTCGGACAGGTTCACCTGCGGGAGTCCATTGTGAATCGTCGCGCCGTCGATCGTGTCGACCGACGCGGGGACGTCGAACGCCCTCTCGGCGCGGCGCGTCGCCGTGACGGTGATCGGATCGATGACGACGACGTCGCCCGGTACCGACTGCGCGAACGTCGGCGGCGCAAGACCGAACGCGGCCATTGCAACGAACACGCGCGATCGCAGCGCGAACGCCGGGCCGCGCGCCGCGGCGATCGACGGCCTGTCGATCGCCGCACGCACAACGCCGCAAGCGCCTGGCTGCAGACGGGTCATCGGAACCTCGAAGGCCGAAGGAAGTCGGTTAGCATACGAGATTCATGCTGCGGCGGCCAGTTACGGTTCGTGGGCTGGCGCGCGAGACGCAATGGAGAAGCCCGCAATGCGCATTGCCGCCCTATGCCTTTCGTTGCTGCTGGTAGCCGGAGCCGCGAGCGCGGCGCCGTTGGCCTACGTGCCCAACGAAGGCTCCGCGAGCGTATCGGTGATCGATACCGCAACCGATCGCGTCGTTAGGACGATATCCACCGGCGGCAAGCCGCGAGGAATCGCGATCGCTCCCGACGGCAAGCGCCTTTACATCAGCGACCAGACGGGCAACGGCCTCGTCGTCATCGATCTCGCGGGAACGTCGGCGCCGGTGCGCGTCAAGCTCGGCGACTCCCCGGAAGGCATCTACGTGTCGTCGGACGGGCGCTTGCTCGCCGCGGCGATCGAGGAGAACAACCAGGTGCTGATCGTCGATACCGCTACGCTGTCGATTGCCAAGCGGGTCACGATGAAGGGCAAGAACCCCGAGCACGCCGTCTTCAGTCCCGACGGCCGCCTGATCTTCGTCAGCGCCGAGGAGGCCGACAGTGTGGACATCATCGACGTCGCGCGCGGCGAAGTCGTCAAATCGATTACCGTCGGCGAGCGTCCGCGCGGTATCGGCTTTCTGCCCGACGGCAGCCGCGCGTACGTTGCGGCCGAGCACGCGAACACGGTGGCGGTGATCGACGTCGCGAAGCAGGCACTGGTCACGACGATCAAGGCCGGGCTGCGGTCCAACGGCATCGTCGTGAATCCCGACGGAAAGCGCGTCTACGTCTCCGCCGGCGGCGACGGCACTGTGCAGGTGATCGACACGGCGACGAACGCGATCATCGCGACGACCCCCGTCGGCAAGCGACCGTGGAACATGGCGCTGACACCCGACGGCCGCAAGCTCTACGTCGCCTGCGGCCGTTCGAATGCCGTGGCGGTCGTGGACACGCAGTCGAACCAGAAGATCGCCGAAGTGCCCGTCGGCGAGCTGCCGTGGGGCGTGGTCATCCACTGATCGCGTCTGCTTGTCCCAAGCACGCCTGCCGTTTCGCGCACTTGCTCGCGCGATGCAACGTCCTCGTGTGCCGGCCACGCGCGCGCGGCGCGCGATCGCGTCTGCCGTAGCGGCCGTCGTCGGTGCCGCAGCGGCGCACGCAGGAGCCGCCGACAATCCCGCCGAAGTGTTCGAGCTGCCCTCGGTACAGGTCGTCGGCACGGCGCCGTTGCCAGGATTCGGCACGCCGCTGCGGGACGTGCCGGCCAACGTCCAGATTTTCGATAATCGCCTGTTCGCGCGGACGCGGCCCCTGACGCTCACGCAGTTCTTCGACCAGAACTCGAACAGCGTCAATGCGGCGTCCGGACAGGGCAATGCATACCAGCAATCACTCGACTTTCGCGGCTTCTCGGCATCACCGCTGCTCGGGACGCCGCAGGGCATGTCCGTGTTCCAGGACGGCGTTCGCATCAACGAGGCGTTCGGCGACGTCGTCAACTGGGACTTCCTGCCCCGCTCGGCGATTTCGAGCGTGCAGCTGATTCCAGGCTCGGTGCCTGCATTCGGGCTCAACACGCTTGGCGGCGCGCTCGCGGTCTACACGAAGAGTGGCGCACAGTATCCGGGTGGCGCGGTCGAGCTTTCCGGCGGGTCGTTCGGCCGCCGCGGGCTGGAGTTCGAGTACGGGCACGACGGCGAGCGTGCCGACGCGTTCTTCACGGGCAACGTTGCCGACGAAGACGGGTGGGCGCAGCACAACGCCAGCCGCGTGCGGCAGTTCTTCGGCAAGGTCGGCGTCCAGGACGCGACGTCGGACCTCGACGTGACCCTGACACTCGCCGACAACGTGCTGAATGGCGCGCAAACGCTGCCGCAATCGTTCCTGGACAAGCCGCGCGAGCCCTACACGTATCCCGACACCAACGAGAACCGGCTCGCGTTCGTCACGGCGAAGGGCAGCCGCCTGCTGCGCGACGACCAGTTGATCGACTCTAACGTCTACTACCGTAGTTATCGCAATTCGAACCTCAGCAGCAACGTCGACGAGAACTTCGGCGAAACGGATCCCGATACCGGCGTTGTGCACGCCGATCCTGCAACGAACGATCGCGCAACGATCGACGCAGAGTCCTACGGCGTCGCGCTGCAGTGGACCACGCGCGGCAAGCTCGGCGGGTTCGCCCACCAGTTGGCCGTGGGCGCCGGCGGCAACTGGGGCCGGACGCGATTCACGCAGTCGTCGCAGCCCGCGACGTTCACGAACGACCGCGGCACGATCGGCGCCGGTCCGTACGTGCAGACCACCGATGTCGACCTGCACAACGCCGACGCCGGCATCTACGCGAGTGACACGATCAATCTCGCGCAGGCGTGGGTGCTGACGCTCGCCGGCCGCTTCAACCACGCGCGCGTCGAGATCGCCGACCGGACGGGCGAGGATGCAGGACTCAACGGAACGCACACGTTTTCGCGCTTCAATCCAGCGATCGGCGTCAACTTCAACCCGCGCGATTCGCTAACGGCGTACGCGAGCTACAACGAAGGCATGCGCGCGCCGACACCCATCGAGCTCACGTGTGCCGACCCTACGGCGCCCTGCAAGCTCCCCAACCAGTTCCTGGCCGATCCACCGCTCGCAATGGTCGTTTCGTCGACGATCGAAGCCGGTGCGCGCGGCACGTGGCCCATGGGCAATTGGTCGGCCGCGATCTACCGGACCGAACTGCGCGACGATCTCGCGTTCATCGCGAGCGGCGCCGGTGCGACGAACACCGGCTACTTCAGGAACGTCGGTCGCACCCGGCGGCAGGGTATCGAGCTCGCGACGACGCTTCGCGCGAATCCATTCACCGTCACGATTCGCTACAACGCGCTCGACGCGCGCTTCCGCACGCCGTTCGAGGCGGCGAGCCCGGCAAACTCGGAGGCCGACAGCAACGGCGCGATCGCCGTGCATGCCGGCAATCGCATCCCGGGCATTCCGGTCCACAGCGCCAAGCTGCGCGTCGACTGGGACGCGGCACCTGGGCTCGCGATCGGGGCGTCGCTCGTCGCCGCATCGAGCCAGTACGCGCGCGGCGACGAGAACAATGCCGATCGCTCCGGCCCCGTCCCGGGCTACTTCGTCGTCAACCTCGACGCCGAATACCGGCTGACGCCGCGAGTGACTCTGTTCGCGCAAGTCGACAACCTGTTCGACCGCCAGTATGCGAACTTCGGGCTGCTCGGCGAGAACGTCTTCACCGGCCCCGACCGGACGTTCGGGCCGGCAGCCGGTGCCGCGCCGGTCATGGAGCAGTTTCGCGCGCTCGGCTCCCCGCGCGGCATCGTCGCCGGCGTGCGCGTGACGTTCGACAGTCCGTCGAAACGCTAGGGAGTCCCAGCCGTTACTGCGCGAGCGAAGCGGCGGCGCTGTGCGTCGCGTCGAGCCTCATCGTCGTCGCGAATGCGAGATCCTGGTTGTCGACGACCTTCGCTTCGAGGTCCCCACCGCCGCCGGGAACGAAATAGAAGCGGAAGTTCGGGTTCTCACTGATCGAGAAATCGACGTCGGCGCGCATGACCGGCTTGCCAGCGTAGCTGACGTCGACCTGACGGACGAAGTGCGGTTGCGCATAGGTTCGCGTCACCTGGTCCATCGCAAGGCCGGAGTCGTTCGGATGGCTGATCATCAGTTGCGCGAGCACGGGCTTGCCGGATGCATTCGCGTCGTCCACACGAATGCGCATCTTGCCGAGCGACGCCCTGGCAGCCAGCGCGTCCTTGCCGGCGGGCGCCGAGCAGCCGCCCGACGCCTTCACGTAGTTGGCAGCCATGAAGAGCTTGCCGTCGTTCGTCTTGGCAACCGCACGCACGAACGTGTACTGCTCGACGCGGATGCGCGTCTCCATGTCGGCGCGGCCGCTGGCAGTCGTGAAATGGAACACCGCCGCGATCGGCGAAGGGTTGTTGTCGACGATCAGCCAGATCGTCTCGATGAAACGGTCGCTGCGCTGCGGAAACCCTGACCGGATGGCCACCGGAACGATCGCGGCATCCTCCGCGCGCTTCGGCGTGTCCAGCGTGACCACACCGTCGGCCGCAGCGATCGGCGCATTTGCGAACACGCTCTCGTGCACCTTCTTCCACACGGCGCTGTCCGCCGGATCGGCGTCCTGCGCGAGGGCGGGTCCCGCCGCGAGCGTCATGGCGAGAAGAACGGCAAGGCAGCGGATCATCGTCGCACCTCCAACGCCGGCGCGCCGGGCGGCGGCGCGTCGCGCTTCACCCACAATATACGCGCGTCGCGTCACTCTTCCCACTCGAGCTCGGCGTAGGCGGCGGTGACGTTTCGCTTGTGGAACGCATCGACCAGCAGCCAGTCGCCGCCGGAGACGCCGACATCGGCGACGGTCTGGCTCAACGTCCGCCGCGACTTGATCGCTGCGCGGACGTCGGCCGCCAGAGCGCGCAGGTAGCGCGCCTGCGGTGCGAGGGCCCCCGGCCAGGTGTCCGCGCGGCCGTGCCCGGGTATGGCATGGGGGACGCGCATCGCCGCGAGCGCATCGGTCACGGCGATGAATCCGCGCAGGCTGCCGTCGACGACCGGCAGATGCCCGACGAATGCAAGATCGCCCATGAACATGGCTCCCGTCTCGCGGTCGAGGACGGTGAGGTCGTTGTCGGTGTGCGCGGTCGGCCACGCGCGAAGCTCGAGCACGCGCCCGCCGAGGTCCACATCCTCGGTCGCCGCGACGGCGTGCGTCGGCAGCACGATTCGACTTCCGTCGGCGCGCTCTCCGAGCGTGCGCTGCAGCGCGGCAACGTAGTTCGATCCGCGCCTGCGCAACGCATCGGCGAGCCGCTGATGACCGATGACCTGCGGATGATCGTCGTCGAACGCCGCATTGCCGAACACGTGATCCGGATGCATGTGCGTGTTGATGACGAAGCACACCGGCAGGGGCGTGAGCGCGCGGACCGCCGCGCGCAGCGCGCGCCCGACGACATAGCTGCCGCCGGTGTCGACTACAGCGACGCAGCGCGCGCCGACGACGAAGCCCACATTGGCAACGTCGCCATCGTTGTCGCTGGTGATGTCGGCCAGCTGGCCGTAATGAACGTAGACGCCCGGTGCCGGATTCTCGAGCGACAGGCCCGCGGTGTCGGCGCTAGCCGCGCCCGCCGCGACGGTCGCCGCGAATGCCAGCGCCGGCAACCATCGCGCGGACATCCGGGACCGCGACGGTAGCAAGCGATGCATCCGGCGTCACTCGTTGAGGAAGCACTGCTTCTTGGCGCTCGCCTGCAGATCCTTGTACGACGCGATCAGCTTGCGGCCGTCCTTGAGGTCGCGCATGACGCCGCCGCGCTCCCCGGCGATCGTGATGCCGTTCGAGATCGTCGAGAGGTCGACCCAGTCGTTGTAGCGCACCTTGTCGGCAATCGCGTCGATCGCGCACGAGCACTTGTACATCGATTCCTGCGGCGACGCCTTGCTGTCGCGCATGCAGGCCAGCACGAACTCGACCCGGGCGCGCGTGGGGAAATCGTTCGCATGAACGACCGGCACGACGCTAAGCAGCGTCAACAGCAGCAAGCTTCGTGATCGCATCGGATTCTCCTTCGCGGCTTTCGGCGCCACGCGGCAAGCGCCGTCCGAGCCTCTACTTGACCGGCTCGCCCTGAGCGTCGACGAGCGGAACGTTGTATTCGCGCAGGATCGTCGTGATAGCGGCCTGGTTCTCGGCGAGCAGCTTGTCGACGGTGGCCTTCCATTCGCGCTCGCCCTGCCGTACGCCCATCGCGATCTCGTAATCGAACTTGACACCCGGCTCCGACTTGAGCGGAATGACGACGAGTTCGACGTTGCGCACGCGCTTCGCGTAGTAGCCGGCAATCGGACCCCATACGACGGCGGCGTCGATGTTGCCTTGCGCGAGATCCTTCTCGATGATCTCGCCCGGGTACTGTTCGGGGTTCGGCGACATCATCGGAAACGGCTTCACCTGCGCCTCCATGCCGTGGCGCACCAGCCAGATCGCGGCGGGCGAACGGTCGTAGATGCCGATGCGCAGTTTGTCGCGCACATTCGCCGGCAGCGCGAACAGGTCGGCACCGGACTTCACCTGATCGAGCCCCTGCCCCTTCCGATACACGAGCGCATACGTCGAGTGATAGTAAGGGGCCGTCGGCAACGCCTGGTCGAACGTCGCCGGAACGCTCATCACGATATCGCAGCGGAAGTCTTCGCCGGGCAGCTTGTAGCGCAGCGTGTTGCGAATGAAATTCATCCGCTGCGGAAACGCGTAGTTCTGCACGGGAAGGCCGAGCTTCTTCGCGAACAGGTCGGCGATCCGGTTCTCGAAGCCTTCGCCTTTCTCGTTGGCGAATGGCAGGTTGCTCGGGTCGATGCAGGGCCTGAATGCGGTCCGCGGCGTGTCGTCTGCGGCGGCATGACCCGCCCACGCGCCGATTGCGGCGGCCGCAGCGACTGCCGCGAACGTCCGCAGTCGCGCGCCGAATGACCGGTGCGTTGCCGCATCGCCGCTTCCCGGCGGTCGCGCGCGCCCGACGGTCACGGCTTCAACTCTTCAACCTTGGCGCGCGTGATGTCGCCGTTCGACCGGCCCTTCAGGTACGCGTACAGGTTGTCGATATTGTCCATCACCGTCTTGCTCGTCGCAAAGCTCACCATGCCCTTCTCGAGACGGCCGTCGCGAACCGTCTTGGTGAAATCCTCCTTGCTCAGGACCTTCAGGCTCTCGATCAGCGACGGCCCGACGAGCCCCTCCTGGTTGGCGCCATGGCAGCGATCGCACGCGGCGGCACGCCATGCGCGAAAACCGTTCATCGTCGCGGAGTCCACCTTGTAGCCCTCGACGACCGTGTAAAGCTTCTTGTCGCCGGCGGGCGCCGCGGACTTGTCCTGCGCGGCGGCCTCGCCCGCCGCGCATAGCGCCAGCAGCATGAGACCCGTCACCATCACCATTCGCATCGATTCCCCCTTGCAGTTCCCGCGGTTTGGAGCGGCGTGCCCGCGGGAAAGTTGCAAGCGATTCCCGGTGCATAAACGAACATCGCCGGCACCCCGAAAGGCGCCGGCGATGGCGGAGCACTCAGAGACTACGGCAGCGCGAATATCGTCAGCGAGCCGCCGAGCTCGGTGTAATCACGCAATTCCTTGTAGCCGCCCACGGCACCGAGGCCGTCCTGGTCCTTCTCGAGACCCGCCGCCATGCCGATGCCGGCCCAGCCGCCGATGCCCGAGAATACGCCCATGTACTGCTTGCCCTTGTGCTCGTACGTGAACACGTTGCCGATAATGCCGGAAGGCGTCTTGAACTTGAACAGATCCTTGTTGATGTCGTTCGCGTCGACGCACTTCAGGTAGCCCTCGAGCGTGCCGTAGCAGACCACGCCGCCGGCCGTCGTGAGCACACCGCTCCACACGGAAAACTTCTCGGCCTTCGACTGGACGATCTTGCCGTTGTTCGCGTCCCACGCCACCAGCGTCCCCATGTTGGTGCCCCCGGGCGCGGGAAACATCGACAGCGTCGCGCCGACGTACGGCTGTCCCGCCGTGTAGTCGACCTTGAACGGCTCGTAATCCATGCAGACGTGGTT
>Ga0207689_10004532_pt1 | contig 12579 bp, 9 predicted proteins | sample KBSMisM52_FD_184312 | JGI IMG/M metagenome (GOLD analysis project Ga0207689, IMG submission 184312) | Miscanthus rhizosphere microbial communities from Kellogg Biological Station, Michigan, USA - KBS Miscanthus M5-2 (SPAdes) (version 2) | ecosystem: Host-associated > Plants > Roots > Rhizosphere... | reverse complement strand
AGGGAGCCGTCACGGAGGACGGCAGATAGAGGTCATCCCCGGCGAACGATGCCGAGATCAAATAGCTGCCGGCGTCGACTGCCACCGGCACCCCAATCGTCGCACTTCCGTCGTTGCCCGTGATGCCGGCATGCGCCACGCCGCCGATGCCGATCAACACCGGCTTGTTCGCGAGCGCGACGGACCCGTATGCGAGCGTTGCCTTGACGTTGACGGTGGCGCCGATCGTCGCGCCCGCCGGAGGCGAAACCAGCGCGAGCGTCGTCGCGACCGGCACCACGGCGCCGACGCCGTAGTACGAGCCGAGGTTGTCGTCGAGGGCCACGAGTCCGATGCCGCTCACCGCCTGCACGACATACTTGAGATTGGAGGGTGCCCCGACGAGTCGCCCTTTCCACACGCGCGAGTCGTCCGTCGCGCCGCAGGCCGGCGGAAGCGGATCCGCAGGCGTCGGACGAACGCACTGGGCGAGGTCGAGCGGCGTCCACGTGCCGCTGCCTTCCGGGTTGTACGTGATCCATACCTGATGAATCGCCGCGGCGGGATCGCCGATGACCTGCGCCGTGAACTGCACGTCGCTCAAGACTCGCAACGCTTCGACGCCGACGACCTGCGGTGCATTGGAGAGCGCGGCCTTGCTGCGATCGCCGCTGTAGTAAAGGCGCATGTTCAGGTTTGTGAACTTGCGCTGCGTGCTCGTACCGGTGACGAAATCGACGGCGCGATGCTGCGCCGGCGTGACCAGGAGCTGCGTGCCGCCGCCACCCGACAGCGCGCCGAAATAGTTGGGCGTAAACAACCGCGCGGGGAAGAAGACCGGCGAATTGAAAGGCCCGTGCACGCCGCGGAGCTCGGTCGTCGGCGCGCCCGAGAAGGGAATGATCGGAGGCGAATCGGTGAAGCTGCCTCCGCGGAAGCCTACGCCGCGCAGGACGACGTTCGGATCCGTCGGCGTGACGTTGACGGCGGCGAGCGGCAACGCGGGCTCGCTTGGTTTGGTGACGACTCCATCCGGTCCATCGAGCCAGGTCGCGGTGACGTCGGGACCGCCTTCGACGTTCTTGAGGGTAATCGTGTGCGGCGTGAGGCTCGGCGCCAGCTGGAAGTCGAAGGTACGAAGGCCGAGCGTCGCTGCGGGGCCGCCTGCGACCGCCACGGGCGTGATGACACCGGCGTTGCCGTTTCCGGCACCGCGACCCGACGGCATGTTCACGCCGAGCATCGGCAGGCCGAAGAGCGTGGCCTCGAGCAGCGCCTTCTCGTGGATGCCGCGGATGTCCGACGTCGTCGCGAGATAGTCGAGCTTCGCCTGGACCAGCGCTTCGCCGATCGCGACGGCGCCCGTGCCCCCGCGCAGACGGCGCGCGAAATTGTTGTACAGCCGCTCGCTGTACTCGAGGAAGTCGGTGTCGCCGTATTGATATCCGGTGCCGGCGACCAGCGTCGCCTTCTTGCGCGCGAACGCCTGCGCCCAGTCGAGCGGCATCGTCACCCCGGCGATGGCGTCAGTGTCGACAAGGTTGTAGCCGGAGTGGCAGCCGGCGCTGAACACGATCGAGTTGGTGAGATCGACGGGCGACGCGGCGAGGTCCGTCGTGAGCAGATTGGTCCTGAAGTCCGCTGCGAGCGCGCTGTTGGCGCTGAAGTGGCCGGCCAGGAAGATGACGTCGTGCCGTGAGCCCAACAGCTTGGCGCCGAGTTGCGCCGCATTCCACGACAGCGGGTCCTGCGGCGACTTGCCGTTGGGCGTGATCAGCGTATCGAGAACCGCGCCGGTCGCCGCCGCGCCGGGGCCGCAGATCGATTGATCCGCCGAGGCGCCGGTGCCGCAGGCGAGCTGCCTGCCTACTGCGTTCGCGGCGTCTTCGAGGAAGTCGTAGCCGGTGACGAGCGACGTGCTCGGTGCCACGACGCCGTTGGCCGCGACGTACGCGTCGATGATTCCGGCGATCTCGGTCGTCGTCTCGATCAGGCGCCCGACCGCGAGGCCCGGCACCTGAAAATCGGTGGCAGGCAGCGTCAGCTTCGTCTTCGAGCCGTACGCATCCTGGCTCAGAACGAAATCCCGGCGCAGGCTCGCCTCCGAAGGGGAGTTGCTCTCGACCGGCGGAACGTACTGCGATTCGAGCCCGAGCGGCGTCTGGTCGGGCGTGCGGAAAAAAGGTATCGCATTGTCGTTGCCGACCAGCACGATGTACTGCAGCGGGTTGGCGCGGTACCGGTCGACGATGCTCTTGATCTCTTCGGCGACCAGATTCTTCGCGAACGGACACGCCGCATTGTTCGCCGCCTGCTGCTTGAGCGTGGTCACTCGCGAATCGCCCGCGACGTCGACGACCACGCCCTTGACCTCGGTACGCGCCGCGAACGCGGCAAGCTTGGCGCGCAGCGTTCCGCCGCCCGGCACGAGCAATTCGTCGTCGAGCGCGACTCTCGACGAATCCGTGACGATCACGGTCTTCAGTCCCGTCGCCGCGAGCTGCGAGCGCGGCGAGAGCGTGATGTCGGTGACACCCGTGCAGGTCGTGGGTCCCTTGGTGACGCTGATCGTGAACGGTGTGGTCGTGCTGAACGCGCCGTTGCGGCCGACGACGCGGACGTAGAAATTCCCGGTGTTGTTCCAGGTGTTGACGACGGTGGATTCACTGCCTGTGCCCGGCGTCACCGCGACGGAGATGACGCTCTTCGACTGGGCCGTCGAGAATGCCTGCTGGATCTCGGTTTCGGTGTAGATGGACGGCGAGAACGTCGAGGGGCTGAACGTCGAGGGGCTGAACGTCGACGGGCTGAACGTGGACGGACTGAACGTCGATGGCGAGAATGTCGAGGGACTGAAGGTCGACGGGCTGAACGTCGACGGCGAGAACAGCGAGGGGCTGAACGTCGACGGCGAGAACGTCGACGGCGTGTACGCATCCGGGGAAAACGTCGATGGGCTGAACGTCGAGGGGCTGAACGTGGATGGCGCGTATTCGGCGGCGAGCTTGACGAGGTCGTTGACGCCCGCCGTGGCGGGATTGAACTGGCCGGCGAACGCCTGGGCGATGTCCTTGAACACCGCCAGGTCGTAGTCGGCGGGAAGATTGGACAGCACGACCTGGATGCGCTGCCCCGGCGTGATCGCGACCTTGTACCAGCGGGCCTTTCCCGGAGAATCGATGAAATCGCTTGCAGTCAGATTGGTCGTATCGAGCGAGAAGGCCTTGGGCCACGAATCGTTGTCGCGCGAGCTCACCTGGCACAGCGACAGCGCGTTGCCGGCGACCGTCTTCAGCGCGACGAAGTCGCCCGGATTGACTCCCGCGACATTGACGCCGAAATAGCCGGCGCTGTCGGTCCTTGCGACGACCGTTGCGCCTGGAACCCCGCCGACGAGCGTGCCCGCAACGCAGGTGGACGCCGACGACAACTGCAGCGACACGTCCTGGTTCGGGGCGCCCTCGACGCGTCCGATGAGTCGCGCGCTCGAACCGCCGGTCGCCACCACTCCGATGAGGCTCGGCGCGTTCGGCGGCACTTCGATCGTGCGCAGGACCTGCAGCGTGCTGTTGAAGTTGACGCGCGCGGGATTCGCGAACTTGAGCGTGAACGAAAGCGTGCTTCCGTTCGCGAGCATCGACCCCGGTGCCATCGGGCTGACATAAGGGCGGCCGTCGGCCTTGTCCCCGGTCTTGTTGGCAAGCGTGACGCCGGCCGGAAGTCCCGCGACGACGACGTCGATCGGCGCCAGTACCGGGGCGCCCGAGGCGTTCTTGAGACTGACCGTCGAATCGAAGGTGTTGCTCGTTCGATTGAGGACGAGCCCCGAGCGCGTGATCGCGAACTGGGACGTCAGGTCCTCTGTCAGCGCCTGCGCCGCGCCTGCGGCGAGCAGCCACCACGCGGCGAACGTCCATCCGAAGAGCTTCAGCGCGTACGATCGGCGTGCGTCACTCATCCGTCCCCCCTGAACGTTTCTTGTAGCGGCGCCCGATACTTCCCGAGCGGGGTGTCGATGTCAACGGTACGGCACGCGAACGCGAAAAGATTTTCGCAATCGCGCTTTGGTGCGGGCGGCAGCGCTGCACAGCGCGCTGCAGCCGTGTTCACGGAAGGAGCGTGGTCGATCCGGACGGATCACCGGTCAGCGCCGGGCCAACTGCAACTACGCAGGCGATTTCCGAAAGTTGCGCCCGATGCCGAGAGCAAGGAGACCTGCGATCGCCAGCGCGAGCGCGCCAGGCTCCGGCGCCGCCGCGACAACCGGGGTGACTCTCACGCACGGGACGTCGGGGGGACAGAAGGAAACCGGCTGGCCGTCGAGGCCGATGCTGTACACGAGGAGCGCGTTGGCGCCTGGGTTGGGATCCGTCGTGGCGAGAGGGAGGCCGTCGGCGGGGTTGAGGAAAAAGAACGAGAACGTGTCGGGGTCGAATCCATCGTCCTTGTTCCCGGTGATGTCGAGAACGAACGTGATCAGGGATCCGATATTCGCGTTGTGCCCGTATTCGTTGAAGAAGGAGGCCCCGGGAACAGAATCATCCAAAGTCACGATCCCCGGCGGAATCGACAAATCGCCTGTGACGTTACCGGAATTCCCCCAGAAGGTCTGGGTCGCGGTGAGCGCACCGCCCGTGATGGTGAGGCCCGAAATCGATGCCGAATTGGGCTGGGGATTGCTGTCGACGAGATCGAACGCCAGATCCCAGTTCTGGCCGCTGATGCCGAGCGCGCTCGTGTCGATCTCAATCTGGATCGTGTTCGATGCGCCCGCCTCCATGCACGCGAGAAGCAGGGCAGCAAAGCTCCAGCGTAAGAACGCTTTCTTTTTGTTGCCCATGCTCCAACCCCCCTCTTGGTGCGGTCCGCACTCCAGCAACCGCAAGCAAGAATCGGGCGCGCAAAGTATCTAGTTTCGAATCAGCTATTTACAAAGTCCTCTTGGTTTGCATTGTAAATATTGTCGACATTAGGGGCGACCTAGGATTTCTTCGCGAATCCGCCTCGGAATCCCCACGACGAAGCCGTGCCGTCGCGCCCTCGACCCGAAGTGTGGGTCTTTCGATCGTCCCAGGATTGAGCGGAACGGGCGTGGGAAGGCGCGTGCGCAGTGCGCGCTCCAGCCTTGCCGAATCCGCCACGAGGTGCCGGCCGCGGCGCTGCGCGAGACTCGCGCCGCCGCGGCTCGAGACCGGGAATCTCCGATGCCGCAATGGCAGCACCGGTATGGCGCTCGATTTGGCGCAGAGTCCCGCGCTCGGCATGATTGGCGAGCGACACCGCAATGCCTGCTGCGCCGGCACGACCTGTGCGGCCGATCCGGTGGACGTAGTCGTCGGCCTGTCGCGGCAGATCGAAATTGATCACGTGGCTGATGGCGGGCACGTCGATGCCGCGCGCGGCGACATCGGTCGCGACCAGGGTGCGCACGCGGCCGCGCCGCATTTCGCGGAGCGTGCTCGTGCGCTCGTGCTGGCTCATGTCGCCGTGGAGCGCGGCGGCGGCGTGGCCTTCGCCCTTGAGGCGTTGCGCCAGCGACTCGGCGTCGCGCTTGGTCGCGATGAAGACGATGCTCTGCGTGATGGCGATGTCGGCCAGCAGGTGATCGAGGATTCGGTGCTTGTGCGAATGGTCGTCCGCAAAGTGCACGCGCTGCTCGATCGCCTGCGGCGCGGCGCGATCCGACTTGATGTCGATCCGCATGGCGTCGCGCAAGAGGCGCGCGGACAGCCGCGCGATGGCGCCGTCGAAGGTCGCCGAGAACAGCACCGTCTGGCGCGTCTTGGGAGCGAGCGCTGCAATGCGCTCGACGTCGTCGACGAAGCCCATGTCGAGCATCCGGTCGGCTTCGTCCAGCACGAGGATGTCCAGAGTCGACAGGTCGATGCGCCCGCGCTCCAGATGATCGATGAGGCGGCCGGGAGTCGCGACGATGATGTCGGCGCCGCGCGAGAGCTCGCGGTTCTGCACCGGATAGGGTGCCCCGCCGTAGATGCACACCGTATTCACGCGAAGGCTCTTGCCGTAACGAACGGCTTCCGCGGCGACCTGTTGCGCGAGCTCGCGCGTCGGCGCCAGCACGAGAATCGAAGGCGCGGCAACACCGTTGCGCCCGGGCTTTGCGCGCTTGCCGGACAGCGCGAGGCGCTGCAGCGCGGGCAGCACGAATGCGGCGGTCTTGCCGGTGCCGGTCTGTGCGGAGCCGATGAGATCGCGGCCCGCATTGAGGTGCGGAATCGCCTGCGCCTGGATGGGCGTCGGTTCCGCATAGCCGCAAGCGGCAAGCGCCGAGAGCAATTCCGGTACGAGATCGAGTTCTTCGAATTTCATTTCAATATCCCTGTATGGCTCGAGCGCCGGTGACGGCGCGCGGGCACGGGCAAAAGTCAGGCGTCGCCAGCATGGCGGCCTGTGCCCAAAATCCGGAAGTGCGGAAAAACAAGCGGCGCCGCGCACCGATCGAAAGCGGAAACCGCCGTCAGAACGGATGCTCGGGGCGCACGCGAGGGGGCGCAACCGGGTCGACAAACTCCAAAGCCATCGTCGCTAACCGGATGCTGCCGTTCGTGCGTGACTTGCCGGCACGAACCGAGGGATTAGAAACCGATGATCCGGCTGCCGAGCATGTGATGCCTGCGGCGGGCAGCCGTCAGAAACTGGAAAGGCGCCGCATCCGTCGGATCATAACACGTTTTGCTGCATCGCAGCACCGCGTCGCCGTACTGCGCCCAGGCGCGCGGAGCAGGCCATTGCCGGCGCAAATCAATGCATTACCCGCCCCTGCTCACGACCGAATTCAGGCTCGCGCGATTGAATCGGCTGTACCTTTTTTGCATGTCGAAGAATCTTACATGACGATTCAATCTAGGACCGACAAACCTGTGGACTACCAATAAGTCTCTAATTTTACTCAATATTGTAAAGATGGCAGAAATATTGCTTTGTCAAGTTGCAGGAACGTTCGCAGGACAATAACCAGGGGGACGCAACATGACCAGACATCTGTTTTCCAAGTTGGCTCTCGTCGTCGCGCTGATCGCGCCGGGCGCAGCCTCGGCCACGACGATCGATTTCGAGAGCACTGGCTTGGGCACCTACTCGTCGCTGGGCTTTGGCCCGGTGACCATCACTTTTCTGGCCGGCACCGGCACGTTCGAAGTTCAGAATCAGAATCCTGCCCCGCCACCCAGCGGTCACGTGCTGATCAGCTTCTTCACGAACCCGGGGCCCGGTTCCTTCCAGGCGACCTTCGCTGGGGGCGCGAGCAGCGTCAGCATCAGCGCGGGAGACTTTTCCCCCTCCGACACGGACGACGTCCACCTCCGGGCGTATGACGCGGCCAACAATCTGCTGGACACCGACTCCTTTCTCATTCCGGCTTCCGGGCCCGGCACCACGCTGAGTGTGTCAAGCGGCACTCCAATCGCCCGCGTCGAATGGAACGAAACCGGCGACTTCGAAGGCGCCATCTATTGGGATTTGTTGACCTACGAGCCGGCCGGGCAGGTTCCCGAACCCGAGACCCTTCCGCTGGTGGCGATGGGCCTGTTCGCCGCCGCTTTAGCGTCGCGTCGCCGCCGCGCTGCCAAGTAAGAACAGCCAAGCAAGACGCCAACGGCACGCGCGCGGTACGACGGTTGACGGGGACTTCGGTCCCCGTTTTCTTACCTGATGACCGCTTAAGCGGGGCCCCAATCTCCCCGACCGCACATCGGAGGAGCAACGCGTAGGCCAATGGCGACCGGGGCTACCTGCATCGGCTCCTCGTCGTCCTCGTCGTCGTCGTCGTCACCGTCGTACCACTCGTCGTCGTCCGGGTCGATGTTCCCGCCGCTGCCGCCGCCGCCCTTGCCGTCGTCATCCTCATCGTCGTCGTCGCCCGGGCCACCGCTCGCCGTCAGGGCGAGCGCGTCATCCTCCACCAACAGGGCAAGCACCATCGCCGCAGGGAACGGGGTCACGGCAGTCGCGTCGTGTTCCGGCATCGTGCGCGTGCCTCAAAGCGGCGGGATGCGCAGCACCTGTCCCGGATAGATCTTGTCCGGATGCTTGAGCATCGGGGTGTTGGCGTCGTAGATCTTCATGTACTTGTTCGCGTCGCCGTACTGCGCCTTCGAGATCTTCGACAGCGTGTCTCCGGACACGACAGTGTAGTAGGTCGCTTCCGGCTCGCTCCGGTCGACGCTCATCATGTTGTTGACTTTGGTGACACCGGAGACGTTGCCGCAGCAGAGCACGATCTTCTCCATGGTTGCCTGATCCGGCGCGACGCCGAACACCGAAACGGTCGACGTCGCGCCGTCGAAGGTCACGGTCAGGCCGGTTGCCTTCAGCCCCTGTGAATCGATGTATGCCTTGATCGCATCGGCGGCGGCATCGTTGGCAGCCTTGCTCTTCGCGGGGTCCGCCGGTGCGCCGGCGGCTTCCTGCATCGAGGCCTTCGCCTTGCCCGTGCCGAAGAGTTTTTCCCCGGCGTCCTTCACGAAATCCAGAAGTCCCATGGTATCGCTCCCAAGTGGATGCGGAATGGCCACGTTCGGGCCACATCGGGGCCGCGTCGCGACTGCGTGACGCGGAGTCAACCGGCGATCAGCCGTAAAGCATAGTACACATGGCGGGAGGTTGCGACAGTGCGCTAGCCAACGCAGGAGTCGCCTCTGCAAAATCCCCTGCGGCCGAGGCTTCCCGGGACGCTAGAGGCGAAGCGCGACTTCCGTGCCCTGCGCGATCGCGCGGCGGGCGTCGAGCTCGACGGCGACGTCGGCACCGCCGATCAGCGTCACCGGCAATCCCGCCTGACGCACGGGCTCGAAGAGCTCGCGCCGCGGCTCCTGCCCGGCGCAGACGACGATTGTGTCGACGTCGAGCACGCGCGCTCGCCCGTCGACGCGGATGTGGAGTCCCGCGTCGTCGATTCGTTCGTACTCGACGCCCGGCAGCATGGCGACCCCGCGCTTTTTGAGGAGCGTGCGGCGGATCCAGCCTGTCGTCTTCGCGAGGCCTTCCCCCACTTTCGAGGACTTGCGCTGCAGCAGGAACACCTGTCGCGGCGCCGCCCGCGGGTCGGTCGCGCCGAGACCGCCGCGGTCGCGGAACGACGTGTCGATGCCCCATTCGGCGCAGTATTCCTCCGTCTCGTCGTGCCCGCCGTGATGGGTGAGGAACTCGCCCACGTCGAAGCCGATGCCGCCGGCGCCGATGATCGCGACGCGTGCGCCGGCCACTCTGCGGCCCATGACGATGTCGGCATACCCGGCGACCTTTGGATGATCGATTCCCGGTATCGCCGGCGTGCGCGGGACGATGCCGGTCGCAAGCACGACGTGGTCATAGCCCGCGAGATCCCGCTCGCTGACGCGGCGATCGAGATGCACTTCCACGCCGGTGCGCTCGAGCGTGCGCCCGTAGTAGCGCAGCGTCTCCGCGAACTCGTCCTTTCCCGGAATGCGGCGCGCCAGATTGAACTGGCCGCCGATCTCCGCGGCGGCATCGAACAGCGCGACACGATGGCCGGCTTCGGCGGCGGTTGTCGCGCAGGCGAGTCCCGCGGGTCCTGCGCCGACGACGGCGATGCGCTTGTTCCGCGCGGCAGGCTTCACGACGATCAGCGTCTCGTTGCACGCCCGCGGATTGACGAGGCAGGAGGCGATCTTGCGGGTGAAGATCTGGTCGAGGCACGCCTGGTTGCACGCGATGCAGGTATTGATCTCGTCCGCGCGACCCGCGGCGGCCTTGTTGACGAAGTCGGCGTCCGCGAGAAACGGCCGGGCCATCGACACCATGTCGCCGTCGCCGCGGGCGAGAATCGCTTCGGCGACGTCCGGATCGTTGATGCGATTGGTCGCGATGAGCGGCAGCTTGACCTCGTGCTTCAAGCGCCGGGTGACCCATGCGAACGCGGCGCGCGGCACCATGGTCGCGATCGTCGGCACGCGGGCCTCGTGCCAGCCGATCCCGGTGTTGATGATCGTGGCGCCGGCCTCCTCGATCGCCTTGGCGAGCGCCACGACTTCCTCCCACGCGCTGCCCCCGTCGACGAGGTCGAGCATCGACAGCCGGAAGATGATGATGAAGTGGGCGCCGACCGCGGCCCGTGTCCGGCGCACGATCTCGACCGGAAAGCGGATCCGCTGGCCGAACGTGCCGCCCCACTCGTCGTCGCGATGGTTGGTGCGCGGCGCGACGAACTCGTTGATGAGGTAACCCTCCGAGCCCATGATCTCGACGCCGTCGTAGCCGGCGCGCTGCGCGAGCCGCGCGCATCGCACGTAATCGGCGATCGTCCGGCCGATGCCCCAGCGGGACAGCGCGCGCGGCTTGAACGGCGTGATGGGCGACCGGATGGCCGACGGCGCCACCGACAGCGGGTGATAGGCGTAACGTCCCGCGTGCAGGATCTGCATCGCGATCTTGCCGCCCGCCGCGTGGACGGCGTCGGTGACGATCCGGTGCCGGCCCACCTGCCACCCGAACGACAGTTGCGACGCGCGCGGCTCGACCCGTCCCGCGAAGTTGGGCGCGACGCCGCCGGTGACGATGAGCCCGACGCCGCCGCGGGCACGCTCCGCGTAGAACGCCGCCATCCGCTCGTAGCCGTCCGGCGCCTCCTCGAGCCCCGTGTGCATCGACCCCATCAGCACCCGGTTCGCGAGCGTCGTGAAGCCGAGATCGAGCGGCGCGAGGAGATGCGGGTATCGCGTCGCCATGCGAGGCTTAGCGGCGCGCGGCGGCGATCAGCGCCTCGCCGGTGAGCTTGACGGCGCCCGCCTCGTTCGCGGTCGCAACCGCGACGCGAATGAGCGGCTCCCCGTCGCGCTCGAGCTTCTCCGTGACGCGGCCGGTGCAGACGATGCGCTCGCCGACGTGGGTGATCGCCGAGAAGCGCACGCTCCATTCGCGCAGATCACGCTGCGGAGCCCACTCCGTCAGAAGGCGGCCGAGCCAGGCCATCGAAAGCATGCCATGCGCGAACACGTCGGGCATCCCGGCGGCTCGCGCGAAATCGATGTCGATGTGCATCGGATTATGGTCGCCGGACGCCCCGGCATACAAAGCGAGCGTAGTCCTGGTGAGCGGCGGCAACGTTAGCGGCGGCAGCGCATCGCCGACATTCACCGCATCGTAGACAAGGCTCATCGACGGCATCAATCCGCCGCGGCAGGCGTCGCATCGTTTGCTTGCGCCGCACGGACGACGAGGGTCGTGCGGACCGCGGCAACGTGGACGCCTTCCTGGTTGGTCACTTCCGTTTCCTTCACCAGCAGAGTCAGCGTTCCGCGCTTCTTGTGAACGACATCGGCGATCCGCGGCGAAAACGTGAGCCGGTCGCCGGCGTACACGGGCGCGAAATGGCGGATCTCCTGCGCGCCGTGGAGCACGCGCGCGAGGTCGATGCTCAAGTCCAGAAGCCAGGCGAAGGGATCGGGCACATCCATGTACAGGCAGGTGGCGAACGTCGGCGGCGCAAGCAGCGATCGATGTCCTGCCGAGCGTGCACCCGCTTCGTCGCAATATTCCGGCCGCGTCTCGCCGATCGCCTTGGCGAAGAGGCGCAAGCGGCCCGCTTCGACATCGGCCGAATGCGGGGGAAAGCTGCGGCCGATGAGACTCTCGTCGAGCATCGGATCAGTGCCTGCGGTAGAGCGTGACGACGCAGGCTCCGCCCAAGCCAAGATTGTGCTGAAGGCCGATGCGCGCGCCGGCGACTTGCCGCCGCTCAGCCGTTCCGCGGAGTTGCTGCGTCAGCTCGCAGCATTGGGCGAGCCCGGTCGCGCCGAGGGGATGCCCCTTCGACAACAGACCGCCCGAAGGATTGATCACGAAGCGGCCACCGTACGTGTTGTCGCCGTCGGCAACGAACTTCTCCGCGCCGCCTTCCGGACAAAGGCCGAGAGCCTCGTAGCTGATCAGCTCGTTTTGCGCGAAGCAGTCGTGCAATTCGACCACGTCGACGTCCTCGGGGCCGATTCCGGCATCAGTGAAGACCTGGCGCGCCGCCGCCTGCGTCATGCCGTAGCCGACCAGCTGCATCATGTCGTTCGCGGCGAACGTGTCGGGCGTGTCGGTCGTCATCGCCTGTGCTGCAATGGACACCTTCATATCGAGATGGTGCCTTCGGGCGAACGCTTCCGAGACGATGACGGCCGCCGCCGCGCCGCACGTCGGCGCACACGCCATCAGCCGCGTCATCACGCCCGGCATCAACACCGGCGATGCCAGCACTTCGTCGACACTGACTTCGCGCCGGAAGAGCGCCAGCGGATTGTTCACTGCGTGGCGGGAGGCCTTCGCGCGAATGCGGGCGAACGTCTCGAGCGTGGTGCCGTATTTCTTCAGGCTAACGAAACCGATTTCGTCGAAATCGAATGTCAGCCCGAGATTATGCTTGTTGTTCACTGCCTCGAGAACTCCCATCGAGGCATCAATGATCTCCGGGCCGATGCCACAGGCGTCGCCCATCGTCAGCGCCACGTCCGCACGCGCCAGATAACTGATCACATTCGACGCGGTGCCGGAGGGACAGCTCGCCACGAGGATCAAGCCCACGGCGAATCCCGGCTCCAGCTTGAAGACTCGCCCGAGCAGCCAGCCCAGCAACGG
>Ga0207689_10004527_pt1 | contig 12581 bp, 8 predicted proteins | sample KBSMisM52_FD_184312 | JGI IMG/M metagenome (GOLD analysis project Ga0207689, IMG submission 184312) | Miscanthus rhizosphere microbial communities from Kellogg Biological Station, Michigan, USA - KBS Miscanthus M5-2 (SPAdes) (version 2) | ecosystem: Host-associated > Plants > Roots > Rhizosphere... | reverse complement strand
ATGTTCGCTCGGCGAGCCGGTAATTGCAGCCGTATGCTTTCGGACAAAATGATTTCCGCCGATCCGGTCCCGGTCGGCGGAGACGCTGTATGGATATAGCCGCCTGTCGTGATTACTGGAGGCGCGCCCGGTTATTTCAATCGTCATTTCAGTATCCCTGCGCTTATGAAGCTGGGCTCGCGCGCATGCGTTTCTATGAAGAGAAGAAGATCACGTCGCCGTGCCGCTTATTCGAGGTCAAAGGAGCGGAACCATGACTGAAACTAAATCAACAGCACCGGTGCGGGTCATTGAGGAAACGTCCGCTTACTGGAGGGTTGTTTTCGATTATCCGCCTTTCAATATTGTCGACGCCACCATCTTCGAAGCCCTACAGGATCTCCTCGCGCGAATGGACGCCAGCCCGAGTCTGCGAGTCATGGTATTCGAAAGCGCGAACCCCGAGTTTTACCTTGCCCACTTTGATTTGACCGGTAAGCTAGGGAACATCATGACTGCTGTCGGGGCTTCGGGTCTCCCGATCCTGATGGATACGTTCGTGCGCCTCACCAAATCACCGGTGGTCAGTATCGCGAAGATCCGGGGCTGCGCACGGGGTGCGAGCAGCGAGTTCGTCCTCGCCTGCGATATGCGCTTCGCGTCGCGCGAGAATACGCGATTGGGCCAGCCCGAAGTCGGCGTGGGACTGCATCCAGGCGGTGGCGGTGCGGAACGCCTCCCACATTTGGTCGGCCGCGGTCGCGCGCTTGAAATCGTTCTCGGCGCGAACGACTTCGATGGGGATACCGCGGAGCGATACGGGTACGTCAACCGTGCACTTCCGGACGCGGAGTTGGACAGCTTCGTCGACGGGCTCGCGCGCCGGATTGCATCGTTTGACCGGCGTGCCATCGCAGCTGCGAAGAATCTTATTAACCAAGTCTCGTTGCCATCCGCCGACCGGCTCCTCGACGCGTTCACCTCTTTTGGGAACGCGCTGACATGGCCTGAAGCGCAGCAGCGAATCCAAACTCTGGTGGATCGCGGACTCCAACGGGAAGTTGACTTCGAGACTCGGTGGCCCGCGGCGCTCGATACACTGCTTGAGACATAGTCACCATGTATTGCCGCTAATAACGGCGTTGGGCAAATGGGGCGACGATCATCAAGATTATTTGCGTAGGGCAATTACTCAATCGGCCCGCTTCTAATCAAGTCACAAAGCGGATCCACAGATTCGGCTCAATTACCAAAAAAGTCCTTCAAAGCTGCAGATGTCTCGGCCGGTTTCTCTTCCATCAACCAATGGCCTGAAGAGAATTTTATGGCCTTGAGATGGTCCGAGATCAGTGCCGCCTGAATGGCGAGCAAACCGTTCATGCCTTTTTCACCTTCAATGACCAGCAAAGGCATCGGCAGTTTGGTTTTGGCAAACTCACGATTGTCTGCGGCGTCCGCTGGCTCGAAGGCTTTGAAATACTCAAACGCATCACGCATTACGCCGGGTTGACCATAGCTCTGCGCGTACATCCGTTTTTCGTCCTCGCTGAATTTCGCCAGGTCGCCGCCGAATGATTGCCAAACATGCTCGAGAAAAATGCGCTCACGCCCATTGACCAATGGAAGCGCCATGGGACTGTTGACGAAATGAAAATGCCACAGGGCAGGAGTTGTGTAGATCTTTTCCCAAACATCGCCGACGCCGGGGATTGGTGCGTCAAGGAGGGCGAGCTTCTTGACCTCAGAGGGAAACTGCGCCGCATACGCATAGGCCACCATCATCCCAATGTCATGACCGACGAGATAGATATCTTTGTACCCAAGGCTTTTCGCCAGTTCATGAATATCGACCGCTGCAGTTTTTTTGTCGTAGCCAGTTTTTTCTCTCGACGACTGGCCCAGACCACGCAAATCAGGAGCAATTATCGTGTAGTCTTTGCCAAAGTCCGCGAATAGAGGAAGCCACATCCGGGCGTCGTCACCGAAGCCATGAATTAGCACCAGCGGCGTCTTGCCCGTGCCGGACTTGAGGTAATGGATGCGAACGCCATTAACATTTGCGAAAAGTGATTCGTAAGCTGCTTTCGTTGCTGTGTTCGCAGCGCCGGCCTCAACATATTCTGTTCCCGTTGGCCCATTACCCGTGATCTGAAGCACGACCGGTTCGTTACCGGTCTTCGCGAAATGTGCGACGTCCGGCGGCTCGGTGTAGAAGCTTCCCGCGGTCAAGGCCTTTAACTTTGCCTCGTCAAACTTCGCGCCGTAGCCGATATACCACGTTCCAGAAACAACGGTGGCCACACGATCGTCAGGATGGGTATGGGCCTGTATCCTGACATTTGCTGGAATCGTCAACTGGATCGTATAGATCCCCGATTTTGTGGCATCACCCTTCAGGCTGCGAGTTTGGATTCCGCTCACACCCGATGTCCCCGCTCCAGCATTCACCGTAGCGAGTGCATTGATCTCCGATGGCGCCAACCGCAATTGTCCTTCCTGCGCGTGAACCACAGAAGTGATGGCGGCGATTATCAAAGCAGTCTTGTACAGAGTCTTCATGATCTCATCCCCTCAAGGAAATACAACAAAGAACAAAACGAAGCTGGCATACGTTGTCTGAAACTAAGTTATCATAGTAAGAATCTTACAGGGTGTTGGTAGAGTACAGATATTCCGAGAGGATTCGTGCCGAACACACAAACATTGATTGCTCAGGCCTACGCATCGGGATAACAACAGCGCCTGGCACAAGTGCTAGCCGCGAGAGTGCGCGGACTGGACTTGGGCAGTTTGCAAAGAAGCAATCGCCTCTTGCAACGGAATCGGATTTAAGTATTCACGCCAGTGGCTGATACGTCCATCGGTGACACGAAACAAGATGATGTACTTTTGCCGGTACTGATACCCACTTTGGGCTACCACACCTTGCCCATCCAATTCAGCGAAGACAAGATCCGGGTCGGCGCCGGGATAGATCCGAATGTTGTGAAGATCCCAGCCGGTAAACATGCCGCGCTCTTTCCCGAGAAACTTTTCCAGAAACTCAACCACAGTACCTTTTCCTTCAACGCGGTCCGGTAAGCCCTGCAAGGCAAATGGCATTTCAAACCCAATGTCTTCAGCCAAAACCTGGGCCATTCCTTGAACATCCTGCTTTGCTTCCGCTTCCAGAAATCTGCTGACTATTTCTGTGTTATTCATTTCTAAGTTCCTCCCTTCCATTGTTGTTCTGGAGATCATCGGTGGGTTTCGAGTCCGAAGACTTTTTGCGTCCCCAACATCACAAATAGGGCCTCGTCAGAATTGCTACCCGGGCGAAGCCCTCTTTGTCTCGCCCGTTAAGACACACCACCCGCGCTGTCAGGATGTTTGCGCTGAAGCCTTTGAGCTCCCGATTGAGGCTTCTTTGATAATGTCCGCAACGGCCTGAGGTTTAGATACGTAGATGGCGTGGCTACCACCGACCTCTCTAACCGTCGCACCGGCGCGTTGCGACATGAATTGCTGTGCCGGCGGCGGGATCATCTTGTCCTCGGTCACGACCAGGTACCAACTCGGCTTGGTTTTCCACGCAGGTGTGCTCACGGCTCCATTGAGAGCGTCCAATCCCCAAGGCACCTGGGAGTTCGCCATGAACTCGGCTTTTTCGGGCGCTACATCCCCGGCGAATGATTCCGCAAATTTCGCTTTATCAAGCATGAGAAAACCGTCAACAGGCGGAAGGATCGGCGGCACCGGCGCACCGGGCGCCGGATTCGCGATCAGCGTCCCGACCGATTCCGCCGCATCCGGAGCGAAGGCAGTAATGTAAACGAGAGTGTCGACGTTTGGATGACTACCTGCTTCGGTAATCACAACTCCGCCATATGAATGACCGACGAGCACGGCGGGACCATCCTGGGCATCGAGCACTACTCGCGTTGCAGCAACGTCGCCGGTTAGCGATATGGTTGGGTTCTGAACAACGCTTACGTTATAGCCGTCATTCTTAAGTATCTTGTAGACGTCTTCCCAGCCAGAGCCGTCAACAAAACCGCCATGAACAAGAACGACATTCTTTGTCGCACCATCTGATTTTTGAGCCATGATTTTTCTCCTTCCAAAAAGTGTTTTGAGTAACTCGAGGGAGGCGAAGATCTCAAGTTGTTCCCATTCTTTTACCTCAACCCCGTTAGCCGCCCGCCCGAAGGGACCATGTCAGGTTCTGTCTCGATAACCGTGGCCAGACGCTGACGAAAGAACGGATGGTCTTCGATCCCCAGGATGCGAATAGGATTCGGTTGGGCCATTTTTTTGGTCCACATTGTAGTGCTCGTTTGTGCCTCGTCCAAGCCTTTGTGAGAAGGTGGAAAATGAAGCGTTTGGCAGAGGCTTGCGAAACAGTTTTTTGGAGCTGAGCAACTTCACTGAGTCTATGCAATTCGTGGAAATCTGCGGATCTGTTTGGAATGTGATTAGAAACGGGTCGATTGAGTAACCACCCTACCCAAATGATTCTGATGATCGTCGCCCCATTTTCCCAACGCAGTTATTAGCGGCAGCACGCTTTGTCCCAAAGCGGTTAACTAATACTCCACTCGCGACGGTAACTCCGCGTAAATTATCTATAGAATTAGAACTGGGTGAGTGATCGCAAAATAGAATCAGCGCCTTAAGCACCTTCAACCTACGTCCCCGAAACATTTAACAATTGAGTATCATTAGTAAAGGAATAATGGGAAGCACTTGTAAGCTTTGTGATCGCGGTTTGATGGCACGCTGGTGTCACAACCCATCATGTTCCGAATTTGTAGACGTTACAAACGCCAGCTTGGTGAAGATCGGAACCTTCTATCTAAATAGGCCAGGAGTCTTTAGAACTTCTAAGTCTGACGCTGTACTTTGTTCTAAGTGTGGTCGAGTACTCGCAATCAAAGCGCTTACAAATCCGTGCGAACAATGTCTATCCGATCCAGTGCGAATGGAATTTGAGGCCTTAAAAGACGAGATACAGTCCTCCCACGACAGTGAACTTTATCATCACTCCTTTAGTAGCAAAGAGATAGGTCTGGGCGACCCTTGGGATGGGTTTTCAATAGAGGTATTGGGTCGGCGTTTGGGTCGATTTTCAAAATTAAACATTCCAGAACACGACTTAGAGATAGCGGCCAAGACAATGCCTTATCCAGTTGAGGTTCTTAGGTCTAATCCTCGGTTACTGTTGCCTTTTGTGTGTCTTAATGTCCCCGGCGACCCTGATTTGATAGTCAGAGTTCTTTATCTTAGAACCCGCTACAAGAATTCAGCCCTGTTCGCCGAAAAGAGATTTTCACCCTACGGTTCTCTTGGCCCGACAGTGCGAACCGAAAGCAATACTGTTGGCCAAGCAGACTACGATAAAGCTCAAAAGGCCTTAGAACTACTAGGTTTCGTTATTGAAAAAATGCGGCGACTACCAGGTCGACCGCGCGAATTGGAAGGTGAGAACGCTGCGCAGATCGCGGAGACATATGGATGGCTTTGGTTCTGTACCCAGAATGGTATCGACGATCGTGAGTTCCCGATTCCTACACTGATGGATGTCGCAAGCGCTTACAAAGTCCATCGTGTCACTCTCTCGAATCACATACGTAAGCGCCTTGGGACAACTTGGCCTAAGATAAAAAAGCAAGGTATAGAAATTGGGAAAAACTTAACCGCCGAGCAAATTCCTGCCTTCATCAGGGTTCGCTATTAATTTCGCTACATTTTGCAACGCAGGCGTTAGCGTAATTCCTTTACTTTTAGAGTTCAGGGATTATGTATGTCTGAAATCAAGTACCAATGCAATCGGAATAAGCACCAGGACCCCTTAGACGGTTGGCTGTATCGATTATTCAAAATCGTGCTGTTCATAATCGCTGTCTGGGCGATGTGGCGATTTTTGAATGAACATGTGCCTGTCGAAAAGTCAATTTGCCGTTTTCTCGGATGCTAAAGCCGAACCGAGAGTCTCGGCACTTCGATCAAGTCGTCTCACCTTCAAACCATAACTAACGACACGTTGCGCGGCGGCACTCGAACAATGAAAGCGGTTAATTTGGGATTGATTTGCCGGTGGGCTTGGCGATGGTTGCCGGCATGCGTGGGTTATGCAGTTCAACGGAGACAAGCCCTCAAACGCCTAAGGGCTTTTGAAAAAGCGGCTCAGACTTCCGGCCGAAAAAATCGATTTACCCATGCTCCAATCCAAAGGATTCGCAACCGTCGGCGTTCGCCACGGCAACCGATTGAGATCAGTCCGCACTTCGACCTTGAATTCGCTCTCCCAGTTAACTTGAAAGGGGTGCCTTGAAGAATCCGCTATCGGAGTTTCGGGGCATCAAAAAGAAAAAGAAGAAGCGGGAATCAGTTAACGAGTCGAAATAGGAACGCCGCGACCAGACCTATTCGACTCAACTCCGAGGCGCTGCCGGCACCAAGGCTTCTTCCTAAACCAAAACTGGTCGTTCCCCTGCCTCCTCAAAACCCACCGGTTAGACATGATCAAAAGTGCTCGCGCGAACCAACGACCGCGCGAGCATTCTTTCCTCGCAGAAATTCCAATTATCAGAACATGAAAGTTCGCTGTGACATGCTTCCTAATAATGGTGATTTGGATGGAGAGAAATTGGGTTCGAATCTAATTAAAAAATTGACCTCGCGCTCAAGTACCTATGAAGGGTTCTGTCACGCCTTTTTTCTGGTGAGCCTCTAGTCGAGAAAGGCATTGGTCAACTAAATGATTCAACCCTTGGCGTCTTAGAGTGAGATCAATAATTGTGAGTAGAATTCCTAGCGAGTACGCCGCCGAGACGCGGAGTTCTCTGAGCTTCTCGATCTCAGGCTTGTTGAAGAATTCGCGTCCAACAAAATCAAATAGAAATTTGATATCCGTCTGAGCCTGACGTAGATCTTCTGAGGTTGCGTTAGTAAGCGCCGCCTGAATGTGGCTCAATGAGAAATGGTCATGCACAAACCGCCATATCGCTTGAGTATCCCTGGCTCGCTCGTCATGGGAAACGGCTTTTAGAGTCCCATCCGCACCTGACTCGCCCTTTGACTCAGCTTCAAGTGAGGCCGCAATGCCATCTTCAAAGGGCGCATCAGTAAGATCATAGGTAGGATTGACGAATATGTTAAGAACCATCTCCATCGCGGCCGGAGGCAAATCCCCAGGCAATTCAAGTTGTGGATACTTGGCTGCGACCGAATAGTACTTAACGGTCAAATCATCGATGTGCTCTTCGATTGCCCCACGTCCTTGTTTCTCCCCCCTTGCCATTTTCGCAAACTTGCCGAGCCCGTCGAGCAGATGCTCACGAATCAAAGCTGAAGGAAGGTCATAGCCGAATAACCAAAGAGTGATAAGAATCCTTTTGCCGCGAAAGTTAGATTGAAGTGCTTCATCAACCAAGAGGGCTTGTTTGATCACCTCCGTGTCAGACCAAAAGTAGGTTTTTCCTTTTCCCTGACCCAAGCCTTTAGACTGCAGAGGCGGCAGATAGCCTTTTGCGCGCCAGTTAGTCAGCACCCTCTTGCTTATAGGAATATTCCGCCGGTCAAACTCTTCGATTAACGCTTGCTCAGTGATCTCCACAACAGCAGCAGTTTACAGCTTACATTGTATTTAACAAGGCGCTGCAGCTGAGTTTGCTAAGATTTCTGCCATCTTGGAGCTTTAGCAAAGGAGACCAAAGAAGTGGACAAAGGGACAGTTTTACGAACTGCTGCCAATCGATATGAGATAGGACAATGTTTAGGGCGAGGCGCTCAGGGGAGCGTTTACGAAGCAATTCGAGGTGATGGACGCAAGGTTGCGGTAAAGCTGGTGCGAGAAATCACTGTTGATAGTCTACGCAGGCAACGCACGGAAGGTTGGACTTATCAGCAGTTCTCGAATCACTTCGTAGCTCTGCTGGACTGGAACTTGGAGTGCAGCCGTCCATTCCTTGTCTTAGAGTTTTGTATCCATGGTTCTGCGCGAAGTCAGATGAACTATCTCTCGACATGGCATAGTGTTTCCGTACCATTGCTTGCCCAAACGGCCAAAGCTCTTGAAGAGCTGCATAAGCACGGTTATCTCTTCCGGGATCTCAAGCCGGACAACATCCTACTAACTCAATACGGGTTCGGATCCTGGATTGCAAAGTTAGGTGACGCTGGTCTGATTTGCTTACCTCGAGAATTGAGCATTGTTCAAATGACGAACTTCGCTCGTGGTACGCCTGAATATATGGCGCCGGAATTACTCCGTCTTGGTGCGCTCTACACAAGGGACGCCGAAGCGTTTGCGTTTGGTGTTACTGCAGTCGAATTGTTGTCTGGTACGCGACCTACTGCCGGCTCAGAGGTCTTGTGCGGTCCCGTCCAGCTCCGTTCGTTATTCACGAGGATGATTAGTGCTGATCCGAAGATGCGCCCTTCATTAAGTGAAGCGCGATCGAAATTGGAAATTGCCGGCCAGAATCTCAAGGAACGAAACCAAGCCTTGGGTGCCGTTGGCTTGGTCGCGGTAGTGGTGTTGGCCGCTTTTGTATTCGGCAAGGGGAAAAAATAGTCAGATAACGATCGTAGAGTCAGGTTGATTTTGTAGACCGCATTCGAATTTTGCTACCTAGAAATCACGTCGGAGAAACTAGCTCTTGGAACCACTCATTGTGGCGAATTGATTCAAGGTCCGGGTCTGATGCCGTATGCGTCTTATCTAACGCTCTCAATAAATTGGATTCCGTTAGTAGTCGACGACATTCAGACTCCAGGTCTAGTCGAGCTTTGACACAGGCGAGATTGTAGAGTGCCGATGCCCGTAAATCTAAGCTACACGACGGAAGGGCCAAGCAACGATTGAGGGCTTCTTCCGCGTCACCGAATCGACTCGCTCGTAGCAGGGCATCGCCATACCAAGCCCACAAGGTTTCATCCCGTGGCGTTCGTTGAAGTTGGTCTTGAAAATCCAAGATAGCCTTACGCAACTCTTTACGATCTTCAATATCGCCCTGAATACTGGTTTCTTGTTGAAAAACGTAGCGGTGCTTCGAAAGTAAGTCTTTCGTTATTTTCCTATCCACGAGCAAACGTGAAGCAGGATCTTCCAGACCAAATCGTTCGCCCACGGCGATCAGTGCGAGACGAACTGCGGGAAATACGTAGTTCAGATACTCGGAAGTTGCCTGGGAAGTCGTGTCATCTTCAAAGACAAACTTTCCTTCAATCCATCCGCTTCTATCGCTCAGAACTTCATCTAAACAGATTGAGGATTTACCTTGAGAAATTGCCTCATAGCCCATCGTTAGGATTGCTACGGCAAGCGCGTGTGAGTCTCGCAACATTGATTGTTCTCGATGTGGTATCGGCTTGGGAGGTTCCGTAGCGCCTTTTAGCCAAGATTGAATGCACGTATACACGTTTTGATATTCGTCCTTATAGATAGAGCTTGGAAGTCCTGATAAGGCTGCCAATACTTGCTCGCACCATTCTGCCGCGTCCTTCGGCCGGATGACTCGACTATCAAACATTCGCGCGTACAGGCGACCTAACAGCAACGCTGCCCAATACCTAGTTTCGTCTTCTAGGAAGAACAAGCTCGCCTCATCATTGGAATCACGGATACCTTTATCAAGCAGGGCTAAGGTGTCCTCAGGATGAGCATCAATTAGTAGAGCCAACCCTCGCATCTTGCCGGTTACCTGGAAAAAATGATCATCTATGATTGCCCGGTGTTCCTCGAGCGCACGCTGATGGTCTGACTTCAATGCTGCTAGCTGAGCAAGACATTTTTCGCGCTCAGCACTCGCCTGCATCGTGGTCCACCCATGCCTGACTTCTTCACAAACAACTTCTGTGAACTCTATTAGGGATTGGTCACGTCTGCCGCTCTCGATTAATTCGGAGGCCATGTGTAATGCTCTCCAATCGCGCGGCACGGCATTCAAGAGGGGCATTGGATCTGACATCGCATTGGCAAGAGTCGTCAACATTTCTAACGACACGACGACAGACCTAAACACACTCTGAACAAGTGGTTGATTTAGCGGATTAATGTTAACGGGCTCTCCCTCTGTAACTGCTTTGAGAAGCAAGTCGCGTAACCGTTCATATCCAGGATGCGACAAGATGGTTCGCGCGCGTCGCCGCATGAACTGGCGAGTATTCAGGTACGTATAGATCAAATCCCCGAGTGGATAAAAATATTGTTCGCCAGCAAGTTCTTCCGCGCCACGTTGATCGAGACAGATCAATCCAAGCTGCGCAATCGCCGCTCCTCGGATGGCGAAAGGCACGAGCTCGGCTGATACATCCACGAGATCTGGCGCAGTAAGATCGGACAGCGTTTGCTTGGCATCAAAGACATGTTCGGCGCAACGCCACCACGCGTAGGAAAGCATCTCACTAACTAAAGCGCGATCGTCCGCCGAGAAAGCGTCGAGGCGCTTCGGCAACAGGTTCGAGACTTCATTCGGAAACTTCCAAGCCAAGTCGCCTAAGTGTCCTAAAACTTGCCCTGTGCTTAATGCTCTATCCCATTTCGTGAGGGGGCTCTCCACTAGCGCCTTCAACAAACTACGAGGGTCGGCATTAACTAATGGGTACGCAGCTAACAGAACTCTATTGATGGTCTGGACGTACTCGGGTTCTCTAAGCATTGCCGCATACAGCTCTTGTTGGAGCCGCAAAGGCTGTTCAATTACGGGTCCGCGCAGGGCACATGCAGCTCGATAACGAATCAACCGATCTTCGGATTTCAGTTCGGAGAGTAGTTGATCAAGCACTTGGCTATCGTAGAGCGCTATTCTTCCCCGCACAGTGTCAATATCTTCCAAAAACTTGTAGTTCAGATCGCGCTCATTCTTTCCAGCCAAATGTTCGTATCGCCTCAGGATTTGGCTGCCGGCTTCAGCGGCTTTAGTGTTCCTTATGAGACTGAGCGGCTCCAACGCACCTTTCAAACCTTGGTCGCGCTTCTTCCTTATCTCTGATAAGAAAACGCCTTTGGCGCCTGCGGCTCGTGACAGTTTCAATCTAATGGCGGCGGCAACGATGTGGGGGTTAAATTCCATCGCGGAACCCAGAGCATACTCGCCTCCAAAACGATCGCTCGAGGTTATGCTGAAGTACATTGCCGCGACGAACTTCAACGCGCGCTTGTCGCGTGCGGCTAATTGACCCAACGCGTTCGCTGCATCAATGATGAATACCTTCTGAGGATCTGAACGCATCAAGGCCACGAGGAAACCTAGTATTCGGTAGTCTCGCGGATCACACTGTGCTAATCCGTCTGAAACGCCTTTCATCCAGCGCGCGTCCTCCGCTATCAGTGCTTCAGCCAGTTTTATCGGATCAAAATTGCTCTTCCTCATTAACGCCGCCGCAACGCCAATATCTTGATCCGGTTGTAATTCAATGCTGATGTCGCGCACGTCTTCGTTATTTTGCGCTAAACGCTTCGCAAATAGTCTTTCGGCAACGGGTTGCTCGACAATTCTCAGAGGACTCTCCCAGGTCAAGAATCCCTTTTCGCGAAGCTCTGAAATGAAATCGCCAGCTTGCTGCATTAATAGCGGAGAAACTCTGTTTACTGACTCTGAATATGGAAGACCGTCAATTCGTGAATCCCATAAGGATCCCACCAGGATTTCGAAAGCCGGTTCAACATCGGTTACGTTCAATGAGCGAGATTGAGCGGCGCTTTCAAGTATCTGCTTGATTCGAGTATCAAGCAGGTCGTCTATTGAGACCGTTGGCGGAGGAGCTCCGCTCCCTAATTCAGTTCCATGTATTTCCAAATAGCGCGTCAACAGGTAGGGATTCCGCAACGGAGCAAATGAAGGCGCTGCGAGAAGCAAACCGGCCCGCTCTGCTCGCTCGCGGGGTAAGCGACAGCGCAGTGAAGCAGTCATTTCATCAGGAGTAAAGTCGCCTAAATGGAAACTGTACGTAACTTTCGGCGCTGGCCGACTCTCAGTGGAGGTGGGTTCGTCTTTGTGTGTCTCAAGCGGTATAGATTCTTGTGGTGCTCCTGCATCAATATCAGCAACAAAGAGGTCTGCAGCGGCGATCTCTTTCCAGAGTTTGTGGCGATTCCATATCTGTTCCTGGCAAGTTAACACGAGCTTGATGTCATACTCTCGGCACTGTTTAACTAGCGATGCTAAATCAGAAGTCAGAGTAAGATCACTGGATCGAACTTGTAGATCATCAACGATAATGACACCGGGACCTCGTCCCTCTACTCTGCTAGCACCTTGGAATCGTCGTAACAGTTTTTCGTTTCCGATTTCCGTACCCGTTTGGGAACGAAGAGCCTCAGCAACTAACGACGATAACTCGCGAGTGTGATCCAACGCCGTGGCTGGTAAAAACAATCGCATTCGTTCGTGCAGAACTCGCGCCGCCCAATCGGTAGCGGACCACGATTTACCTGACCCGCTCCTTCCAACTAAGACAAAAAGAGTCTGAGTCGCAACCAGAAATTGGTCTAAAGCTTTTTCGAGACGGGCTCGGGACGCGAAGTAGTTTGAATTCCAGTCACGAGGCTCCCTTTGAGTATTAGCGCGAGTACAACTACGCACTGGATCTGTATCGAAGAGTGCGCGCGTATTGAC
>Ga0207689_10004526_pt1 | contig 12582 bp, 3 predicted proteins | sample KBSMisM52_FD_184312 | JGI IMG/M metagenome (GOLD analysis project Ga0207689, IMG submission 184312) | Miscanthus rhizosphere microbial communities from Kellogg Biological Station, Michigan, USA - KBS Miscanthus M5-2 (SPAdes) (version 2) | ecosystem: Host-associated > Plants > Roots > Rhizosphere... | reverse complement strand
TCTGGTCAGCGGATTCGAGGCCGGCTCCGGCATCCCCACGGCCGGAAAGTTTGGCGCGGCGAAGGACGTGCTGTTCTTCTCCAACCTCAAATACAACTTCAACCAGTTCGCTGTTTTCGGCGAGGGGACGTATCCCGTCAGCGACCGTCTGGACGTGACCGGCGGCGTGCGCTTGTACGACTTCAAAGAGAAACGGACGCAGACGTTCGACGGCATTTTTGCCGATGACGGAACGACTTCCGGCTCGACCAAAGCCAACGGCATCGCGCCGCGGGTCATGGCCAGCTACAAACTCAACGACACGACGCGGTTCAATGCCCAGATCTCCAAGGGATTCCGGCTGGGCGGCATCAACGATCCGCTCAACGTCCCCCTCTGCACTCCCGCGGACCTGGTTACGTTCGGCGGCCGTGGAAACTGGAAAGACGAGACCCTGTGGAATTACGAAGTGGGCTCGAAATCGAAAGTCATGGACGGGCGGGGCACGTTCAACGCCTCCGTTTTCTACGCGGACATCCGCGATCTGCAGGCTACCGTCACCGCCGGTTCGTGCTCTTCGCGCGTCGTGTTCAACGTCCCGAAGTCGAAGAGCGAAGGAATCGAGATGGAGTTCGAAGTGGCTCCGACCGACGCTTTCGACTTCGCCGTTTCAGCGACCAAAACCCAATCGCAGCTGGAATCGACGCTTACCTCCACCGACTCCAAGGGCGTCGTCACCGTCGTTTCCGGCATCGAGAAGGGCAACCGGCTTCCGACGGTCCCCGAATTCCAGATGACCGCCGCGGCCACGGCTCACTGGCACACGACGGGGACGTGGGCGGGATACACCACCGGCGTCTACCAGCACATCGGCGATCGCTATACGCAGATCGGCGATCAGGCGGCGGGCTTCGGCACGGTCAACCTGAATTCATTCGCTCCGAACAACATCGGCGGCCCCTTCACGCAGAACACGTTCACGTTCAATCCCAAACTGCCTGCGTATGACCTCATCAATCTGCGCGTCGGCATTCTGCTCAACAAATGGGATACGGCGGTCTTCGTCAACAATCTGACCAACCAGACGGCGAAGCTGGCGCTGGATCAGGAACGCGGCACGCGTGCGCGCGTCGGGTTCCTGACCAATCAGCCGCGCACGTTCGGCATCAGCGCGCGAGTCAATTTCTAGGAGATCGGCTATCTCCGGCAACGGTGTTACCCGGCGAACGTTCCTCGGGCGCGTCGCGGCGGTCTCGATTGCGAGCCGCCTCGACGCGCAGGTTCTCTTCGGCAAGTCGAGACCTCGCGTGGCCGTGGTCGGCAGCGGCGCGTTCGGCGGCTGGACGGCGCTGCATCTCGCCAACCTCGGCGCGCAGGTCGAGCTGATCGACGCCTGGGGCCCGGGAAATCCGCGCTCCAGCTCGGGAGGTGAGACGCGCGTCATCCGAGCCATCTACGGCGCCGATCGCATTTACGTGGAGATGGTCAAGCGCGCCTACGAATTGTGGGAGACGATCGGCGCGACCTCGAGCGAGCCGTTGTATGTCGAGACAGGCGCGCTCTGGCTGCATCGAAAAGACGACGCCTACGTTCGATCCTCGGTTCCCATCCTGCGGGATCTCGGCTTTCCCGTCGATCAGCTGACGATCGCCGACGCCGCGCGCCGTTATCCGCAGATCGACTTTCATGGTGTGCATTCGGTCTGGATCGAACGGCGTGCGGGCGCATTGTCCGCGCGGCGCGCATGCGGTGTGGTGCGCGATGCATTCGAGAAAGCCGGCGGGAGTTACCGGCTTGGACGAGTCAAACCTGGCCCGATCGTCAGCGGCTCGATGACCAGTCTCCATCTCGACGATGGCTCCCGCGTCGAGGCCGACGCGTACGTCTTCGCCTGCGGCCCCTGGCTGGGAAAACTTTTCCCCGAGGTCATCGGGGATCGGGTGCGGCCGACGAGGCAGGAGGTCTACTACTTCGGCACTCCCGCGGGATCGGATCGCTACCTTCCCGGCCATCTCCCGATCTGGATCGATTTCGGCGAGAGGATCGTCTACGGCCTCCCGGACACGCACGGCCGCGGGTTCAAGATCGCCGACGACACTCGAGGTGAACCGATCGATCCCACCAGCGCCAACCGAACGCCGTCCGCGGCAGGCATCGCGCGAGCGCGACACCTTCTCGCCGAGCGCTTTCCCGAGCTCGCCCATGCCCCGCTCGTCGCCGCCGAAGTCTGCCAGTACGAGAACAGTCCCGACGGGCACCTGATCATCGATGTTCATCCCGAGGCCGGCAACGTCTGGCTCATCGGAGGAGGATCGGGTCACGGGTTCAAACTGTCGCCCGCGGTCGGCGAGATGACCGCGCAGATGGTCCTGTCAGGGAAGGACGTCCCCAAGCTGTTTCGCCTGGAGCGGCTGCGCAAGGTCGTCGCGCACAAGACCCAATTCGAGAACAAGTAATTGGAGGCGGCGCCCGGCCGGACGCCGCCTCCCTTGAGCTGGGACTCAACCCCACCGAATGACCGGATTTGCGCCGGACGGAGGCCAGTTGGTGTTGTTCTTGTACGCCCAATACTCGAACGGGTTGTCGTAATACGCGGCGGTCTCGATGACGCTTCCGTAGTCCTGATCGGTGTGAAAGAACCACACCACCGTGCCGACGATAAAGCCGCCCACCGCCCAGACGATGTACGTCGCTTGAAACAGTGGGCCGAAGATGCGGTTCTGCCAGACGTGCAGTTCCTCGTGCTGGGCGATAAAGCTCAGTCCGCGGGCGTTTATGTTGCCTGTGCCCTGGCCGGCATTGCTGATCACGTTGCCCATGGTGAAGGCGAAGTCGCTCTTGATGGCGAAGCCGCCCTCGTAGACATGGCGATTCTGCCGGTGGCTCAGATCGGAGCGGTAATTGGCGTTCCCATAGAACAGATTGACGATGTGGACGATGTTGCCGAGCGATGTTCCGATCAGGCCCCACGTCGAGTCGGAGAGGAACGCCAGCCAGCCGTCGATGCTCTTCCAGTTGTAGATGCCGGTCATGCCGCTGATCAGACCGTTCATCCCGCCCATGATTGCGCCGATGACCAGACCGACCGGACCGCCGACCAGGAATCCGGTGATCCCGCCGAGCCACATGCCGATGGTCGTGGTCAGCGCCGTCTCCAGCGCCGTCAGCAGACTGCTCCATCCCTGTCCGTTGGCCAGTCCGTAGACCAGGCCCGCGACGAAGCCGACCGCAAGCGCGGCCACCGTTGCCGCCGCGGCGATGTAGGCGATGACGATGATGGCGCCGATGAGGATCGGCAGGAACATGCCGCTCGGATCCTTGAAGACGAGCGGGTTGTTCAGCGCATAGCTGTAGACGTTGTATCCCTGCGGCATGCGCGCCGGGCGGGTGGGATTCTCCAGCACGTACCAGTCGGCGGAGATGAAGCGGCCGATGGAAGGCGCGTAGTAGCGGGCGCCGAGGTGCAGCAGCCCGGTTTCTTCGTCGCGCTCGCGGCCGAGGTAGCGATCGAGCTTGTCGTTGGCGCTGAGCGCCGCGCCGAAGGGCGTGTAGCGCTGTTGCGCGATCGGCGCTCCGGCGGCGTCGGTGGCCATGAGGATCGTGCCGTGATGATCGGAGAGATAGAACGCCGCGGTGGTCACGCCCCCTTCGATTTTCTCCGTGGCCACGAGCAGCTTGCCGAGGTAGACGTGCCGCACCGTGTGATCCGCGTGCTGCTCGAAAAGGCCGGCGGCATAGCGGACGACTTTGTTCACTCCTCCTTTGGTCACTTCCTTGAGGATGCGGCGGCTCTGCGGATCGTAGGCGCAGCGGATGACGGTGGCGTCGTTGAGCGTCGCTTCGATCAGGCGCTCGAACGGGTCGTAGACGATGGCGGCGAGATTGCCGAATGACGAGATGTTGCCGCGCGCGTCATAGGCGATGGGACTGGCGGGACCGCCGGAGACCACGCTGGTCAGGCGGCCGGGACGCGCCGCGTCGGCGTAGTTCATCGTCAGCGGCTGCGTGTCCCCGAAGCGCGTGAGATTGCCGCCGTCGTCGTAGCGATACTCGCCCTGCCGCAGCAGCGCCCCCGCGGCATTGTTCTGGTGAACCTGGAAGCCGGTGACGCGATAGAGCCCGTCGTAGGTGAACGATTGATGCTCGATGGAGCCCGGCTTCTCGTCGAGCAGGGAGCGGATGGTGCCCACCGAGTCGTAGCCGTAGTCGATGCGGCGCAGCGTTGCGCCGGCGTGCGTGGCGTGAATCTTCTGCAGGCGTCCGGTAACCGGCTCGCGCGGCATGACCACGTCCACGCCGTTGGCCAGTTTGTAACTCTCGATGCCGCCGTCGGCGCTGTAGATGATGTCGGACACCGCGCCGACGATCGTGCGCACGCTGCCGCTGCGGTCGAGCCGGTACTCCAGGCGGTGGTTGTCTGGATAGACGATGGCCGTGGCGCGGCCCTGAAGATCGAATTCGCGCCGGGTGGTCAGCGTGACCGCGCCGGTGGTGACCTCTTCGACCGTCAATTTTCCCGCGCGGTTGTACGAGTAGCGCAGCTCGTGTCCCGCCTCGCGCACCAGGGCGATGCGGCCATCGAGGAAGCGTCCGGCCGGGTTGACCACCGGATCGGTGTCGTACGTGATCTCGCGGACGGTGATGGGGATGGCCGGTCCGGGGGCGATGTGGTCGATCTTCGTCAGCCGGCCGAGCACGTCGTGAGCGCTGACGAGCTTTCCGCCGTCGGCGTTGATCTGCTCGACCACTTTGCCGCTGGCGTCGCGGTAATACGTGCGCGTGCCGGCATCGCGATGGGTGATGGCGATCGGCTCGCCCGGCCCCGCGTAGACGTAGCTGGCGATCTCGCCGCCCCCGCCGTCGCGGATGCGCAGCACGCGCCCTTCCGGGTTGACCTCGAAGATGGTGGTGATGGTGTTGCCGTCGCCTTTCGCCTCTTCGATGCGGCGGAGGCGTCCGACGGCATCGAAGCGCTCGATGCGCGAGGCCGGGCCGGGCGGTATGGCTACGCCGAGAGCTCCGGCGGCGGCCCCTTCGTAGTGCGCGATGGTGAAGTTGTCCCGCACGACGCGGAAATGCGTCGGGCCCGGGCCCATGGTCTCCACCACGTTTCCGGCCACGTCGAATCGCTGGCGCACGGCGGCGGGGGTCAACGGCGGTGGCGGAAGGAAGCCGAGGTTGGGCACGAACTGCGGCGGATGGAAAACCTTCACCACGCCCTTCGGGTTCAGCTCCACGCGCTCGGTGCTGGCGAAGCGGCGCGAGTTGTCCGCGGCGTCGGGCGCGGTGGCCACTTTGAGAATCTGTCTGCCGAAGCCGTCGTAGTAGGCGCGGCAGATCGAAGCGCCGTCGATGGCGTTGAAGTCGGCGTTGGGCGGATAGTCGGCGCGGACGGCGCCGGGATGATCGGGAGCGACCGAGGTGATGGAGGTCGGCACCTGGGCGATGTTCACCAGCCAGCACTTGGTCAACCGCTCCACGCCGGCGTCGTCGCTCTCGAACGTGGCGGCCAGACGGCCGATCGGATCGTATTCGTGGCGCACTTTGCGGCCGTCCGGGAACTCCACCGTGGCCGGCTCGCCGGAGCGCGGATTGAACGTCAGCTTCGTTTCCTTGCCTCGGGCATCCTTCGACTTGACCGGATACAGCCCGTCGGCGTCGTACGTGATCTCGAGCAGGGCGCCGGCCGGGTCGCGCTGGGCGATGACATTGCCCTTGGCGTCGCGGCTGACCGACATCGAGGTGATCGTCCAGCCTTTCGTATCGCCCGCGCCGCTCAGCTCGTAGCCGAGGGCGGCGAAATCGCGGGCGCCGATGTAGCCGGCCGGAATGCGCGCTTCGAGCAGGCGCATATCGCGAACGCGCGTCGGCAGTCCATGCGTGGCCTGTCCTTCCGGCAGCCCGACGAACGGCGCGCCGTCGTAGTAGCGTACCTGCACCGACCAGGGAACGCCGGCGCCGTCGCGCAGTTCGGAGCGGACCGGCAGTTTGACCAGCCAATCCACCTCGTTGTTCGTGTAGGCGAATCGCTCCTCGGTGCGGATGATCTCCGCGGCCGGCGCGCCCTCCGCGAGGCTCTCGCGCAGTTTGCGGCCGGGATTGCCGTGCGCATCGAAGTCGAGCAACTGGCTGCGCTCGATGCGCACCGGCTCGGCGGCCGCGCTCTGTTCGCGGGCCTCGATCTGCACCACGTGCGGGAAGAAGACGTGGCCGCCGGGACCGTCGTGCTCCAGGCGGACGTCCCACGTCTGCGTCGATTCGTTGCACAGCCGAAGTCCAGCGGCGGTGCGCTCGTACGTTTTGGTCGACAGTAGCGTCCCGGCGAGCGCGCGCTCGCGATCGCGTTGGAAGAGATCGGGAAGCTCCGGGTTGCCCTGGAAGAACGTTACTTCCTGCACTGACGCGGGAACGGAGTCGTCGCCCGACATCTCCACCGAAACTTTCTTGAATCCTCGGAAGGTGCGATCGATGCCGTCGAAGACGCCGTCGTGATAGCGCATCGTCAGCGATGTGGCTTTGCCGTCGATGGTGTCGCGCTCGGTGATGGAGCTGACCACGTGAACCACGAACGGAAGCTCGCCCGTCCAGAGCGTGCCGTCGTTTTGATCGAGCAGGCGCATGGCGGTGGTGTTCGAGTACGTGATCTCGAACCGTCCGCCCATGCCGTTGTCGACCGCCTCGAGCAGGTATGGCGCGCGGCCGGCGTCGAGCCGCAGGAACTTGTATCCGGCGCTGTCGGCGACCGTCGCGGAGCAATCCCAGGCGAAGCCGGGACGCCCGTCGCCGTAGAAATCGGCGGGAAGCGGCCGTGCCGCGCCGGCGGGCGCAATCGGAAGCTCGACTGGCGGCGCGAAGCTGTTGCCGGAACGGTTGAGCCAGATGATGGTGCGATCGAAGTCGAAATAGACGATGTCGGAGCAGCCGTCGCCGTCGATGTCGACCACGTATACGCGATCGTCGCGATAGCCGCGCGGAAAGACCGGCGGATTGGCCATGGTCACGCGCGGCGACGTGCGGCCGTTGCCCAGATGTGGCCAATACGAGACGTCGCCGCTGCGGATGACCACGAAGTCCTGCAGTCCATCGCCGCTCATGTCGGCCAGACGAACTCCGCGATCGTTGAAGGAGACGTCGGGAAAGGTGTCGAGATCGGCCACGCGGCGGATCGCTTCCGGCTCTTCGAAGCCGAGGCCGGGCTCGTAGTGATGCAGCAGCAGGTAGTCGCGCCCCGTCGTCAGCAGGTCAGTGCCGCCATCCCCGTCGAAATCCGTCAGTCGTGTATCGCCCTCGGAAAGCCGCAGGTTCGGCGTCTGCCGGAAGACGATCGGATCGGGCTGGAAGCCTCCCTTGCCGTTGCCCTCGAAGGCGAGCTGCAGCGGCTGGTCGACGGCGAAGATCTCGACGCGTCCGTTGCCGTCGAGATCGGCCAGCGCGACATTCGATCGCGCCAGGCTGATGGTGGACGGCACGCCCGGCAGCGCGAAGGGACCTTCCAGCGTGCCGTCGCCGCGGTTGCGCCATGTCAGCCCGCGGCCGTCCGCGGTCTGCAGCACGTCGGGCAGGCCGTCGCCGGTGAGGTCGACGAGCTGCGTGGCGTTGTTCGCCAGGCGCGGCGGCGGGATGAGCGACCGCAGCTCCTCGATCGACCACTTGGTCAGATCGAGGCTCGAGTAATCGAAGCGCAGTTCGGGAAACGATGCCGCTTCCCCGTTGACGGTGGCGCTGAGCGTCACCCGCTTGAGCAGCGACATTCCGTTCGCCGCCACGCCGTACTCGAGACCGTACGTGCGCATCAGCGTCGGTGCCAGACGGTCGCAGTGGAGCTCGATGCGCCCCACGCGCAGCGCCGTCTTGCGCTCGAATCCGCAGCGGCCGTTGCGCAGCAGGTCGGGACGTGCTTCGTAGCCGAAGCGGAGAGAAAAGACGCTGTAGCGGATCTCGTCGATGAAGAGCGCGTTGCCGTCGCGGCGGTAGGCGTAGGTCACCGTGTTGCCGGCGGCGTCCTGCTCCTGGTCGAGGTACCAGCCGAAAATGCCCGGCGCGCCGCGCTCGCGGCTGGCGTCGGTCCGGCCGAAGAGAAGCGTGCGGCCGTCGCCGGTGCGGATGCGCCAGCTGTCGCCGGCCATCCGCTCGATGGACCAGAAGCGGGAGTCGTCTTTCGGACGAAAGCGGTTGCCGCCGATCGGCACGAGCAGCTCTGCGCCTCCGATGGCGAACTGGTCGTCATCGGTGTACGACGGGATGCCGCGATCGCTGCGCCGCTCGATCCGGGCGATTCCCAATTGCCATCCGTGGCCGAATGGTCCGTTTCCGGAGCCGGTCGAATACGTCAGCGACAACGACGGCTGCAGCTCGTTGGGCCCTTTCGGAAGATTGATCGGCACCGAGTAGCTGCCGCTGCCGCGGACGAGATCGGGTTGGAAGCGATCCCCGAGCGGCGACATCCCGCCGCCGCCCGAGGGGAGAGAGACTGCACCTGCGGAGACTCCTGATTCCTCGCGCATGGCTACAGCGCCTCCGGCACCGCTTCGTACGAGTACTCCAGTCCGAACTGCACGTTGTAGACGCGGTCGAACTTCAGGACGTTGTTTTGCTTGAGCGACACGCCGTCGGTCACTTCCACCTTCCACGCGCCGACCGGCGTTCCGCCCGCCAGGGCCGCAAGCTGCGGCGAGAGCGTGGAGACGACGCCGGCGTCGTTGGTCTGGAAGACCCCGTTTGCGCCGCCCGGGGCCGTGACCTTCACCGTGATCGCCTTCGGCGAAATGCCCGGCTTGGTCACCACGCGGACGAATGCCGTCTTCACCTTGAAGTTCTGCTGGTTCATCGGCAGGCGCGCGCGGTCGAGCGCAAACTCCGCCTTGCCGCTCTGATAGAACGCGTACCAGGCGTCGGGGAAGTCGTAGCGCAGTCCGAAATTGCGCAGCAGCGACATTTCGCCGGGGCGCGGCGGCTTGGCCAGCACGGCCGTGCGGAGCACGGTGTCGAACTTCGCCGTGTAATAGAAGACGAACTGCACGTCGAAGATGCGGTTGAAGTCGAAATCGTTGCTGCGCTTCGGCAGATGCATCTGCCACGTCGATCCCAATCCGATGCCCTGGAAAAGACCGCGCACGCCGGTTTCGGCGGCGTAGAGGTAGGCGTCATTGCGCAGGACGAAGTCGGAGAGCGCCATGACATCGACCTGATGCACGCGCTTGCCGGAGGTGCCGTCTTTCCTGCGGAAGGCGGTGACGCCCCCGGCGGCGACGGAGCCGTTGAGGCCCGTGCTCCCTTCCGGCAGCAGGCCGATGATGTTGATCTCCATGGCCTCGATGCGCTGGCCGTAGAAGCCGGGATGCAGCCGGTCGAACTCATACAGATCGGTCTCGACGGAGAGCAGTCCGGTGCGGCGGAACTCCTCGAACTGCGCGGGGAAGATTCCGGCGATGGAGATCACATCCTTGATGCGGCTGTTCTTGCGCGTCTTGGAGGTGATGGCCGAGTAGGTGAACGACTCGATGTCGAGCAGCAACCGGTCGCCGCCGAAAAGCTTGGTGTCCTGCCCGGAGAGCGGATTGGCGACCTTGAATCCGTAGTCGTTCTTGATGACTTTCAGGTCGGTGTCGTTGTCGAAGTTGTACGCGCGCTCCATCAGCTTGGCGATGCGGATGGCGCGGAAGAGGAAGCTCTGCGCGATGTCGCGCATCACCTCGGCCATCTTGTGCCACGACTCGGGGGTGAAGAACTCGTGATCGAAGGCGTCCAGGGCCTGGTCCGCGAGCTGCGAGCGTTGCTTGGCCGCCTGATAGGCGATCTCCGCGGCCTTGGTGCGATGCTTTGCGGAATCGAGCTGCGCCTGAGCAACGTCGATGGCCTTGGTCAGCTCATTGATGTTGTCCTGCATCTTCTGCAGTTCGTAGTCGCGCGTCTTGCGTCCGGAGCTGAGGATCTGCGCCGCCGCGAGCTTCGGCCCCGGCCCGCTGATGGTCTCGCCGCGATCGAGCTTGTCGGCCAGCTCGCTGATCTCGCTCCAGTAAGCGTCCTGTCCGCCGCTGAGCGCCGTCGACGCCGCCTGAGCCCACAGCTGGTCCCAGCTCGAGTTGAAGTATTGCTGCCGTTGGGCCACGGCGTCGTCGCGCCGCTTGGTGGCCAGGTCCTTCGCATTCTGAGATGCCTGCTCATCCTCGATCGCCGAGTTCAACAGTTCCAGTCTTCCCTGTTCCTCGGCGTCGGCCATCGCTTTCGCCGTTTCGAGGTCCCGGCGATTCGCTTCCTCCAGTTCCTGGTGGCTCTTGAAATTGATGAACTCCGACTCCGCCTGCATGGCCTCCTGAGCGAACGAGCGAGCCACGCTCTGCAGATATTCGAAGGTGTGGATCGGCGAGAGCGCCAGGCCGTAGAAATCGAGGCCGTCGGTGATCTGCTGGATGCGGTGCAGCGCGTTGAGCACGGCGATGGCGATCTCCCAGTTCACCGCCGGCAGCGGCCGCGCCAGGATGTTCTGAATCAGCTTGCGGGCGTCGTCGGCCGGCACCTTCAGCGACGCCGTGTTGTAGAAGAACGTCGCCGGGACCTGTCCGTTCTCGGTGATCAGCTTCGCGTACTGAGCCTTGGCGCCGGGGAGATCTTCGTTCTTGTAGAACGAGTCGCCCCAGGCCACGGCGTTGTTCGCCATGCGGATCCAGAGCGCCGTGGCTTCGATGGTCAGATTGATGTACGTGTAGCCCGCCGCCAGCGTGTAGTACTTCTCGGCGTTCGCGTACTGCCCCAGCGCCTTGTAGCAATCGCCCATCTTCACCAGAAGGACGTAGGCGTAGAGATGGGTGAGATAGAAGGTGGTGGTCGAGGTGTCGACGATCCTGAAGTCGAGGTCGCGGAACGTCGCGGCATTGGTCCGCTTGGCGTAGACGTTGGCCACGACCTGATCGGCGGTCGGCATCTTGCCGTTCGCCGCCGACAGCGAAGCGATGCCGTCGCCGACGGGGACGCCGATCATCCACTCTTTGTTCTGCTGGGTGCGGACGCGCTCGTCCGTGAACTCGATGGTTCCCCACCCGTCGGCACGGCCCGGAATGCGGTAGGTGTATTGCCTGGCATCCATCGCCGCGATGGGCTGCAGGTCGTCGATCCTGTGCGATGCGGCGATGGAGAAATTGACGTTGGTGATGCCTGGCGACACCACCGCTCGCGAACCGAGCCCGATGGCGGCGGCGCGTTCGGCGGCGGCGGGTCGCACGACGGGACCCGGGACGACGATAGGAGCCGGAACGGCCGGCGCGCCAGGTGCGGGCTGCACGCCGCCGGCGACGCCCTTGAGTGTGTTCGCCGCCTGCGTCAGAAGTTGCTTTGATTGCGCCGCCTGACCTTGCCGGTCGGCGGCGATCGCCGACATGTGCAGTGCCTGCGCCTGTCCGACGGAATCGTTCTTCGCCCGGAACAATTGCAGGGCAGCATCGGCATTTGCCGCCGCCTGGCGCGGGTCGTTCATCTCCAGGAACGCGGCGGAGAGATTGAGGGAGGTTGCCGCGGTGATGGCGGGATCGACCTGGTTGTTGGCCCTGGCGACCCTCAGCGCCTCGGTGAGAAGGCCGGCCGCCGCGGCCGGCTTGCTGTCGGCCAGGAAGGCGATGCCCTGCTCGTTCGCGTTCTGCAGCGATTCCTCCACGGTGACCGACTCGCGGAATCCGGTCATGGTGTAGAGCTTGAGATTCTCCGCGACGTTGACGCCGAGGCCGAAGAGAGGGCCGGGATCAGGCCCCTTCGGGCGGATCCCGTCGGCAATAACCAGGGAGGTGTCGATGATCTGCCGCTCCAGGACTTTGCCGACGGGCAGCAGGACGTCAACGCGCGAGCCGGCGAACGTGTCGGCGTCGAAGGAAGGCTGGATGATCTTGTAGATCAGGGCCCGGGCTTTCTTGAATTCGCCGAGCGCGGCGGAATAGTTGCCCTGGTTGAAGGCAGCGTCGCCGTTGCTGACGTGCAACTCGATCTCGGCGAGCTTGCTCTTGGCGATCTGGGTGGCAGTGCCAGGGGATGAAAACTGAAGGTCCGCGACGATCTTGTCGCGTTCCCGCAACACCGGTAGAACTGAGGCAAAGTTGGACTCGTAAGCGGCTGCAGCCATGATGGTCACCCTCCTGTTTTTGACCGTTTCAACAGTTGTTGTGACGGAAAGAAGGGAAACGTTACAAGTGGCCGGAAAGGAGTGATCCGCTATCGCGCCGTTCGCGCAATCAGCACCGCGTTCGTGCCTCCGAAGGCGAATGAATTCGACATCACGCAGCGGACGTCCTGATCCGGCCGGCCGAGGCCCGGGACGTAGTCGAGGTCGCACTCCGGATCGGGAACGTCGAGATTCGCGGTGGGCGGGACGGCGCGATGTTTCATCGCCAGCAGCGCGATCACGAACTCGAGCGCGCCGGCGCCACCGAGGAGATGGCCGTGCATCGATTTCGTCGAGCTGATGGGGACGTTGTACGCGCGATCGCCGAAGACTTTCCTGATCGCGCGCGTTTCGGTCACATCGTTCAGCACCGTCGCCGTGCCGTGCGCGTTCACGTAGTCGATTTCGTCGGAGGCGATGCCGGCGTCGGCCAGCGCCAGCGTCATCGCCTGCGCCTG
>Ga0207689_10004525_pt1 | contig 12586 bp, 8 predicted proteins | sample KBSMisM52_FD_184312 | JGI IMG/M metagenome (GOLD analysis project Ga0207689, IMG submission 184312) | Miscanthus rhizosphere microbial communities from Kellogg Biological Station, Michigan, USA - KBS Miscanthus M5-2 (SPAdes) (version 2) | ecosystem: Host-associated > Plants > Roots > Rhizosphere... | reverse complement strand
CTTGCGCCCCGGCGGCTTGATCGAGCCGGTGGCCTCGCCGACCGCGCCGGCGCGCGCTTCCAAAGCGGATTGCCGACGCAGAATCTGCTCGAGCTTCTGCTCGTACTGCTCCTGGTCGATCAACTGGCGACCGGAGATGCGGTCGATGCGGCCGCGCAGCTCGGCGATGCGGTCCTCGTAGCCGAATTGCATCTCGGCCTGCCGGGCGATGAGGCGCGTGAGCACGTCCTCGCGAAAGGCAAAGTAGGTGGCGGTCGTGATGCTCCACACCGCCATGACCACCAGCGTGCCGACCACGACCCAGAACGCGATGGGACCGAGCCGCAGCTGCCGCCCGGCATGGGCCAAGGTGTAGCCCGCCGACCACCGCCGCATGGGTGCGTCGGCGGGCCGGTCTGGGCCGGCATGGGTCGAATGATGGCTATGGTAGTGCCGTGCAGATGACCGTCGAGGCATTCACGCTTCCCCTCCGGTCCCCCTAGCTCACCGTCCCTTACCCCAGTACTAACCGCGTCAACTCGCGCCACTTGTGGTTAATGTTCCACAAATGCCACATGCCGAACCCGGGCCTGCGTCGGCCGCTCGGCGATCGAATCGGCACGTCCGCTCAGCGTGGAAGCAAGCTTGCGCTCAGCGTGGAAGCAGCTTGGCCGCGGCCAGGACGTCGGCGGCGTGGCCGTCGACCTTGACCTTGGGCCAGATGCGGGCAATTCGCCCGTCCCCGCCGATCAGGAAGGTGGTCCGGGTAATCCCCAGGAAGGTCCTGCCATACATGGATTTTTTGCCCCACACGCCGTAGGCCTCGAGCATCTTGTGGGTCTCGTCGGACAGCAGGGGTATGCCGAGGCTGTGCTTCTTCTTGAACTTGTCCTGGGCCTCGACCGGATCGGCGGAGACCCCCAGAACGTCCGCGCCGGCCTTCTGGTATTCGGCCCGAAGCTTAGAGAATTCAATGGCTTCGCGGGTGCAGCCGGGGGTGTCGGCCTTGGGATAGAAGTAGAGCACGAGCTTGCGGCCCTTGAAGTCGGCGAGGGACAAACTGCCGCCGCCGTCGCGCGGCAGGTTGAATGCGGGGGCCTTTGCCCCCTCGGCGAGCTCCGTCGGCATGTGCCTTCCTTTCGTCCCTATTTCCGGCTCAATGAAAGTCTAAACAATATGCAGGAGACTACTGCCAGGTCGATTGTCGTGCCGGGGGCGCGTCGATCGCGGCAAGGGGGCTGGTTCGTCGCAGGCGCGCTACAATGACGTGCGGCGGAATCGGTGGTCGAGGGGACGCCAAGTCGGGGCATGGCGGTTCAACAGTCCAATTCTGATCTCGAGGCTCTCCGAAAGCTGGAGGCGAGCCTCAACGCCGATCTGTGCGCGCCGGACACCCGTAGGCACTACAGAATTCGCCCCGCCACGCGCCTGACATGCCCGCTCTCGCGGCTGATGGGACTGCGGCTGTGGGGACCGCGGGTGCGCAAATTCGTCGTCATCGGCGGTTCGCTCTGCGGTCTCGTCCTGGTCGCGATGGTCGCGCTCTGGTGGCGGCTCTCCAGCGGTCCGATCGAGCTCGACATCGCGACGCCGTGGCTCACCGCGGCGATCAAGGAAAATTTCGGCGCGGGCCATGACGTCGAGATCGGCGGCACGCAGATCGAGCGGGACGCGAACGGACGCACGTCGCTGCGCATTCGCGACATCGTGGTGCGGGACGCCGAAGGCACTATCGTGGCGAGCGCGCCGAAGGCGGAAGTCGGCGTCTCCGGCACGGGCCTGTTGACCGGCCGCATTCGCGCCGAACGTCTGAGCCTGGTCGGCGCGGAAATGGCGGTGCGAATCGAGTCCGACAGCAAGGTCACGGTCTTTGCCGGCGGCAACAAGCGTCCGTTCGTCACCGCGTCCGCCAATGCCGCTCCGGCGCTGCCGGGGTCCACGCCGGCCGCGAAGCTCGAACGCGCGGGGGCGCTCGGCACGGCCACACCACCCGCTGCACCCCTTGCAACCGCGCCGGCCGCGAACGCGTCCGCGGTCACCCGCAACGGCGTTCCCGACTTCGCCGTCATGCTGGCCTGGATCGAGAGCCTCGACGCCAGCGGCCTGGACGGCCGCGATCTCGCCGAGATCGGCCTCAAGGGCGGCAATCTCACGGTCGACGACCAGCGCAACGGCAAGCAGTGGACGTTCACCAATATCGATCTCGGCGTGATGCGGCCCAAGAGCGGCGGCATCGCCGTCACGCTGGGCTCGGAAAACGTCGAGCGGCCCTGGCACATGCGCGCAGCCATGACACCGGGTCAGCGGCAGGGCCACCGCATCATCGACGTCGAGGCACAGAAGGTCTCGGCCAAAGATCTCATGCTCGCCATGCGCGTGGGCGAGAGCCAGTTCGAACCCGATCTGCCACTGTCGGGGCGCATCCGGGCCGATATCGGGCCCGACGGCATCCCGCACATGCTGGAGGGCAAGATCCTGGTGGACAAGGGCGTCGTCATCGATCTCGATGATCCGCTCGCCCGCATTCCGATCGATCGCGCCGAAATCAATCTCGACTGGGACGCGACGCGCCAGGCGCTGGTCATGCCGTTCCAGGTGCTGTCGGGCGGCAACCGCATCACCCTGCTCGCACAGTTCGACGCGCCGCGCGAAGGAAGCAGCGTGTGGGGCCTCCAGGTCTCGGGCGGCACGGTCGTGCTTGCCTCCGCCGCCCCAGCGGATCAGAAGCCGCTCATCCTCAACCGGGTCGCGCTGCGGATGCGGGTCGACCCCGCCAAGCAGCGCATCGACCTCGATCCGAGCGAACTGGGCAACGCCGATCTTGGTGTCGCGCTCACCGGCAGCCTCGACTTTTCCAGCGACGATCCGCGCCTGGTGCTCGGCATTGCCGGCACGCGCATGTCGGTCGCGGCGATGAAGCTGCTGTGGCCGATCTGCACGGCGCCGAAGGTCCGCGCCTGGGTCCAAGAACATGTGCTGGCCGGCACCGTCGACCGGCTGGACATCTCGACCAACGCGCCGTGGTCCACACTCAAGACGAGCGGCCCGCCTGTTCCCGACGACGGTCTGCTGATCCAGATCGTCGGCAACGGCGCGGAAGTCCGCCCCGTCGCCGGCCTGCCGGCCATTCGAGACGCCGACGTCAATCTGCGCATTTCCGGCCGCACGGCAGTGATCAATGTCGGCCGCGGCAATGTGGAAATATCGCCCGGCCGCAAGCTCTCCATCACCAACGGCGTGTTCGAGGTGCCCGACACGTTCCCGAAGGCGCCGCCGGCGAAGGCGCGCTTTCGCCTCGACGGCTCGGTACCGGCGGCGGCCGAACTCCTGGGAATGGAACGGCTGCGCGACTATTCCGGCGCGCCGATCGACCCCGCGACCAGTCGCGGGACGCTCACCGCGCAAGTCACGCTCGCCCTGCCGCTCAAGGAGGATCTCGCGCCCGGATCTTCGATCTACACGATCAACCTCGACATCGCGAACTTCGTTGCCGAGCGCATGGTCATGGGTCAGAAGGTGGAAGCGGCGCTGCTCAAGGTCAGCGCCAACAACCAGGGTCATTGGATCCGGGGCGACGTCAAGATCAACGGCGTTCCCGCCGCGCTCGACTATCGCAAGCCGCGCGACGCCGACGCCGATGTCCGCATCCAGGCCACGCTCGACGAGAGCGGACGCAGCAAACTCGGCTTCGATCTCAGCGGCTTCCTCATGGGGCCAGTGCCGATCAAGCTCAGCGGACGCATTCCGGCGCAGGAGAGCGACACCCGCTTCGCGATCGAGGCCGATCTGACCCAGGCCAAGGTCGACAACCTCCTGCCGGGCTGGTCGAAGGCCGCAGGCCGCGCGGCTCGCGCGACCTTCACGCTGGTGAACAAATCCCCCGGCACCCGCTTCGAGGACCTGGTGGTCGAAGCGCCTGGCGCTTCGGTCAAGGGCGCGATCGAGGTGGATGGTTCCGGCGACGTGGTGTCGGCGAATTTCCCCGTCTTCAGCCTGTCCGACGGCGACAAGGCGACGCTCAAGGCCGACCGCAGCGCCGACGGCACGTTGCGCGTGACCGTACGCGGCGACGTCTATGACGGCCGCGGCTTCATCAAGTCGACGATGAGCGGCGGCGGAGCGAGCAACCGCAAGGCTAAGCACGACAAGGATATCGATCTCGACCTCAAGCTCGGCGCGGTCGTCGGTTTCCACGGCGAGACCCTGCGCGGCCTCGATCTGAAGCTGTCGCGGCGCAGCGGCGCGATCAGCAGCCTGGCGGTGAACGGCAAGCTCGGGCGCGATGCACCGCTGACCGGGGACCTGCGCGGACGCGGCACCAACGGGCGCCAGGTGGTGTTCGTCGAGACCAACGATGCCGGGGCGTTTTTCCGGTTCAGCGACATCTACCCGAAGATCTTCGGCGGCGAGATGTGGGTGGCGCTCGACCCGCACAGCGCCGATACCGCGCCGCAAGAGGGCATCCTCAACATCCGCGATTTCGCGGTGCGCGGTGAGTCCGCGCTCGACCGCGTCGCCGCGGCGCCGCAACAGCCGGGCGGTCCGCCGCCGGGCGTGGACTTCTCGCGCCTGCGGGTGGATTTCACCCGCTCGCTCGGACGCTTCACCGTTCGCGACGGCCTGGTGAAGGGGCCCGCGATCGGCGCGACCGTGGACGGCTACATCGACTACAATCGCGACGACGTGCGCATGCAGGGCACCTTCGTCCCGCTCTACGGCCTCAACAATATGTTCGGCCAGATCCCGATCGTGGGGCTGTTCCTCGGCGGCAGCAACGAGGGCTTGCTGGGCGTCACCTATCAGGTGGTCGGCCCGCCGAGCACGCCGGTGCTGCGGGTCAATCCGATATCGGCCGTGGCGCCCGGCCTGCTGCGCAAGTTCTTCGAATTCCCGAGCGGCAACGGCGTGGCGCCGCAGAGCTACGCAGAGCCCCGGAACTAGGCGGGGACCGGCGGACGCAGGCGTGAAGCCGCAACGATATGAGCGCACCGTCAAAGACCGACGCGACGACGCCCTGTCCGCATTGCGCGGGCACCATGACGATCAGCATGATCGGGCCGATACCTGCCGAGCCCACATTCATGAATCACACTTTTGCTTGTCCCGCGTGCGGCCACTCCGCGACCTTCAAATTCAAGAAGAAGGACGCGGGGTAGCGCGATTGCGGCCGGCCGCGCGTCGTCCCGGTCCGGTCACACCGGCTTGAGCAGGACGTGGCGCTTTCGTCCGAGCGAAAGCTTGATGACGCCTTCCGGCGTGAGATGGTCCGGCGTCAGCATCATCTTCTCGTCGGCGACGGTGACGTCGTTCACGCGCAGCCCGCCACCCTTGACGTGCCGCCGGGCCTCGCCGTTCGACGACACCAGCCCCGCTTCCACGAAGGCCGCGAGCACGCCGAGCCCGGCCTCCAGCCGCGCGCGTGCAATCTCGACGCTGGGAAGCGTTTCCGCAAGCGCTCCCTCCTCGAACGTCCGCCGCGCGGTTTCGGCGGCCTGATCCGCGGCCTCGCGGCCGTGCAGGATGGTGGTCGCTTCGGTCGCGAGAACCTTCTTCGCTTCGTTCAGCTCTTGCCCTTTGAGCGCGGCAAGGCGTGCGATTTCGTCGAGCGGCAGCTCGGTGAACAGCTTGAGCAGGCGGCCGACGTCGCCGTCCTCGCAATTGCGCCAGAACTGCCAGTAGTCGTAGGGGCGCATCATCTCGGAATTGAGCCAGACCGCGCCGGTCTCGGTCTTGCCCATCTTGGCGCCCGAGGAGGTCGTCAACAGCGGCGTGGTCAACGCGAACAGCTCGGCGCCGGCGAGACGGCGACCGAGGTCGATGCCGTTGACGATGTTGCCCCACTGGTCGGAGCCGCCCATCTGCAAAATGCAGCCGTGGCGCTTGTGGAGCTCAACGAAATCGTAAGCCTGCAGGATCATGTAGTTGAATTCGAGAAACGTCAGCGGCTGCTCGCGATCGAGCCGCAGCTTCACCGAATCGAACGTCAGCATCTTGTTGATGGTGAAATGCCGGCCGACGTCGCGCAGGAAGGAAATGTAATGCAGCTGGTCGAGCCAGTCGGCGTTGTTCGCCATGATCGCGCCGGCACCGAAATCGAGAAAGCGCGAGAACACGGTGCGGATCGAGGCGATATTGGCGTCGATCTGATCGGCGGTGAGCAGGGTGCGGCTGGTGTCCTTGCCGGAGGGATCGCCGATCTTGCTGGTGCCGCCGCCCATCAACGCAATCGGACGATGCCCGGTCTTCTGCAGCCATCGCAGCATCATGATGGTCAGCAGGTTGCCGATATGCAGGCTCGGCGCGGTCGCATCGAAGCCGACATAGGCCGTGATCGGGCCCGCCGCCGCCTTGGCGTCGAGGCCGGCGGCGTCCGATACCTGGTGGATGAATCCGCGTTCCGCGAGAACCTGCAGGAAATCGGACTTGTAGGCGCTCATGCCCTACCGCCTGTTGGTGTCGCCTCTTTGGGGCCGGTGGTGTAACAGGTCCGGCGTGGGATTCAACCGAGGACAGGCTCCATGTCGCGCGTCACTGCCATTGGTCTGATGAGCGGCACCTCCTATGACGGGGTCGATGTCGCGCTGATCGAGACCGACGGCGAGGAGATCGGTTCTCTCGGCCCCACCGGATACCGGCCCTACAGCGACCAGGAGCGGGACCTGCTGCGGCGCGCGATCGCGGTCGCGACCAATCTCGGCGACCGTACCGAGCGGCCGAAAATCCTCGCCCAGGTCGAAGAACTCGTCACCGACATGCATGCCGAGGCGGTGGAAGCGTTCCTGGCCGCGAACGGGATGGCGGCGAGCGCGGTGGGAGTGGTGGGTTTCCACGGCCAGACCGTCCTGCACCGGCCCGACCGCGGCCTCACGGTCCAGATCGGCAATGGGCCGGCGCTCGCCGCCCGGTTGGGGATCCCCGTGGTCTATGACTTCCGCGCTGCCGACGTCGCCGCCGGCGGGCAGGGCGCCCCGGTCGTGCCGGTGTTCCATCGGGCCCTGGTCCGCCAGCTCAAGCGTGCGCATCCGGTCGGCGTGCTCAATCTTGGCGGCGTCGCCAACGTCACTTTCATCGACGGCAACGTGGAGCTCATTGCCTTCGACACCGGACCCGGCAATGCGCTGATCGATGACTTCGTACGCATGCGGACCGGGCAGCCGCGCGACGACGACGGACGCACGGCGGCGGCGGGCAAGGTCGACGAGGACGCGGTCGCGCGGGTGCTGAAGCATCCGTTCTTCGCCAAGGCGCCGCCCAAGTCGCTCGATCGCAACGCATTCCGGCATTGGGCGATGGAGGAAGGACGGCTCACCGAAAAAAGCACCGAGGATGCTCTGGCAACGCTCACGGCGGTCACGGCGGCTTCGGTGGCGCATGCGACCAAGGTGCTGCCGCGGGCGCCGGCGGGCTGGCTCGTCGCCGGCGGCGGTACGCGCAATCCGACCCTGATGCGAATGCTGGCGCAGCGCCTGGCGCCGGTCAGCATCGAGACGGCCGGCGCGGTCGGCTGGTCGGCCGATGCCCTGGAGGCGCAGGCCTTCGCCTATCTCGCCGTGCGAACGCTCAAGGGTTTGCCGCTCACCTTTCCCACCACCACCGGCGTCCCCCGGCCGCTCACCGGAGGGGTGCTGGTGCGAAAATCAGACGGCGGCTCGGGTTCGCCCCGCGCCTGACCGGGACGACCGGGTCATGGCCGCGCACCATCGCGGGATGGCGCGGCAGCGGCTCTCAGGCCGCGCTGGGCTTGCGCTCGATCTTGAGACGCTTGTCGAGATAGCCGGTGATCGCCTGCATCAGCGGCTCGACCTTGCCGTCAAAGAAGTGGTTGGCGCCCGGGATCACCTTCTGCTCGATCACGATGCCTTTCTGGGTCTTCAGCTTATCGACCAGGCCAGTGACGTCCTTGTGCGGCACCACGGCATCCTTGTCGCCGTGGACGATCATGCCCGAGGACGGGCAGGGGGCGAGAAACGAAAAATCGTAGAGGTTGGCGGGCGGGGCGATCGAGATGAAGCCCTCGATTTCGGGCCGCCGCATCAGCAATTGCATGCCGATCCACGCACCGAAGGAGAAGCCCGCGATCCAGCAGCTCCTGGCCTCCGGGTTGATCGACTGCGCCCAATCGAGCGCCGAAGCCGCATCCGACAGCTCTCCCTGGCCGTGGTCGAAAGAGCCCTGGCTCCGCCCGACGCCGCGGAAGTTGAACCGCAGCACGGAGAAGTTCCGGTGCACGAAGGCGTAGTAGATCTGGTAGATGATCTGATGGTTCATCGTGCCCCCGAACTGCGGGTGGGGATGGAGCACGATTCCGATCGGCGCGTTCTTCTGCCGGGCGGGATGATAACGTCCCTCGATACGCCCGGCCGCGCCGGTGAAGATGACCTCGGGCATGAATATTAGAACCTCGACTGGATGGTTTCGCTCTGGCCCACCGCCGCAGACCCGTCAAAGCATGCTTGACGGCAGCAGGGCCTAAACGTAACTATTTAGAACCATTCTAGAATTTGGCCAGCAGCACCGCCGACGGCAGGCGCGGGTGGTCGCGGCGGCCGCTTTTTTAGCACGGGTGCGGGGGCAAAAAGCAAGTGTTTCGAAGGGTATTGGGCTCGCCATCGGCTTTGGACTACAACAGGGCCGCAGCACGATCAAAGACCATGACCGAGCGAATCTACCTCGACTGGAATGCAACCGCTCCGCTCCGGCATCAGGCGCGCGCCGCCGCCATGGCCGCGTTCGAGATCGCCGGCAATCCGTCCTCGGTGCATGCCGAGGGCCGCGCCGCCCGGCGGCTGATTGAGGATGCCCGCGACCAGGTCGCCGCGCTGGTTGGAGCTGAGCCGCGCAACGTGGTGTTCACCTCGGGCGGCACGGAGGCCAACATGCTGGCGCTCGCGCCGGCGAGCGGAACCCATGGGAAGGCGCTCGAGAGGTTGCTGGTGTCCGCGATCGAGCACCCGTCGGTGCTGGCGGGAGGGCGGTTTGCAGCATCAGCAGTGGAGCGGGTGCCCGCCACCGGCGATGGGCGGATCGACCTTGCCGCGCTGGCGCAGGCCCTGGCCGCCTCCAAGGACCACAGGGCACTCGTTTCGCTCATGCTCGCCAATAACGAAACCGGCGTCGTTCAACCGGTTTCTGAGGCAGCTCGCCTGACTCATGAAGCAGGCGGGGTTTTGCACGTCGACGCCGTCCAGGCGGCTGGGCGGATTTCATGTGATATCAATGGTCTGTGTGCCGATCTTCTCACGATTTCTGGGCACAAGATCGGGGGCCTCAAGGGCGTCGGCGCGGTGGTCAGACGCGACGCGACGGTGCCGTTCCCCGATCCGCTCATCAAGGGTGGCGGGCAGGAGCGCGGCGCTCGCGCAGGAACCGAGAACGTGGCGGGCATTGCCGCTTTCGGCGCGGCCGCAGCCGCAGCGCTCGCGGAACTCGCGGCCGAGGCCGGGCGCATGGCGGAGCTGCGTGACCGGCTCGAGGCCGGCCTCCGGTCGACTTCGCCCGACCTCGTGGTGTTCGGGGCGGAGGCCGTGCGGCTCCCCAACACGACGCTGTTCGCGCTCTCCGGCATGAAGGCCGAGACCGCGGTCATTGCCTTCGACCTCGAAGGAATCGGCGTGTCGTCGGGCGCGGCCTGCTCCTCGGGCAAGGTCCAGCCCTCGCACGTGCTTGCGGCCATGGGAGTTCCGCCCGAACTTGCGCGTGGCGCGGTGCGCCTGAGCCTCGGGCCGACCACCACTCAATCCGACATCGACCGTACGATCCAGGCTTGGATTAGAATCTCTTCAGCATTACTTAAGGAGACACGAGGCATCGCCGCCTGAAGCACCAGCGAGGGTAGAGGCACGCCGCAGCGACAACGACCATAACCGACTGATCCACCCGCGGTCCTTGAAACCGCAGCGGAGGGAAGAATGCCGGCCGTACAAGACACCGTCGAGCGGGTCCGCCGCCTCGACGTCGACCAGTATAAATACGGGTTCGTAACGGACATCGAATCCGACAAGGCTCCCAAGGGCCTGTCGGAAGACATCGTCCGCTTCATTTCAGCCAAGAAGGATGAGCCCGAGTGGATGCTCGCGTGGCGGCTCGACGCCTATCGGCGCTGGCTCACCATGCGCGAGCCGCTGTGGGCGCGCGTCAACTACGGCCCGATCGACTACCAGGACCTCTACTACTACTCCGCGCCGAAGAAGAAGGACGGCCCGAAATCGCTCGACGAGATCGACCCCGAGATCCTCAAGACCTACGACAAGCTCGGCATTCCGCTGCGCGAGCGGGAGGCCCTGCTGGGCGTGCAGCGGCCGGCAGGAGAGGATGAGGCGGAGGGTGAGGGCGGCAGCGGCTACGGCCGGGTCGCGGTCGACGCGGTATTCGATTCGGTCTCGGTCGCGACCACGTTCCAGGCGGAGCTTGCCAAGGCCGGCGTCCTGTTCATGCCGATCTCGGAGGCGCTGCGGAAACATCCCGACCTGGTGAAAAAGTATCTCGGCACCGTGGTGCCGAGTTCCGACAATTTCTTCGCCACGCTCAACGCGGCGGTCTTCTCCGACGGTTCTTTCGTCTACGTGCCGCCGGGCGTGCGCTGCCCGATGGAGCTTTCGACCTATTTCCGCATCAACGAGCGCAATACCGGACAGTTCGAGCGCACCCTCATCATCGCCGACAAGGGCTCCTATGTGAGCTACCTCGAGGGCTGCACCGCGCCGATGCGGGACGAGAACCAGCTCCACGCCGCCGTGGTCGAGCTGGTCGCGCTTGACGACGCCGAGATCAAGTATTCGACCATCCAGAACTGGTATCCCGGCGACGCCAACGGGCGGGGCGGCGTCTACAATTTCGTCACCAAGCGTGGCGACTGCCGCGGCGTGAACTCGAAGATCTCCTGGACCCAGCTCGAGACCGGCTCGGCCATCACCTGGAAGTACCCGAGCTGCATCCTCAGGGGCGACAATTCACGCGGCGAATTCTACTCAATCGCCATCTCGAACGGTTACCAGCAGGTCGATTCCGGCACCAAGATGCTGCATCTCGGCAAGAACACGACGAGCCGCATCATCTCGAAGGGCATCGCGGCGGGGCACTCCGACAACACCTATCGCGGGCTGGTCACGGCGCACCGCCGTGCCAAGGGCGCGCGCAACTTCACCAATTGCGATTCGCTCCTCATCGGCGAGAAGTGCGGCGCCCATACCGTCCCTTATATCGAGGCGAAGAATTCCTCGGCGGTCTTCGAACACGAGGCCACGACCTCGAAAATCTCCGAGGACACGTTGTTCTACTGCCGGCAGCGCGGCCTCTCGGCGGAAGACGCAGTGGCCCTTGTCGTCAACGGCTTCGTCAAGGACGTGCTGCAGCAGCTTCCCATGGAATTCGCCGTGGAGGCGCAGAAGCTGATCTCGATCAGCTTGGAGGGCAGCGTGGGCTGACGGTATAGCCCGCATCCTGAGGAGGCCGCGAAGCGGCCGTCTCGAAGGATGCGGGTGACAGCGAACTCGATACCCTTCGACATGCCGCTTTCAGCGGCGTCCCAGGGCAGGCAAGAAAGTCGTTCGAATGCATCTGCTGGAAGTAAAAAACCTGCACGTCGAGGTCGACGGCAAGAAGATCCTCAACGGGCTCGAGCTTTCGATCGGCAGGGGCAGCGTCCATGCCATTATGGGCCCCAACGGTTCGGGCAAGTCGACCCTCGCGCATGTGCTCGCCGGCAAGGCCGATTATGTCGTCACCGAGGGCGAGGTGCTGCTCGACGGCGAGGACATTCTCGCCCTGGCGCCCGACGAGCGCGCCGCCAAGGGACTTTTTCTCGCCTTCCAGTATCCGCTCGAAATTCCCGGCGTTGCCACCATGACGTTCCTGCGCACGGCGCTCAACGCGCAACGCAAGACGCGTGGCGAGCCCGAGCTCCTGGTGCCCGAGTTCATGAAACGCGTGAACGAGGTCTCGGGCAAGCTCGGCATCGACAAGGATATGCTCCGCCGCGGCGTCAATGTCGGCTTTTCCGGCGGCGAGAAGAAGCGCAACGAGATCCTGCAGATGGCGCTGCTGGAGCCGCGGCTGTGCGTGCTCGACGAGACCGATTCCGGGCTCGACATCGATGCCCTCAAGGTGGTCTCCGAGGGCGTCAACCGACTGCGCTCCCCCGACCGCGCCTTCGTGGTCATCACGCACTACCAGCGCCTGCTCGATTACATCGTGCCGGACGTGGTGCACGTTCTTTCGAAGGGCCGCATCGTGAAGACCGGCGACAAGGCGCTGGCGCTCGAGCTCGAAGCCACCGGCTACGCCCAATACCGTGACGAGGCGGCGTGAGGTTGCGATGAACGTCGAGGTCCGCCCGATCAAGACTGCGGCCGAAACCGCGCTGGCGACGAATTTCGCCATGGCGAAGCGCGCGCTTCCGGGCGCGCCGGCGGTCGCGGCGTTGCGCGAGGATGCGTTCCGGCGCTTCGAGAGCGAAGGGCTGCCGCACCGCCGGGTCGAGGAGTGGAAATATACCGACCTGCGCGCGCTCATGCGCGACGCCAAGCCACTCGCACGCGTGCCCGACGCCGCCGCGAAGGCGCACGCCGGGCAGGCGATGGCCATGCGCACGAGCTGGCCAACCCCCTCG
>Ga0207689_10004524_pt1 | contig 12591 bp, 9 predicted proteins | sample KBSMisM52_FD_184312 | JGI IMG/M metagenome (GOLD analysis project Ga0207689, IMG submission 184312) | Miscanthus rhizosphere microbial communities from Kellogg Biological Station, Michigan, USA - KBS Miscanthus M5-2 (SPAdes) (version 2) | ecosystem: Host-associated > Plants > Roots > Rhizosphere... | reverse complement strand
GATACCATCTCCGGGAAGAAAGGCATCGATAGATTGAAAGGCGAGAACGGCTGGACAGAAATCAAGGGTTGTCCCGTCTTCACCAACGACCAGATCGACCTCGCAAACCAGCAGATGCAGGATACCTTCACCGCCAACCCCGATCTTGACGCGTTCATTCTGATCGGCGGATGGGCCCAGTTCGGCCCGCAAGCGTATGCGCAGGTCACCGATCAAGTGATGGCCAAACTGAAGTCGAAGAAGCTGGTCATCATTGCCGGCGACACGCTGCCACCACAGATGGCTGCTTTGAAGGCAGGACGCAGCATGGCGCAAATCGGCCAGCGGCCGTTCGAAATGGGCCACAAAGCCCCGTCGATCCTGATCGATTTGATCAACGGCAAGAAAGTCGCCGATCCGCTCTACACGGGTCTCGACGAGTGCACGCCAGCGAACATGGGCAAGTGTCCAGCACAATGATCTAGAGCGACGTGCTCGTCTGGGGGCGCCTGCGGGCGCCCTTTTTGCGCAGGCGAAGTGGCTACCGCATAATGAGCCGTCCTCCCGAAGAGGAGGCCGAGGGAGGAGTCGACCATGGCAATCCTGGAACTTACGGGGATTTCCAAGCACTTCGGCGCTATTCAGGCGCTCGTCAACGTGTCGCTTTCGATGGAACCGGGCGAGGTCGTCGGGCTCATGGGCGACAACGGAGCGGGCAAATCCACTCTCGTCAAAATCATCGCCGGAAATTTCCCGCCCAGCGGCGGGACGATTTCGATGCTCGGGCGCAAGGTGGTCTTTCACAAGCCATCCGATGCGCGTGCTCAGGGCATCGAAATCGTCTACCAGGATCTGGCGCTGTGCGACAACCTCACTGCAGCGGCCAACGTCTATCTCGGCCGTGAACTCATGACCGGCTTCGGTCCCTTTCGCGTCCTCGACTATCGGGCGATGTTTCAGCGCGCCGGCGAACTGTTCGCCGAGTTGAAATCGGAAACGCGGCCGCGGGATCTGGTTCGCAGAATGTCCGGTGGTCAACGGCAGGCCGTTGCGATTGCGAGAACGCGACTATCCGAACCAAAGATCGTGCTGATGGACGAGCCGACTGCTGCAATCAGCGTGCGCCAAGTCGCCGAAGTCCTCAGTCTCATCCGCAGACTGCGCGATCACAACATCGCTGTCATTCTCATCAGTCATCGCATGCCCGACGTCTTCGCGGTGGCTGACCGAATTGTCGTAATGCGGCGAGGGGAGAAAGTCGCGGACAAACCCATCGGCGGAAGTTCACCGGAAGAGGTGACGGGCCTCATCACGGGTGCGATCGAGAACGCATGAACGATTCAAAAACAGGGCGAGCAGGTATGGCGACGAGTCTGGAGGAATCGATCAGCAAGCGGGAGCACGTCAATCTGCTGAGCTGGCTGATGAGTCGACAGGCATTCTGGGTTTCCATGGCCGCGTTGTTCGCCTTCGTCATTCTGTCCCTGATGAGCGATGTGTTCGCGACGCAACAGAATCTGTTCAACGTCACTCGCAATTTCGCTTTCGTCGCGATCATTGCGCTGGGGATGACCGCGGTCATCATTACCGGCGGCATAGATCTCTCGGTCGGGGCGGTTCTGGCGCTGTCCGGTATGGTGATCGGCATGTCGATGAACACCGGCACGCCCTTCTGGATTGCCGTTCCAATGGCCCTCGGAGTTTCATTGTTCGTGGGCTTTTTCAACGGCGTGATGATCGCGTATGTTGGTGTTCCGCCTTTCGTCGTCACGCTTGGGATGTTATCCATCGCGAGAAGCCTCGCGATGGTGCTGTCCAACAACAGGATGGTCTACGAATTCGGTCCCGACCAAGCCCAATTGCTCTGGCTGGGGGGTGGATTCATCGATATCAGCCTGCCTTTCTTGGACACCATAAAGGTCCCCAATCCGGTGCTGTTTTTGATCGTGATGGTACTGATCACCGGTTTCGCATTTCGATGGTCGAAGTGGGGTCGGCACCTGTTCGCTATTGGCGGGAATGAACGCGCGGCTATCCTGACGGGTATCCCGGTTCGTCTCGTGAAAGTGAGCGTGTATATGTTCTGCAGCCTGTGCGCCGGAATCGCCGGCATTCTCGAGGTCGGCTGGCTCGGGACGATTACCACGAGTCTGGGTCAAGGCATGGAGCTGACGGTTATTGCGGCTTCGGTCATCGGCGGTGCGAATTTGAGTGGCGGCATAGGCACCGCGTTCGGCGCAGTGGTAGGCGCTGCCTTGATCGAAGTCATCCGAAACAGTCTCACCCTGCTCGGAATCAGCACCTTCTGGCAAGGCACATTCGTCGGCTGCTTCATCATCGTCGCCGTGCTGTTCGACCGGCTGCGGACCAGAGGCGCCAACGATTGAAGACGCGGGAGCGATGAAGTCAACCGTGCGGACTGCTCGTATCTACACGAGCAATCCCTGGCCATACCTTGCCGTGTCACCAACCAGCCGCGGCTAGCATTTCATCCAGTCCGGCTGCACTGAACCCGTCCATGCGCTGGCGGCCCACCAGAATCACAGGAACGCCGTGCCCCCCAATTCGGGTGAATTCGCTGCGGCCTTGCTCCGACGCCTCGACATCCACCTCTTCGTAGCGCACACCTTTGCCTGCGAGATGCGCCTTGGCCTTCTTGCAGTAGCCACACCATGGCGTTGTGTAGATACGCACTTTTTCCTTTGACTTGGCGGCCGGCGCGTCGCTAAGAGCACTGACCACGGCGGGGCCCTGAATGGAACTGACCTTGATCTTCACCTGTTTTGCTTTCGCCTCCGGCGGCGGGCTGTCGGAATAATGGATCCGACCCTGCGCGTCGGTCCATTTATAGACCTCGGAACTGACGAGCAGCGGCACGATCAATATGGCGAAAAGAAGAACGCGCAGCAGGGTCATTGTCGCCTACTCGGAAGGGGTAACGCAGCGACCGCTGCAAGTCGCGCGCCAGCCGACAGTCAGCTCGGGTAGATTTTTTGAGCTACATTGAGCGAAGACAGATCATGCCACCAATCTCGAGGACCAATCCGTTTCTCGACGGACGGCGGCATGCTCAACGCGGTTTGCTTCGCGAAGGAACGGATGCGAGGCGCGGCCACGGCTATGGAACTTCCTTCCACATTCCGAGGTCATGTACGAGATGGACATCTCTGCCGCCAATACCGCGCCGACAACTATGACGCGACGACGCATGCACGAACTGTGGCTCGCGGACGAAGCGCAATGCTTAGACGCGCTCCTCCCGCTGGCAACATTGAACGAGCATGCACGAGCGCGTGTAAGGACTCGCGCCGACAACTTGGTAACGGCGGTGAGAGCAGCTCGGTCGAGCGCGAGCGGAGTCGAAGCGTTCCTGCATCAGTATGACCTGTCTTCGCAGGAAGGCATGGTGCTCATGTGCCTGGCGGAAGCGCTGCTGCGCATCCCGGATGTGGACACCGTCGACCGATTGATCGAGGAAAAACTCACCAGCGCACATTGGGAAACACACTTGGGTAGCAGCGAATCGCTGCTGGTCAATGCCTCGACTTGGGGTTTGATGCTGGCGGGCCGCATTCTCCGATTGGATGAAAACGCGCAAGGCGACGTGCCAGGGTACCTTCGTCGCTTGGCCGCCCGTGCCGGCGAGCCGGTGATTCGCGAAGCGATCCGGCAGGCGATGCGCATTCTCGGGCATCAGTTCGTGATGGGCCGCAGCATCACTGAAGCATTGAAGCGCTCGCGCTCCACCGGGCAGCAGGATTTCCGCCATTCCTTCGATATGCTCGGCGAATCGGCCCTCACGGTCGAAGACGCCCAGGCGTACTTCGATGCGTACGCTTCCGCGATCGATGCCATCGGTGCAAGTGCAGGAGAGTCGGCCGACGTACACAGCGCTCCGAGCGTCTCGGTCAAGCTCTCCGCGTTGCATCCGCGCTACGAGTACGCCCAGCGCGAGCGGGTAATGCGGGAGCTGGCGCCGCGTCTGCGTCTGCTGGCCGAACGCGCGCGCAGCTGGACAATCGGACTCACGATCGATGCAGAGGAAGCAGACCGGCTCGAGTTGTCGCTCGATCTTTTCGACATCGTATATCGCTCCCCCACCCTCGCCGGATACGACGGTCTGGGTGTTGCACTCCAGGCCTACCAGAAGCGTGCTCCCGCACTTGTGGAGTGGCTGATCACACTGTCACACGCAGTAGGCCGGCGCATTCCGGTGCGTCTGGTAAAGGGCGCCTACTGGGACACGGAGATCAAGCGCGCGCAGGAACGCGGCCTGGACGGCTATCCGGTTTTCACCCGGAAAGCCTCGACCGACGTATCGTATCTGGCCTGCGCTGGTCGGCTACTCGGAGCGCGTGAGCGCGTCTACCCGATGTTCGCGACGCACAACGCGCACACACTGGCATCGATCGTGGAGCTGGCAGGCGAGCTGCGCGATTTCGAGTTTCAGCGCCTGCATGGAATGGGGGAGGAGTTGTACGCTGCGGTGCGTGCCGACCCGGCACTCGTTGGCGTCCCATGCCGCGTGTATGCGCCAGTTGGCAGCCATGAGGACCTGTTGCCGTACCTCGTACGCCGGCTGCTGGAGAACGGTGCCAACACCTCGTTCGTAAATCGCATCAGCGATCCGCGCGTGCCGGTTGCCAGCATCGTGGCGGACCCGGTAGAGGAAGTCTCTTCGCTCTCGGATAAAGCACACCCGGACATTCCTCTTCCACGCGAGTTGTTCGGCGACGACCGCATCAACTCGCGCGGCATGAACATGGCTGACGGCGTAACGCTGGCGACTCTCGAGGAGCATCTGCGTGCGGACGAGCAACGGCTTTGGCGCGCCGCGCCTATTGTGGGCGGGCACCTGCACGAAGGCGATTGGCGACAGGTCCGCAACCCCGCGGACCATCGGCACGTCGTTGGCCAAGCGTGCGAGGCGAATGCGGAATTGGTCGCAGGAGCTCTTGATCGAGCCGTGAAGACCCAGCCGGACTGGGATGCGACGCCCGCGACACAACGTGCACAGATCCTGGAGCGCGCTGCCGATCTGTTCGAGCGTGAACGCCTCGATCTCATCGCCTTGTGCGTGCGGGAGGCAGGCAAGACATTGCCGGATGCGCTCGGAGAGATACGCGAGGCAGTGGACTACCTACGCTACTACGCTCATTGCACGCACGAGCAGTTCGGCCGACCACTGCGCCTGCCGGGTCCAACCGGGGAAGCCAATGAACTGCGTCTGCACGGTCGCGGCGTGTTCGCCTGCATCAGTCCGTGGAACTTTCCGCTTGCGATCTTCACCGGTCAGGTCGCTGCCGCCCTTGCCGCAGGCAACGCCGTACTCGCCAAACCCGCCGAGCAAACTCCGCTGATCGCGGCCCAGGCAATTCGTCTATTGCACCTCGCGGGCATCCCACCCGAGGTGCTGCACCTCCTGCCGGGTGCCGGTGAGACTGTGGGATCTGCGCTTACGGCCGATCCGCGAGTTGCCGGCGTCGCTTTCACTGGATCGACTGAAACCGCGAAGGCAATCCATCGCACACTTGCCGCACGCGATGGTGCCATCCCCGTCTTGATCGCAGAAACCGGTGGGCAGAACGCGATGATCGCTGACTCATCCGCCTTGCCGGAGCAAGTGGTGTTGGATGCGGTGACCTCGGCCTTCAACAGCGCGGGGCAGCGCTGCTCGGCGCTGCGCGTACTGTTCGTGCAACAGGAGATCGCGTCACGTGTGCTGCGCCTTCTGGCGGGCTATATGGACGAACTGCGCGTCGGCGACCCTGCGCTGCCCTCCACCGATGTGGGACCGGTAATCGACGGGCAGGCAAAGCAGGAGCTGGAAGCGCACAAAGCGTGGATCAAGATGCAGGGCACGACGATCCGCGAACTACCACTGTCTCGCGACTGTGAGGACGGCTCTTTCGTGGCGCCTCTCGCCGTGGAAATTCCGGCGTTGGAGCTGCTCACACGCGAGGTATTCGGCCCCGTGCTCCACGTCGTACGCTTCCGCGCGGATACGCTGGATGCGGTCATCAACAGCATCAACCGCACCGGCTTTGGACTGACTCTCGGCATCCACTCCCGGATCGAAGGGCGCGCGCAGCATATCGCCAGCAGATGCCGCGTCGGCAACGTCTACATCAACCGCAACATGATCGGCGCCGTCGTGGGTGTACAGCCATTCGGCGGTCAGGCCTTGTCGGGCACGGGGCCGAAGGCTGGCGGGCCGCACTATCTGCAGCGTTTTTGTACCGAGCAGACCATCAGCATCAATACCGCCGCTATCGGTGGGGATGCGACGCTACTGTCGCCGCGCGAGTAGGCGACATATTTTTAGCGAGAAGCAAGGGCTGCCCGCCAGTTGATGGGCGGCGACCGAGCAGCAGTGCTCGGTCGGTTCCGTCACATTCATGTAACGTTTCTCGGCATTGTCAGCGGCGCAGACCATGATGCAGCCCATGGAAAACTCGACGCCGGAGCGCGATAACCAACCTTGGCCACTCAACGGCGAGCCCCGGTACATTACTTTGGATGAGAACAAACGCTCTGCGGTATTCATCGACAGGCCCGCCACCATGGCACTGGCCGCAAAGAAGGTGACCGAGCGAGAGTTCGTGAGTCTTTTGACCAAGGCACTCGGCGAAATCGGGTTACCACTCCCGCCCAGTGGCGCAGGAGTGGTGAAAATGGTTGCCGGAGTCGCTCTAAAAATCGACTTTGCGCCGGGAGGGTTGATCGTCTCCAGATTGGCGCCGTGATGAGAAACAAGAAACAACTCTAGTTGTCATGAACGCATATCGGGTAGTTTTCACCAGAGATTTTTCCACTTCGCAAGCACAGTGCACCTTTGAGGTCGAGGCAAAAGATCATTTCGAGGCGCTGCGCGTTGCGCATGCAAAGGCCGTAGCCGCAAGAATCCGGCTTCCGAAGAACGGATTCTGGTCAGCGGAAGTGACGCGTTATCGTGTGTCAACGTCGCGCCGTCCGCGATCGCAGCCGCCGATGGACGCTGCGTTGAAGGACCAGATCACAGTCACCCCACAGCTCTACCCAGTTGCGGGGCGAACCAGGCGTACCAGCCAAAAGCCCTAATACCCTGTGGTCCTAGGATGGGCACCGCAGCGCGCAAATTCGCTAGCAGCGCGCCTGTCGCTTCGGCAGCAGGACCTTTGGACGTTATTGCGACGAATGCCGTCGCGCATCACAAGACGTTCGCTGCGCCGCAATCGAGCTCCGCACCCAGGACGTTCCACTCCAAACCACTGACGCATTTTGCAGGATCGGGCGCAATCGCCGAACCCGGAGCGTAAGGCGAGAACTGAAAGGCACCTGTGTAAGGCTTTCCATCGTCGACTTTGCGGTCCATCTCGGCCAGCAGTTCGACCGGCAAAAGACTCCCGGTCTTGACGTTGTGTCGCCTGATGGTATTGCCCGTCACGCCCCACTCGGTGTCATAACCGAGCTGCAGGTACATGTGGTAGGGATTCTTCGGCGTATTGGTTTCGTCGGGCACTGCAATGACCGCGTTCGCCATGACGTAATTCCCGCTCAGGAAACCCGCCGCCGACAGATGGCTCCACGCCAATATGTCTTCATGTGCCACGGTGCCGGTGGCCGCCGCCTCGATATACGAATTGTTGTTCCCGTTCAAACATGTGCTGGCGCCACAGTTCAGGTTGCTGTCCGCGGCTCCATAGTCGCCGGGAAGCGCACGGTAACGATCCTGAAAGCCGAAGAACGCTGCTTTGATACCGTCCTGCTGTGAGATGACGCTGCGGGCACGGGAGGCGCTGATCATTTCCTGTCCCTTTACGACGCCTCCGAGCAGCAGACCGATGATGACCAGCACAATCGCGATTTCAATAAGGGTAAATCCAGTCTGACGATGATTCACTTCTTCATTTTCCTTTCTTGTACATAACGCTTTGGGCCGCTTTCACGGCACGTTGCGTTGGATCTGATGGTCTCTGGGGTGTGAGTCCCCGGCGATCGTTATTGCGAAAAGTGTGCCCGCACACTTTTCTTCTGAAGTTAATGACCTGACAAGCACTTGCCGTATTTTGCGCAAGTAGCACGCGCACATTGGTTCGTCGATTGACCGACAGAATTGTCGAGTGTTCTGCACCTTGAGACGAAAACAGTCCCGTCAAACCTGCGTGCAGCACGAGCCTGGCGAGCATTGCATTGGTGGATGGCTCGGGCACTGGGCCGATACCGAGCTTTGGCGTGTTTGTATTTCGCGCGTTGCAAGGAGTAGAGTAAGCGCCAGTAGCCAGTTTCGTTGCACCTCCATTTACCTTCCCGCTGGTATGCATCCAGCCATCATAACGAGATTGATTTTTACTGTAGCACATCTCTACTATCCCAATTGAGTATCAGGACTCTACTGAGACTGATCGAGGTCGGATCAGCGCCCAGCGAACGTCAGACGAGCCGCCTTACGGTTGAGGAACAGGAGCCGAACAATGAGGTTTGCATGCACCCTCTTGCTGCTACTCATCGCAGCCACAGCCCGCGCCGAGCTCACGGTCTTCGCAGGTATCGAGTATTTCAACTGGCAGGAGGACACCTCGCCAACGGTAGAGGAAACCGGTCCTCTGCTGGCTGGCGGTCTGATTTGGATGCAGGATAAGGACAAAGGCATCCTGTTCGGCTATCGAGGTCAGGTCTATTTCGGTCAGGTGAACTACAGTGGCTCGGAGCTGTTCACCGGCGCGCCCCTTACCGCGAAGGTCGATTACTTCGGCGTCCTGAATGAAGGACAGCTCCGCTATCGGTTTCCGTTAAGTGGCAATCAGCACCTGGATGCAGTCATTGCGGCAGGCGCGGATATCTGGAGACGTCAATTTTCAGATAGCGATCAGGCGGAGGACTGGGGCGTGATCTATGCGAGGGCGGGCGCGGAGATCGGTCCCTCGAAAGGCAAGCCAGGATTGATCGCCGGACTGGGGCTGAAATACCCTGTCTATACCTACGAGAATGCAAATCTCACCGATATCGGGTTCGACCAGAATCCTACGCTACACCCGGGCAAGGACTGGAGCGCGTATGCGAACATCGGCTACCGGATCGACGGACATTGGACCATCGTGGGGTACTACGACTCATACCGGTTTAAAGAGTCCCAGACCGTGCAGGCCACGCTAAACGGGACTCAGTACACCCTGTTTCAGCCCCAGAGCTCGATGAATGTGCTTGGGATACAGGTGTTGTATTCGTTTTGATTCGCACATTCGGTTACGGTTGCGATGAAGCGCTTAGGCTAAGGTATTCACGGGTCGGAAACGGACCTCAACCTCCGGCCTGTCGATTTGTGGGTGTCTCCTTCGACAAGTATTGAAGGGAGACATGCACATGAAGCTTCACTACGGTTGGGTTGTCGTATCGGTTGGCACCTTGGCCACTTGCGTGGGCATGGGGGCAATGTTTTCGCTGCCCGTCTTTCTGGCGCCAATCTCGGCAGCCACCGGCTGGTCGCGTGCCGGCATCGCCTCGGCCATGACCCTCAACTTCGTCACCATGGGCGTTGCCGCATTCGGCTGGGGTGCCCTCAGTGATCGATTCGGCCCGCGCCGCGTGGTGCTGACTGGCGCTGTGCTGCTTGGCATCGGGCTCACATGGGCGAGTCGATCCACGAGCGTCCTCGAGTTTCAACTCGTCTACGGAGTGATCGTCGGACTCGCGGGCGGCAGCTTTATGGCCCCGATGATCGCCACTGTCACCCAGTGGTTCGACGAGCATAGAGCGCTGGCCGTCTCTCTGGTGTCCGCCGGCTTGGCGGTAGCACCGATGACGGTGTCGCCGCTCGCGAGCTGGCTCATAGCGGCGCAGGGTTGGCGCACAGCACAGCTCATCATCGGTGTGGGCGCTGCGGTATTGCTGATTCCGGCCTCGCTGCTTGTGCGCCGGCCGCCGTCGTCTGCGGCGGCCGATGCGATCGCGAGCGGACTGGCGGGCAACACCCCGGGCGCAACAGCGATGCAGGCGCTCAAATCACCACAGTTTGCCGTGCTTGCGCTCACCTTCTTCGCGTGCTGCGCAGCGCATTCGGGGCCAATCTTTCACACGGTGAGTTACGCCATCGGCTGCGGTCTGCCCGCGATGACGGCGGTCACCATCTACAGTGTCGAAGGTCTCGCGGGCCTGGGCGGGCGCCTGCTGCTCGGCGTGCTGGCCGATCGTCTGGGTGCCAAGCACGTGCTCATTGGCGGTCTGCTCGTGCAGGCGCTGGCGGCAGGTGCCTATGCCTTAGCGGCGCGACTCGGCGAGTTCTATGCCGTGGCCGTGATCTTCGGTCTCGCCTATGGCGGAGTGATGCCACTCTATGCGGTGCTGGCTCGAGCATATTTCCCTTCGCGGATTATGGGGACGGTGCTGGGAGCGATGACGCTCGCATCGAGCTTTGGCATGGCGCTCGGCCCAGCGGCAGGCGGCTGGATCTTCGACACGTTCCACGGTTACGCGTGGCTCTACATCGGCTCGTTAGCCGTCGGCCTGGGCGCGGCAGCGATTGCGCTAGCATTTCCGCCAGTACAGTCGAGCGGATCTAATGTCACGGCGGGCGAGGCGTGAATAACCTCTCAAACCACGCGACCAACTTCCTGTTTCGAGTGCGCGATCTGACCACTCGATCGCATACTGCCGTCTAGTGCATCAAGGCGAAGGCCAGCACCGCGTCCCCCTGTCGATAGCCAAAGATCGAACTGCCGCCAGCGGCCACGACGATGTACTGAATCCCATCCAGCTCGTAGGTCACCGGAGGCGCGTTGACGCCAGCGCCGCAAATAAACTGCCACAGCCGTTCACCGCTTCTCGAGTCGAACGCCGCGAAGGTGCCATCGCCTTCGCCGGTGAAGACCAGATCTCCCGCGGTCGCAAGTACGCCGCCGACCAACGGTTGTGAAGTCTTCACTTGCCAACGAATCTTGCCGTGGGCGCGCGTGTCGAGGGCCGTCAGCGTCCCCCAACTGTCGCCGCCGGCCAAGTCGAGCGTGGTGTAGTGAACGGCCGGCTTGTCAGCGGTCGCTGGGAGTTCGTGAAGTGCGTACCGGGTCGGCATATGCACAGCGGCAACATAGGCTAAACCGCTGCGCTGATCATAGGCGACGGGCGACCAGCTTGCGCCACCAGCAGCGCCCGGTGCGATAACCACGCCCTCAGGAGTAGGCCGCCGGAACTGGTTGTGCTGCGGGACGAAGGCTTCGGATTTGTAGAGGAGCTTGCCGTCGCGCCGGTCGAGCACGTACAACCAGCCCGTCTTGCCGGCCTCCGCCACTGCGGGAATGCGTTGCCCATCGACTTGAGCATCGAACAGAACCGGTGGACTGGCGACGTCCAGTCCCCACATATCGTGAGGCACTTGTTGGTAGTACCAGCGCAGCTTCCCGGTTTCCACATCCAGCGCAACCAGAGATACCGTGTACAGGTTATCACCGGGCCGCGTGACATCGTCCATCTGCGGCGAGGGATTGCCGATCCCGAGATAGACTAATCCGAGTTCCGGATCGACCGCCGGCGTCGTCCACGCCGATCCTCCTCCGCGCTTCGCTGCTTCCGGATACTGGGCGAGCGTTGCCTTCTCTCGCGCGATATCGCGTTCGAGCGATGCACCGTCCACAGTCGTGGTGCGAAACTGTCCTTCCCAACCACTCGCGGGCGTGGAATCGAACTGCCAGATGCGCTCGCCGGTGGCCGCGTCGAAAGCAGCGTAGAACCCAGCACGCTGACTCTCCCCGGCAAATCCGATGACCGTGCCGACCGGGGCGCCGGGGCGATCGGACTCCAGATGCAGACCATACCCGACGCCGGTGATACCGATGATGACTTTGCCCTTGTACACCAGCGGCGCCATGTTGGCCCCTACTCCTGTCGTACCCGACACGCGTTGCTTGCGCAGCGGATCGTCTGCGGCAAACTGGTCAGTCGTCTCCACTTTTCCAGTGAGCTCGCCGACCAACGGTTTGTCCCACACCGGCTTGCCGGTCTTCTGATCGAGCGCGATAAGGCGAGCGTCAACCGTGCCGATGAACACCTTTCCGTACGCTACCGCGACGCCGCGATTCGCGGGTCCGCAGCACATCTTGTCGGTGCGGCGCTTGTGCTCGTAGCGCCACAACTCACGCCCGCTCCTGGCGTCGACAGCCACCACGTGATTGAAGGGCAGCGACAAGTACATCACGCCATCGACGACGATCGGCGTTGCCTGAAAAGTCGCAGCCACGCCGCTTTGATAGATCCAGCGTGGGGCAAGCCGCGCGACGCTGGATGTATTGATCTGAGTTAAGGCGGAGAAGCGCTGATTCGTGTAGTCACGCCCGTGCGTAAGCCAATTGGTGCGATCGCTCCCTGCGGCGAGGAGGCGTGCATCGTCTAGTTCGCCAGCGGCTACTCCCTCCGCGCCCATCATCGACAGTAGGGCGAAGATGGCGAGATGGAAATGTCGCATGTGAGTCTCCGACGCTAAGGAATTAGAGGATGATCTCATATCAGCGCGAAGGCAGCGATTGCCGCTGGAGATATCGGTATGCGCAGGAATTACTCAGGCCTAAACATTAAAGGATGACGGAGCACTACATCGGACGCCGACAGGGTGAGCAGCGCCGCGCACAGAACTCTCAAACCGAA
>Ga0207689_10004523_pt1 | contig 12591 bp, 12 predicted proteins | sample KBSMisM52_FD_184312 | JGI IMG/M metagenome (GOLD analysis project Ga0207689, IMG submission 184312) | Miscanthus rhizosphere microbial communities from Kellogg Biological Station, Michigan, USA - KBS Miscanthus M5-2 (SPAdes) (version 2) | ecosystem: Host-associated > Plants > Roots >... | reverse complement strand
TTCGGTCAACTGTGAAGCACCACGTTACTTGTTCCCGTATCCGCCGCCGCCCGCGGTTTCCATTACCACGCGGTCCCCTTTATTTAAGACCCAGTGGTCGGCGGGATCAATGGTCTTGCCGTTCAGGAGCAACGCACCTACTTTGCCCGGCGAGCCGCCAAAGATTCCCTGCGGCGCGGTGCGAAAGCGCGTCATGATCATCGACGCCATCATCGGCGAATCGGCCACGACTTCGACTTCGAAGCGCAGGCCGTTGCCGCCGCGATGCTTGCCGGGGCCGCCGCTGCCGCGGCGGATGCTCCGCTCGACCACGCGCAGCGGCGCCATCTGCTCGAACACTTCGATTGGCGTGTTGGAAAGATTCGACGGAAACGACAGCATCGTGTAGCCGTTGCGGTGCTTGGTCGCGCCCTGCCCCGCGTTCATGAAATTGACTGCTGCGTACGGCCGGCCCTGGTGCTCGCCCGTGACGGTAATCGACGAGTTCGACGAGCCTTCGGCGATCGCGCGCTCGGGCAGCACGTCGGCCAGCGCCATCATGATCGCCGGCACCATCATGTGGCCTATCATGCCGCGCCCGCCGCTCGCCGCCGGATAGCGCGGGTTGAAAATCGAGCCGAGCGGCGCCGACGTCGTGATCGGCGTGAAGCTGCCTTCGTTGTTCGGGACATCGGGGCACAAGAGCGCCTTCACCGCGAACGCAGAATACGCGAACGTGTAGATCGGCACCACGTTCACCGCGCGCGGCACCTGTGCGGAGGAGCCCGTGTAATCGATCGCGAGCTTCTCGCCCTTCACCGTGATCGTACAGTTGATGAGTATCGGCTCCTCGAACCCGTCGTGCCGCGTTTGCGCGTGATAGACGCCGTCCGGCACCGCGCGAATGCTCTTGCGCATTGCAGCTTCCGAGCGGCGGCGGATTTCCGTGCCGAGCGCATTGAGATCGGTGTCGCGCAGCAGCGGCCGCAGGCGCTCCTCCAGCATCTTGCACGCGGCGACCTGCGCCCAGATGTCGCCCAGCGTCTGCTCGGGTACGCGTACATTCTGGCCGATCATGTCCAGCAGGTTCTGGTCGGGCTTGCCTGCATTGATCAGTTTCAGCTGCGGGATCTGCAGGCCTTCTTCGTAAATGTCGCGGATGCCCGCATTGCGGATGCGCCCGCCGATGTCGGGCATGTGGCTGACCACCGCCGCAAACGCGATGAGCTTGCCTTTGTGGAATATCGGCATCGCGATGTTCACGTCGTGGATGTGGCCGGTGCCCATCCACGGATCGTTGGTGATCATCACGTCGCCGGGTTTCAGCGTATGCGCCGGAAATTTCTTGAGGAAATGCTTGACCGTCGCCGGCAGCGTGCCGATGAACGACGGGATCGACAGCACCGACTGCGCGATCGAATGGCCTTCGGCGTCGGTCAACACGACTGCGAAGTCGTTGGCTTCGCGCACGAGCACCGAGAACGACGTGCGCACGAACGCGGCGGAGGCTTCGTCGACCATGCTGACGAGCCGCTTCCACTGAATCTCGAGCGTGACGGGATCGAGCTTGATTTTCTTCATGACCAGACTCCTGCGATTTCGACATTACGGACGGCCGCGCTGCGGCGTGATCCGGAAACCAGGAAAAAAAGGAAAAGATCGCGAAGACCGCGTCGCAACAGAAAAATCCTCTGGATTCCCGCCTGCGCGGGAATGACGAATGTAATCATTCGAACTCCTTGATCATCACCTCGACGGTGAAGTCGGGCAGTATTTTGACGCCGGCTGCGACGGGCACGACGAGCGTCGATTCGCGCTCCTCGAGTATCAGCGGCCCGGCGATGCGGGTGCCGGGCTTCAGCGAATAGCGGTCGTAGACGGGCACCGGCTGAAATTTTTTCCTGAGCGGCAGGTAAATCGAGCGCTTCCCGCGCATCACCGGCTTCGCGCTCACGCGCGCGTCTCCCCACGCAAAGCGGTGGTTTCTCACGACCGAGCGCCCGGTCAGCCGCCACGTGATCACCTGGGGTGCTGCGCCCGGCACGAGGTGGCCGTAGAACTGGCGGTAGCTGCGCTCGAATTCGCGGATGAGCGCCGGCGCCATCGCCGCATTCACCGGGCGCCATGGCAGGTTGACCGAAACGTTGTGGCCCTGGCCGGCATAGCGCATCTCCGCGCCTATCCACCACTTGAGCGTAGCGTCGCGCGCGCCGGCGGAATCCAGTTCCTGTTCGGCATCGGCGCGCAGGCCGGCATAGACACCGGCGACTTTTTTCCAGTCGATGGCGCTGACCAGCGTCGGGTTCGACCACGAGCGATCCACGCGCGCAGGCGCGGCAAGCAAGCCCAAACACGAGCCGGCGCCCGCCGCGATCGTCGCCAGCACACGCGGGATCTGCAGCTTGCGCGCGACTTCGACCACGTGCACCGGGCCTGCGCCACCGGTCGCGACCATCGTGAAGCTGCGCGGGTCGTGGCCTTTCTCGGCGATGTGTATGCGCGCCGCCGCGGCCATGTTCTCGTTGACGATATTGCAGATGCCCCACGCGACTTCGGTGGCGGTCAGCTTGAGCTCGGTCGCGAGTTTCTGCAGCGCGGCCTGCGCGAGGTCGGTGCGGAGCTTCATCTCGCCGCCGAGAAAATTGTCCGGATTCAGATAGCCGAGCGCGAGATCGGCATCGGTGACCGTCGCGCCGGTGCCACCCAACCCGTAGCACGCAGGCCCCGGCGCCGCACCGGACGATTCCGGCCCGACGTTGAGCAAGCCCAGGTCGTTGACGTGCGCGATCGAGCCGCCGCCGGCGCCGATTTCGATCAGGTCTATGCTCGGTATCAGTATCGGCAGCCCCGAGCCGCGCTTGAAGCGCGACACGCGCGCGCACTCAAAACTGTGCGCGATCAGCGGCTCGCCGCCGACCGCCACGCAGGCCTTCGCGGTGGTGCCGCCCATATCGAAGGCGAGAATTTCCGAGATGCCGGTGTTGCGCGCGGTGTTGAGCGCCGACAGGACGCCGCCGGCGGGGCCGGATTCGAGCAGCAGGATGGGCGTATCCGCTGCCGCCGCGCCCGAGGTGAAGCCACCGCTCGACACCATGATCTTCAGCGGTGCGCCGGGCGCCAGATCGTGCACGCGCTGGTCGAGCCGGTTCAGGTACTCGGTCATCAGCGGCTGCACGTAGGCGTTCGCGACGGTCGTCGACATGCGCTCGTATTCGCGGATCTCGCGCGCGATGCCCGATGAGATCGAAATCGCGAGCCCGGGAAAACGCTTTTTCACTGCGGCCGCGATCTGCTTCTCGTGCACGTCGTTCACGTAGGCGTGCAGCAGGCACACCGCGATGGCTTCGACGTTGAGCGCTTCGAGCTCATCGAGCACGCGCTCGACCTCGGCCGAGGTCAGCTGAGTGACCACGGCGCCGCTCACGTCGAGCCGCTCGACGGCCTCGACGCGCTTGTCTTCCGGCACCAGCGGCTGCGGAATCTCGAGATTGAGGTCGTAGAGATCATAGCGGATTTCGCGTGCGATGGTGAGCACGTCGCGCGTGCCCTGCGTGACGACGAGTCCGGTGCGCGCGCCCTTGCGCTCGATCAGCGTGTTGGTGACGAGGGTGGTGCCATGCACCACGTCCGTCACCGGGCGCTGGCCTTCGCCGCGTGCGGCGGCGATCTGCTTCAAAAGATCCGCCATGACGGTAGTGACGGCGATGCCCGGATCGTCGGGCGTCGTCAGCGTCTTGCCGACCCAGATGCGGTTGCCCGGCGCGATGACGGCCAGGCCGTCGGTGAACGTGCCGCCGATGTCCACGGCGATGCGGATGCTCTCGCGCGCGGTCTTTTTTGCTTTTGCTTTGCTCACAACATTCCTCTTCGCTGCGGTCGATCAGAAATAGCCATCCATGAACAAGCCCACCCATTCCGGCATCTTTACATTTTCCATGCGGTCGAACGGCGGCATATACGGCTTGATGTCGAGCACCGGCGTGCCGTCGAGCGCGTCGAGCCCGCGCACCTTGACGATATTGCCCTCGATGCCGAGCAACTGCACGGCCGTGATCCCGAGCGGGTTCGGCCGGTACTTGGTGCGCTGCGCGAACACGCCGACCGCCTGCATATCTTCACGGCCGCGCGGCTTGCGCATCAATTGCTTCGCCGGGTCGAATCCTTGCGCGCGGTCGAGAAAAAACGCGACGAGTATGTGCGAGTAGCCTTCGAGCCCCTGCAGGCCGCCGGTCAACTGCGGATCGAGATGGATTTCGGAGTCGATCTTCGCCCAGCCGCCCTGCGACATTTCGGTCACCGCGCATTTGACGGTGCCGATGGGAGTGCAAGTAATCATAGATGTGTCGCCTTAGGTTCGTCGTTCTGGCGCAAGCCAGAATCCATGGGAATTGTCTACACCAATGTCGAATACAGGTCTCGCCATTCCGGATTGGCAATCTCGATGAGTTCGAGTTTCCATTTACGTTTCCAGTTTTTCAACGTGGACTCACGGGTTATAGCGGATTCCATCGTTTCATGAACTTCATACCAGACCAGGTCATGAATTTTGTAACGACTGGTAAAGCTTTCGACAAAATCGTTTTTGTGCTCCCAAACGCGCTTGACCACATCGGAAGTAACGCCAATGTATAGCGTCCCTCTTTTGACGCTCGCCATTATGTAAACACATGGTTGCTTCATGGCATCCAAATACAATGGATTCTGGCGTACGCCAGAATGACGAATCCCTATTTCCCATCGCCCAAGGCCCTGATCGCTTCGCGCCGCTTCAACCACCACGAATACGCTGGCGGGAGTAAATCGAGGTAACCGGCATATCCCAGTTCCTTCGCCGCATGGACGGGCCAGTTGGGGTTGTACATGAGTTCGCGCGCGAGCGCGATCAGATCGGCCTGCTCGTGCTGCAGTATGTCTTCCGCCTGCCGCGCTTCAGTAATCAGACCTACCGCGCACGCCATCAACCCGGCTTCGCGCTTCACGCGCGCCGCATACGGGACCTGATAGCCGGGCGTGCGCGGCACGATCGCCATATTGAGCGGGCCGTTAATGCCCCCCGACGAGCAGGTAATGACGTCGACGCCACGCGCTTTCAGCTCGCGCGCCAACGCTACCGTATCGTCCATGTCCCATGCGCCGCCGTCGCCGTCGACCGCCGACACGCGGAAGAACAGCGGCCGGTCCTGCGGCCACACGGCGCGCACGGTTTCGGCGACCTCGAGCGCAAAGCGCATGCGGCCGTTGAGATCGCCGCCGTACGCATCCGCGCGCTTGTTCGCGAGCGGCGACAGGAATTGATGAATCAAATAGCCGTGCGCGCCGTGAATTTCGCAGACGTCGAAGCCGGCGGCCAGGCTGCGCTGCGCGGCTTCGCGCCACGCGGCGAGCACGGCCTTGATATCCGTCACGGACAGTTCGAGCGGCGCCGGCGCGTCGGCGCGCGATGGAAGCGCGCTCGGCGACACGCCGCGCCACGGCCGCATGCCGTGCTTCGCGTCCTCATCCGTCAGCGGCTTGAAGTTCGTCCACGGCGGGCCGCACGATGCCTTGCGTCCCGAGTGGCCGAGCTGCATCGCGGGCAACGCGCCGTTCTGGCGCAGGAAATCGGTGATGCGGTGATACATCGGCGTAAAGCGGTCGGCATAGATGCCCGCGCAGCCGTATGTTTTGCGCGCGCGCTCCTCGACCGCCGTCTCTTCGCAAAAGACGATGGCGGCTCCGCCTAAAGCGAACTTGCCGAGATGGACGAGATGCCAGTCGGTCGGGCCGCCATCCTGCGACGAGTACTGGCACATCGGCGACACGACGACGCGATTGCGTGCCGTAAGCCCGCGCAACGCGAGCGGCGTCAACAATAGCGGCGGCGCGGCGGCACCCGTCGGCGATGCTGCGGCGGCCACTTAAGTCAATGCGGCGCACGCGCGCTGAATGCGCGCGCACGCTTCCTGCAGCGTCGCCAGGTCCGTCGCAATCGAAAATCGCAGATAAGGCGAGAGGCCGTAGGCCTCGCCCTGGATGCCGGCGACGCCGTTGTCGAGCAGATACAGCGCAAAATCCTGCTCGGTTTCGAGCAGCTTGCCCGCCGGCGTTTTCCTGCCCAGCACGCCGGCGCAACTGGGGAACGCATAAAACGCGCCCTCCGGCATGCGGCAACGCAATCCCGGCGCCGCGTTCAACAGCGGCACCACGACGTTGCGGCGCTCCTCGAATTCCCGCGCGCGCAAATGCACGTACTCCTGCGGGCCGGTCAAGGCTTCGACGGCGGCGGCCTGGCTGATCGAGCACGGATTCGAAGTGCTTTGCGATTGCAGCTTTGCCATGTTGCGCATGAGCTCTTTGGGCCCGCCCGCGTAGCCGATGCGCCAGCCGGTCATCGAATACGCCTTGGAAACGCCGTTGACGGTCAGCGTGCGCTCGTAGAGCCGCGGCTCGACCTGCGCGATCGTGCAGAATTCGCGCCCGTCGAACAGCAGGTGCTCATAAATGTCGTCGGTCAGTATCCACACGTGCGGATGGCGCAGCAGCACTTCGGCGAGCGCTGCCAGCTCGGCACGGCTGTACGTCGCGCCGGTCGGGTTGCCGGGCGAGTTGAGCACCAGCCACTTCGTGCGCGGCGTGATTGCGGCGGCGAGCTGCGCAGGCGTCAGCTTGAAACCATTGTCCTCGCTGCACGTGATCGCTACCGGTGTGCCGTCGGCGACCAGCGCCATGTCGAGATACGACACCCAGTATGGCGCGGGTATCAGCACCTCGTCGCCCGTCGAGAGCGTCGCCATCATCGCATTGAAGACGATCTGCTTGGCGCCATTGGCAACCGTGATCTGCTCGCGCGCATAGTCGAGGCCGTTCTCGCGCTTGAACTTCAGCCGCGCCGCGTCTTTCATTTCGTCGGTGCCGTCGACGGTCGTGTAGTGCGTGTCGTCGCGCGCCATCGCCTCCGCTACTGCGCGCTTCACGTTGTCGGGCGTCGGAAAATCGGGCTCGCCGATCGTGAGCCCGATGATGTCGCGTCCCTGCGCGCGCAGCTCGCGCACTTTCTGGGTGGCGGCGTTGCTCGGGGAATGCTTGATGCGGCCTAATCGCGGTGAAAAAAATCCCATGCTGATGCCTCGCGCCGGCCGGATTCGGCTCTGGCACGGCGGCCCTCCTGATTATTCGATCTTGATGCCCTGCTCGCGGATCACCTTGCCCCACTTGGCGGATTCCGCTTTATTATAGGCGACGAATTCCTCCGGGGTGCCGCCGACGGTTTCGATGCCCTGGTTGAAGAGCTTTTCCTTGACGTCGGGCGCGGCGAGCGCGCGGGATATTTCCTTGTTGAGCTTCGCGATGACTTCGCGCGAAGTTCCGGCGGGCGCGAACGCCGCGAATGAAGTCGAGGACTCGAAGCCTTTCAGGCCCGACTCGGAAATCGTCGGCAGGTCAGGCATCATCGCCGAGCGCTTGGTCGTGCTCGCCGCGAGCGGCCGCAGCCGGCCGGCCTTCGCAAACGGCAGTGCTGTGATCACGTCGACGAACGACAACATGGTTTCGCCGCCGAGCAGCGCCTGCGCCGACGGGCCGCCGCCTTTGTACGGCACGTGGATCATTTTGATGCCCGCAGTATTCATCAGCAGCTCGGTCGCGAGATGGCTCGTGCTGCCGGGTCCCGCGGACGAAAACACGAGCGCGCCGGGTTGCGCTTTGGCGAGCGCGATCAGCTCCCGCACGTTCTTGACCGGGATTGACGGATGCACCGACAGAATCTGCGGACTCACCGCGAGCAGCTCGATCGGCGCGAACGACGTGTCGTTGTCATACTGCAGCGTCTTATAGAGGTGCGGCGCGATCGCAAACGTGGAGTTGCTGCCGATCAGCAGTGTATAGCCGTCGGGCGGCGACTTCGATACGAGCGCATGGCCGATAGTGCCGGTCGCGCCCGCGCGGTTGTCGATGATGAACTGCTGGCCCGTATATTCGGTGAGCTTGGCCGCAAGGATGCGGCTGATCGAATCGGTCGACCCGCCCGCCGCCCATGGCACGATCACGCGCACCGACTTGACCGGATACTCCTGCGCGAATGCGGCGACGGCGAGCGCCGCCCACAACACGGCAGCGCGTATGCATAACGATTTCATCATGAGTCCGATATCAAAAGTAAAAATGCAGACCGGCAGCGCCGATTATGCCATCTCAACTGCCCGGGATAATTCCCGGCGGAAGGGAGTAGCAGTAATCGGAAATGTCGGCGGGCTTGCACAACCAGAGACGATCCTTCAGCTTGTGCTCGAGGCAATGCTTCAACGCCGCGCGCAGCGGATGCAGGCGAAACGGCTGGCCGAAAATGTACGGATGGATCGAGATGTTGCAGACCAGCGGCTCTTTCGCGCACTGCACGATCATCTCGTCGAACTGGTCGACCATCATGTCGCAGAATTCGCGCGCGCTGTGCTGGCGATGCACGATCGCCGGTGAGTCATTGATCTCGGCCGGATAGGGCACGCACAGCAGCGGGCCCGCGCGCGTGCGCATCCAGATCGGCTGGTCGTCGCACGGCCAGTCCATCAGGTATTTATAGCCGGCCTCCTTCAGCAGATCGGGCGTCGTCGCGTTCTCATAGGTGCCCGCGCCCATCCAGCCTTTGGGCGGCGCGCCTTCGTTGCGCGTGAACGTGTCGGTCACATCTTTAATCGCGCGCGCCTCGTCGGCTTCCCACTTGAAGTCGTGCAGATTTTCGGCATTGGTGCGGCCGTGCGCGACGATTTCGTCCTTCCGGCGGCGGATCGCCTCGAATATCTGCGGTGCCTCCTCGTACAGCCAGCTGTTCGTGTTGTGCGCGGCAGGCAGCTTCATCTCGTCGAACATATCGAAAAAGCGCCAGATGCCGACCCGGTTGCCGTAATCGCGCCACGAGAAATTGCGATGGGTCTGCGGCTCTCCATGCTTCGCGTTGTCGTGCCCGCGGCCCTTGTTGAACGCGAAGCATTCGATGTTGGTGGTGATGCAGAATGCCAGCCGCTTGCCGCCCGGCCAGTTGTAGTCCTTGCGCTCGGTGATCGGCGAATAGTCGTAGCGATTGTGATGCGGCAAGGGCAGATTCACGAGACGATTCCTAACAACATATAAAAGAAAAATCAGCCACAGAGTTCACAGAGGGCACAGAGAAAACCAAACATAAATTCCTGCTTGTTCTTGATCTACCTCTGTGTTCTCTGTGTCCTCTGTGGCAAATGGTTTTGACGTTGAACTAGTCGGCGTGCGCGCCCGACGCCCGCACAGCTTTGCCGAGCTTGTCGATGTCGGCCGCGATGTGCGCGGCGAATTCCGCCGGCGTGTCGGTGATCGCATCGACGCCGAGGCTCGCGTACACGGTCTTCACTTCCGGCGAGTTGACGGCCTTGATGAATTCGGCGTTGAGCTTGGTGACGATGGGCGCGGGCAGGCGCGCCGGCGCGAGTACTCCACTATAGAGCACGACGTCGAAACCTTTGAGGCCGGCCTCCGCGATCGTCGGCACTTCGGGCGCCGCCGAGTTGCGTTGCGGCGTCGTTACGCCGAGCGCGCGCAGGCGGCCGGCTTTGACGTTGGTCAGCGCCGGCGGCATGGTCGAAAAAGTGACCGCCACCTCGCCAGCGAGCAGCGCCTGCACCGCTTGCGAGCTGCCTTTGTACGGCACGTGGATCATGTCGATGCCGGCCATCGTTTTGAACGTTTCTGCCGCAAGGTGCAGGATCGTGCCGTTGCCCGACGAGGCGAACGGGATCTGGCCGGGCCGGCTCTTGCCGAGCGCGATCAGTTCCTTCACCGACTTCACCGGCAGCGACGGATGCACGACCAGCATCAGCGGGCTCGACGCGACGAGCGTGATCGGCGTGAAATCCTTGACGGTGTCGTACGGAAGCTTTTTGTAGAGGCTCGCATTGATCGCCTGCGTCGTCATGTCCTGCATGAAGAGCGTGTAGCCGTCGGGCGGCGACTTCGCGACGATCTCCGCGGCTATCGTGGTGCCCGCGCCCGCACGGTTGTCCACGACCACCTGCTGGCCAACCTGCGCCGACAGCCGCGCGCCGAGCGCGCGCGCGAGCACGTCGGAAATGCCGCCGGCGGTGAAGCCGACAACCAGGCGGATCGACTTATTCGGATAATCGGTTTGCGCAAACGCGTGCGTTGCGAACCCGCCCGCGATAACGCCGGCGGCAACCATCGCGCGACAGAATAGCTTCAAGGCAATCTCCATTTATGTGTACGCGCCCGGGTTAACGCAAGAATCAAGCAACGCAAGAATCAAGCCGGCCTGCCGGCAGCGACCGGCGGCGGATTGGCGCGCCGTCCGCCCTGCCACGGTGCGCAAATGCGCACACGCGCACCGCCGCACGGCTACGGCAACAAAATCGTCGACCCCGTCGTCTTGCGCGCTTCGAGATCGCGATGCGCCTGCGCCGCTTCGCGCAGCGGATACGTCTGGTTGATCGAGATTTTCACGACCTTTTTCTTGACGACCGCAAAGAGATCGCGCGCCGCGGCGGCGAGATCTTCCGGCGTGGCTGTATAGTTAAACAAGGTCGGGCGCGTGAGAAAGAGCGAGCCTTTGGCCGCCAGGAGACCCGGGTTGAACTGCGTCACCGCGCCCGACGCGTTGCCGAAACTCACCATGTAGCCGCGCGGCGCCAGGCAATCGAGCGAGCCCATGAACGTGTCCTTGCCGACGCCGTCGTACACGACCGGCACGCCTTTGCCTTTTGTGATTTCCTTCACGCGCGCGACGAAATCCTCTTTCGACGTCACGATCACGTGCTTGCAGCCGGCTTTTTTCGCGAGCGCCGCTTTCTCCTCGCTGCCAACGGTGCCGATCACGGTCGCACCCAGATACTTCGCCCACTGCGACAATATCTGGCCGACGCCGCCCGCCGCCGCGTGCACCAGGATAGTCTGGCCTTTACCCACCTTGAACGTTCGCTTGCACAAGTACCACGCAGTCATGCCTTTCAACATGATCGCCGCGGCGATCTTGTCGTCCACGCCAGTGGGAATTTTCACCAGTCGTGCAACGGGCCGCAGACACACTTCGGCATACGAACCGATCGGGTTCGCGTAAGCCACGCGGTCGCCGGCTTTGAACCCTTTGACTTTCGGTCCGACGGCTTCGACTACGCCGGCGCCTTCCATGCCAAGCGTAGTCGGCAACGGCATCGGGTATAGCCCGGTGCGGTGATAAGTATCGATAAAGTTGAGCCCGAGCGCGGTGTTGCGCACGCGAACTTCGCCAGGTCCCGGTTGTCCTACCTCGACTTCTTCCCAGCGCATCACTTCAGGGCCACCGGTTTCGTGCATGCGAATTGCGTGAGGCATTGCTGTTCTCCGTTCGTGTGGGGGATGGGGCCAACGTGAGCGCTACATGGTAGCGGAATCCGGCGCAGGCTAGAAGCCGCCGGGGAAGAGCTGGACCGGGCGCCACCTAGGCACGGAACCCCCACAGGCTGTGGGTTTCAGGCGCATTACGACTTGTAACCGTGTGTAAGACCGCTATGGGACGACCATGGTGGGGGGTCTAATTGACCCGTATTAATTTTTGGGAGCAGTTCATGAAACGCACCATCATCGCCCTCGCCACCCTACTCGCCGGCGGCAGCACGTATGCTGCTTCCGATTTCGTCGACACCGCGCAAGTCATCTCGGCCAAGCCCATCATCGAACGCGTCGCCGACACGCGCCAGGAATGCAGCCCGGCGCCGGCGCCGCAAAAAAGCGGCAGCGTGATTGCCCCTATCATCGGCGGGGTTGTCGGTGGCCTGCTTGGCCATCAAGTCGGCCAGGGCAGCGGCCAGACCGCGGCCACCATAGTCGGCGCTACCGGCGGAGCGGTCGCGGGCTCGGCGATCGGCAACCGTGCGGGGTCGCAACCGGAGCAGCAATGCCGGACGGTCGAATCGTCGCGCGAAGTCGTCAACGGCTACGACGTTGTATACCGTTACAACGGCCGCGACGTGAACGTCGCGCTGCCTTACAATCCGGGTAGCACGATCAAAGTCGGCGTATCCGCGATGCCGGACGACCGCAGCGCAGAGATGCGCCGCGATGAGCGCGACAGGCCGGATGGCTACGACAGCCGGCCGCCGCGCCGCCGCGGCCCGCCGTACTGATAGCGGAGGTTATGCCGGATCAGCTTTACCTGTTGCCGCCGTTTGTGTGGGCAACGCCATTTTTGTTATCCACCTAGGGACTGAGGACTGACCATGCGCGGTAAATTGCGGCAACTGGGAATTCTTGTGCTCGGCATTTTCATGGGTGTGCTGATTGCGGTGGATTTCCCCGCGGTCGCGCAGCCCGGCGCGATCGGCGCGCTGCCCATCGAAGAACTGCGGGCGTTTACCGAAGTGTTCGGCCGCATCAAGAGCGACTACGTCGAGCCGGTCGACGACAAGAAGCTCATCAGCCAAGCGATTGCCGGCATGGTCGCGGGCCTCGATCCGCATTCGAGCTATCTCGACAAGGAAGCGTATCGCGAGATGCAGGTCGGCACGCGCGGTGAATTCGGCGGCCTGGGCATCGAAGTCGGCATGGAAGAGGGCCTGGTCAAAGTCGTGTCGCCGATCGACGATTCGCCTGCCTCGCGCGCCGGCATCAAAGCTGGCGATC
>Ga0207689_10004522_pt1 | contig 12592 bp, 10 predicted proteins | sample KBSMisM52_FD_184312 | JGI IMG/M metagenome (GOLD analysis project Ga0207689, IMG submission 184312) | Miscanthus rhizosphere microbial communities from Kellogg Biological Station, Michigan, USA - KBS Miscanthus M5-2 (SPAdes) (version 2) | ecosystem: Host-associated > Plants > Roots >... | reverse complement strand
GTCGCGGTCATCCTGCTGAAGGTCATCCCGACCTTCGCGGCACTCTTCACCAGCCTCGGGGCCGAGCTCCCCTTCCCGACGCGGGTGGTCATCGCGGCGTCCAACTTCCTGGCGCGCTACTTCATCTTCATCGTCATCGCGATCGGCGCGATCGCTTACGGGATCCGCCGCTACTACAAGACCTACCGCGGCCGGCGGGTGATCGACGGATTCCTCCTCAAGACCCCGATTCTCGGAATGATTCTGCGCAAGATCGCGGTCGCGCGGTTCTGCCGGACCCTGGCGACCCTGACTTCCTCGGGTGTGCCCATCCTCGAAAGCCTCGACATCACGGCCCGCACCGCGGGTAACGCGATCGTCGAAGACGCGATCCTCGAAACCCGCAAGAGCGTCGAAGGGGGAAAGACGATCGTCGAGCCGCTCAAGGACTCCAACGTCTTCCCGAACATGGTGGTCCAGATGATCGGCGTCGGCGAGCAGACCGGCGCGCTGGACGCCATGCTGAACAAGATCGCCGACTTCTACGAGGACGAGGTCGACGTCGCCGTCCAGGGGCTCGTCAAGTTGATGGAGCCCGTCATGATCTTCATTCTCGGCGTGATCATCGGAGGAATCGTCATCGCCATGTACCTCCCGATGTTCACGTTGATCAGCAAGATCGGGTAGTTACGGGGTAGTTACGGAATCCGTCCGCGGATCGCGGATCTCCGCACTCCCTTCTCCGACCTCCGCCGACTCGCTCCGGCGATCGCTCGGATGGCTTTCCGCCGCGCGCATCGTCGTCCTGCTCCTGATCCTCATCTCCGCCGTCCTCGTGCAGGCGGGGTCGGGCGGCGTCGAGATTTCGTTCCTCTACCGGATCGTCGGGGCCGCGGTCCTGCTGTCGCTCTTCCATTGGACGATCGGCCGCCGGATTCCGGTCCGGCCCGACGCGTGGATCCAGATTCTGGGCGACCTCGCCATCGTCACCCTTCTCGTGTACTCCTCGGGAGGCCCCGATTCCGTCTTCACGTTTCTGTTCCTCGTGGTGATCGGAGCGGCGGGGTTCCTGCTCCAGCGAACCGGCGCAGTCGTCACCGCTTCGATCGCGACCGTCCTCTACGGCCTGATGGTCGAGCTCGTCGCGTACGGCCTGCTTCCCGTTCCTCCCTTCGCAGCGCTCTCGGAGTGGACGGGTCCGCGGGTCCGGTACAACCTGGCGATCACGGTCGTCGGGTTCCTGGGCGTCGCCTTCATGGTGGCCTACCTCTCCGAGAAGCTCCTGTCGGCGCGCGAGGAGCTCGCCCGCCGGCAGAAGGCGCTCTCGAAACTCCAGCACCTGTACGGCAACGTCATCGGGTCGATGTCCTCGGGACTGCTGACGACCGACTCGCGCCAGCGGGTGACGTTCCTGAACCCGCCGGGGGGCGAGATGCTCGGGCTCGACCCGGCCGCGGTGACCGGCCGTTCCCTGGCGGAGCTCGACCTTCCCTTTCCGTGCGACTGGGACAGCATCCGGAAGCGCGCCCGGGGGCGCCAGCCGTATCGGGCGGAGACGGAGCTCGTTCGCTCGGACATCCGGCGCATCCTGGGGTACTCGCTGCGCGTGCTGGAGGGCGCCGAGGGTGACGAGGGGACGCTCATCCTCTTCCAGGACCTGACCGAGGTGAAGAAGCTGGAGGGTCGCGCGCGCTTCAACGAGCAGCTGGCCGCGGTGGGCGAGCTCGCCGCCGGCATCGCCCACGAGATCCGGAACCCGCTGGCCTCGATCTCCGGCTCGGTCCAGGTGCTCTCGAACGAGCTCAACGTGGGATCGACCGAGCGCCGCCTGATGGAGATCATCGTCTCGGAGTCGAACCGGCTCTCCGGGATCCTGGAAGAGTTCCTGCGCTTCGTCCGGCCGCAGGAGAGGCGGGTCGCCGTCTTCGACGTCGCGAACACGGTCTCGGAGGTGATGGAGATCTTCCGGCTCTCCGACGAGATCTCGGACGCCCATCAGATCGAGGTCGACGTCTCCCCGCCCAAGTCGATGCTCTCCGGGGATCGCGACCAGATCCGCCAGATCATCTACAACGTCGCCAAGAATGCGGTGCGCGCGATGGACGCGGGCGGACGCCTGCAGGTCCACGGCCGCGAGTCGCGCGACCGCTACACGATCCAGTTCGTGGACACCGGCCGCGGAATGAGCCCGGACGAGCTCTCGCGGCTCTTCACTCCGTTTTCGACGGCGTTCGACGACGGCACCGGCCTCGGAATGGCAATCGTGCGCCGCATCGTCGAAGACCATGGTGGAACCATCGATATCGAATCCCGACCGGGAGAAGGGACGACCGTGACGATTTATCTGCCGCGCGACGCCCGAGCGCGCGAGGCAACCGAGAATGCGGCAGTTCCCATGGGGGTGGCGCAATGAGCGGACAACGTCTCCTGATCGTCGACGACGAAGCTTCGATCCGCGACATGCTCGCGTTCTTCTTCCACAAGAAGGGCTTCGAGGCCATGACCGCCTCGAACTTCACGGAGGGGCTGGCCTCCGCTCTCCGCTCGACCCCCGACCTCGTGCTCTGCGACATCAAGATGCCGGACGGCAACGGTCTCGACCTGCTGAAGAGAATCAAGACGGAATCGCCGAAGACCCCGGTCATCATGATCACCGCCCACACGTCGACACCCGACGCGATCGAGGCGATGAAGCTCGGCGCCGTCGACTACATTGCCAAGCCCTTCAACGTGGAGGAGCTCGCGCTGATCGTCGACCGGGCGCTCGGCGAGAAAGAGCTCCGCGACGAGAACGTCTACCTGAAGCAGGAGCTGGCGGCCAAGTACACCTTCGCAAACATCATCGGCAAGGGCTCCCGGATGCAGGAGATCTTCCGCACCATCGAGCGGATCGCGAAGGTCTCCTCGACGGTCCTCCTGACGGGAGAGAGCGGCACCGGTAAGGAGCTGATCGCGCGGGCCATTCACTACACCTCCGTCCGAAAGGACCGGAAGTTCGTATCGATCAACTGCGGGGCCCTCCCCGAGCCGCTGCTCGAATCCGAGTTGTTCGGCCATGAGCGCGGGGCGTTCACCGGCGCCATCAAAGACAAGCGTGGCCTCTTCACCGAGGCGGACCACGGCACGCTCTTCCTGGACGAAATCTCGGAGACGACCCTGACGATGCAGGTCAAGCTCCTCCGCGCGATCCAGGAGCGGGTCATCCGGAAGGTCGGAGGGAACGACGAGGTCTCCGTCGACGTCCGCATCATCGCGGCCACGAACAAGGACCTGACCGACCTCGTCGCCGATGGGAAGTTCCGGGAGGACCTGTTCTACCGGATCAACGTCATCCCGATCCCACTGCCGCCCCTGCGCTCGCGCGTCGAGGACATCGCGCCGCTCACGCAGTACTTCATCGCGAAGGTCTGCAAAGAGCAGCGGATTCCGGAGAAGAAGATCTCGACCGAAGCGATGCGCCTCCTCGAGGCATACGGCTGGCCCGGAAACGTGCGCGAGCTCGAGAACACTCTCGAGCGCACGGTCGCGCTGGAGCCGGGGCCCGTGATCACGGTGTCGAGCCTGCCGGAGTCGATCGCGCTCGGCGTCAAGACCCGCGTGCCCGACTTCGAGAGCCTTCCCCAGGAGGGCATCAACCTCGAGAGCTACCTGGAGGCGGTCGGCAAGCGGCTGATGCGCGAGGCGCTCGACCGGTGCGAAGGAGTCCAGACGAAGGCGGCGGAGCTGCTGCACATGTCTTTCCGCTCCTTCCGGTACTACGCGAAGAAGTACGCCCTCGTGCGCCGCGACGAGATTTTCGAGGCGACCGACGAGGAGCCCGAAGCCAAGGTCGAAGGGGCCTAGGCAGGTGTCCGGTGTCGGGTATCCGGTGTCCGGGGAAAGACTGCTCATCCAGCGCTGGATACTTTTTCTCCTCGTTTCCGCAATCGGTTGTCACGGGGCGCCCAAGTCGGTGGATGCGGTGACTCCCGCACCCGTGACGGGCCCGCGCGTCGTCCTGCCGTCCGGCGCGGCTTATGCGGTCGAGCTCGCGCGGACGCCGGAGGAGCAGGCGCAGGGCCTCATGTACCGGGAGAGCCTCGCCCCGCGTGCCGGAATGATCTTCCTTTTTCGCGATGCGGCCCCGCACCAGTTCTGGATGAAGAACACGATGATCCCGCTCGACATCGTGTGGCTGGACGGGGCCGGCCGCGTCCTCTTCGTGTCCGCGAACACCCCGCCCTGCCGTGCGGATCCGTGCCCGAGCTATGGACCGGACGTGCCGGCCTCGACGGTCCTCGAGATCGCGGGCGGCATGGCCGCGAAGGAGAGGGTGACCGTCGGATCGACGATCCGCCTTCAGGACGTCCCGCAATAGGGGTCGGGTTTTCAGCGGGCCGCGGATGCCGCGACGCGGGATTCCCGCGCGGGCGCCGGGGGCGAGGCGGCGACAACGATCCGACGGATCTGACGGGGAGGCCGCGGCAGCGCGCGCCGTCCCTGCCAGAGAATCACGGCCCGCGCCGACAGAAAGCCGTACGCGACGAGCCCGGCCGCCGGGAAAAGACCCGCCGCGGGAATGCGCACGAGCGCGCCGGCGACCGCTCCGCCGATCCCCGCGCCCGCCGCAAGGATCGTGAAGAGAACTGCCAGCCTCTTCCGACGCTCCGTGTCGATGATCCGCAACGCCGTCTCCGGAGACGACGCTACGGGATGCGACGTGAAAAAGTCCGGAAGGCCCGCGAAAGATTTCCGAAAGGCGGGCGCCGCTTACGGCTCGAACAGGAAGAGACCGTCGCCGGCGGTGCCCAGGTACAGGCGGCCGGCGGGCATCGCCAGGGCCGAAGCCACCGAGAGGCCGGGCCGGGGACTGCGGACGGAGACCCGGTGGCCGGACTCCTCCCAGACGAGGTTGCCGTCCACCTCACGGACCGAGGACTTCATCGGCGTCGGGCCGGGATCGCCGCGATAGGCGTCGAGGAACCTTCCGCCCGCGAGCAGCGTGCGGCGGCGGTTGTCCCAGGACGAGCCATCCCAGCGAAAAGCGCCGCTCGCGGACTTCACCTCCAGAACGGGTGATCCGTAGCCGTTCGACAGCAACTCGGCCGACGTCGGCGCGTCGGGGCTGCCCGCGATCAGGGTGAAGTTTCGCCCGTCGACCGTGCGGTACACGCCCGCGGTCGTCACGAGCACGGGAGACCCGAATTCCGAGCCGAAGAGCGCGATCGGCGTTCCGCCGGGCGCCCGATCCGGTGCGTTCCAGCGCTCCCCTCCATCCGACGAGACCTTGAGGCCGACGAAGCTCGAGAGGAGGAGGATCGTTTCGCCGCGCGGCCCGCGAAATACGGCGAGAGTAGCGGCCGGCGGGAGGAGGTCGAGGGAGAGCCGGCGCACGCGCGTTCCCTGCGCTTCCCAGACCCCGCTCTCCTGGCCGGCGTAGGCGCGGAAGAAGAAAACGCGGTTCGGATCGTTCGGGTCCGCGACGAGGTCGGAAACCCGCCCCTCGGCGAGACCCACGGAGCCGCTCTGCAGCGTCGCGCCGCCGTCGTCCGAGTAGAAGACGCCCTCCCCCTCCGTTCCGACGAAGAGCCGGCCGGTCCGCCGGTCGACGTCGAGGGCCGTGACCACCAGCGTTTCCCGCGAGATGCGCGACCAGGTTTCGCCGCCGTCGGTCGAGCGATGCAGGCCGCCGACCGTACCGGCATAGATCACGTTGGAGCGGAACGGATCCCGCCGCACGTTGTGCGACCGGCGGTTGGTGAAACCGGTCTTGAACCGCGTCCACTTGTCTCCGCCGTCCTGCGTCCGATAAACCCAGCCGCACGTCGAAACCCAGATGTCCTTGGGATCCGACGACGCGAAGTCCCACGCGTAGACGGTGGCGTCCAGGACCATCCCCTCGGCGATGCGCAGCCAGGACCGGCCTCCGTCCTTCGTCCGGAACGCCTGCCGCCACGTGCCGGCGTAGAGAGTCTTCGGATCGCCCGGCTCGAACGCCAGCGACTCCACCTGGAAGAGGCCCGGCACCGTGTCGCCCGTGAGCGTCCAGGTCTCGCCGCCGTCGCGGGAGAGGCGGACGCCGTCGTCGCCGCCGATCGCCAGCAGCGGGAGTCCCCCCGAAGGCGACGGCGCCAGCGCGAGCGCGCGCGTCGCGACCGACACCTTCCAGACCGACAGAACCGTCCAGTTCGCGCCGCGGTCGTCGCTGCGGGCGACGAGACCACCCTGGTACTGGCCGGCGAGAGAGGCCCACAGCCTTCCGGAGACCTGGGGGTCGGCGATCAAGCTCGTCGCGATGTAGCCGGGGAAGGCGGCGCCCTGCCGGAGAGCGGTCCAGCTCGCCCCGCCGTCGCTCGAGACGTAGAAGTTCCCGCGCGACGTGCCGCAGAAGAGCGTCCCGGGCACGAACGGGTCGACCGCGAAAACGCGCACCTCCGCGCCCCAGACCGGCAGCCGCCACCAGCCGGCGGCTTCCGAGCGCGTCGCCAAAAGGAGCAACGCGAGGGCAGTGAATGCGAGGAGAGACTTCCGTGGTCGGTTCATCGTCTGGTATTCCGCCGGAAAACGTCTATTTCGTCGTCTATTTCGTAGTCGCTCGAGCCCGGGTGCCGCGATCCGCCCGCCAAGGATAACCGGGATCGCCTGCGCCGCGGCGGACCGCCGTCACTTCCGCGAGGATTGCCACGGCGATCTCTTCCGGAGTGACCGCCCCGATCGAGAGGCCGATCGGAGCGCGGACCGCCTCGAGCTTCTCCGGGGCCACGCCGTCGGACGCGAGCCGCTCCATCACGCCGCGCACCTTGCGCGCCGACCCGATCAGGCCGAGGTATTTCGCGGCCGGAGCATCGGGCGCGAGCCAGGGCCGGAGCGCCGCGAGGTCGGTTTCCCAGCACCGGGACACGACCGCCACGTACCGATCCCGGCCGGGGCGAAGCGCGTCCGGCGGGAGCTCGTAGTTGCGATTCGTGTGGACGGATCTCACGCCGGGAGGGAACCGGTCCGGCCGCGCGTACTCTCCGCGGTCGTCGCCGACGAGAACTTCGTATCCCAGGGCGAGCCCCAGACGAGCAAGGGCCAGGCCAACGTGTCCCCCGCCCAGGATGACGAGCGAGGGCGCTGCCTTCAGGAGCTCGACGGAGACTCGCGCCGATCCCCCGCAGATCATGTTCGTCGGCTCCCGCGGATCGCCGGAATCGATCTCGCGCTCGAAGAAGTCGTACCACTTGAGGAAGCGCGGCGGACCGTCGTCGCGGAAGAGCGCCGCCGCGTCGGCGATGACGAGGGCCTCGAAGGGGCCGCCGCCGATCGTCCCCCGGAAGGTCCCGTCGTCGAAGACGAGGAATCGGCGTCCCACGCGCGACGGCCCGGAACCCCGCGTCTCGACCACGGTCGCGAGCGCGACCCGGCCGCGCGCCTCGAGCTCGGCCGCGAGGTCCCGGAAGAAGGCTTCGTCGCTCATTTCGAAAACAATTGTAGCGGCCTCCTTCGTGTCCCGCGTCCCGTGTCCCATGTCCCGCCCGGGTTACCATCGCGCCCGTGCAACCCGTCAAGGTGGCGGTCTTCCCGGCGGCGGGCCTGGGCACCCGCTTCCTTCCGGCGACGAAGGCGCAGCCCAAGGAGATGCTGCCGCTGGTCGATCGGCCGCTCGTCCAGTACGTCGTGGAAGAGGCCAAGGCCGCGGGCATCGAGCGCATCGTGATCGTGACCGGGCGGGGCAAGATCGCGATCGAGGACCACTTCGACACGTCGTTCGAGCTCGAAAAGATGCTGGAGGAGCGCGGCAAGGACGACCTGCTCGCGATCGTTCGCGGGATCTCCGACATGATCCCGGTCGCCTACGTCCGCCAGAAGACGGCGCTCGGCCTGGGCCACGCGATCCTCCAGGCAAAGGACCTCGTCGGAAACGAGCCGTTCGCAGTGCTCCTCGGGGACGACATCGTGGACTCGGCCGAGCCCTGCATCGGCCAGATGATGCGGATGCGCGAGAGGCGCGGAAACCCGGTGATCGCCATCCAGGAGGTCGCGCCCTCCGAGACGCGGCAGTACGGGATCGTCGCGGGCGAGCGCGAGAGCGACGGGGCTTTCCGGATCACCGGGATGGTCGAGAAGCCGGCGCCCGAGAAAGCGCCGTCGAACCTCGCGATCATCGGCCGTTACATCCTGCCCCCCGAGATCTTCGAGATCCTGGAGGCGACGCAGTCCGACGTGGGCGGCGAGATCCAGCTCACCTCGGCGCTCCAGACCCTGCTCGGACGGCGGCCCATCGACGGGTGCCTCTTCGAGGGGAAGCGCTACGACGCCGGGGACAAGCTCGGATTCCTGAAGGCGACCGTCGAGTTCGCGCTGAAGCGGGAGGATCTGGGGGGAGATTTCCGGGAGTATCTGCGGGGGCTGGATCTGAAATAGCCGTCACTTCTCAGCCGGGAGCTTTCGACTTCTTCTTCTCCTTCTCTTTCTTCCCCTTCTCCGGCTTCTCGGCTTTCTCCGCTTTCTCGGCTTTTTCGACGCCTTCCTTGGAGTCGGCCGCCGCTTCCTTCGACTTCTGCTCCCCGCGGGCTCCGGCGTAGTCCGTGACGTACCAGCCGCTCCCCTTGAACTGGATGGCCGGCGCGGAGAACGCTTTCTTCAGCTTCCCCCCGCAGTGCGGGCAGATCTTGAGCGGCCGCTCTCCGACGCGCTGGATCGCCTCGGTCTTCTTCTGGCAGCTCTGGCAGACGTATTCGTAGATCGGCATGGCGAAGAGACGGACCGCTCGGCCGCTACCGGTTATTCGCCCTGGGCGAGCGCTCCGCCATCCGTTTTCCATTGTAGCTTCCGGACGCCGGCCGGCTCGCGGCTGCGGACGAGATCGAGGCAGAAGAACGCATAGAGCGTGCGGGCGTTCTCCTTCTCGCTCCCCGGTCCGCTCTGGCAGAGGACTTTCAGCGGAGTCCGGCCGTCGACCAGGTCGAGGAGGCGGGCTTCTTCCGCCCCGAACAGATCCGCCGGGGCCGGGGTGCCGGTCCGTTCCAGCACGGACTGGCCGGAACCCAGCCGATCGACGAAACGGCGCACCGACTGCGTGCGCCGGACCCCCTCCACGGTGAGCTGCGCGATGGAGAGGTCGAGCCGGACGGCGTGGCCGTCGTGCCGGGGGCCGATTTCGAACACCGCCTCCCCGCGGTCCCACTCGAAGGCGCCCCAGAGGATCGCGCGGACCTGGTCGGCCATCGCGGCTTTCAGAGTCGGCCGATCGACGAGCTCGAGCCGCAGCAGGACCTGGCCGAGCCGCACGCTGTCGCCGGCCAGGCGCTCCTCGGCGCTCGAGACCGCGTCTTCCGGGAGGGCGCCCTGTCGGATCAGGAACGTCCCGAGCCGCACCTCCGGCTCCGCCGAGCTCGCGAAGATGACCGTGCCCCCATCGAAGTAGACGCACCGCGCCCGGGTTCCGCTCGAGAGTTCGAGCATCCCCGGAACCCGATATCGACCGATCGTCGCGAGGATCTCGGGCAGAGGGGTGACGCCGAGGTCCCCCCGGTACTCGAACTTTTTTTCCATTTCCGGGTTTCCGACCATGGTACCCGAACCCGGCGGCTTTCCGCCCGACCGGCATCTACAATCCCGCGGGTGTACACGGTCCGGCAGGCCTGGGAGTCGATCGACGCCGCCATTCACCCGTCCTCCGCGGAGAACGTCCCGCTCGCGGACGCACTCGGCCGGGTCGTCCGCCGCGACGTGGTGGCCGACCTCGACTGGCCGCCGTTCGACACGTCCGCGATGGACGGCTACGCCGTGCGGACCGCAGACGCGGCGGACGGCGTCGGTCGACGGGAGCGGACCGGACTCGTCGCCGCGGGCGACCCGGTTCCGGCGGCGCTCGGAGCCGGAGAGGCCGTCCGGGTCATGACCGGCGCGCCGCTGCCCGCCGGCGCGGATGCCGTCGTCCCGGTCGAGGAGAGCCGGCGCGAAGGGGGACGGGTTCGATTCGACCGCGAGCCGGACTCCGGCGCTCACATCCGGCGCCGCGGAGAGAGCGTCGCGCGCGGGACCGTGCTCCTCGAAGCGGGCGAGAGGCTCGACCCCGGCGGAGTCGCGCTCGCCGCGCTCGCCGGCGCGGATCCGATTTTCGTCGGGAAGCAACCCCGGATCGCCATTGCGACCACGGGCAACGAGCTCGTCGCCGCCAGCGAGACTCCGCGGGAGGGGGCGCTCCGCGATTCCAACGGCCCGATGCTCGCCGCGCTCGGTCGCGCGCGAGGCTGGCGGCCCGTCCTGTACGAGCGGGTCGCGGACGAAGTCGGCGCGGTCGACCGGCTCTTCTCCGAACCGGGCGATGGCGTCGACTTCCTCGTCACGAGCGGCGGCGTCTCGGCCGGCGACCTCGACCTGCTGCCTCCCGCGGCGCAACGCGCGGGCTGGGAGATCCTGTTCCACCGCGTCTCGGTGCGCCCCGGAAAGCCGATCGCGTTCGCGCGGCGCGGGAACTCTTTCTGGTTCGGCCTGCCCGGCAACCCGGTCTCGGCATCGGCGTGCTTTCACCTGTTCGTGCTCCGGGCGCTCGACCGGTTCGAGGGGGCGGCCGAGGCAGGTCCCCGCGAGGTCCCGGCGACTTTGACCCGGGGCCTTCCGGCGGCGGGCCCCCGCGAGACCTACCGGGATGCCGTGCTGTCGGAAGGTAACCGTGGACGACTCGCGGAGCCGCTCGAAAGCCGGGGCAGCCACGATCTTCGGACGCACGCCCGCGCCAACTCGCTCATCCGAATGCCCGCCGGTGGCAGCCCGCTGCCCGCCGGATCGGCCGTGACATGCGTGCTTCTCGAGCGCTGAGGAAAGAGAAGCGCGCCCGGTTCGCGGCCCGGCGGGAGCGCCGCGCCGTCGACGTGCTGGAACGCCGCGTCGAGGCGGCCGACGGCGTCCCGATCGCCTACACGCTGTGGCGGCGTCCTTCCCGGGAGCTCCTCGTCCTCGCGCCCGGCTTCTGGAGGCGCCGCCTCGCCCGCGAAAACCTTTACCTCGCGACGCACTTCACACGCCGGGGATACGACGTCGCCGCGCTCGACTTCCGGGGGCACGGCGGCAGCGGCGGCTCGTACGCCTTCGGCGACGCCGAGACGATGGACTTGACGGCGGTCGTGGAGGATCTCGTCGGACACGGCCGGCCGTACCATCGCTTCGCGGTGATCGGGCTATCGATGGGGGGATCGATCGCCGCCGAAACGCTGGCGCTCCACCCCGGCCTCCATTGCCGGGGGCTGGTGATGATCTCCTCGCCCGCCGACGTGCGCGCTCTGAAGCCGCGCCCGTTGTCTCGCGACGCGATGCGCCAGCTTCGGCTCCGCCACGCGCTGCGGATGCCGCGGATCGCAATCCGGCGACGGCGCGGTCCGAGGTCGCCCATCACCGAAGCGATCGCGAAGCTGACGATGCCGAAGCTGATCGTCACCGCGAAGGGGGACTGGCTGGTCGACCCGTCGCACGGTCGCCTGCTCGCGGAGGCGGCAGCCCCGCCCGTCGAATACGTCCACTTCGACCTGCCGGGCTCGCTCCACGCCGACGCCCTCGTGAAATTCGTTCCGTTGACGTTGCTCCGTGTCCTCGACCGGTGGCTCGCCCGGCATGCGCCGCCATAGGACGGGACAGGGGATACGGGACACGCGACACGACAACGGGTCGGATTTAGTTTTTTCTAAGGCGCAGGTCGTGCACGGACCGTGCAAGTAAGATCCCCGCCGTGCCGGATCGCCGAGTCGTCATCACCGGGATCGGATGCCTGTCCCCGAACGGGAACGGACGGGAGGAGTTTGCCGCGGCCCTCCGCCGCGGAGAGAGCGGCGTCGACCGGATTTCCCTCTTCGATCCGGAGGGGCTGCCCGTCACGATCGCCGGCGAGCTCAAGGGTTTCGAGCCGACCGCCTGGGTCAGCTCGAAGGACATCCGTCACGTCTCGCGCGTGGTTCCGATGGCCATCGCCGCGTCCTCCGAGGCCCTCGAGGACGCGGGAATCGACGCCGACCGTCTCTCGATGGAGGAGCGTCGCGGGATGGGCGTCGTTCTCGGGACCGGCGGCGGCGCGATCGAGTTCACGGAGCGGATGTACCACCTCTACTACACGAACCAGACCAGGAAGGCCTCGATCTACGCGATCCCGTCCGGGACGATCGGAACGTTGTCGTCCGAGATCTCGATGCAGTTCGGGCTGCGGGGGCTGTCCCACGTCGTGTCGACGGGTTGCGCCTCCTCCACCGACGCGCTCGGCTACGCGTTCCACGCGATCAAGTACGGCACGGGCGGGGACGTGCTCCTGGTCGGCGGCGCGGACGCCACCGTCGTGCGCGGGATCATGGAAGGCTTCGTGATGATGCGCATCGTGTCGACGGCGTGGGAGCGCGAGCCGTCGCTCGCGTCGCGCCCCTTCTCGGTGGACCGGGACGGTTTCGTGCTCGGCGAGGGGGCGTGGATGTTCGTGGTCGAGGAGCGCGAGCACGCGCTGGCGCGGGGCGCCCGCATTTACGGCGAGATCCGCGGCTACGGCGCGACCTGCGACGCGCACCACCGGGTCCGCCTGGACGAGACCGGGGAGGAGCCCGCACGCGCCATGGAGCTCGCCCTGGGCGAGGCCGGTCTTCCGCCGGACGCGATCGGTTACCTCGCGTAT
>Ga0207689_10004517_pt1 | contig 12595 bp, 4 predicted proteins | sample KBSMisM52_FD_184312 | JGI IMG/M metagenome (GOLD analysis project Ga0207689, IMG submission 184312) | Miscanthus rhizosphere microbial communities from Kellogg Biological Station, Michigan, USA - KBS Miscanthus M5-2 (SPAdes) (version 2) | ecosystem: Host-associated > Plants > Roots > Rhizosphere... | reverse complement strand
GCCAGTCCATTTCCAGGCCGCCCAAAAAACCGGCATGACATTGCCGCGATTATTCGGGGCTTCCTTGTCGTCGGCAAATCTAATGGCAATGGATTGTCTGAGCGGACCACCCGGCTTTTTTTGTCGATGGGCCAGAAAACCATCGGCAAGTTCGGTGATGATTTTCTTCATCTGCGGATTGCCGTTGTATTCGACCAGCATCATTGCCGGATGGAGTGCCAGGATAGAACTCGGCTTCGACCAGCCCCAGGGTTCTTCTTCGGCCATCTTGTTACCGCTGTAGTAAGAAGATCGGAAGTGTCGGTGTCCGGCGTCATTGATTCCGGTAACTTTCAGCAGCGCGCGAGAAGTTTCCATCGCCCGTTCCAATTGTTTGGGATCCCCATAATCGAGCAGCAGCGATTGTCCCAGCGCCTGAATTCCCTCTTCGTAACTATGCAGTTCGTCCGCCTGAATGCTTGGCAGCCCGTTCGTAAACATGCCTTCGCGATAGAAAGCATCCAGCTCCCTCAGCAATGATTCTTTGATTTTTTCGGGGTCAACGCCCATTAGCGCCGTGGCCGGCCAATAGTTTGTCAGGTCGCCGTCATCGGATAAGCCGCCCCCAAACTCGCCGTTATCTATTTGCCGTCGATCTATATACCAAAGCACCACCCGTTTGAGATTCTTTAGTTGTTCGACCTGGCGAAAGGCCCACAACGGCACACCTTCAGGCGGGACAGGTTGGGTAAAACTCGGTTTCTTGTGCGTGCGATTACTGTCGTACCAGTAAGTCTGTGCCAGCCAGTGATTCGGGTTTACGCGCAACAGGTCGGTAACGTCGGCAGCGAATCGATTGTAGAGATTGAGTCGCGGATTATTGGTGTGCTCTTCGATAAGCATGGCGTAACTGTCGCGAGCCTGAGTGAAGCGATCGAGCTCATGTTCTCTTGCGGCCTCAGCCCGCGCTTTGAAGATCAAACGAACGCGCGCGCCCACCAGAGACGCTGATCCGAAATCACTACCGGCGCCGGCGATCGTCAAGTACAAAGCTTTGCCGACTGGCAGGATGCGGTCACGAGTGTCAAGCCAGAGCGTCCGCGCTTCGTCAGGCTTCACGGAGAAACTGAAGTCGAGCAGGTTTCGCTGCAGCCAGAGCGGATCCTTAATCTGAATATTCAAAGGAAAATACTCACCATGTGTTGACTTAACATGCAGCGGCGGTAAATCGATTGCGATTCCGTCCAGACCGTCGCTGATGTTTTGCCAACCTTCGGCAGGTATCAGTACATGAACCAGTGGCAGATATGCGCTTGATCTTTTCTTGTTGGCGACGCGCGAGACAGACGTCTTAGCAGTGGCAACCGCAAAAACTGTGGCGCGTTCATCAACCGTGTATCGACCTTTGATGAATTTCTCTACGGGCCCGAGGCTTTCGTCAGCTGACTTCGCCACAGTGCCAAGCGCGTAGCTGAGGCTGGCCGTACCTTTCGGCTCAGTGCCTGCCGAGACGTAATAGGCCGACAACTCGCCGATAGGCTCTTCCTGCGCGACGTTTTCGAAGCGAATCTTCTGCCCGCGAATCGCCATCGCCGAGCGATGAAAAGTTTTTTCTTGATCCCTGGGACGCTGAAACAGTGGTTGTGACGGCGCACTATCCAAATAGAGACTGCCCCAGGCAGAGCCCGAAATTTCCAGTTGGTTCCAGGGCTCGTCCGGCATGGTGAAGGTCACAGACTTCCCGGACAGCGAATAGCAATCCCAGTCGGGTAGTTGAAAATAGTCGTTGCGGCCCGGCAGACGCGAGCGATTGTAAACGCCGGGCCAGGTTGTTTCGCGAATTCCATCGGTAGCCTTCCACCACCAACGTTTGAGATCGTAGACGTCGTGAATCTCAACTTTGCGCACTGAGGTTTCGCCTGAACTCAAATAGGCCGGCACATCTCCTTTGCGATTCCAGCCATAACGCAGCCACCACTCGTCCTGCCACTTCTGCTCAGCCAGATTGCGTGCCAGCGCTGGAATTTCCCTGGGAGCGTCTCCTCGAGCAAGCGAAGCAACATTCGCATCCGAAAGCATTCGATCATAAATGCGAAGTTCATCGATATCGCCGCCGCGAGTAAAGTTGTAGTCACTTTGCACTTGCATCGGACCGATCGTCCGCGAGTGCGGTCCAAACTGGTCCAGGCCGGCGTACAGCACCGCTTGCTGATCTTGTTGGGCTACCAGGGCGCCATTCACATAGAAGCGGATGCCGCGCGTTTCATCCCAGGCCAGAGTGAGGCTCACCCATTCATTTGGTTTAGGAAATGAAGGCATGACGTAAGAGACCCTGATGCGCGCCAGGTTGATATCGGTAACAAACGCGTCGAAGCCGCCGCGGCCGTTGTAGTCAATCCGCAGCCAGATCATGTCCCAACTGGAGTGATCGGCGTAGCCAACGCGAAAGATCGGAAACGCCGTTGGGCCGACCGCGTAACGCGAACGCCAGGCGAAACTCAGTGTGCCGCGCTCGGCGTAAATGTTGCCCGGCGCCCAGTAAGACATCAATTGCGAGTTTGAGCATTCGAAGCCGGGACCCTTTGCACCATCGGAAATGATTTTTACGTCGCGCAGGAAGTTTGGTTTTGGGTCTCCGCCGGCTGCATAGTCGGCAGTGAATTCGTGATCCCCGGAGAGATAGAAGAGCAACCCCGGTTCGGGCGCGGACGCGAAAGCGGAACTGCCAGCGCTGACGATCAGGAGAAGGATGACGATCTTCATAAGCGTCAAGTGATTGCTGGGTCCGCGGGCGACCCGTCCGCAACGCGCTGCAGGCGCGCAGGTCTTTCTCTTAACCATATTTTCGGGCTTCGCGCTCACTTGCGGGCGGGACGCCCGCGGTCCCAGCAGATAAGCTGGCCTCACCACGTGACGGGAGTTCGCTGCGCCAACTCCAGCGCCTGAATGGTGGTGTAGTATTTCGCGATCGTGTTGGGGGTCTCCCAGCGAGGCAGCTTTCCTTCGGCGAGAAACGTCAGAAACTTTTCCATGACCTGACCGAAGTGCGCCTCATGATCAGTGCGATGCTGATCGGGAATCAGTATCTGCCACCCGCTACCGTCGCCTTTCACTTCCAAACCAGGGTATGTCGCTGCCAGCTTTCTAACCGCTTTAAGCAAGGCCGCGCCCAACGCCTCCGGTTCAGTGAGGCTGGCTGCTTCCACGAAAAGTTCGGGGCGGTAGTTCTCTTCCTTGCCCTGGCGAATAATGACATTAGCGTTCGTGCCTCTCATGACTGAGAAGTGGGTGTCTCCGGTCCCCGCCGGGGCTTCGAAGTTCCAAATCACCGAGACCCTGGCATGCACACCCTTCAAGGTGTAATTCATTTCACCGTTTGCGTAGTCGAGTAGCGATTTCTGATCGTTCAACGCTCCGCGCAGGTAATCGGGAAAATCTTTCAGCCCGGTAACCTGAGCAAACTGTTCGCGCGTAACGATCGTGGGCCAGCGTCTGGCTCGCAGTACCTTGATATCGTCAAGGCTGATTGTTTGTTCGGGAAAACTCTCCCATTGAATCAGGTCTACCAGATGTGTGGTGATATCAACGATGCCTTCGCCTTGCTGCGACGTATCGAAAAACCAGGCTGGTCGTCGCAAAGGTTTTCCGGAGACGTATTTGAAGAAGTGATGCACGCTCTCTTTTGTTACCGCCGGTTCATCGACGCTTCCTTTCACCAGTTGACCAAACACCGTGCGGTCGTTAACCAGGGCCTTCTGCAGAATTGTCGTGATTTCATAACGCTCGGTCATGATGTCGTAAAGCAGGACGTGTTTCCGTTCCGCGATCTCGAAGCTCGCCTTTAGTTTTTCGAATCCGGCGGCATCAATGCACATCGGTTTGTCGGCAAGTACATTGAGACCAGCCTGCAAACTTCCGGAGATGTAATCTATTTTCTCCCGGTTATTGCCGGCGATTACCACCACGTTACCTGGCTTATCCGCCAACATCTTCTGAAAGAAATCGGGATCGGTATAAAGCTGCTGTTGCCAGCGGGTCGGGTTATTCGCTCGGGCGTTGTAGGCCTCAACTCGCTGCAAATGTTCATCCAGCTCAGAGCCCGGCGGAGAATAAACCCAAACCATTGGCGCAACCTGGGGATACATCATCTTCTGGACCAGCGAGGCGTGGAAATGTCCCGGCGCGAGCGTGATCAAACGAACACTGCCCAGCGTCGCCAGGGAATTTTGTTTTGTTTGCCTCATCGTACTCGAGCGGTTTGGCGCGACTAACATGGAACTGCCAAAGGCGACAAGCGTGGCTATTAAGACGGAAGAAATTCGCACGTAAGCCTGCACAAGATCGCCGGTAGCCTGCGGATCAGGCGAAAGCGTAAAGCCTGGGGTGGAGCGAAAGCGCAACCCCAGGTTGGGATTACAAACACGAACAAGGTCCGCGGAGCGGCCGACAGCGGCCCTCATGTCTTATCGCCCGCATCGCGGGCTCTGGCCGTTTATTCACTGACCCTGGGGTTGCACTTCGCTCCAACCCAGGCTTTAAGCTATCGCCTGCTCCGCAGGCTACGTACCCGGTTGCACATACGGCACCTTGGCGAACAACCGCCGCTCGGCTCCGCGCGGATCGTCCTCGAGATGCGACGGCACATTGAATACCATCGTCTGCCGCCGCGGCAGCGTGTAGTGCTCCCAGCGCGGAATTAGTTTGTTGTTCGGGTTGCCGCTGCGCGCAAAGGCGATGAACGTCTCGCTCATCTGGTCGGCCATTGTTTGAGCCTGAGGGCCGATCGCAGTGGCACCTGGCTTATTAATGTTGTCAAAAACTAATTGAATGTCTGACCCGTGTGGCGCCCCAAACTTGCCGCCATCTTTCGGAGTGGCCCAATCGAGTTGATACGCATAGGCCGGCGATCCTGACTTCGCGCGTTCTTCTGCTTCGATCACCGCGGCGCGCCATGATCGTCCGGCGGTGGTGGCCGCAAAGAAAACTGCACTTGGAGAAAGGTTTGGATACAGCCGCCGGTATTCGGCAATCACCATGTCCGGCTGAATGTCGACGGGCATGTTCGGCGACAGCTTCTCGGACAGTTGTTCCCAGGTCAGTTTGAAATTGCTTTCGACGTTGCCGAGAAAGGCGCGGGTCTCGTCATGTGTGTTGCCGATGATCATCGCAATACTAGCTGACTGTTCGGGCGCATCCGGATAAAACGGATGTCGCCTGAGCGATCGCTCATCAAGCACGGGTGCGAACGAGATGCCGCCGACTGGCAGCACCGGATCGCGCGTGTTGAGTGCTTCCAACAATCGTTCTATCGGCAGAGTTCGGATTTCACTGACTCGCTCCGCTGGCAGCTTGAGCGCATCAAGCACCGTGCGTGTTCGCAGCGTTGCATGCAAAGGTCCGGAAGCCGTTATCTGTTGTCCGCTCATAGTAGCCGCGCGGTGGAAAAGTCCTTTTGCCAGTGGCGTAGCCATCAAGGTCGCGATCTTCGCGCCGCCGCCGGACTGTCCGAAAACCATGATCTTGTTTGGGTCGCCACCAAATTCCGTGATGTTGTCGCGCGCCCACTGTAGAGCCAGAATCAGATCAAGCTGGCCCACATTACCGGAGTCGGCAAACTCCGCACCTCCGAAAGGCGCCAGATAGAGATAACCAAACGCATTCAGGCGGTGGTTAACCGAGACCACCACCACGTCGCCGCGCAGACACAAACGCACACCGTCATAGAGCGGGCTCGAGCCCGAACCGTTGCTATAAGCTCCGCCATGAATGTAGAACATCACCGGCCGCTTCCGGCCATCGCGCAGACCCGGGGTCCAAACATTCAGGAACAGACAATCCTCGTTTGGCTTGTCGTTCGCTCGCGATGCCTGCGGCGCTGTCGGTCCATACGCAATCGCCTCGCGCACTTCAGACCAGGGCTCGGGCGGCAGCGGCGGCATGAATCGACGCGGCGAAGTATCAGCCCCGTAGCGAATGCCTTTGAATACCTTGATGCCGTTATCGATGTAGCCCCGTACTTTGCCGGAACGCGTCGTAGCGATTGGAGATTCGGTATCCAAAGCGCCTGCAAGAGACGAAATGCCGACGAGCCGGGACGCGGCTACACTTCCCACAACGACGGCCGATTGACGCAGAAAAGATCGGCGATTCAAATTTTCGATGTCGGCACGAGCAGTCAACTATTTCTTCTCCATAAACTCTCCCGGCGATAAGGCACGCCCGGTGAAACGTGCTTTACGAACCACGCCTTTGAACCAAAAAACTCGGTTCATTCTCACGCCAATTGAAGTGCTGCCTTCGCCTAACGGTTGTATCGTCAGCGGACCTGACAATTCCTCTTTTCCGTCGACGAAGTGATGCATAGACACGCCATCGTAAACCAGCGCCACGTGATACCACTGGCCAGTCTTATGTTTGAAGTTTTCGGAATAGAGTGTGCGCTTATCTTCACCGGATTTGATGAACGAGTCGAGGAACCACTGATCACCATTAAGTCGAATCTCAAGCAGGATACGGTTGTCCTTAACGTCTTCCTGAATGTGCAACCAGCGCTGCTCGGTGGCGCCGCCAGCGTCGGGACGAAAAACCGCCTCGACCGTGAACGCCGGTGACGCGGCAACAGGATTTCCCTTAATGACCAGCCCGTCATCAACACCGTCGAACAGCACAGCCTTCCCGTTTGAAGTACTGATGACCTGAGGATTGCCGAGTATTGTTACGGACTGTCCGCCGATGCGATCCAACCTATTGATATCCCAGATCACTGGCGCGCGAACCGGCTTAAGGTGTTTGGCCAAGGAGAACTGTTGGCGGCGAATTGCCTCAACGACCAAACCGGCCACGAGGCCCGCGCCAAGGGGCGAGAAGTGGGTGTTGTCTTCGATACCTTTGGGGTAATTGGGATTTTCACCCGCGGCCAGTTGCAGAAAGAGTTTCCTTGAGGCTTCCGGGCCGTAGAGCTTGATTAGTTTTTCAGTCTCGCGATGCATGTCAAGCAACACCACTTTGTTCTCAGCAGCTACCGCGCGAACAATATCGGGATACTCACCGTGCGTATCAAAAAAAATACCTTTGTCGTCGAAGCGCCGTCGCATAACGGGAGTCAGTAGAACCGGAATGGCTTTCTTTTCTCTAACTTCGCTGATGAACTTGATGAGGTTCCGGCGATAGTCTGCCGGCGGGGTGTAGCGATCGATTTTTTCCTTTGACTCGTCGTTATGTCCAAACTGGATAAAGACGTAGTCACCTTTTTTCAACTTGTCGACGATCGCCTGCCAACGCTTCTCGGTGATGAACGTCCGCGTGCTGCGGCCGTTTTGTGCGTGATTTTCAATTCGCACCTCGCCTTCTTTGAAAAAATTCTGCAGCGCTTCTCCCCACCCGGTTTCAGGACGCTTCTCGGGAAGTTTCTGAGCCATCGTCGAATCGCCGGCAAGGTAGACAGTGATCGGATCCTTGCCTTCGACGGTTCCCGAAATCAGTAGGAGTAGGAAGAGAATTTTTGTATATCGCATCAACCTTCCAAACTAATACTAGTTTTCTCTGTGCCACCTCTTTGTTCTCCGTATCTCGGTGGTGATAAAAGCTAAGCAAACACTTACCACAGAGACACAGAGAACGCGGAGGAAGCACAGAGTGATTCAGCCAACAAAGAAGGGCGCATGAAGCGCCCCTCTCTAATAGTCAACGCCTACGATTGGCAGACTAGAAGCGCAGTCGCAAACCGTACTGAACCTCGCGTCCGTTGTAAGCCACCAACTTTGTAGTCACCTTGCCAAAATTCGCGCTGGTGAAATCCACGGTCGGGTTAGCAAAGTTAGTGTGATTGAAAACGTTGTAAGACTCGACACGTGCCTCGAGCGAAAAGCGTTCGGTTAGATGGAACGACTTGCTCAGAGTCATGTCTGTCTGCGCTATGCCAGGGCCCTCGACTCCCGGAAATGTCCAGGGGTTGTCCCGTTTATGGAGATTAGGAGGGAGGGCGGGGTCGGTTGATGTCGGCAGCGCATGAAACTTGCTCGTGTCGAACCACTTGTCTTGAGTCGGATTATCAAGCTTCGGATTCCCATCCACGATCAAGTTTTGCGTGAAGAAGAGCGGTCGTCCGGAGTATAGACGGGTGAACGTGGTGAACGTCCAGCCGCCCACGATCAGATCAACGCCCTTGGGTGCATCCTTAAGCAATGAACGACCTTTGCCGATCGGTATGTCCCAGCTTATGGCGCTGGTTAAACGGCGTCGCGGTGTATCAGTGTCGCGCCACTCAAACCTGCGGGCGAATGTAGCCAGGTCGTCAAAGAATTCCTCCGTCTGCTCACGTTGATAGGCAAAGGCGACCAGCACGCTGAGACCCTTACCGTAAGCGCGCTGCGCTTGAATTTCGAAAGAGTGCAAGCGTTCTCGCTTACCCGGAGTGTTGGTCTGGTTGATCACGCCGTACTGGGGATAGGGCCGGAGCAGCGCACCTTGGGTGATCGTCGTCTGCGTGCGCAGAGTGCCGGGAAACTTGTCCGGCGTCAGATAGTTCAGAAAGGGATTGGCCACCGACAGATTGAAAACAGATTTCGGCACCTCGTAAGAAAACGCCGGATCTGCCATGTTCAGGTCGACAGCATAAGGAACGTTGATTTCGCGATTGTGGAAGTACTCAAAGTCGAGCACTATGCGGCCCCATACCTCGCGTTGATAGGAGAAGCTGAATCGATCGTTAATCGACGGCTTTACATCAAACGGGTCGATGCCGTTGGTAGCGTTTCCGGCCGCCCCGATGGAATTGCCGAGGTTGGTATAACGCCCGAGCGATTGGCCCAGCGGCTGTTGCACTCCGGACGGAAATGGATTGGACAAGGTTGCTCGCGGAACCGGACCAGTCTGGCCGTTTCCGGGAACAACGGAAATCGACGGCGCCGGCGTGCTCGTTGAAAACCCGGAGTACTGATTGACGAAATCACCCAAAGGATCCCGGACCCGCGACGACGGTGAGATATAGCGTCCCCAGCCAAACCTCACGACTGACTTATCATCAATCCTAAACGCCCCACCGAGCCGCGGCAGAAAAGTAAACTTGCTTCGGCGCCAGGCGTGGCGATTGTCTGCGGAGGTAAAAACCCAGGCGCCGTTGAAGAGTTGCTTCTCTCCCTTGGTGGCCAACAAGTTCGTAACTGCCGCCGGAATCGCGGGTGGCGTGTTTATCATGTCCGGAATCTGTTGAGTTAGATCGAGCCGCTGCGATAAGCGATTTTGCGCGTCCACTGGTCCCGGCTCGTACTCATAACGCAGACCAACATTAAGCGTAAGGCGATCGCTAACTTTAAAATCGTCCATGAAGTAAGCGGCGTAGCCCTTTGTTACTACTTCTTGCAAGGGAACGCGTGCTGCAATTGAAGAGGGATCAATGTAACCCAGCAGGAACGTGGCCCATTCGCTGCCCGACGTATTTAGATTAGGGCTGGAATTAGCGTTCGCGGTGAGTGCTTGCTTAATACTAAAGGTGAGAGGCTCAAAGCGAGCCCCACTTCCCTTGTCAACGCGATACTCACCACCAACCTTTAGCGAGTGCTTGCCGGCGTAATAGTTTAGTCGTGCGGAACCGCCGTAGCCCTGTGGATGTTGCGAGAACTCACGCCCGGGCCGCCCGAGCCGATAGGTGGTAGAACCCTGGACGAGATCGAAAGCCGGATAAAAGTACTGGTCGATCGTGTAAAGCGAAGGCCAGAAGTTCGTCGGAAATAGATTCGCTATTCCTTCTTTCCCGATCAAGGCAGGATCCGCCGCGTACTCATCGGTCAGCTTGTGGTAGTTCGCGCGAACGTTGAGCACCAGCTTGGGCGAGATGGTATAAACAGAGTCCGCCGCGATACTCAAGCCATAGCGATTACTACCATTGACCGGCAACAACAACTTGTCTGTGGGGTTCGACTCCAGCAGGTGGGCCTTGAACTGACCGTAGCGAACAAACGTGCGCCATTTGTCCGAGAAAACCCAATCGATGCGCTCGGAAAGGTTCCAGTAAGTAGTCTGGTTAACCTTGAAACCCTGAAGATTGTCCTGGCTGCCTGGAAGATTCGGTAAGGGGATTTCCTGTAACAACTTCAACGCCGTGGGATCGAATCTGCTGGGATCGATCTTGTTACCCGGAAAAGCTACGCGCGTGCCGCTGGTACCCGTCGACTTCGTGGGGTCGTAGATCGTGCGCAGGACGCCATTCCGAAACGACTGGCTGAAATCGCCGGCTCGCTCCAACGCCGTGGGCACGGTTAAGGTAAACGGCAAAGGTTGCGCGTCGTTCCAATGCTCATACGAAGTAAACGTGAAGAGCTTGTTTTTGAGGATGGGGCCGCCGATCGTCCCACCATAGATCTTCATGTTTGTGCCACGAAAATTTTTCTCATCAGCGCCTGCTGTTCGTTTGATAGTCGGGTCGGTTACCGCGTTGAAGCGAGGATTGCGCCAGTTAGCTATGGCACTGCCATGAAAGGCATTGGTCCCGGCCTTCATGTTTAAAACGATTACGCCGCCGGCGCTGTAGCCGAATTCCGAATCGATGGCGTTCTTCTGAAAGGTGACTTCTTGTACCGCGTCAACAGCAGGTGTGTATGAACTCTTGTAGCTCGATGTAAGAGGCACGCCGTCAAGCAGAACATCATTCGCTCGTATGGTGCCGCCGCCGGCATCGAAGTCGCTTGCATACGCATGGTGATACGGTCGGTTTTCGTTGGAGGTCGAACCTGTGCCCGGGGAGACTGTGGGATCGAGCGTAGCCACGTTGTAAGGATTGCGTCCGCGGATCGGCAGCTGGTCGATTACTTTATTTTCAACTGTCAGCAGCGTGCTGCTCGACCCAAACTGGACCGCGATAGGCGGAGATTCGACAGTTACTGTTTCGGTAACACCACCGACAGCGAGCTTCAGATTCACAGTGATGTCGGCACGATTTCTGACAATCACGTTTTCCTGAACCGCCTTCTTAAAGCCAGTTTGTTCGATGACAATGATGTACTCGCCAGGCTCTACGAAGTCGAATATGTAATGCCCATCGTCGTCAGACTGGCGTGTCACGTCAACGCCCGTCTGCGTATTGCGCAGCACTACCTGAGCTCCGGGTACTGAGGCCCCGGCTTCATCGGTGACGCTTCCCTGTACCTTGCCGCGATAATCCTGGGCCGCGACTGAAGCTACTAGTAGCAAGAGCAGCGCAATCACCGCGATGCCGGACCGATAGTTCAAAGAAGTCATTTTTCAACCTCCACAATCCTGAAGAGAAGAAGTTAATTCCTCGATATTTGCTTTTGAGAAAAGTAGAGCCAGTCCTGGCCCCGCGTTAGCTTGCAACCCCGAGCGAGACTCCCAGCTTGATTCTTAAGCCGACACCAAGCCTTCAGCGTCCAGAACCAGAAGGTTTGACTGCCACCGAAGGAGTTGAAGCACCAGGAAAACTCCTGAGCAAGTGCAGCTTGGTCTTACCAATCGCGTCACACCCTTTGGTTCTGTACAAACTGCAAACGACACTGGATCCTAAGGGGACTCAATTTGGAAACCGATTGCCTGCCGGTTCAATAAGTCAACGAAGAACAATAACAACCTAGGTTTTGAAAGCGGAATGAAAGTATTACGTGTCAACGACAACGATATTTTGAAACTGGCGTATTCTCTGTCAGGACACTTATTCTGTCAAGCTCTTTTCTGACCAATTTTGCTCGCATTAAAACTTGGGTCTTACCAGTCAATCTTGAGACACTTCCCTGGATCGATGTCCAGCGCCGGTTGTCCTGACCTTCATAATGCGTTTCCAGCGAATACAAGGCAGACCCTGGCAGCTGCTCTCCGGTTCAGTCTTAGGCCGTGTCGAGACTTCACGAACGGAGCCGCCTAATTTGGCAGCATTATTATTTTATTTGCCTCAGGTTCTGACTTAATATGCGGTGCGCCACATCAGAATCTGTTCCGGAGGTGCCGATGGCATCGAGAAGATCTAATAGAAAATATCCCGAAGACGATTCCAATCCCCTTAACGTGGATCTAAATGCCCCACCGATAAATGAGGAGATTGACAAGATTGTAAATGAGCTGACCAATCCGAGGGGACACCAGCGGGTGCCAGGCGTAGCGGTCGTGGTCAGGAAGGACGATGAAATCGTACACCTGAACTGCTATGGCTATGCGAATCTGGAAACGGGAGCGAAAGTAAGACTGGATACGATTTTTGACCTTGGTTCGTTGTCAAAGCAGTTTACTGCAGTTGCAATTCTCGATCTCGTCATCAACAACCAGCTCTGCCTTACGGATCACCTTTCGAAGTTTTTCAAAGGATTCCCACGCTATGCCGACGCCATAACGATTGAGGACTTGATCCATCACACCTCCGGACTACCCGACTACTCCGAAATCTATGTGCAATCAAGGCGAGCTGAAAAAGACTGGTATGACAAGGCCATGGCCACGGGAAATGATTGGTATCCACAAATGCCGCGGGGCGAAAGAGAAATTTCCAACAAAGACGTGTTGAAATGGATAGCCACACAGACACTATTGCCCCGCCCTCCAGACACTGAGTATGAATATTGCAACTCGGGCTATGTCGTACTGGCAGAATTGATGGCTAAAGCTACTAAGAAGA